>Ga0182742_1001835_pt1 | contig 25561 bp, 21 predicted proteins | sample eDN5th37CBELigMG_FD_128880 | JGI IMG/M metagenome (GOLD analysis project Ga0182742, IMG submission 128880) | Enriched Miracle-Growth compost microbial communities from Emeryville, California, USA - eDNA 5th pass 37_C BE-Lig MG (version 2)... ...
AGCTCGGCATTGAGGAACTTTCCGGGGCGATATTCCACCCGCGCCACCCGGCCGCGCGCGGGCGCGCGGTTGATGTGGCAGGAGAAGACGTTCATGAACACCGAGATGCGCGTCATCTCGCCGCCGCCGAGCGCCAGCTCGCGCGGCGGCACGGCGGAACCGACGAAGGAAACGACGCCGTCGGCAGGGCTCACTACCAGCCGGTCGTCCACCGGCGTGACGCGGACCGGGTCGCGGTAGAAATAGGTGCACCACGCCGTCAGGATCAGCCCGATCCAGAAAAGCGGCTGCCAGATGAAGGCGAGCACGATCGTGACGATGGCGAAGCCGGCGATGAACGGATAGCCCTCGCGATGGATCGGCACCAGCGTGTTGCGGATGGTGTCGGCAATCGACATCGGCATTTTCCCTTTCGTCGGACGGGGTTGCTTAGCGAAAAGCGCCCTTTCCCGCAATGAAGCAACTAATCTTTGCGTCAGCTTCGCGCAGCCAGTGCGATCCGGCGCGTGATGCCGATGGCGGCGAGGAAGGCTTCGTCATGGCTGACCACCAGCAGCGCGCCGTCATAGGCGCGCAGCCCGGCCTCCACCACCGCGATCGAATCGAGGTCCAGATGATTGGTCGGCTCGTCCAGCACCAGCAGACAGGGCGGCGTCGGCCCGCCGAGCACGCAGGCAAGCCCGGCGCGCAGCATCTGCCCACCGCTGAGCGCCGAGACGCGCTGCAATGCGGCATCTGCCCGGAACATGAAGCGGGCGAGCGCGGCGCGGCAGGCATTCTCGTCGCTCGCGGGATTGATGCGGCGGAAATTGTCGCGGATGGTCGCGTCGGGATCGAGCAGGTCCACGCGCTGGTCCAGCATCGCGAAGCGCTCCGTCACGCGCACCTCGCCCGAAAGCGGCGCCAGCCGCCCGGCAACGAACGACAGGAGCGTCGTCTTGCCCGAGCCGTTCGGCCCGGTGAGCGCGACCCGCTCGGGCCCGGTGATCGCCAGCGACAGATCGCGGATGACGGGATTTTCCGGCGCATGGCCGGCGCTGACGCGGTCGAGCGCCAGCACGGTGCGGCCGGCGGGCAGGCCGGTGGCGGGAAGTGTGACAGAGAGCGGCGTCAGCACCTCCACCCGCGCCCGCGCGGCCGCCAGCGCATCCTGCGCCTGCGCCCCCTGCCGCTCCGCAAGCCGCGCTTGCGCGCCGCCGGTCTGCTCGCTGCGAGCCTTCATGCCGCCAAGCAGGATTTTGGGCTGGTCGCCGCGCGCGGCCTTGCGCCGTCCGGCGCTGTCCTTGCGCGCCTGGCGCTCCGCGATGGCCTGCGCCGCGCGGCGGGACTCTGCCGCCTGCTTGCCGGCTTCCGCGAGGTCGTGCTGCGCGGCGGCGAGCTCCAGTTCCTTGCGCGCGCGATAGGTGCTCCAGCCGCCGCCATAGCGCGTTGCGCCGAGCGCGGTCAGTTCCACGATCGCATCCATCGCCTCCAGCAGTTCGCGGTCGTGGCTCACCACGATCGCCCCTCCGCGCCAACTTGCCAGCAGCGTATGCACGGCCGCGCGGCCGTCGCGGTCGAGATTGTTCGTGGGCTCGTCGAGCAGGAGAATGTCCGGCGCGGCGAAAACGAGCGCGGCAAGCGCCACACGCGTGCGCTGGCCGCCCGAGAGCACGGAAAGCGGCGTATCCGGCGAAACCGCAATGCCGAGCCGCGCAAGGGCGGCTTCCATCCGGGCCTCGGTGGTCCAGTCGGCCTCGGCCAGTTCCCGCGCCGTCGCTTCGCCGCGTTCGGCGCGGGCCAGCAGTTCCAGCGCGGCGCGTGCGCCGAAGCGGTCGGCGACCGTCTCGCCTGGCCGCGCCTGCAATTCCTGGCGCAGCACGGCCACCTTGCCGTCGACCGACACGCTTCCCTGCGAGGGCTGCAACGCGCCCGTCACGAGGCGCAGCAGCGTCGACTTGCCAGTGCCGTTGCGGCCGACAAGACCGACGCGCTCGCGGCCGAAGCTCAGGTCGAGATGGGAGAAGAGCTCGCGGCCGTCAGGCGCGGTGTAGGCGATGTCTGAAAGAACGATGGACGGCATGGATGCGGATTTCCCCGGTGGCAAGGCGAAGCGGCGTTGCGTTCGGGCTGAAATCCATTGCTTCAAACATCCTGTTGTCGTTGCGGTCCGCACAGTCTAGGCGCTGCCGCCGCGCGGTTCAACCGCGGAGGAAAAAGCGCGGGCGGCTGTCGGCGATCCGCTGATGAGCCGTCGCGGGTATGGTCATCGTCACGGCATGTGCGAATCGGCGCAAGGCAGGAAAGCTCGCCATCCCGCGAGGCCATCGACTGCAGCGCGAATGTCGTTCAGCTCAGCGGCCGCTTCTATGCGGCGTCAGACCATCCACGGCGCGTAGACGGGGGTGCTGACGCGCACCATCTCCGCCGAGCGGCCGCGGTCGCGGCGCACGGTCTCGACGATCTCGAAGGCGGAGCGGTCGGACAGCAGGCGGCGCAGCGCGGCCGCGTTCAGCTTGTGGCCGCCGCGATAGGAGCGGAAGCAGCCGATGAAGCGCGCGCCGGCGAGCGCCAGGTCGCCCATGGCGTCCAGCGTCTTGTGGCGCACGAACTCGTCGGGGTAGCGCAGGCCTTCCATGTTCACCACGCGGTGGTCCTCGCCGATGACGACCGAGTTCTCCAGCGAGGAGCCCAGCGCATAGCCGGCGGCCCACAGCCGCTCGACATCCTTGAGGAAGCCGAAGGTGCGCGCGCGCGAAATCTCGCGGCGGAACGTGTCGGCCGTCACGTCGGCGGCCAGCTTCTGGCGACCGATCGCGGGGCTGTCGAAATCGATCTCGATCTCGAACCGGGTGCCGTCATGCGGCAGGAATTCGGCCCAGGAAGAGCCGTTGTCGATTCGCACCGGCTTGAGCACGCGGATATAGCGCCGGCGCACGTTGAGCGTCTCGATGCCGGCCTGGTCGAAGGCCTCGACGAAGCTCGCCGCGCTGCCGTCCAGAATCGGCACCTCGCTGCCATCGATCTCGATCGCGACATTGTCGATGCCGAGGCCCAGCAGCGCCGCCATCAGGTGCTCGACGGTGGCGACATGCACGCCGTTCACGTCGCCCAGCATGGTGCAAAGGTCGGTGCCGCCGATCTCGGAGGCCATGGCGCGGATGCGCACGCCGTCGGGACCATCATCCGGCACATGAAAAACGACCCCGGTATCGGGGTCGGCGGGATGGAAATGGATGGTTACCGCTTTGCCGCTGTGGACGCCGACCCCTGACAGAGAGACGCTCGACTTCAGCGTTGTCTGATAATCGTACAACTCGATCGATCCCCATATGCGTGGCCGCTCAGGACAGCCGCACAGCGGCCTAGAGCCCGCATTCAACAAACCCGCCGCGCCTCACCCCCAACGCCAGCAGGCCGGAAACATTCAAGGTGCAAGATAATAATCTGCCTTGCGCCATCAAAATCACGGTTTCTTACGTATTGTTACGATCCAGACAGACGCGCAAGGCCATGATTCGAGCGGTATAATAACGCATTTCGGGCGGAAATATGATTTCCGCCCGAAATACGAATGCTTTTTTGTGCCTCAGTTCGCCTGCCGCCGCAGGAAGGCCGGGATTTCGAGCTGGTCTTCCTCATGCGCGGCCCGCGGCTGCACCACGGGCCGGCCCTGGTCGTCGAGCTGGCCGCGGCGCGGCGCGTAGAGCTGCGAGTCCTGCGGGGCGAGACGGCGCGGCTCCGGAGCGGGCTGGCGCAGGCGCGGCTCGCGCGGCTGCGCCGGCTGGAGGCGCGGCTCTTCCTCGCGGCGCGCCAGACCGTTGGCAAGGCGCTTCAGCAGGCCCATCGGGCCGCGCTCGTCGGCCGCGCCATGGCCCGCATGGGCCTCCAGCTCGGCCTGCACGACCGGCGGGAAGTCCTCGACGCGCGGCATGCGCGGCGCCTGCGCGAGCGGCGCCTGGGGCGCGTAGTGCTGCGGCGCGGGCTGCTGGTGGTGCTGCACCGGCTGCTGCGCCACCGGCGCCTGCTGCGGCGCGGCCTGCGGCTGCTGGAACAGCTTGCTCTGCGGGCGGAACTCTTCCGCCGCCGCGACCGGGCGCTGCTGCTGCGCAGGCATCACGGCCTCGGCCTCGCGGATCGCATCGGCCACCGGATCGGCGGCCTGCTGCTGCACGGGCTGCGCATGGGCGACGGGGGCCGCCGCCTGCTGGCGCGGCGCTTCCATCTGCGGCTTGGGCTGCGGCTGGACGGGGCGCGGCGGCGTGCGCATTCCGGCCGACGGAACGGCGGAAATGTCGCTTATCACCTTGTCGATGCCGGTTGCCACGACGGAGACGCGGATGACGCCTTCCAGTTCCTCGTCGAAGGTCGCGCCCAGAATGATGTTGGCGTCCTGGTCGACTTCCTCGCGGATGCGGGTCGCCGCCTCGTCCACCTCGAACAGCGTCATGTCGCGGCCGCCGGTGATCGAGATCAGCAGGCCCTTGGCGCCCTTCATCGAGGTCTCGTCGAGCAGCGGATTGGCGATCGCGGCTTCAGCGGCGGCCATCGCGCGGCCCTCGCCCGAAGCCTCGCCGGTGCCCATCATCGCCTTGCCCATCTCGCGCATCACCGAGCGCACGTCGGCGAAGTCGAGGTTGATCAGGCCTTCCTTGACCATCAGGTCGGTGATGCAGGCGACGCCCGAATAGAGCACCTGATCGGCCATCGCGAACGCGTCGGCGAAGGTGGTCTTGTCGTTGGCGATGCGGAAGAGGTTCTGGTTCGGGATCACGATCAGCGTGTCCACGCACTTCTGCAGCTCCTCGATGCCGAGGTCGGCGGTGCGCATGCGGCGCTGGCCTTCGAAGTGGAACGGTTTGGTCACGACGCCGACCGTCAGTATCCCCTTCTCGCGCGCCGCGCGGGCCACGACCGGAGCCGCGCCGGTGCCGGTGCCGCCGCCCATGCCGGCGGTGACGAAGCACATATGCGTGGACGACAGGTGGTCGACGATCTCGTCGATGCACTCCTCGGCGGCCGCACGGCCGACCTCGGGCTGCGAACCGGCGCCCAGGCCCTCGGTGACATGCGCGCCGAGCTGGATGAGCCGCTCGGACTTCGACATGGCCAGCGCCTGGGCGTCGGTATTGGCGACGACGAAATCGACGCCCTTCAGGCCGGCAGTGATCATGTTGTTGACGGCATTGCCACCGCCGCCGCCCACACCGAACACGGTGATGCGCGGACGCAATTCGGTAATATCCGGCTTCTTGAGATTGATGGTCATCTGTGTCGTCCTTTTCGCATGTTCACCGCGTCGCCGCCGCGGTCGCCACGTGGGCTTATCCCCGTCAAACTAGAAACTCTCTTTCAGCCACCGGCCCATCCGGTGGAACCGGCCGCCCGTGCCCGTCGCCCTCATTCGAAGGACACGGCCGCCCTGTACGCTTTCGACCCCCGCAACCTGCGGATAGATCATGAGACCGACCGCCGTCGCGAAGGCCGGTCCCTTTGCCGCTTCCGGCAATCCCGAAATGCCCATCGGGCGTCCGATCCTGACGCTGCGGCCGAGGATCCGTCGCGCCGCCTCCGGCAGGCCGGACAACTGGCTGGCGCCGCCCGTCAGCACGATGCGCTTGCCGACCAGCCCCCCAAGGCCGGATCGGTTGAGACGGTCGCGCACCATCTCCATCGTCTCTTCGATGCGCGCGCGCACGATGCGGTTCATCACCGCGCGGGGAACCTGCGTGGCGGCATCGTGCTCGTCGCCGCCGATCGGCTGCACGGTCACCATGTCGCGGTCTTCCACGCCGCCCGGCAGCGCCGATCCGTGCATCACCTTCAGCCGCTCGGCGAAATCGGTGCGCGTGGAAAGGCCGCGCGCCAGATCGCCGGTCACGTGGTTGCCGCCGATCGGCAGCGAATCCGCATGCACGAACTTGCCGTCGGCGAAGACGGAGATGGTGGTGGTGCCGCCGCCCAGGTCGATGCAGGCAGCGCCCATCTCCGATTCGTCCTCGACCAGCGCCGCGAGGCCGCTGGCATAGGGCGTCACCACCATCCGCTCGACGGAGAGGTGCGCCCGGTTGATGCAGAGCTCGAGATTGCGCAGCGGTGCGGCGTCGCCGGTCACGACATGCATGTCCACGCCGAGCTCGTCGCCGACCATGCCGCGCGGATCGCGCATGCCCTTCTCGCCGTCGAGCGAGAAGCCGACGGGCAGCGAATGCACGACCTGGCGGTCGGCCCGCAACGCCTGCCGCGCGCCCGCCGCAAGCACCTGGTCGATGTCGGACTGGTCGGCCTCGTGGCCGCCGAGCTTGATCGTGGCCGACATGACCTGGCTCCTGAGGCGCCCGGCACTGAGGTTCACGATGAGCGAATCGATGGTCAGGCCGGCCATGCGCTCGGCCGCGTCCACGGCGAGCCGGATGGCCTGCTCGGCCCGGTCGAGATCGACGATCACGCCCGACTTCACGCCGAGCGACTTCTGGTGGCCGATGCCGATGACCTGCACCTGATGCGTGCGTCCGGGCAGAAGGCGGCTGTCCTGCCGCGGCTGGAGCCGGCCGACGATGCAGCAGATCTTGCTCGAGCCGATGTCGAGCACGGTGACGATGCCCGAGCGGCGCGCATTCGCATCCTTCTGGGTGCCGAGCCAACTCATATGCGCCGACCCTTCTTGCCGCTGACGACCTGCTTCATCATGTCCTGCCGCTCGCTCGCCGCCTCGGCGGAAAGCTGGATCGTGACGCGATCCCTGAGGCGCAGATCGACCGCGACGATGTCGCGCCCGAGCACGTCATGCTCGTCCTGCATCTGCGCGAAGGCCGCCAGCGCGGCGTCCTCTCCGTTGTCCGGCAGCCGCACCACCACGCCGTTGGCCATATGGAGGTCCCAGCGGCGGCCGGCGACGCGCACATAGCCGCGCACGCGCCCGGCGAGCTGCGGATAGGCGGCCACGCGGCGCAGGAAGTCGGCGGCGCGGTCCGGCGCCCCCTCGCCCACGACCAGCGGCAGGTCGGCGAAGCGGTTGCCGGTCAGCGGCGCGATCGGGCGCCCGTTGGATTCGATCAGCGTCAGCTCGCCCTCGTGCTGCCAGATGGCAAAGGCGGTGCGCTCGACCAGCGACACGTCGATCGCGTCGGGATAGACCTTGCGGATGGTCACGCTCTCGACCCAGGGCAGCGCGGCGACGCGCTCGCGCGCCTCGCGCACGTCGAGGCCGATCAGCGCCGTGTAGCCGTCCAGCCCGAGGCTCTCCACGACATCGATCTCGGAGGTCTCGCGATTGCCGCTGACGCGCACGTCGACCACGGCGAAGCCGGTGCGGGCGGTCACGCTCTTGACCAGCTCGGGCATATGGCCGCCGATGGCGGCGCCATAGATGCCGGTGGCGAGCAGCAGGCCGCCGGTCAGGAATGTGGCCGCGAAGCGCGGCGCCTCGACATCGGGACCGAACAGGCGCGAGACCGCACGCGCCGGCCGCCGCAACCAACGCGGCAGGACGAAGCGCGGCGACACAGCCACGCTTGCATGATCCGGCCTCAACGCAAACACGACGCGTCCTCCACGATCCAGCGAACCAACTCACCAAAGGAATGGCCAGCCTCCAGAGCGAGCTCCGGCACCAGCGATGTCGGCGTCATGCCTGGCTGGGTATTGACCTCCAGCCAGATGATCTCGCCATTTTCGGAATAGCGGTCGTCGTAGCGAAAGTCGGATCGGGAGACGCCCCGGCAGCCGATGGCTTGATGAGCCTTGAGCGCCAGTGTCTGTATTTTTTGGTAAATATTCGGTGAAATTTTTGCCGGGCATTCGTGTTTTGAGCCGCCCGGCGCATATTTCGAATCGTAATCGTAGAAGCTGTGGCCGACCGGGATGATCTCGGTCACGCCGAGCGCGACATCGCCCATCACCGCACAGGTCAGCTCGCGCCCATGGACGAAGCGCTCAACCATGACGGTCGCACCGTAATTCCATTCCGAGGAGGAGACGATCTGCGGCGGATGCGCCTGCCCCTCGCCGACGATGACGACGCCGAAGCTCGACCCCTCATTGACCGGCTTGACCACATAGGGCGGCTTCATCGGATGCTCGGTCCCGACCGAGAAACGGTCGATGACGCACGCCTCCGCAACCGGGATGCCGGCAGCCTTGGCCACCTTCTTGGCCTGGACCTTGTTCATCGCCAGCGCCGAGGCCAGCACGCCCGAATGCGTATAGGGGATTTCGAGATATTCGAGCACGCCCTGGATCGTGCCGTCTTCGCCATAAGGGCCATGCAGCGCGTTGAAGGCGACGTCCGGCTTCAGCTCGGCCAGCACGGCGGCGACGTCGCGCGCGACATCGACGCGGGTGACGCGAAAGCCCTCGCCTTCCAGCGCATCGGCACAGGCATTGCCGGACGCCAGGCTCACCGGTCGCTCCGATGAGAACCCACCCATCAATACGGCAACATGCTGTCCAGCCATCGCGCTGTGGTCCCTCTCCCGCGCTGCCCCTCGAGCACCTGAATCCGAACATGAATCGCCCTGCCCCTGCTTGATATGCGCAGGGCTTGAACGCTGAGACGCGTAAACGACTCAAATCAGGAGGTGCCGCAGGGCCAAAGAATCAGAGAGTTGAATCCGTGGCAAGACCTGTCAGCAATTTGATTAAAATTCCTGGCTCCCGCCGCAAGTTCGACACAAGACAGGCCCTCATAGGAGCTGGCCCAGAAACGGCTGAACGTCCTTGCCGGGCTTGAATTTCCCGATGCGCCTGATCTCCCATTCGAGGCGTATTCCGGACGTTTCCAGCACACGCGCGCGCACCGTCTCGCCGAGGAATTCGAGGTCGTAGCCGGTGGCGCTGCCGATATTGATCATGAAGTTGCAGTGCATGGGCGACATCTGCGCCCCGCCGATCTGCAGGCCCCGGCATCCCGCCTTGTCGATCTCCTTCCACGCCGAGGTGCCGGGCGGGTTCTTGAAGGTCGAGCCGCCGGTCTTCTCGCGGATGGGCTGCACCGTCTCGCGATGGTGCTGGACCTCGTCCATGGCCTTGCGGATCGCCGCAGCATCTTCCGCGTACCCCTCCATCACCGCGCCGGTGAAGATCAGGTCGGCGGAGGCCGCCGAATGGCGATAGGCATAGCCCATGTCGGCATTGCTCAGCACATGGCGGTTGCCCTGCCTGTCGAGCGCGTGAACCTCGACGACGCGCTCGCGCGTCTCGGCGCCGTTGGCGCCCGCATTCATGCGCAGCGCGCCGCCGATGGAGCCCGGAATGCCATGGTAGAAATGGAACCCGCCGATGCCGGCCTCGAGCGCGACGGCCGCGACGCGCTTGTCGGGCACGGACGCGCCGACCCGGATACGGTTGCCGCCGATCGCCGCGACATCGCCGAAGCCTTTTGCCGACAGGCGCACGACGATGCCGGGTATGCCGCCGTCGCGCACCAGAAGGTTGGAGCCGATGCCGACCGTCATGACCGGGATCTCGGCCGGCACCGCTTTCAGGAAGGCCGCGAGGTCGTCCTCGTCGGCGGGCTGGAACAGCACCTCGGCCGGCCCGCCGGCGCGGAACCAGGTGATCCTGTCCATCCCGGCATCGGGTGTCAGCCTGCCGCGCAGGCCGGACAGGCGCTCACCCAGACTTGCAATCAGGCGCGCCCCGTCCGTCATGTCTTGCCGGCCAGTGCGGCGAGCTCGCCGGGAAGCGCATAGGCCCATTGCGTGATGTTGCCCGCGCCGAGGAAGATGACGAAATCGCCCGGCGCAGCAAGCGCCGCCACCGCGGGCGCGATCGCTTCCGGACCGGCGATGAAGCGGGCGTCGCGATGCCCACCGGCGCGGATGCGCGCCACCAGCGCCTCGCCCGAGACGCCCTCGATCGGGTCCTCGCCGGCGGTGTAGACCGGCGCGACCATCACCGTGTCGGCATCGTTGAAACAGGCGGCGAAATCGTCGAACAGGTCGCGCAGGCGCGTGAAGCGGTGCGGCTGCGCGATGGCGATGACGCGCCCCGAACAGGCGTCGCGCGCGGCGCGCAGCACCGCCTTGATCTCCACCGGATGATGCCCGTAATCGTCGAAGACGCTGACGCCGTTCCAGCTTCCGGTGGGCGTGAAGCGCCGCTTGACGCCGCCGAAGCCCGACAGGCCCTTGCGGATATCTTCCGCGCTGATGCCCAGCTCATAGGCCAATGCGATCGCGGCCGTCGCGTTCGACACGTTGTGGCGGCCCGGCATGGGCAGGCGCAGCCCGTCGATGCGCAGCGTGGAGTCCTCGTTGCGCCTTCGCAGCACCACGTCGAAGATCGACGTCGCGCCGTCCATGCGATGGTTCTCGAAGCGCACGTCGGCCTGCGGGTTCGCCCCATAGGTGATGATGCGCCGGTCCTCGATGCGGGAAACGAGCGACTGCACCTCCGGATGGTCGATGCACATCACGCCGAAGCCGTAGAAAGGCACGTTCTCCACGAACTGGCGGAAGGCGTCGCGCACCTTGTCGAAGGAGCCGTAATGGTCGAGATGCTCCGGGTCGATATTGGTGACGACCGCGACATCCGCCGGCAGCTTGAGGAAGGTGCCGTCGCTCTCATCGGCCTCCACCACCATCCACTCGCCGGCGCCCATGCGCGCATTGGTGCCGTAGGCATTGATGATGCCGCCATTGACCACGGTCGGGTCGAGCCCACCGGCTTCCAGCAGCGTGGCGACCAGCGATGTCGTCGTCGTCTTGCCATGCGTGCCGCCGATGGCGATGGCCTGGCTGAATCGCATCAGCTCGGCCAGCATCTCGGCCCGCCGAACGATCGGCAGCAGCTTTTCACGCGCAGCAGCCAGTTCCGGGTTGCTCTTCTTGATCGCGGTGGAGACCACCACCACCTCGGCCGCGCCGAGGTTTTCGGCCCGGTGGCCGACGAAGCATTCGATGCCCTTGGCGCGCAGCCGCTGCGTGTTGGCGCTGTCGGCCTGGTCCGACCCCTGCACCTCGTAGCCGAGATTGTGCAGCACCTCGGCGATGCCGCTCATGCCGATGCCGCCGATCCCGATGAAATGCACGACCCCGATGGTCTGCGGCATCTTCATGGCCGCCTCCCTCTCTTGTAATCTTCCGCGGATATGCCTGCGGCAATAGCCTCGACCAGGTCGGCGAGCAACTGCGTGGCGTTGGTGCGGCCGATGCCGCGCGCGGCTTCCGCCATCGCGGCGAGCCGTGCCGGATCGCCGAGCAGAACCGCAATGTCGGCGGCGAGGCTCTGCACGTCGATGGCCGGCTGGCGCCGCATGATCGCAGCATTGGCATCGACCAGTATCTGGGCGTTGTGGCCCTGGTCGTCGTCCAGCGCATGCGGCAATGGCACGAGGATCGACGGCCGCCCGATCACCGACAGTTCCAGCACCGTCGAGGCGCCGGCCCGCGACAGGACGAGATGCGCGCCGGCCATGCGTGCCGGCAGGTCCGGGAAGAAGGGCGAGACATCCGCCGCCACGCCGAGCTCGGCATAGCGCGCGGTCACCCGCGCCTGATCCTCAGCCCGCGCCTGTTGCGTGAGGTGGAGACGGCGGCGCAGTTCCGCCGGCAGCGCGGCGATCACATCCGGCACCACGTCGGAAAAGAAGCGGGCGCCTTGGCTGCCGCCGAACACGACCAGATTGACCGGCCCGTCGCCCGCCGGCGCTGTGAAGGGCGTACCCGCCGCCGCGATCACCGCGGGTCGCACCGGATTCCCGGTCTCGACGATCTTTGCCTCATGCGGGCCGCCGGCACGCAGGAAGCCGCCGGCGATGGCGTCCACGCGCGGCGCGAGCGCCTTGTTGGCGCGGCCCATCACGGCGTTCTGTTCATGGATGACCGTGCGGATACCCCGCCTTGTGGCAGCAAACAGCGGCGGCAATGTCGGATAGCCGCCGAAGCCGACGACCGCCTTCGGCGCAATCTTTCCAATGAGTTGCGTCGATTGCCTGAATCCCTTCCACAGCACGAGCGCCGCGCGCGCCAGCTTCACCGGATTGCGGCCGCCGATCGTCGCCGAGGCGATCGCGTGAACGCCCTTGCCCGGAAACGTGTCGGCATAGCGCTCCGCCCGGCTGTCGGTCGCCAGGTGAACCTCCCACCCCCGCGCGCCGAGCTCATGCGCGAGCGCCTCGGCCGGGAAAAGATGCCCGCCTGTGCCGCCCGCCGCGAGGAGGATCGTGCCCTTCGCCATCTATTCGGCTGCCAGCGGGCGGTAGGGTATGCCCATGCCGATCTGGCTGCGCGTCTCCGGGCGCTTGCGCGTCAGCGCCAGCAGCATGCCCATCGAAATGCCCATCGCCACCAGCGAGGAGCCGCCATAGGAGATGAAGGGCAGCGTCATGCCCTTGGCCGGCAGGAGCTGAAGGTTCACGCCCATGTTGATGAACGACTGCAGGCCGAACAATGTCGCCAGCCCGCCGATGGCATAGCGGGTGAAATCGTTCTGGTCGCGCATGGCGATCGACAGCGCCCGCAGCACGATGAAGGCGAAGAGGCCGGCGATGACGAGGCACAGCAGGATGCCGAACTCCTCGCCCGCCACCGAGAAGATGAAGTCGGTATGGCTGTCGGGCAGGATGCGCTTGACCGTTCCCTCGCCGGGACCCTGCCCCAGCCAGCCGCCATTGATCAGCGCCTCTCGGCCCATGTCCACCTGGAACGTGTCGCCCTCGCCGGTGAGGAACCTGTCGATGCGTTCCGCCACGTGCGGGAACGCCGTATAGGCGGAGAATCCGCCCACTGCGGCCACCGAGCCGAGCATGATGATCCATATCCACGGCAGTCCGGCCATGAAGAACATCACGCCCCAGGTGGAGAGCACGAGCAGCGTCTGGCCGAGGTCGGGCTGCGCGACCAGCAGCGCCACCACGAGGCCGAGCAGGATGATGGCGAAGAGGTTGCCGGGAATGTCGGGATGGCGCGCATTCTCCGAGAAGAGCCAGGCGCAGATGATGACGAAGGCCGGCTTCAGATATTCGGACGGCTGCACCGATATGCCGGCGACGTAGATCCAGCGCCGCGAGCCCTTCACCTCGACGCCGAAATAGAGCGCCGCGACCATCATCAGCAGCGCCACCACCAGCATCACCACCGCGAGCCGCCTGATATGGCGCGGCTCGAGGAAGGAGACGCCGATCAGCACCACCAGCGCTGGCAGCGTGAACAGGATCTGGCGCGTCACGAAGTGGAACTGTTCCAGCCCGATGCGCTCGGCCACGGCCGGGCTCGCCGCGAAGGACAGAACCACGCCCAGCACCATCAGGGCGAGGAAGCCCGACAGGAACCAGCGGTCCACGGTCCACCACCAATTGGCCACGGGGCCTCGATCGACACGGCTTACCATCGTCATCGTCCTCCGACAGGAACGGCGCCCGGAAGCGCCATGACGGCCTCGCGGAACGCATCGCCCCGCACCTCGAAATTGCGAAACTGGTCGAAGCTCGCGCAGGCGGGCGAGAGCAGCACGGCCGGACCGGCCGCATCGTCAGCTCCCGCGTCGCGCGCGGCGTGCAGCACGGCCGCGGGAAGCGTGCCGGAAATCTCGTAGGGCACCGCCTCGCCCAGCGTCGCGGCGAAGGCTGGTGCCGCCTCGCCGATCAGATAGGCGCGGGCGATGCGCGGGAAGAACGGTCGCAGCGCCTCGATGCCGCCTTCCTTGGGCAGCCCGCCGGCGATCCAGTAGATGCGCTCGAAGCTCGACAGCGCGGGCGCCGCCGCGTCGGCATTCGTCGCCTTGGAATCGTTGACGAACAGCACCCTGCCCTGCATCGCCACCTGCTCCATGCGGTGCGCGAGGCCGGGGAAGCTCGCAAGCCCCGCCTGCACGTCCGGCTCGCTCAGGCCGAGCCCGAGGCAGGCCGCGACCGCGGCAAGCGCATTCTGCGCATTGTGCTGGCCGCGCAGCGAGCCGATGCCCTGAAGGCTCGCCACCTTCCGCGCCTTGCCGCCCTTCGCAAGCATCAGCTCGGTGCCGTCGGCGAAATAGCCGTCCGCCAGCGCGAGACGCTTGGAGATGCGGATCACCCGCCGCCCGGTGCGCTCCAGCCGCTCGGCGATGCGCTCGCAATGGCTGTCGTCGACGCCGATGATGGCGGTATCGCTGTTCTCCACCATGCGCGCCTTGATGTCGGCATAGTGCTGCATCGTGCCGTGGCGGTCGAGATGGTCGGGGCTGAGGTTCAGCAGGATGCCGAAGGTCGGATTGAGCGATGGCGCGAGGTCGATCTGGTAGGACGAGCACTCGACCACGTAGTGCCTTTCAGGCGACGGCGGATCGAGCGTCAGCACGGCGCGGCCGATATTGCCGCCCATCTGCGTGTCGCGGCCCGACGCGGCCAGCATATGGGCGATCAGCGCCGTGGTCGTGGACTTGCCGTTGGTGCCGGTGATGGCGACCAGCGGCGCCTCGGGCGCGCGTGCAGCGCGCTCGCGGGCGAAAAGCTCGACATCGCCGATCACCGCCACGCCAGCGGCATGGGCGAGGTCCACGCTCCAATGCGGCTTCGGATGCGTCAGCGGCACGCCGGGCGACAGGACAAGCGCCGCGAAGCGCGGCCAGTCGCTGCCGTGCAGATCCGCGGTCGGGATGCCGGCGGCTTTCGCCTTCGCCACGCTGTCGGGATTGTCGTCCCATGCGGTGACGGCCGCGCCGCCCGCCTTCAGCGCGCTCGCCGTGGCCAGGCCCGAGCCGCCGAGCCCGAAGAGCGCGACGTCCTTTCCCGCAAATGTCGCGACCTCGATCATCGTCCTAGCGCAGCTTGAGTGTGGAGAGGCCGATCAGCGCGAGCACGACCGAGATGATCCAGAATCGGATGACGATCTGGCTTTCGGTCCAGCCCAGCTTCTCGAAATGGTGGTGGATCGGCGCCATCAGGAAGACGCGCCTGCCGGTCCGCTTGAAGACGAACACCTGGATGATGACGGAGACCGCCTCCATCACGAACAGGCCGCCGATGATGGCGAGCACGATCTCGTGCTTGGTGGCGACCGCGACGCTGCCGATCAGCCCGCCAAGCGCCAGCGAGCCGGTGTCGCCCATGAAGATGGCGGCCGGCGGCGCATTGAACCAGAGGAAGCCGAGCCCCGCCCCGATGACCGCGCCCAGCAGCACGGCGAGCTCGCCCGTGCCGGGCACGAAATGGATCTGCAGGTAGTCGGCGAAGACCGCGTTGCCGGAGAGATAGGCGATGAGGCCGAAGGCGGCGGACGCGACCATGATCGGCACGATGGCGAGGCCGTCCAGCCCGTCTGTCAGGTTCACCGCATTGCCCGCGCCGACGATGATGAAGGCGGCGAAGGGAATGAAGAACCAGGACAGGTTGAGGAGAAGGTCCTTCACGAAGGGAAAGGTCAGCGAGGAGGAAAACGGCGCCTGCCCCGCCTGCATGATCACCCATGCGGCGACCGCCGCGATGATGAACTCGCCGACCAGCCGCACCCGCCCGGACACGCCGAGATGCGACTGCTTCGTCACCTTGAGGTAGTCGTCATAGAAGCCGATGGCGCCGAAACTCAGCGTCACCAGCAGCACGGTCCACACATAGACGCTCGACAGGTTGCCCCACAAAAGCGACGAACCGACGATGCCGGAGAGCATCATCAGGCCGCCCATGGTCGGCGTTCCCGCCTTCTTGAAATGCGTCTGCGGGCCGTCGGCACGGATCGGCTGACCCTTGCCCTGCCGGATGCGCAGCGTGGCGATGATGCGCGGGCCGAAGAGGAAGACGATGAAGGCCGAGGTGATCAGCGCACCGCCGGTGCGGAAGGTGATGTAGCGGAATACGTTGAAGATCGAGAACTGGTCGGCCAGCGCGACGAGCAGCATCAGCATTGTTTGTCCCCTCGCGTCTCAGTTCGGGCCGCCGGCGGCGGGCGTCGCCGCCGGATAGCGCAACACCAGCGCATCGACGATCCTGGAGAATCCCGCACCGTTGGATGATTTCACCATCACCACGTCTCCCGGACGCAGCCTGTCGAGCACGATCGCCGCCAGCGCCTCCGAATCGGGCTGATATTCGACGGCGAAGCTTTCCGGCAGCTTGTCGGCCAGCGCCTTCATCTCGGGCCCGCCCAGGAAGGCCATGTCGATCGGCAGGGCGGTGACGAGGTCGCCCAGCGCCGCATGCAGCTTGGCCGAATACTGGCCGAGCTCCAGCATGTCGCCCAGCACCGCGATCCGCCGCCCGCCCTCGCCCGGCTCCGCTGACGCGAGCACTTCGAGCGCCGCCTTCATGGAGGCGGGATTGGCATTGTAGCTTTCGTCGATCAGCACGATGTCGCCGTCCGGGTGAAGCAGGCGGTAGCGCCTGCCGCGTCCGCGTTCGGGCATCAGCGTGGCAAGCGCCGGCGCCACCTGCGCCGGGTCGGCGCCCGCCAGATAGGCCGCGCCGAGCACGGCCAGCGCGTTCTGCGCGATATGGCGGCCGGCGGCGCCGAGATGCAGGGAGAATTCCTCCCCGCCGATCTTCATCGTCATGTCGGAGCCGTCGCCGGACGGCGCCCAGCCTGTGAGCTTGAACGTCGCACGGGCATGCTCGCCGAAGCCCCAGACATGGTCGATGCCGCATTGCCGCGCCACCTTCTCGAGCAGCTTGAAGCGCGCATCGTCGCGGTTGAGGATGGCGTGGCCTTCCGGCTCGACGCCCTCGAATATCTCCGCCTTCGCCATGGCGATCTCTTCCAGGTTGCGGAAGTGGCCGAGATGGGCGGCGGCGATCAGCGTCACGATGGCGATGTGCGGGCGCACCATGGCGGTGAGCGGGCGGATCTCGCCGGGATGGTTCATGCCGATCTCGAAGACCGCATAGTCGGCATCGGCCGGCAGGCGCGCCAGCGTCAGCGGCACGCCCCAGTGGTTGTTGAACGACTTGTCGGACGCGTGGACCTTGCCGACCGCCGACAGGGCATGGCGCAGCATCTCCTTGGTCGTCGTCTTCCCGGCCGAGCCGGTCACGGCGATGATGCGCGCCTTGGACCGCGCCCGCGCCGCCATGCCCGCCTTTTCGAGGCCGGCGAGCACGTCCGGCACGACGATCATCGGCGCATTGATGCGGCCGAGCGCCGGCAACCGGCCTTCCGCGACGACCAGCACCGAAGCGCCGGCCTTGACGGCGGCGGTGGCGAAGTCATGGCCGTCGAATTTCTCGCCCGCGATGGCGAAGAAGGCCTCGCCGGGCTGCAGCGTGCGGCTGTCGATGGAGATGCCGGTGATACCCGCCGGCGCGGCGCCGACCGGCCTGCCGTCCATCGCCGCGACGAGCGCCTCGAATGTCCACAGCGGGGTCATGCCGTCTCCTTCAGCGCGCGGCGCACTTCGGCATGATCGGAGAAGGGCAGCGTCACGTCGCCGACCGTCTGACCCTCCTCGTGGCCCTTGCCCGCCACGATCAGCGTATCGCCCGCCTCGAGCATGGACACGGCCGCATCGATCGCCGCGCGGCGGTCGGCGATCTCGGTCGCGCCCTTGGCGGCGGCCATGATCGCGGCGCGGATCGCCGCCGGCTCCTCGCTGCGCGGATTGTCGTCGGTGACGATCACCACATCGGCGAGCCGGGCGGCGATCTCGCCCATGATCGGCCGCTTGCCGCGGTCGCGGTCGCCGCCGCAGCCGAAGACCACCACCACGCGGCCCGTCGTGAAGGGCCGTACCGCCGCCAGCACGTTGGAGAGCGCTTCAGGCTTGTGGGCATAATCGACATAGACCGGCGCGCCGTTGGCCTTGGTGCCGACGAGTTCGAGGCGCCCCGAGGCGCCCGTCAGGCTTTCCAGCGCCTTCAGGGCCGTTCCCGCCGGCGTGCCGGTGACGATCGCCAGCCCAGCGGCCACCAGCGCGTTCGATATCTGGAACTCGCCGGCGAGCGGCAGCGTCACCTCGTGGAGCACGCCGTCGCAGACGATTTCAGCCCGCTGGCGCGACCGCTCGTGCTCGTCGCGCTTGAGGCACAGGAGGTCGCCGCGCCGCCCGACGGTACGCACGTCGAGCCCCGCCTCGCGCGCAGCGGCGATCGTGGCGGCCGACCATTCGTCGTCGGCGAAGATGACGGCCGGCGCACCCTTGGGCAGCAGGTCGCGGAAGAGCCGCATCTTGGCGGCGTGATATTCGGCGATGGTCGGATGGTAGTCGAGATGATCGCGGCCGAGATTGGTGAAGCCGCCCGCCGCGAGCTTCACGCCGTCGAGGCGATGCTGGTCGAGCCCGTGGCTGGACGCCTCCATGGCGGCATGGGTCACGCCCGCCTCGGCCAGTTCCTTCAGCAGGCGGTGCAGCGCCACCGGGTCCGGCGTCGTCAGCGAGCCGTATTCCTCGCGCCCGGGAGCGCTCACGCCCGTGGTGCCGATGCTGGCGGCGGCCTTGCCCGCATGCGTCCAGATCTGGCGGGTGAAGGAGGCGACGGAGGTCTTGCCGCTGGTGCCGGTCACGGCCACCATCGTCTGAGGCTGTGCGCCGAAGAAGCGCGCTGCCATGAGCGCCAGCGCGCGCCTCGGCTCGTCGACCTCGAAAACCGGCACCTGCGCGGAAACCCCGCTGCCGCGGCGCGTCACGATCGCTGCGGCGCCCCTGGCCACCGCATCGGCGACGAAGGCCGACCCGTCGGCCTTGCTGCCGCACAGCGCGGCGAAGACGAAGCCGGGCTCAACCCGGCGCGAGTCGGAAGTGATCCCGGCTATGTCGATGGTGCCCTGCGCCGGAGCCAGGGGCAGGATCGCGGAAAATGCGTCGAGCTTCATTCAGGTCCAATTGTCTGCGCCCCCACGCGAGCCCTCCGCGTAGCGGGAATCATCAATTCGATACGAGGAGGGCACCGCTTTCATGGCCGAAATCCGGCTTCACGCCAAGCATCGGCGCGGAGCGGCGGATAATGTTGGAAACGATGGGTGCCGCATTGAGGCCGGCGGTCGCGCCCATGCCGGGCTTTTCCGGCTTCGGCTCGTCGACGATGCTCAGCACCACATATTGCGGGTCGTCCATCGGGAAGGCCGCCAGGAAGGCGTTGAAGCGCACGTCCTTGGCATAGCGCCCGTTGACGACCTTCTCCGCCGTGCCGGTCTTGCCGCCCACCCGGTAGCCGGGAACCGTGGCGCGCTTGCCGGAGCCGCCGGGCGCGGTGGCGTTCAGGTTGTAGAGATAGCGCATGTTGGCGCTCGTCTGCGGGTTGACGACCTGCTTGGCGACGGCGTCGGCCTCGGTCTGCGTGCGCGGCAGGAAGGTCGGCGGAAACAGCTTGCCGCCATTGATCAGCGCCGTCGCCCCGACCGCCGTCTGGAGCGGGGTGGTCGACATGCCGTGGCCGAAGGCGATGGTGATCGAATGCACCTTCTTCCACACCCTGGGCTCGGTCGGATGCGCCACTTCCGGCAGTTCCGTCGGCATGCGGTCGAGCAGCCCGAGCCGCTTGAGGAATTCGCGGTGCCCCTCGATGCCGACCACATCGGCCTCGCGCGCGGAGCCGATGTTGGAGGAATAGATGAACACCTCGGGCAGCGTCAGCACGCGGCCCTTGCCGTGGAAGTCGCGGATCGTCTGCCGGCCGATGGTGATGGGACGGCGGGCGTCGAAGGTGCTGTTCATGCTCACCTTGCCCGAATCCAGCGCCATGGCGGTGGTGAAGCTCTTGATCGTCGAGCCCATCTCGTAGGTGCCGGCCGACATGCGGTTCAGCCGGTCCTTGTCATGGGCGTTGACCGGATTGTTCGGGTCGTAGTCGGGGACCGAGGCCATGGCCACGACCTCGCCCGTCTTGGCGTCGATCACCACGGCGCCGGCGGCGATGGCGTGGTAGCGCTCCAGTGCGCGCGTGATCTCGTCATGCACCACATGCTGAACGCGCAGGTCGATGGAGAGGCGGAAGGGCGCCAGCGTCTCCGGCGACGCCAGCCCCGCATCGCGCAGGTCCGAAAGGCCCTGCATGTCGATATATTTCTCGATGCCCGAAATGCCGCGATTGTCGATGTCGGTCAGGCCGAGAATATGCGCCGCGGTCGGGCCGCCGGGATAGAAGCGGCGCTTCTCGGTGCGGAAGCCGATGCCGGGAATGCCCAGCGCCATGATGTCGGACTGCTGGCGCGGCGAGAGCTGGCGGCGCAGCCAGACGAAGCCGGTGCCCGAGCGCAGCTTGTTGTAGGTCTGCTCGTAGTCGATGTCGGGCAGCACCGTCGCCAGCTTCTCGATCGCCTCGTCGGCATCGACGATGCGGCGCGGCTCGGCGAAGAGCGATCCGGTCTTGATGTCGGTGGCGAGGATCTCGCCGTTGCGGTCGACGATGTCGGGCCGCGAGGCGGTGATGCGCGTGGCGGGGCCGGAGCCCTCGCCCGGCTCCTGCATGCCGAACCAGACGAGCCGCCCGGCCACGGTGCCGTAGAGCGCGATGAAGACCATGATCGTCACCGTCATGCGGCTGCGCGCGCGGCCGCCATTCTTGCGCGCGCCTTCGACGACCAGGCTGCCGTCGTCGGCCGGGATGCGCCGCCGGCGAAGGCGTGAGAGCAGACGCGCCATCATGGCTTCACTCCTGAGGTGGTGATCGGATCGCGCGGCGCGGCCGCCTGCTCCGTCAGGACCTGGTCGATCGTCAGGGGCCGCTTCGGCAGCTCCGCGATGGTGCCGATCTGCGTCGGCTCCAGTGGCGCCAGCCCGAGCTGCTGCTTGTAGATGTCGGCCAGCTTCTGCAGCCGCGCAGGCTGTGTCAGCACGCTCCAGTCGGCCTTCAGCACGATCATCGTGTCCTTCTCGAACTGGATCTGCCGTTCGATCTTCCGCGTCTCGGAAAGCAGGCTCTCGGCGTCGTGCTTCGTCTTGTATGTGAAGGCGGCGGCGGCGATCATCACGCAGATCAGGACGATGTCGGTGGTACGAAACACTGGACTCACCTCGTTGACGTTGCGCCGGCCGGGGGCAGGCTTGGCAATGCGAAAATACCGGGGTCTGCGGCGCGCGGCGCTGCCTGAGTGCGCGAGCCGGCCCGCAGCCGCGCCGAACGCGCACGCGGATTGGCGGCGGTCTCGTCCTCGCCGGCCGCGACCGGCTTGGCGATGTCGGCGAAGGTCGGCTCCTGCACCTTCACCTCCGGCAGATGGCGCGAGCCGCCTTCGCGGCCCGACCTGTCGGCGAAGAAGCGCTTCACGATCCGGTCTTCGAGCGAATGGAAGGTGACGACGGCGAGCCGTCCGCCGGGCTTCAGCGCCCGCTCGGCCGCGAAAAGCGCCCGCGCCAGCTCGCCGAGCTCGTCATTGACGAAGATGCGCAGCCCCTGGAAGCTGCGGGTCGCCGGATGGATCTTGTCCTTCGGATGCCGGCCGATCGTCGCCTCGATCGCCTCGGCCAGATCGCGCGTGCGCAGGAACGGCCGCGCCGCGCGGCGCTTCTCGATCATGCGGGCGATGCGGCCGGCATGGCGCTCCTCGCCGAGCAGGCCGAAGATGCGCGCGAGGTCACCCGCCTTGAACGTGTTGACGACATCGGCGGCGCTCGGCCCGGCCTGCGCCATGCGCATGTCGAGCGGCCCGTCATGGCGGAAGGAGAAGCCCCGCTCCGCCTCGTCCAGCTGCATGGAGGAGACGCCGATGTCGAGGACCACGCCGTCGACCGCCTCGCCGGCATGGATGTCGAGCGCCGAGAACGGGCCGTGCACGAGCCGCAGCCTGCCCTTGGCTTCCGCCACCAGCGCCTGCCCTGCCCGGATCGCGTCAGGGTCGCGATCGACGGCGATGACATTAGCGCCGCGGTCGAGCAGCGCGCGCGTATAGCCGCCGGCGCCGAAGGTACCGTCCACGATCGTCGCGCCGGCCACGTCGCCCAGCGCGTCGAGCACCTCCGGCAGCATTACCGGCACATGGCGCACCGCATCCTCGGCGCCGCTCATGGCTGCGCCCTGCCCTGCGCGCGCAGCTGCCGCAGCCGCTCGCGCACCTGCGCGGCATGCGCCGCCAGCCGTTCCGGCTCCCATATCTGGAAGAAGTGACCACGCCCGACGAAGGCGATGTCCGTCGTGATGCCGGTCTGCTCGCGCATCAGGTCGGTCACGGTGATGCGCCCGTCCTGGTCCAGCTTCAGGAACGCGCCGTCGCCGTAATAGAGGAAGGACATGTCGTCCGCCGTCTGCAGGAACGGATCCTCCTGCTCGATGCGTTTGGCAAAGCCGTCCAGAAGGTCCGGCCCGCCGACATCCAGCGAGGGCGTTTCGAGCGAGCGCACCGCATAGAGCTGGTCGTAGCCGCGCTTCTGCACGATGGCGCGGAAATGCGCGGGAACCGAGACGCGGCCCTTGGCGTCGATGCGATTGGTGGCGCTGGAGAGGAACCGGTCCATCATGCGTCGTGGCCGCTTCCGCCGCCTGCCCCCTCTTCGAATTGCCCTTCCGCGGCATTGCGCGGCTCCCTCGGAACACGGCCGCGCTCACGCGCGGCAATCCAACCGGGCGCTGAAAAGGCTCCCGGCGGTGCGAACTTGTCACGCGTGACTGGAACGTGGTCCTGATGGGTTCAAGGGATAACATGGGGCACTATGGGCGTCAACGGGATGACCTCCCACCATGACCGCCAATATGGCGGAAACGGCACGGCGGAAGGGCAGCCTCCGTTTATCGGTCATTAAGCCTAATGAATGGTTAGGAGCGCCTGGCCGCGGCGTGCCGCCGGCTCGCCCTGCACCCGCGCGGCGGGCGCGTCATGCGGCCAAAAACCACCGCCTAGGGAGCCGGTTCGGCGCCCGGGATGCCGCTGGCAGACTTGAGCAGCGCCACGAGCTCGCTCTGCTGGTGGGTGCCCGTCTTCTGGAAGACCCGCCCCAGATAGGTACGCGCCGAGGCGAAGGAGATGTTCATCTCGGCGGCGATGTTCCTCAGCGTCCTGCCCGCGGCAAGCGCCGCGGCGAGCCGCGCTTCGGAAGGGCTGAGGTCGAAGAGCGCCGAGAGAAGGCGCGTCGCGGGAACGCTGGCGTCGGGCCTGATCTCCGTCGCCAGCACGAGAATGTCCGCGCCGGCGAAAATGTCGTGCGCGGCGCGGCGAAGCGGCAGCACATGCACGACCGCGGCAGGGCGCCCGCCCGACGGCCTGACCGGGATCGAACGGACCAGCGGCTCATGCGCGGCGCGCGTTGCGGCGACCGCCTCCTGGAACAACCTGTCGGCGGCGACGTCCGCGATCGCCATGCCGCCGAAGGCGAGCGGCAGCAGCATTTCCTGCATGCGATCCAGCAGCGGGTTGGTCGCCATTACCCGGCCGCCTGCCGAAAGGACGGCGGCCGGCAGGCCCAGCGCGTTCAGCGCCGAGACCGCCGCCTGCGCCCGTTCCTGCTGGCGGCGCGCCGCCACCAGGCCGGCGCGCGCAAGATGCGGCCGCAGCGCGTTCAGCCTTTCCAGCATCGCCGCGTCGTATCCGCCGTCGCCGAGCCAGCGGTTGAAGGTGAACATGACCACCTCGCCGCTCGGCAGCGTGATGGCCGAGCAGGCATTGACGCCGATATTGACGCTTCTGAGGAGGATGCGGGCCGGATCGTCCGCGATCTCCGCCGGCGTCATGACATCGTCGACCTGAATGAAGCTGGCCGGCCTCTGCTCCATCATGCGCTTGACGCTCGGCGCGACCTCGCATGTGTCGCTTCCGACAAATTTCTCGAACACGCCGCGGATCCGCTCGTTGCAGTGCCCGCGTACCGGCATGCCGTTTCCGAACATGAACAGCGCCCCCGACGCCGAGCCGGAGACGCGCGTCGCCGACTCCAGCACGTCGGGCCACATCTCCGGCACGAAGGCCGCCTCGTAGATCTGGTCGATGATGTCGTCGGACACCGCCTGTCCCTCGTTCGCGCCGCTGCGCCATGTTCGCCCGGCAGGTCGCCCCCGTCCAGAGGAATGCCGCACCTCAAATGATATGGCCGCCGTCGCCTGTCCGTGGGATGGTGGCGGATCGTCGGCCACTGATACGGGCGCCGACGGCTGTCAGCGAACATCGTGCTTTCGCCCCAGCCTCCGGAAGGAGGACACGATGGACCATTTCCTCAAAGGTGCACGCGGGATTTTCACGCCGGAACAGGTGCGCAAGATGCAGGCCAGGATGGACGAGCAGGCCGTCCTCGGCGAAAGCCCGTATGAGCGGGAGGCACGCGCGATGCATATTCTCCGCGACGAGGAGCTCAGCATGGGAATCGTGCCGAACTGAGCCCGCGCGGCACCTGATCGCCGGGCGGTCGCGCGCCGCCGATCGAAACCATCGTCATGCATGTCGACAGCCTGCCGGAGCTGTGGTTCAGTCCCTCCCCTGCTGGGGAGGCCGGAATGCGGTTCTTGGTGATTGCTGCCATTGTCTTGATCGCCGGATGCAATGCCGGCGTTCCGCCCGGCACGGGTCCCGTGGCGGTGCAGCAGTTCACGGTGGTGAACACCGACGCGCCGCCTGTCTTCTGCCGCGGCGCCTACGAGCGCTATTACGGCGCAGTGACCACGTCTGCCGCAGTGCTGTGCGATGACGGCAGAACCGGCCAGCTTCAGCTCAATACGTTTGAGAACGGACTTCCGATCTCCGGCATCGTCCGCCTCTCCGACGGCGCCAGGTCCTCGGTCGCCTTCCTGCCGAACCAGACGGACAACCATGCCTATGGCCGGGCGCCGAGCCTCCACCGCGCACCACAGCAGGCAGCGAAGCCATACCACGCGACGGATCGACGCCGGCGCTAGAATGGGCCCGCCTTCCTCCTGCGTGGCGAGGGGGTTGCCCCGACGTCAGCCGCGACTATGCTGCGGTCCATTCAACCGGAGAGCATGTTGATGAGAGCGCTTTTGATCGCCGCCTTCGTTCTTGCCAGTTCGAGTTCGGCATTTGCACAGCTGGCTTTTGTTTCCCGTACGGGAAGCGGCGAAAGCTGCACGAGAACTGCACCCTGCGGGAACTTGTTGTTCGGTGCAAATGCGGCAGGCTCCGGTGGAACGGTAATCATCCTGGACTCAGGCTTCTGGGCGAATGTGTCAGGAGGAACGGTATCTACTTTTCAGGGCTCGGGCCCCGGCAGCACAGTCGAATTTCTCGGTCTTGTGAGCACCGCGCGCGATTATTCGGTGAAGGATCTGACCATAGCGCGCAGTTGGGGCACCCATGGCGTGCGGTTTTCAGCCCCGGGCGGCTCGCTCACGGTGGAAAACGTTTCCTTCGCCAATCCCACGGGAGCCAATACAAGCGGCGTGCTGTTCACCCCGACAGGTCCGGCCTCCCTCACCCTCAAGAACGTCCGCTTCAACAGTATGAGCACCGGCACAGGCGCCGCCATCCGCATCGCGACCGGCGGCCACAACGTCAATGTCTCGCTCGACAATGTGAAGGTCTCGGGCGGCGTGTCCGGCATCATGATCGACGCCACCGCCGGCGGCCTCGCCAGGATCAGCATCAAGGACTCCACCTTCGCCAATATCGCTGGGCCAGGCATCGCGGCATATTCCGGCAACGGCGATATCCGCCTCTACCTCGACAATGTCACCTCGGTAAACAACAACCACGGCCTGGTGGCCAATGGCGCCAGGACGACGGCGTGGCTGGGCTCCTCCACCATCGCCGGCAACATCATCGGCATCCACCGCGCCGGCAACAGCAGCGTCTTCTCCTACAAG
>Ga0182742_1001836_pt1 | contig 25547 bp, 31 predicted proteins | sample eDN5th37CBELigMG_FD_128880 | JGI IMG/M metagenome (GOLD analysis project Ga0182742, IMG submission 128880) | Enriched Miracle-Growth compost microbial communities from Emeryville, California, USA - eDNA 5th pass 37_C BE-Lig MG (version 2)... ...
AAGTCGTGATGATCGCCGCGGGCACACCGGACTCGAGACCGAGACCGAGCGCGAGGAATGCGGCCGAGCGCTCATCAATGCGCACATGGAGCCGGACGAGTCCGACGCGCTCGAACTCCGCGGCCACGAGCGCGGGCGCCTGCGAGCGCGAGCCGGGGGCGACGACCAGATGCCGGACGCCGAGCCGCACGAGCTGCCCGAGTAGCTCGACGGCATACGCGGTCGCCGGTGCCACGCGCACGGGCCTAGCGCCCCGCGGTGTCGCCGGTCGCGGGATCCGCCGGCCCCTCGTCGCCTCGCGCGACCGGACCCGGCTTACCCGAGCCCGACTCACCGGCGCCTGGCGCCTCCTCGTCGAGCTCCGCGAGCTCCTGCTCGAGCCGACGAATGCGCTCCTGAGACTCCTGCTCGACGCGGATCCGCCGGAGGAACTCGGGATCGTCGTCGGGGGCCCTCGGCGCGCGCGGCGCCTGACGCCGACGCCCGCCACGCCCGATGAAGAACCACAGCAGCGCGCCGACGATCGGCAGCAGGATGATGATGAGCGCCCAGGAGAGCTTGTTCATGGTCCGGATCCGGCGGGCGTCGATGTAGCGCAGGTCGATGAGCGCGAACACGTCAAGGATCACCGCGACGACCGCGACGATAATGATCCGGGACATGCCCCGAGTCTAGGCCGGACGACTGATGTCCAGCCGCCGTCGGTACGCTGGGGGCATGAGACCCTGGCTCAGCTACGCGATCGTCCGGGTCGGCCTGCTCGTCATCGCCGTCGCCCTCATGTGGCTCATCCTCGGCCCCGACTGGGCGACCCTCTGGTGGCTTGGCATCATCCTCGCGGGCATCGCCTCCTGGGCCGTGTCCTACCTCGCCTTCGGGGGGCTGCGCCGCCGCGTCGCCGAGGAGTTTGCCGCGCGAGACCGCCGAGGCCTCGACCGGGACGCGGATGTCGAGGATGCTGAGGCGGACGACGCTGCGACCGCCGGGGCCGAGCCGCAGGCGGCCGAGGGGCGCGACTAACGCGCGGTCCGCATTCCTACCAGATGGCGATGGCGAGGCCGAGCAGCACCGCGTAGGCGAGGGAGCACAGCGTCGTCAGCCGCATCACGGTGACGAGCTCCCGCGGCGACTTCGCGGTCAGCGCGATGAGTGCCGCCGGGATCGCGATCAGCAGCGTCAGCATCGCGTAGATCGCGCGGGGGTAGAACATCGCCATGAGCAGGCCCGCCGCGAGGTACGGCACGACGAGCAGGACGACATACAGGATCCGCGAGGCGCGGTCACCGAGGAGGACGCTCAGGGTGCGCTTGCCGGCAGCCCGGTCGCTCGGGATGTCGCGGGTATGGGCGATGAGGATCGTCGCGGTGGCGAATGCGCCGGCCGCGACCGCGCAGACGATCGCCTCGAACGGGACGTAGCCGCCGATCGCGAAGGCGGTGCCGATGACCGCGACCCCGCCGAAGAAGACGAAGACGGCGACCTCACCGAGTGCGAGATAGCCGTAGGGCCGCTTGCCGCCGGTGTAGAACCAGGCCGCGAGCAGCGCCGCCGCACCGACCGCGAGGAACCACCAGTGCTCGGTGCGCACCGTGAGGATGAGGCCCGCAATCGCCGCGAGGCCGAACCACACCATGGCGACGGTGAGCACCGCGCGCGGGCTCGCCTTGCCGGAGGCGACGAGTCGCCCGGGCGCGCTCGCGTGGCGGCCCGCGTCGGTGCCGCGGACGCCATCCGAATAGTCGTTCGCGAAGTTGACGCCGATCTGCAGGCAGACCGCGATCGCCAGGCACGTCGCGAACCGCAGCCAGTGCGGCCAGGCGCCCTCAAGGTCGAGCGTCGCGAGGTACACGGTCGCGGCGCCAAGGATGACCGGGGCGACGCTGAGCGGGAGCGTCGGGATGCGCGCCGCACCGATCCAGTCGCCGAGGTGCGCGCGCCGACGGGCTGCCGCACGCTTGGCCGCCGCGGCCTGCCGCTCCTGCCGGACCTTTGCCGCCTCGGCGCTGCGACGCTCGCGCTCCTGCTTCGCCGCGGCGGCCTGCGCGGCCGGGCTCGCGTTCGCCGCACGGCGCGCCGCCTCGACCTCATCACGCTTCAGCGTCGGGGCCGACTTCTTGGCCGGGGTCGACTGTTTCGCCGCGCGCTGCTTCTTCGCCACCGGAGCATCCTATTCGGCGGTCGCGGCGAGCACGGCGCGGATGGCCTCGAGGTCCGGCTTGCCGGAGCGCAGGTGCGGGATGGGCGAGATCGCGGTGACGGAGACCGGGCGGGCTGCCGGGCCGAGGCGCGCGGCGACCGCGTCCCGCACTGTCTCGAGGTCGGATGCGGAGGTCGTCACGACGGCCGGCGCCATCCCCCAACCCTCGCGCGGCACGCCGAGCACGACGGCGTCGGCGAGCCCCGGCAGCAGCCTGACGACCGACTGCACCGCCGTCAGCGACACCTTGACCCCGCCGCTGACGATGACATCATCGGTGCGGCCGTGCACGACGAGCCGCCCGTTCCGGAGTTCCCCCCGGTCCGCCGTGCGGTGCCAGCGGCGGCCGTCAAGTTCGATGAACCCCGCCGCGGTTCGCTCCTGGTCGGGGGTCCCGTGCTCGTCGACGTAGCCGTCGGCGAGGCTCGACCCGCTCAGGTGGATCCGCTCATCGATGATTCGCACCTCGGTGTCACCGATCGGCAGCCCATCCCAGAGCACCCCGCCGCAGGTCTCCGTCGAGCCATACGTGACGGTGACTCGGAGCCCCTCCTGCCGGGCGCGCTGCAGCAGCGCGGGGTCGGGCGCCTGCCCGCCGAGGAGGATGCGGTCGAATCGGCGCAGCGCGTCGAGCCCCGGCACCGAGTCGAGCAGCCGCCCGAGCTGGATCGGCACGAGACTCGTGTAGAGCGGCCCGGCGACACCGCCGACGACCGCCGCAAAGCCTACGGCGCTGAACGTCGGCCCGCCGATGGCCACCAGCGGCTCGGTCCCCCAGTGGGCGGCGCGAGCGAGCACATTCATCCCGGCGACGTAGTCGGTCGGCAGCACAAGGACCCACCGGCCCGGCTCCCCCAGCTCGGCCGCCGCCGCTGCCGCACTCGCCCGGAAGGCCGCGCCGCGCAGCCGCACCCGCTTCGGGTCGCCGGTCGAGCCCGAGGTCGTCACGACGGCACCGTCCCGCAGCAGGTCCGCGCCGGTCGGGCCGGCCGGACCGGTCAGAAGTGCCACGGGTAGGGCCCCCAATCGGGCTCACGTTTGCCGAGGAAGGCGTCACGCCCCTCCGCCGCCTCATCCGTGCCATAGGCGAGCCGCGTCGTCTCCCCCGCGAAGAGCTGCTGACCGACGAGGCCGTCGTCCACCGCATTCATCGCGAATTTGAGCATGCGGATCGCCGTCGGCGACTTGCCGAGGATCGTCCGAGCCATCGCCACCGCCTCGCGCTCGAGCTCGGCGTGCGGGACGACGCGGTTGACGGCGCCCATCTCGTACGCGCGCTCCGCGGTCACTTCCTCGGCGAGGAAGAACACCTCGCGGGCGAACTTCTGCCCGACCTGCCGGGCGAAATACGCGCTGCCGTACCCCGCGTCGAAGGAGCCGACATCGGCGTCCGTCTGCTTGAAGCGCGCGTGCTCGAAGCTCGCGATCGTCAGGTCGCAAACGACGTGCAGGGAGTGCCCGCCGCCGGCCGCCCAGCCGGGGACGACGGCGATGACGACCTTCGGCATAAAGCGGATGAGGCGCTGGACCTCGAGGATGTGGAGGCGGCCGAGGCGGGCGCGGGTGGCCGCGTCGGTCTCGGGGTCGCCATCGGTCGCGGCGGGCATGTACCCATCGCGGCCACGAATGCGCTGGTCGCCCCCGGAGCAGAAGGCCCAGCCGCCGTCCTTCGGACTCGGGCCGTTGCCGGTGAGCAGGACGACGCCGACGCGCGGGTTCTGCCTGGCGTGGTCGAGCACCTGGAGCAACTCATCGACCGTTTCCGGCCGGAACGCGTTGCGCACCTCGGGGCGGTCGAAGGCGACGCGGGCGATGCGCCCCTCGGTATCGAGGTGATACGTCAGGTCCCGCAAATCCTCGAAGCCGGGGACCGGCCGCCACACTGCGGGATCAAAGAGCTCCGAGACCATGCCTCGAGCGTAGGCGGCCAGGGCCCGGGGTCGAAACGCTGCGCGACGGGCCGCCGTCCGAGTATGGGCGGCGGTGACGGCACCGACTCAGCCCTGCAGGACGCTGAGGATCTGGAGCAGCAGCCAGGGATTTGCGATCGCCCCGATGATTGCGGCGGCGATGCCGACACTGCGGCCGCGACCGAGCACCGCCGCCGTGATGCCGACGACGACCGCGGCGAGCGAGAGCCCGATCGCGATCCACGCGAGCGTTCCGGCGGCGCCATAGTCCTTGCCCGCCTCGGTGACGATGGCGACGCCGTGCACGACGGCGGTGGCAACCGCGAGCGCGAGGGCACTCCAGCCGAGCCAAGTGCTGCGGGAGGTCGCTGCCGACTCCGCGTCGGCCGCCCAGTCACCGACTTCCGAGTGGGTGCCGGTGTCGACCAGCTCGGCCACCAGCACCTCCGTGTCGGCCGCGGAAAGCGCGCCCCAGGCGGGCGTCGGGATGGGGACCGGCTCCGCGTCGATGATCGGCGTAACCGCCGTCTCGACGCGCGGCCCGCGCGGCGGCACACCGGGGCCGACCGTCTCCGGCCCGCCCGCATCCCGATCGTCGTCCACGCCACCAGGCTAGGGCTCCCGCGCGTTCCCCGCGCGCCTCCCGCTGTGCGCACGCTCCCCACCCCCTCCGCCACGGACCCGCCGCCCCCACCCGAACCCCGCCCCGGCTACTGGATGTGCACGTTTTCACCGGGTGAGCATGAAAATTCATGCTCACCCGGTGAAAACGTGCACATGGAGCGGGGAGGCACCATGAACGGGGAGGATGGGGGCGTGCGAATCGAGGACCTCGTCCAGCGGGCACACGTCGTCGCGCTGCCGATGCGCGTGCGGTTCCGCGGCATCGAGACGCGGGAGGCGCTCCTCCTCGCTCCTGGGGAGGAATGCGCGGGCTGGGCCGAGTGGTCCCCGTTCGTCGAGTACGAGGATGCCGAGGCCGCCATGTGGCTCCGCGCAGCCCTCGAGCCCGCAGCCGTCGCGGCCCCCGCGACCGTCCGCGTCAACGCGACCGTCCCCGCCGTGACGCCCGATGCGGTGCCGGACCTCCTCGCGCGCTTCCCCGGCACCCGCACCGCGAAGGTGAAGGTCGCAGAGGCAGGGCAGTCACTGGCGGACGACGTCGCGAGGGTGCGCGCAGTGCGCGACGCGATGGGTGCGGGCGCGCGGATTCGTGTCGACGCGAACGGGGCCTGGTCACTCGCGGAGGCGACGGCCGCGCTCGAGGCACTCGCCGCATTCGGGCTCGAATACGCAGAGCAGCCCGTCGCGAGGGTCGCCGATCTCGCGGAGTTGCGACGCCGCCTCGACGGGCTCGTGCCGATCGCCGCAGACGAGTCGATCCGCAAGCCCGCCGACCCGCTCGAGGTCGTGCGCGCGGGCGCGGCGGACGTCATCATGCTGAAGCGACAGCCACTCGGCGGCGCGACGCGGGCCCGGGACATCGTCGCCGCGGTGCGCGCGGAGGCTGGGCTCGGGATCCGGTTCGTGACGAGCAGCGCGCTCGAAACGAGTGTCGGGCTCGCCGCGGCCGCCCGCCTCGCGGCGTGGGTCGATGACCTCGGCGGCGACCTCGACCACGGGCTCGGCACGGCCGCGCTGCTTGCGGCGGACGTTCTGCGCGAACCGCTCCAGCCCACCGACGGCCGGATCCCGCTGCGCGAGGTCGTCCCGGAGCCGGAGCTCCTGGCACGGCACGCCGCCCCGGCCGAGCGCACCGCCTGGTGGCTTGCCCGCCTCCGCCGCTGCGCCGCGCTGCTGACCGCCTGACTCGGCCCGCCGCATGCATCGCCGGGGGATACCTGCAGACGGATGCGGCGGACAGCGGCATGTGGCGCGGTGCGGCCACGCCGTAGCGTTGCTCCCATGACGAGCGCCCGGCGCACCCCAAGCATCGAGGTGGATACCGACGCAGCTGCCGAGGCGGACCTCGACGTGCCCGGCACCCCCGTGCCCGGCACCCCCGAGCCCGGCTCCTTCAAGTCCACCAGCACCGACCAGCCCCGACACCCGGCCGGCTTCGGCACCATGCTCGTGCTCGGACTCGCCGACCTCGTCATCGACCTCGCCGTCGTGGCCACCGCGATCGGCGTCCTTGCCGCGATCGCCGGGCTCGGTGGGGCACTGCTTGGCTGGAGCCTGACCTACCTCGTACCCTGGCTCGTCCTCGGGCCAATCCTCGGCCTGCTCGTGCTCGCGCTCCTCCCCTGGGTGTTGCGCGGGTACGGCTGGGCGGAGCGGCACCGCGCCGCCGCGGTGTACGGGGTTGAGCTCACCGGGCTGCCACGGCGGCACACCCACCTCCGGGGGTTCCGCGGCCTCCTGCACCAGTGGTGGCTCGACGCATCCGATTCGACGCCGTGGCGGGCGCTCGGTTTCCTTGCGCTCAGCGCGCTGCGCATCCTCGTCCTCGGGCTGCTCGTCGTCGCGAGGGTCGGCGGTGGGATCGCATTCCTCCTCGCCCCGGTCGTCCGCTGGCAGGCGGACATCACCTACTTCCTCGACCTGCCGAACTGGACCCTCAGCGTGCTCGGCGGCATCGCGCTGGTCATCGGGCTCGTCACCGCGGTCGGCGCCGGCTACCTCGACCGGTTCCTCGCGCGCACGATCCTCGGGGTGAGCGAGCACACCGCGATGCGCCGTCAGCTGGAGCTCGTCGCGGCGCAGCGCACGAGCGCGGTCGCTGCGGCGTCGGACCAGCGTCGCCGGATCGAGCGCGACATTCATGACGACGTGCAGCCCCGGCTCGTCAGCATCGCGATGACGCTCGGCATGGCGAAGGGGCGGCTCGAGTCGGACCCGGCCCAGGCCCGCGAGCTCATCGAGCAGGCACACACCGAATCGAAGGAGACGCTCGTCGAGCTCCGTCGGCTGGTGCAGGGCTTCCAGCCCTCCGTGCTCGCCGACCGCGGCCTCGACGCGGCGCTCTCCGCCGTCGTCGCCCGCAGCCCGATCCCCGTCGCACTCGACATCGATCTCTCAGGCGGGTCCTGCTCGCAGGAGGCGGAGGGCGTGGTCTACTTCGCCGTCTCGGAGGCGCTCACCAACGTCGCGAAGCACGCCCGGGCGCAGCGCTGCGCCGTGAGCGTCGCGCGCGTCGGCGACCGACTCGTCGCGACGATCACGGATGACGGCATCGGCGGCGCGCACGTCGGTGACGGCACCGCCGGTGGTCTCGCAGGAATGCGGGAGCGCGCCTTCGCCGCTGGCGGCGGACTCCGGCTTGTCAGCCCGCCTGGCGGCCCGACGACGATCACCGTGGAGGTCCCGTGCGCATCGTGATCGCGGAGGACTCGGTGCTGCTGCGCGCCGGGCTCGAACGTCTCCTTGCCGACGCCGGGCATGAGGTCGTCGCCTCGCTCGGCACCGCCGATGGGCTGCTCGACGCGGTCGCGACCCACGCCCCTCACCTCGCGATCGTCGACGTGCGGATGCCACCGACCTGGACCGACGAGGGGATCCGCGCCGCGGCGGTCCTCCGCGCGCAGCACCCCGACGTCGCCATCCTCGTGCTCTCGCAGTATGTCGAGGAGCGATACGCGGGTGAGCTCATCGCGACCGGGGGCGGCGGGCTCGGCTACCTGCTCAAGGACCGCGTCGCCGACGTCGACGACTTCCTCGCCGATGTCGCCCGCGTCGGTGACGGCGGCACCGTGCTCGACCCCGAGGTCGTTGCCCAGCTCGTCGTGCGCTCCCGGCAGACCGCGACACTCGCGGCGCTCACCCCGCGGGAGCGTGAGGCGCTCGGGCGCATGGCCGAGGGACGCTCGAATGCGGCGATCGCCGCCGCCATGTTCGTCACCGAGGGTGCGGTCGAGAAGCACGTCGGCTCGATCTTCACGAAGCTCGGCCTCGCGCCGGTCGACAGCGAGAATCGCCGGGTCATGGCGGTCCTGACCTACCTCGAAGGGAATACCCGATGACCGCCACCCAGCGGCGCCGCGGCGCCAGGATCGCGACACTCGTGGCGGGCGGCCTCGCCGCCGCGCTCCTCCTCGTCGCCACGACGGCGGGCGCGCTCGTCGGGCTCGGGGCCGCCGATGTGAGCCAGCGGCGCGCCATGCTGCCCGACGGGGTGACCGCGATCGAGGTGCACGCCGAGGAGGTCTCGATCAACATCATCGGCACCTGGGGCCCGTCGGCCGACCGAGTGCCCTCGGTGGCCCTCCGGGGCGTGGCGTCGTCGGCGCTTGGCCGGCTGCCTGCCGTCGACATCGAGCTGCGCGGGACGACGGCCATCATCACGCCCGACGAGACACTGCGGAGCTTGGCGTTTGGGCCGAACTCGATGGACATCCTGCTCGGGGACCTGGCGCTCGAGCGAATCGACGTCGTCACCCGAGGCTACGTGAGCATCCAGCACGTCGACGCCGTCGAGATCCACGCGACGTCGCTGCACTCGATGGTCCAGGTCGGGGGGCTGCCCGCGACCGGCCTGACCCTCCTCGAGGTGGCGAGCAACGCCGGCACCCAGATCACCCTCCCCGAGTCGGGAGGTCCATACGACGTGCAGTTGCCCGGCTGGTTCGGCGACGACTACGTCAGCGAGTGGTGGCAAGCCCACTACGGCCTCGACTACCGGACCGAGGTGCTCGGCAACGCGACCTCGGCACCGATCGGCGCCGACCGCGTCGGCGAGGAGCTCATCGCGATCCCGGGGGCTCCCACCCCGACCGACGGTCCCGGCGTCTTCGTCCCGACCACCCCGGGCGCGCCCGTGACGATCGACCTCCGCGGGGTCACTGGCGGCATGCTCCAGGTGCTCACCCACGGCTGAGCCGCCCGCGGCACCCGCGAGGGCGTGCGAGTCAGAGCCCGCTGTAGGAGTGCAGGCCCTTGAAGAAGACGTTGACGATCGAGAAGTTGAAGACGACCGCGGCGAAGCCGATGATCGCGAGCCATGCCGAGCGGGCCCCACGCCAGCCGCGCGTCGCCCGGGCGTGGATGTACCCGGCGTAGAGCACCCAGATGATGAAGGTCCACACCTCCTTGGTGTCCCAGCCCCAGGGGCGGCCCCACGCGTCGTTCGCCCAGATCGCACCCGCGACGAGGGTGAAGGTCCAGAGCACGAAGGCGATGACGTTGATCGCGTACGCGAAGGTCTCGAGCCGGTCGGCGCTCGGGATCGTGTCGAGGTAGCGGGCGCGGGCCAGCCCCCCGGCGGCGCGCCGCAGCCGTAGCAGTTGCGCGACCGACAGCGCGGCGCCGAGCGCGAAGAAGCCGACGCCGAGGATCGCGACCATGACGTGGATGACGAGCCAATACGGCGAACGGCTGAGCGCGTCGGGCAGCGGGACGATCGCGACATAGAAGTTGACGGTCGCGACACCGAGCGCGAGCACGACGAAGCCGGTGACATACGCGCCGAGGAAGCGAAGGTCCTGCCAGAGCTGGGCGACGAGGAACACGGTGACGATGATGAGCGTCGACGTGAGGCCGAATTCGTACATGTTGCCCCACGGCACCCGCGCGGCGGCGATCCCGCGGAGCACATCGCCCGACAGGTGCAGCAGCCAGCCAATGACGACCAGGGCCACTGCGGCGTTGAGGTACTTCGGTGCGGGCGTGGTTGCCGCCGCAGTCGGTGGCGCGAGCGTCGCGGTCGCGGTGACCCCCGCATTCGTCCCACCGGCGGCAGCCTGCTCGAGTGCCGCAGCGTCCTGCCGCCTCGTGACCTCTGCCGAGCGGCGGGCCAGGTCGAGGGTGAAGAGGATGAATGCGAGCGCGTAGACCGCCATCGCCGAGTAGACCGCGATGAGCGAGTACGAGTCGAGGGTCTCGGTCACGGCGCCAATCCTACGTCCGCCCCATCAGAGGAGCCCGGCGGATCTGCCGACCCCGAGCCCGAGCCCGGCACCGAGACGGCATCCGCGAGCGCGGCGACCGAGTCGGGCAGGCGGGCATCCTCGCCCTTGGCGAGCCCCGCCCACTCGAGCTGAACCGCGCCGTCCTCGGCGATGCGGGCACGCGCCCAGACGCGGCGGCGCGGGACGAAGAGCGCGACGAGGAGCCCGGCGATCGCCGCGAGCACGAAGCCGAAGAGCCACGGCTGCGCGGGATCCCAGTGCATCTCGATCGCCGCGAACCGCGGGATGACGGGCTCGAGGGTCGCCGTGCCGAGCCCGTTCGGCAGGTCGACGGCCTCACCCGGCTTGAGGTACAGCGACTCGACCGGTGCCTCGCGTCCCGCGAGCTGGGTGAGGCCGAGGCCCTCGACGTCAAGGACGTACGCATTCGTCGCACGCCCGTCATCGAGCCCGAGATCTCCCGTGTACACCTCGAGGGTGAGGAGCGGGTTGATGAGGTCGGGGTGCGAGGAGAAGAAAGCGCCGGAGTCGCCGCGCACCGCGGTCGGGTAGAAGAGTCCCTCAAGTCCGACCTGCTCCGCGAGCCCGTCCGGCACCTTGATGACGCCGGTCGACAGATATGCGGCGTCGAGCGGGCGGAAGAGGGTCGGCTGCGAGAAGACGATGTCGCCGTCCGGGTTGCGGATCGTCAGCACCGGCGAGTAGCCGTTGCCGAGCAGGTAGATGCGGACATCGTCGACGGTGAGCGGGCCATTGACGGTGAGCGTGTCGTCGCGCGGCTCGTGGCCCGGCTCGGTGATCGTCATGTGCGCGCGGAAATTGTGCGCCGAGCCGTAGGCGGCGAGGTTGTTCTCCTCGAAGTCGACCAGGAACTCGTCGAGCCGCAGGCTGAATGGCGCGAGCATCGACTCAGTGAAGAGGCGGCCCGGGTAGAAGGAGTCGTAGCCGCTCTGCACATTGGTGAATGCGGTGCCCTCGGTGACGACGCGCTGGCCGGTGTATCCGACGCTGCCGCCGATCGCGACGGCGATGAGCACGCCGATGAGGCTGACGTGGAAGAGGAGGTTGCCGGTCTCCCGGAGGTACCCCCGCTCGGCGCTCACGGACTCACCCGCGCGGGTCGGGTAGCGCGCGACACGGTAGCCGCGCGAGCGCAGCAGCCGCTCGGCGGCGGCGAGCGCGGTCGTGGCGTCGCCGTCGAAGGCCCGGACCGTGTGCCCGATCATCCGCTCGAGGCGGGCGGGCGTTCGCGGCGGGCGGGCGGCGAGCGCTCTCGCGTGCTGGATGGCCCGCGGGATGACGCAGCCGATGAGCGAGATGAACAGCAGCAGGTAGATCGCGCTGAACCACGGCGAGCTGAACGTCGAGAAGAGCCCGAGCGCGTCGAGCACCGCCGCGAGCTCGGGGTCGTTCTGGTGGTAGGCGATGACGCCGTTCGGGTCCGAGGTGGTCTGCGGGACGAGCGAGCCCGGGACTGCCGCGAGCGCGAGCAGGAGGAGCAGGATGAGCGCGGTGCGCATCGAGGTGAGCTGGCGCCAGATGAAGCGGAGCCAGCCGATCCCGCCAAGGCGCGGACCGCCGCTCGCCCCGCCGGTCGGGCTCGGCTCGGCCGCGTCGACGTGGTCGAGTGGCGCGTACTCCGCCGACCGCGCGTCGGTGTCCGCGCCAGGGCCAGCGTCAGAGTGCCGGGACGAAGCCATTGATCACCCCCGTGAGCGAGGACATCATCGCCTGCCACAGCCCGGTCACCATCGCGAGCCCGACGAGGATGAGCAGGATGCCACCAATGATGTTGATGACACGAATGTGGCGCCGCAGCCATCGCACGGAGCCGGTCGCCCAGCTGAGCCCCAACGCGATCGCGACGAAGGGGAGCCCGAGCCCGAGCGAGTAGATGACGGCGAGGAGGAGGCCCCGCCACGGGTCGCCCTGGTCGATGATGATCGAGTTCACCGCGATGAGCGTCGGTCCGAGGCACGGGGTCCAGCCGAGCGCGAAGACGATGCCGAGTAGTGGGGCACCCGCGAGGCCGGTCGCGGCCTGGAGCCGCGGCTTCACCGTGCGCTGCATGACGCCGAAGAGCCCGATGAAGACGAGCCCCATGAGGATGACGACGACCCCGGCGATGCGGGTGACGAGGTCGAGGTGCGGACGCAGCGCGAGCCCGGCGGTGCCGAAGGCGACGCCGATCGTCGCGAAGACGACAGTGAAGCCGAGGACGAAGAGTGCGACCGCCACGACGAGCCGGCCCCGGCCGCGGCGCTGGCCTGAGGCGAAGCCGCCGAGGAAGCCGAGGTAGCCGGGCACCAGTGGCAGCACGCAGGGCGAGGCGAAGGAGACGAGCCCCGCGAGCAGCGCGATCGGGATCGCGACGAGGAGCCCGCCGCTGAGGACCGCGCTACCGACCGGATCGACGATCACAGCCGAGGCCTGGCGCTCATGCGTCCGCCTGGACGGTCGTGACGAGGTCGCGGAGGATCGCAGGGTCGCGGAGCACACCGCTGATGCGGGCGGCTACCCGGCCCTCGGCATCGAGGACGAGCGTCGTCGGCACCGCATTCGGCGCCATCTTGCCGGCGAAGGCGAGCTGGACCGAGCCGCTCGTCACGTCGAGGATGCTCGGGTACTCAATGCCGTTGTCCAGCTCGAAGGTACGGGCGACGTCGGCAGTGTCGTAGACGTTGACACCGACGAAGGCGACATCCTCGAGCTCCGCGCTGAGCTCGGCAAGGAATGGCGCCTCGAAGCGGCACGGCGGGCAGCCCGCGTACCAGAAGTTGACGACGGTGACCTGACCGAGGAGGTCCGCCGAGTCGAGCTCGCCGCCGTCGACCGTCGGTCCGCGGAACTGAATCGGTGCGTCGCGCTCCGCAGCCGGCAGCTCGAGGTACTGGCCGTCACCCGAGACGTAGCCTTGGCCGCTGCCGTAGCGGTCGGCGAGGCCGTCACTCGACGAGCACGCCGCGAGGGTCAACGCGGCCGCGATGGCCGCGACGACGAGCACTCCCCGCACTGCCTGCCTCCGCACCTACACCGCCCCCGTATCGATCGCGCCGTCGAGCAATCCTGCCGCTGGTTCCTGATAGTCGACCTCAGTCCAGGACCCGGTCGCCGCCGCGCGCGCAAAGGAGGTGATCGACGAGAGCGAGGTCCGGCGCGCCGCCGGGTTGTGCGGCAGTGGGCGCCCCGCCACCGCCCGGGTCGTCGTCCAGATCGGCATCTGGTGGGAGACCACGACGACCTCGCCGTCGTCGACCGCGTCCCAGGCCGCCGCCATCGCCGCGAGCATGCGGTCGCGCACCTCGACGTACGGCTCGCCCCAGGACGGGCGCCACGGGGCACGCAGCCGCCACCAGTTGCGCGGGTCCCGCAGCGCGCGTCGCATGCGGGTGCCCTCGAAGGCGTTCCACGGCTCGATCACCCGCTCGTCGAGGACCGGGTCCAGCCCGAATCGCTCGGCCCACGGCGCCGCCGACTCTCGCGTGCGCTGCAGCGGGCTGGCGACGAGCCGGGTGATGGGCCGAGCTGCGAGTGAGTCGGCGGCCAGGCGCGCCATCTCGTGGCCACGCTCGCTCAGGCGGTAGCCGGGGAGGCGCCCGTAGAGGATGCCCTCGGGATTATCGACCTCACCATGGCGGACGAGATGAATGCGGTGGGCCGGCACCGCACCATTGTCCCGCATCCGTGCCCACCCGCCGAGCGCGGGGATGTGCATCGACGCCACGTAGACTCGGTGCCCGTGATCGACCGCACGCTGACCGCTGACCTTGCCGCCGCCATCGACGGGCCGGTGACGGTCGCGGGGTGGGTCGACACGGTCCGCGACCAGAAGAAGGTGCAGTTCGTCGTGCTCCGCGACGAGTCGGGCGCGGTCCAGCTCGTGCATCCGCGCGCCGGCGACGGCGCCGACGACCCGATCGCTGCGCAGATCACCGGGCTCGCCCACGGCGCATTCCTCGTCGTCACTGGCACCCTCAAGCACGACGAGCGCGTGAAGCTCGGCGGTGTCGAGATCCTCATCGATCGGATCGAGGTGACGAGCGAGACCGACCACGAGTCACCGATCGCCGAGGACTCCTCGATCGACAAGCGCCTGGATTGGCGCTTCCTTGACCTGCGCCACCCGAAGCATTCGCTCATCCTCCGGGTGCAGACGACGCTCGAACACGCGTGGCGCAGCTGGTGGATCGAGCGGGGCTACGTCGAGATCCACACCCCGTCATTCATGTCGTCCGCCTCGGAGTCACGCGCTGAGCTGTTCGAGCTCGAGTACTTCGAGCTCGGCAAGGCCTACCTCGCACAGTCCCCGCAGAACTACAAGCAGATGGCGATGGCCGCCGGCCTCGGCAAGGTCTTCGCCATCACCCCGGTGTTCCGTGCCGACCCGTCCTTCACCGCGCGCCACGCGACCGAGTACACGAGCGTCGACGCCGAGATCTCCTGGATTCACTCGCACGAGGACGTCATGGCGATGCAGGAGGAGCTCATGGTCGCGGGCCTGCGCGCGGTCGCCGAGCGCCACGGCGAGGAGATCGAGCGCCTGTGCGGCTTCGCCGTCGAGGTGCCGACGACGCCGTTCCCGCGGATCCCGCTCGCCGAGGCGCACCGGATCGTGCAATCTCGCGGCTACACCGTGCCGCGGACGGACGGCGATCTCGACCCCGAGGGCGAGCGGCAGATCGCGGCCTACGCGCGCGAGGAGCTCGGCAGCGACTTCGTCTTCGTCACCGACTACCCGGCCTCGATCCGGCCGTTCTACCACATGCGCGACGAGGCGACCGGGCTCACGAAGTCCTACGACCTCATCTACCGCGGCACCGAGATCACGACCGGCGCGCAGCGCGAGCACCGGCTCGAGGTCATTCAGCGGCAGGCGACGGAGAAGGGCCTCGACCTCGCGGGACTCAGCGAGTACCTGGGCTTCTTCCGCTACGGCGTCCCGCCGCACGGCGGCTTCGGCATGGGCCTCGCGCGCGTGCTCATGCTCCTGCTCGAGCTGCCGTCGATCCGCGAGTCGACGTACGTCTTCCGCGGTCCGACGCGCCTCACGCCGTAAGCGGCCAGACGGGCGCGGGCCACGCATTCGTCACCAAGTACTGCGGAATGCGCGAAGTACTGACATTCGCGACCCAGACTCGAGTACTTGGGTGCGACCTCAGTACTTCGGGCGCGCAGCCTCGAGCGCGGCGCGGAGCTTCGCAGGATCGACATGCCAGTACGAATGCTGGCGTCCGTCGATCAGGACGACCGGGATCTCCTCGGCATACGTCGCCGCCAGTGCCGGGTCGTCCAGGATCGAGCGGGACTCGAACTCGACCTCGGGAAAGTCGGTCAGCACCGCGTCAACGACGGCCTTCGCCACCTCGCAGAGGTGGCAGCCGGGCTTGTCAATGAAGGTGAGCGTCGTCACGACGACCCGCCTGCGACGGGCTACTTCTTGTTGCGGCGCTGGTGACGCGTCTTGCGCAGCAGCTTGCGATGCTTCTTCTTCGCCATGCGCTTGCGACGCTTCTTGATGACTGAGCCCATAGGAGCCTCCGAATGTTTCGTTCGTACCGAGGCTCCGCATGCAGAACCCGTGAAATCTACCCCGGAAGTCTAGCCGACGTTGCGGATCGTCCCTGACGCGGGGGCCTGGACGAGCTCGACGACCGCGGCCTCGGGGATGCGATACGAGCGGCCAAAACGGATCGCCGGCAGCTCACCGGCCTGCACCATCCGGTACACGGTCATGGCAGAGACGCGCATGAGCTCGGCCACCTCGGCGACGGTCAGGAAGCGCACATTCGACAGATCGCCCTGCATGTCGCCCTCCGATGTGACTCGTGTGAACAGTGTGAACACTGTGCAGCCAGGCTAGCGCCCGGTCGGTGCGCTGTCGAGCGCCGACCGGGTAATGCGCGTGCGGGCGACTCAGTCGCGGCCGAGGAGGCGCTGGAGCTCCGCGCCGACGTCGGCGAGGTAGTGGCGCGCGCGATCCGTCACGCGCTCGAGCCGGTCGAGTGCGGCCTGCGCGGTGTGCGCGGTCTCCGCCGCGACGCGGCCGAGCTGCTGGCCCGCCTCCGCCCCGCTCCACGCGATGAGCGGCACCCCGTCGGCGGCCGACCAGTCGTAGTCCGCTGAATCGTCATCCGGGAGGAATGGGGCAAGCCAGTCCACGAGTGCGTCCAGCGGTGCCGGGTCGAGCCGGTAGAACCGGTGCTGCGCCTCCTCCCGCACGGTGACGAGGCCGGTATCGCGGAGCACCTTGAGGTGCTTCGACACGGTCGGCTGGGTGAGTCCGGTCTGCTCAACGAGCGCGCCGACCGAGAGCTCCTCGGCGGCAAGCAGGTGCGCGAGCAGGTCGCGGCGGGTCGCATCCGCGATGACCCCGAAGATCTCCGTCATGACCAGCAGGGTAGTCCGTGCCCCTGCACGAGTACCATGGCCGACTATGCGGGCGAACCCGTTCGAGCAGCTGCGCGTCTGGGTCGGCGACTTCATGACCCGCAGCCCGTCGCGATTCGCGCTCACGGTCTTCAGCACGCTCATCTTGGTCTTCACAGCGCTGTTCTCACTGCCGGCGGCGACCGCAGCCGGCCATCGGACGCACCTCGTCGATGCGTTCTTCACCGCGGTCTCGACGATCTGTGTCACCGGTCTGTCGACCGTCGACATGGGGACGCACTGGTCGCCGCTGGGCCACGCATTCATCCTCATCGGCACGCAGATCGGCGGGATCGGCGTCCTGACGATGGCCTCGATCCTCGGGCTCGTCATCACGCGGCGTTTGGGGCTGCGACAAAAGCTCGTCGCCGCGAGCGACTCGAACCCGCTGCGCGTGCACTCCGGCCCCATCTCCGAGTCGCAGGCGGTGCGGCTGTCCGACACGCGGGGCCTGCTCGTCACCGTCGCCACGAGCATGCTCGTCATCGAGGGCGCCACCGCCGTGCTCCTGCTTCCGCGGCTGCTGCTGTCCGGGATGCACGCGGGCGAGGCGGTGTGGCAGTCGGTATTCCTCGCCGCGATGGCATTCACCAACACGGGGTTCACCGTCTCCGCGGACGGGATCCAGGCCTTCGCCGCCGACCCCTACCTGCTCATCGTCCTCATGATCGCGACCGTGCTCGGGGCGATCGGGTTCCCCGTCATCTACTCACTCCGGCACACGCTGCTCCGACCGCGGCGCTGGTCGCTCCACGTCAAGCTGACGCTCAGCGCGTTCGTGCTGCTGTGGGTCGGCGGCTGGATCGTCTACATCGTGCTCGAGTGGGACAACACCGCGAGCTTCGGCGGCGACACCGACTTCGGACAGCGGCTGCTGCAAGCCGCATTCCTGTCGACCATGACGCGCTCGGGCGGCTTCGCGACCTTCGACACGAGTCAGCTCGAAGAATCGAGCATCCTCGTGACCTCGATGCTCATGTTCGTCGGCGGCGGCTCCGCGTCAACGGCCGGGGGGATCAAAGTCACGACCCTCGCCATCCTGTTCCTCGCCGCCGTCGCGGAGGCGCGCGGGCGGGCCGGCATCGAGGCCTTCGGCAAGTTCATCCCCTCGGACGTCCTGCGCCTCGCCGTCTCCGTCACGCTGTGGGGCGCAACGCTCGTCGCCGTCACGACGACGGTGCTGCTGTGGATGACCGACGACCCGGTGCACTACATCCTGTTCGACGTGATCAGCGCCTTCGCGACCTGCGGGCTGTCGACCGGATTCACCGCGGACGCGCCCGAGAGCGCGCAGACGATCCTCGCCATCGTCATGTTCCTTGGTCGAATCGGCACCGCGACCTTCGCCGCCGCCCTCGCGGCGCGGCAGCATGTGCGACTGTTCAAGCAACCGGAAGAGAGGCCCATCGTTGGCTGAGAAGATCGCCCCAGACGCCCCCGTCCTCGTCATCGGCCTGGGCCGGTTCGGGGCGGGCGCCGCCGGTCAGCTCCAGCGGCTCGACCGCGAGGTCCTCGCGACCGACCTCGACATGCGGCTCGTCCAGAAGTGGTCCGAGCGCGTCACCCACGCGGTGCAGGCGGACTCGACGAACCTCGAGGCGCTGCAGCAGATCGGCGCCGCCGACTTCCAGATCGCGGTCGTCGCCATCGGCGACGTCGAGGCCTCCGTGCTCACGGTCGCCAACCTCGTCGACCTCAAGATCCCGCAGATCTGGGCGAAGGCGGTGAGCGCCTCCCACGGCAAGATCCTCAGCCGCATCGGCGCGAACCATGTCGTCTATCCCGAGCGGGAGGCCGGCGAGCGCGTCGCCCACCTCGTGTCGGGTCGGATGCTCGACTTCATCGAGTTCGACGACGGCTACGCGATCGTCAAGATGTACCCGCCAAAGGTCATCCGCGGGGTGCCGCTGTCCGAGTCCGGGGTGCGCTCGAAGTGGCACATCACGGTCGTCGGCGTCAAGTCCCCCGGCGAGGGCTTCACGCACGCGACGGCCGAGACCGTGGTGTCCGACCACGACCTCATCATCGTGTCGGGCCTGGCGAGCGAGATCGAGCGCTTCGCGACGCTCGCGACCTGACCCGCCACCGCATTCCTCCCCCTCTCTCGCCCTCGCTGTGCACGTTTTCACCGCGTGTGCCCGATTAATCGGGCACACCGGGTGAAAACGTGCGGACTGAACGGGGGGGGGATGCAGGTTGGGCGGGCGGGGCGGACGGGCGCACGCCAGCGCGGCTCAGCCCCCGGCGGCAAGCTCGCGGGCCCGGGCAATCGCGGCCGCGGCCGCCCGCGCAAACAGCCCGGCGAGGTCGGCGTCCTCGAGCACAGCGATCGCCCGCTCGGTCGTGCCCTTCGGGCTCGTGACCCGGCGACGCAGCTCGGCGGGATCCTCCCCACCGGCCTCGAGCAATGCGCCCGCGCCCACGAAGGTCCCCTCCGCGAGCCGCCGCGCGGCCGCATCGTCAAAGCCGAGCCGCCGAGCCGCCACCGTGAGCTGCTCGATGAGGAAGTAGACGTAGGCGGGCCCGGACCCGGAGATGGCGCTCAGCGCATCGATCTGCGACTCGGGCAGCACGAGCACCTCGCCGACCGCCTCGAAGACCCGGCTGACGAGCGCGACCTCCTCGGTGCTCGCCCGGCCACCCGGCGCGATGCCGGTGACGCCGCGGCGCACGAGCGACGGGGTGTTCGGCATCGTGCGGACGACGGCGTGCGGCACGAGCGCCTCCATCGTCGCGACGGTGACGCCGGCGGCGATCGACACGATGACCGCGTCGGGCTCGAGCCAGTCACGGATCTCCTCGAGGATCCCGGGGATCCCGGCGGGCTTCACGCCGAGCACGACGAGCTTCGCCCCCGCGAGCGCGGTCGGCGTCGCGTCGTCGCGCGTGTCGTAGGCGAGCGAGGTGACGCCGAGCTCGCGGAGCTCCGCGGCCTTGGACTCCGTCCGGTTGACGGCACGAATGGCGTGCTCGAGCCCGCCGACGAAACCGGCGTCCCCCGCCACGGCGAGCCCGCGGATGATGGCACCCCCCATCGCGCCCGCCCCGAGGAAGGCGATGGGCGGCAGCGGGCTCGACGCGGCAGACATGCCCACATCCTAGGATTGGGCCATGAGCGCCGACGGCAGCACGAAGGCAATCGTGGCGGCGATGAGCGCAAACGCGGGCATCGCGATCACGAAGTTCATCGCATTCCTCCTCTCCGGGGCGAGCTCGATGCTCGCGGAGTCGATCCACTCGGTCGCGGACACCACCAACCAGGTGCTGCTGCTCGTCGGCAAGCGCCGCGCGATGCGGGAGGCCGACGAGGAGCACCCGTTCGGCTACGGGCGCTCGCGCTACGTGTATGCGTTCATCGTCGCGATCATCCTGTTCTCCCTCGGCGGCCTCTTCGCGATCTACGAGGGCATCGAGAAGCTGCGCAACCCCCACCCGCTCGACCCAGACTGGTGGTGGCTGCCCTTCGTCGTGCTGGTGATCGCGATCGTGCTCGAATGGTTCTCGCTCGCGACCGCCGTGCGCGAATCCAACAAGGTGCGAGACGGCCGCGGCTGGGTCGACTTCGTGCGCCGCGCCAAGTCCCCCGAGCTGCCGGTCGTGCTCCTCGAGGACATCGCGGCGATGCTCGGCCTGCTGCTCGCACTCATCGGCGTCGGCCTGACCCAGCTCACTGGCAACGGGGTGTGGGACGGCATCGGCACGCTCGCGATCGGTGCCCTCCTCGTCGTCGTCGCGATCATCCTCGGTATCGAGATGGGCTCGCTGCTCGTCGGCGAGGGCGCGAACCGCGACGACGTCGCACGGATCCGCGCCGCGATCGCGCGGCACCCGGTCGTCGACCGCATCATCCACCTCAAGACGCTCTACGTCGGCCCCGAGGAGCTCATGGTCGGCGCGAAGGTCGCCGTGGCCGGCGGCACGACGATCGCGGAGCTCGCGCCGCGCATTGACGCGCTCGAGCAGGACATCCGGGCGGCGGTCCCCGCGGCGCGGATCATCTACCTCGAGCCGGATGTGTGGCGACCGGAGCTCTCGAGCGACCCGAGCCCGCCCACCGACGCGATCATCCTCCAGTCGGAGAACTGACGGGACGAATGCGAGGGTGCGGTCTCACCGCCGCGCCTCGAAGAATGCGGTGAGCAGCGCCGCGGATTCCTCGGCCCGGACCCCGGCGACGACCTCGACGTCGTGCGGCAGGCCGCCCTCCCGGACGACATCGAGCCGACCGCCGACGGCACCGGCCTTCTCGTCCCAGGCGCCGAACACGACGCGGCTGAGCCGGGACTGCAGAACCGCGCCGGCGCACATGACGCACGGTTCGAGCGTCACCACGAGCGTGCAGCCATCGAGGCGGGTCGTGCCGAGCGTGGCCGCGGCCTCGCGAATGGCGAGCACTTCGGCGTGTGCGGTCGGGTCGGGCGGAGGCACCGCATTCGTCCCGCCGCGGTCATTGCGACCCCGACCGAGCACCGCACCATCGGGAGCGATGACGAGTGCCCCGACCGGGATCTCCCCGGCCGCGCCGGCCGCCGCAGCAAGCGCGAGCGCCTCGGCCATCCACGCGCGGTACCGCTCCACGCGCCCACCCTATGCTTTCTCCCATGCAGGTCATCGTCGCCGACCACCCGCTGATCACGCACAAGCTCACGGTGCTGCGCGACCGGACGACGGCGAGTTCGACGTTCCGCGCGCTCGCGAAGGAACTCGTCACCCTGCTCGCCTACGAGGCGACCCGGCGCGTGCGGGTCACGCCGATCGAGATCCAGACCCCGGTGACGACGACGACGGGGGTGCAGATCGCGGCGCCGATCCCGCTCATCGTGCCGATCCTCCGCGCGGGCCTGGGCATGCTCGACGGGCTCACGGCACTGCTGCCGACCGCCGAGGTCGGCTTCCTCGGCATGCTCCGAGACGAGGAGACGCTGCAGCCGACCGCGTACGCGCACCGGCTGCCCGACGATCTCACGGGCCGTCAGGTCTTCGTCCTCGACCCGATGCTCGCGACGGGCGGCTCGATGGCGGCGACCCTCGACTACCTCTACGCGCGCGGCGCGAGCGACATCACCGCGATCTGCCTCATCGGGGCACCCGAGGGCGTCGACCTGCTCGAGCGCTCGACGCAGGGGCGCGACTTCACCGTCGTCATCGGCGCGCTCGACGAGCGGCTCGACGACAAGGGCTACATCGTGCCCGGCCTTGGTGACGCGGGTGACCGGCTGTACGGGACCGTCTGAGGCGTCAGGTCCGACCGCGCGCGGCGTCGTGTGACGAACCGCCGGTGGCGCAATCCTGGCCGCGCGCTATACTGCACCGCATGACCACGTACGCCACCAGCTCCTCGTCCGTCGCGACGATGGGTGCCGTCGACATGATGATGTCGGCGGCGGCGCGTTGTCGAATGTGCGCGTAGTCCGCCAGTCCCCGCCGGATCCCCACCATGGTCGCTGTGACCGAGCCCCGGGATCCCACCGGTCCGGCCACTGGCCGACCTGGTTCGACGCTACCCCGCAGGATCACACCGCCCGAGACGGGCCCTGCACCGCACACACTCGACGCTCAGGAATTCATCGACATGTCCACGCTCACCGTGCACTCCACCACCACCGACTCGACCACCAGGCCGGCCGACCGGCACCTCCCGACACCGCCCGTGCGCCACATCGAGGCGCGCGGCTTCGCCCTCTACCTTGGCCTCGACGAGGCGAAGGCCGCTGAGGACGGCGTCTCGCTCGCCGAAATCGCCGAGCGGATCCGGGCGCTCGTGGCCGAGCTCGCCCCGCACGCCCAGACGCACGCCACGGTCGCGATCGCGCCGATCGGCGTCGGCGGGCGCGACCTCGATGTCGTGCGCACCGCGCTGCACGACCCGGCGCTCGCGAAGCGCCGTGAGGCCGAGCTCGCGGCCGAGCCGAAGCGTCGCACCGGCATCGTCGTCGACCTCTCCCGCAAACGCGTCGTCATCGATGGCGAGGTCGCGGGCCTGACGTACAAGGAGCTCGAGCTGCTGCGCTTCCTCGTGCTCCGCGAGGGCCGCACGGTCGAGCGGGAGGAGATCATCGCGGGCCTGTGGGCGGACGCGAGCGAGGAGGAGGTGCCGAATGCGCGGACGATCGATGTCCACATTCGTCGCCTCCGCGCGAAGCTCGGTGACTACGAGGACATCGTCCGGACGGTGCGCGGCGCGGGGTACCGCTTCGACCGGCACGCGGACGTGTCGATCCAGTTCCCGAGCGGGCCCTCGCCGGACCTGTTCTGAGGCGCCCGCCGGGCGGGGCTGGGATCGTCCGTCGCCTGCGTCGTCCTACTGGGTGACGACGGGCTGCGCGGCCGACGCGTCGGCCGGGGCCTCGGCCGAACCGCAGCAACAGCCCTCCGGGCCGCACATGCCGTCGGTGGGCTCGCTGATGTCGATCAGCTGCAGGGGCTGGGGCTCAGTCATTCGGGGTCCTTTCGTCGCCGCCATGCTAGGCGACTTGCCTGGCGGTTGTGCTCGGGTCGGGGTGCGCGTTGGCCCCGACCCGAGATCTCGAACTTGCCGTCGTTACCATTCTGTTATAGTTTGATCACTACGCAGATCGTTTGCTGTGGCGGTCTCGTACATGTGATTGCAGGACACTCTTGGTGCAGAGGAGAGGGTCGGCGGCCAGTGCAGGCGCCGGCCCTCGACTCGTTTCCGGGCACCGTTCGCGTCGGGCGCACGCCTCGCATTCCTCAGATCACGTTCTCGGAATCACTCGCGTTCGTTACCATTCCGTTATATAGTGATGGCATCCCGCCCGAAGCTGTGGCGGACGGGATACATGTGATTGCAGGACACTCTTGGTGCAACGGGTGCGAGGGCCGGCCAGCCGCAAGGCGCCGGCCCTCAACTCATTTCGGCGGACACTCGCTGCGCGTGTCGCTCCCGCCACCGGGCGCGAGGGCCGCATTCGCCCCTACGATGGCGTCGTGCCTGACACTCGCGCCATCGTCGCCGCCTGGGAGGCGCTCTTCCGTGCCCAAGTGAGCGTGCTGCGGGACGTGACCGCCGAATTCCCGACCGGCCAGCTCGCGATGGTCGAGTACGACCTGCTCTTCAACCTGTCGAGGCTCCCGCGCCACCGGGCGCGCCCGCGCGACCTCCACCAGTACCTGTTGCTCAGCCAACCGAGCGTGTCCCGCCTCATCGACCGGCTCGCCGAGCGCGGCTTCGTCACAAAAACCCCCGACGACGACGACGGCCGCGGCGTCCTCGTCACGCTCACCGCCGCTGGCTACGAGGCCTTCCGCCGCGCCGCCGCCGTGCACGCGGCGTCGATCGCACGGCGATTCGGGGACACGCTCAACGACGAGGAGCTCGCAACGCTCACCGCGCTCTGCGACCGCCTCCGGCGCGGCGCATGAATGAAGCCGAACTCGGCCTCCTCTTCGCCCCCGGCACACTCGCCCTCATCGACGACCTCGGCCCGATCGACTCGGCCGACGCGGTTGCGGCTGGTATCGCCCGGCTGCGTCGCGCCGGTCGTCCCGCTGACGTCGTGGCCGTCGCCATGACCCAGGCGCGGCTGCGGACCAAGGCCGTCGCGAAGTTCGGGGCCTTCGCCGAGCGGATGCTCTTCACCGCGGACGGGCTGCAGCAAGCGACGCGGCTGTCGGTGGCCGCCCGACATGCCGCGAGATTCGCGAATGCCGGGCTGACGTGCGTCGCCGACCTCGGCTGCGGCATCGGGGCCGACGCGCTCGCCACGGCCGGACTCGGGCTCCGCGTCCTCGCGGTCGAGCAGGATCCCGTGACCGCCACGATCGCGCAGTACAACTTGGCGGCGCTGCCCGACGCCGAGGTACGGATCGGCGACGCGGAGGCGACCGACCTCGACGGCGTCGATGGGGTGTGGCTCGACCCGGCGCGGCGGCCGGGAGCCGGTGGCCGCAGCAGCGGGGCGGACCAGGGCGGGGGCGGTGCTCACCGGCGCGAGCGTCACACGACTCGGAGCGGGCAGGGCGCCGATCGCGGTGGAAACGGTGGGCCGGTCCGGCTGCGGCCCGAGGACTGGTCGCCGTCCCTCGACTTCGCGTTCGGGCTCGGCGATCGGATCGCGACCGGCGTCAAGCTCGGTCCGGGTATGGACCGCGAGCTCATCCCCGACGACGCCGAGGCGCAGTGGGTGAGCGTCGCGGGCGACGTCGTCGAGCTCGTCGTGTGGCGCGGCGATGTGGCCCGACCGGGTGTGCGCCGCGCGGCACTCGTGCTTGGCGCCGAGCCGGACGACACGGTCGAGCTCACCGCGGCCGACGACGCCCCCGATGCGGAGCCCGGCCCGCTGGGCCACGTGCTGATCGAGCCCGATGGCGCCGTCATCCGGGCGCGGCTCATCGGTGCCCTCGCGCGTCGCCTCGACCCCGACGCCCGCATGCTCGACCCGACGATCGCGTGGATCACGACCGACGAGCAGCCCGACCCGGCGGCACTCAGCGGGCTGGGCCATGCCTTCGAGGTGGTGGCCGAGCTGCCCCTCGACGCGAAGTCGATCCGGCGCGAGCTCATCGCGCGGGACATCGGCGCTCTTGAGATCAAGAAGCGCGGCGTCGACCTCGACCCCGCCGAGTTCCGCAACGCCCTCCGACTCGACCCCCGTGCTACTCGCCGCGGCACCGGCCCCGGCTCACCGGTCCTCATCGCCACACGCATCGCGGGCCGCCGCCGCGCCATCCTCGCGACGCGACTGAGCTGACGAGCTGCTCCCCGCATTCCTCCCGCAGCCGTGGCGCCATGCACACGCTGTGGCCCGCGCTCACGCGCGCGGGGTCAGGATTGGACGACCGTGGCGGGCAGGGTCGAGTCGGCGCCGAAGTCGAGCGTGCTCGGCGCGTGTCCGGCCATGACGAGCTGGGCGCCGAGGGCCGCGATCATCGCGCCGTTGTCAGTGCACAGCGCGAGGGGTGGGACGCGCAGCTCGATGCCGGCTGCGGCGCAGCGCTCGGTGGCGAGTTCACGAATGCGGGCGTTCGCCGTGACACCACCGCCGAAGAGGAGCCGCGGGATGCCGAGGTCAGTACAGGCAGCGACCGCCTTCGTGACGAGCACATCGGCGACGGCCTCCCGAAACGACGCCGCGACGTCGGCGACCGGCACCGACTCCCCTGCGTCCTGGCGTGCCTCGACGTAGCGCGCGACCGCCGTTTTGAGCC
>Ga0182742_1001837_pt1 | contig 25535 bp, 31 predicted proteins | sample eDN5th37CBELigMG_FD_128880 | JGI IMG/M metagenome (GOLD analysis project Ga0182742, IMG submission 128880) | Enriched Miracle-Growth compost microbial communities from Emeryville, California, USA - eDNA 5th pass 37_C BE-Lig MG (version 2)... ...
ACCATTTCCTACGAAGAGGGAGATCCGGTCGAAGGTCCGATTCCGGGTCGCATGACGCTAGAGGGCACCGCTCCCTCCGGAGCCAACTACGCGGTCATCAGCGCCACGGGTAATGTGACCGGCAGCGGCGGTCAGAAGCCGACTCCGCGCGACTTCCTGTACGCCGATGGCGTGCTCTTCATTGCGGGCACGACCCTGCCGATCGATTATTGGGATGGCGACGCCTTCGGGGCCGTATGGACCGGCGAGCCGCATGCTTCGGAATCGATCTACGACGCGGACCTGGCCGCTTAGCCTGAGAGAATGTACATCAGGTCGGCGTTACTCATCGTGGCGCTGATCGACTGGTTGGCGATGACGCCGCCAAACACGGCATCGTGGTAGCCCTGCTTCATCGCGACGACCTCGCGCTTCCGCTCCTCGACGGAGTTTGCCATCACGTACTCGATCTCCCACAGCGTCTTATGCTTGGTGGTCACGCGACTGTTGCGGTTGCCGCGCTGCTTCTTCGTGGACCACTTCCACGGTTGGTCGTAGTGGATCGTCGCCACGGCGACCTCAAGTGAGATGGAATCCGAACCCTTATCCGAGGATAGGAACACCTGGATGTTCGGGTCGGCCTTGAAGCGATCCTCGGCCTCCTGCATTTGCGCGCGCGTGCCGTCGTAACGGACGTACGTGACGCCCCACTTGTCGAAATGCTCAGCGATAATCGGGATAACGGTCTCGTTCATCGCTGTGAAGACGATTACCTTCTGCCCCTTGAAGCGGACAGTGATGTCCTGGCGTAGCTGCTCTAGCTTCGTGTGATTGGCATCCGTGGGCGCCTTGCCGAGCTTCTCTACGAGTAGGCGCGCGACCTCGGAGCCCTGGACCTTCGCATCCGTGTCGCCGTCCTCTAGAGCTTCCAGGAACATGTCGCGGCGAGCCGCTGATGTGCCGATCGCCGAGGGCGCGTTGCAGAGCATCTGAAGAACGCCGATGACGCCGAGAATGTTGAGCTTCTGACCCTCGTCGTCCTCGTGCTCTTCCGCATACTCCTTGGAGAGCTTGAGCAGCTTGTCGTAGATGACGCGATGCGACTCGTGCCAGTCGATCGGCTTGACCTCAGGGATGGTCTCCGGGAACTGTGCGGCGATCTCCGGATCCCTCTCCTTGTCCACCTGGTGGGTGATGTGCGCCATGCGTAGCTCGAAGTCACCTAGGTTGTGCCACTCCTCAGGCTTATTCGGATCGTGGAATGAGTACCTCTTGACGTAGCGGTCTCTGAACTCCTTGACGGTCCCGAAGCAGTCCGGGTCGATCAAGCGCACACAGTTGAATACGTCCTCTGGATCGTTCTCGATCGGAGTAGCGGAGAACATGTACTGACGTAGGTTCTTCGATCGTCTCTTATCCCACTTCGGGTAGGTGTGATCGTATAGGCACGCCTGCACCGCCCGGTAGAGCTTCGAACTACGGTTCTTTAGCTTCATGGGCATCTCATCCCATAGGCACAAAAGATCGCGTTCGAAGATGAACCTAAACGTGTCGTGCATGCGCGCGAGCCAATCGCCGTTCTTCGACTTCTCGAACCAACAGAAGTCGTCACGGAACTTCTCGTAGTTCGTGATGATGACGACAGGCCCGCTCTCTAGTCGCTCCGCAATGTCGAGATAGATACGTTCACGCTGCTTTGGCGTGCCGTCGAGCACCAACGTCTCGACGCCTGCTAGCGCAAGATACGTCCGCTGCGTATTGACCTTGTTGTGAGCGCGAGCGAGGGATAGGCATACCTCGAAGTTGCCTTGCTCTAGGTGGTACTTCAGGAGGGCGCTCTGCGCGACAGACTTGCCTGTGCCCGTAGACCACTGGACGATCCCACCTCGCGGGAGATCACGCAGGAAGTTGAAGCCTCGCGCCTGGAACGGCAGTAGGCCGTTGACCGTCCCTTCGAGACTGGAGTTCAGGACGACCGGAGGAGGCTCCGAAAGGCGCGCGTAGGACTCTAGGACGTACTCCGGCTCCCTGCCGAAGGCAACGTCATAGCCGTGCTCGTCTGCGGCCTCTAGGAACTCCTCCAGATTGGCCGGAGAGACGACCCGATGCGGCCCGATGATCTCCTGGAGGTCGAAGCGGAAGAAGCTGCCGAGCCCGTTTACCTCCCAATGACCGATGAAGCGGTCATGCTCCTCCAGGACGAGCCAGCGTTCGCGATCCTCGACCGGCGACGCAGCGATCTCATCGATTAGCTCATCTGTGAGGAGCGCGTATCTCACTCGCTAGCCTCTAGCTCGCCAGCGGTATCTCCGCGCTCAATGATCCGTCGCGTCTCCTCGAAGATCTCCCCCCACATCTCGCGCGGCACCACGCGCTGAACGGCCGACTTGAACGCGTTGAACTGCATGTGGAGTTCCTCGTTCGCTGCGGCGGCGGTCGCCTGCTCCATCTTCTCCAACTGCTGGATCATCTGGATGGCGACGGCCGGATCGATGCGCGCACGCCCGTCAACCAGATCTTCCCACGCCTTCTGAACGCCTGCGGACAGGTACGCATGACGGCGTAGGGCGCCGCTCATTCCGATCTCGGCGGAGACGTTCTGCTGCCGCGCCTCGTGCTCCACGATCGCGCGGATGGCGGCGTTCTCCCAATTCAGGTGCTCCTTGGCATGCTTGGAGACCGAGCGACGCGGTACATCAGGGTGCCCGGGATCCTCGCCCGCGAAGATGCGCTCGATCTCGGAGAAGCTCGTGTTGAGCGCGATCATGCGCTCGATTGCGTGCCTGTACGGCGAGGTGCAGACCTTGCAGCGGGGCTCGAAGTGCTCCGGCATGTCCGTCCGGATACGTTCGAGCGCGCCCTTGATCTTCTCTTCGGCGTCGTCCTCTACAGAGCGGAAATTAGGCACGGGGCGCCTCGCACGGAATCCCGGCCTGAATCACCTTCTCATCGCAGTAACGGTGATACCAGAAGTGATCTACCTTTCGACCACGACAAGTGGCGGGCGTTGACGCGATCCACACCTCGGAACCGTCAAGTAGCTTCAGCGACCCTACGTTGCTGAGCCGCGCCACCTGCTCAATGGGCAGACAGTCTGCGATCTCGTTCAGGAGGCCATGCCCGAAGATGACCGACGGCACGCCAAGAAGGATCTTCTTCGGTCCCTCTGTCAGGGCTTCAATAGTGCGCTCTACAAGCTCCGAGGTCGTGCATTCTCGGTCGGGCTGCACCACCGGACCCGCGCCAACGAGCCCGGCTTCCCGCATCTTGGTGCGCGCGTGGCTGATCTGTTCTTCGTCAAACCAAAAGCCGTTCGGGTCAGTCGTATAGTTCAACGCTAGCCCGTCCACGACGCTACGCGTCTCTTCGTCTACCCCAACGGCGAGTGCGAGTCCGTAGTGATGTAGGACCGAGTTGACGACGAACAGAAGGCCGCTGTCGTATAGATACTGTGCTAGCTCCGCACGGCCGGAGGCCGGGTACATCTCTGTAGTCATCGTGTGGCTCATCGGAAGAAACTTGCGCCGTGCTTACGCCTTTGCTCCTCGGAGTTCACCTTGCGACCCTGAGGATGCGTGCGGTTGTACATGCCGGAGACAATCTCCGGATCGGGGGTCCCGTTGGCGGTGTAGATTTCGCGGCGACGGCGGGCGTCTAGGTGGTCCTTGAAGAGAATCGGGTTCTCACCGCCGATGCCACGAGCCTTACCTTCGCCCTTGAACCACTGATGCTCGTTGGTGCACTCCACCTGCTCGAACACGAGCACGAGGGGATTGCCGGAGCCGTCCGTGATCTCCTGCGGGATGGTCTCGATGACGCCGGTCTCTACGCCGGGCTCACCGCAGTCGGCGCAGACCTCAGAGCGTGCGTCCTGCTTGAGCAGCCGGTCGGCGTAGGCTTCTAGCTGGGCGGACGTGTAGTTGACGCCGGGCAGTAGCTCGTCGGGGACATCAACCTCGAACCTACGACGCATACTCGACCCTCATACCCTCGGAGAAGTACTCGTCCGCTAGCTGGCGCATGGCCGCATCCACGTACTGACCCACAGAGACGGTCGTGATCCCCATCTCCTTCGCTACCTCTCGTTGGAGCTTATCCAGGATCACGTTGTGGAACACGGCCTCGCGCTTGCGATTTGAAAGCTTGTTGAGGTTCCGGTGTAGATCCCAGAATGACAGGGTGATATGCGTCTTACCCGTGATGGTCTTTCCATCAAGGTCATATAGCCAGTACCCATAGTCGATGATGCCGTTGTCGGCGGTCACCGACGAAGTGGACTTGCCATCTGAGGAGTCGCCCGTTGGAGCCGTGACAACGGCCCGGAACTCCAGGTAGTGGCGGTAAACCTCTCGGAGCACGCGGTGCAGCGGCACGGGATCCACGTGCTTCTTCTCCTTCTTGAGAAGCTCCGACTTGACGAGCTTGACCTCTTGCGGAGTCAGTTCAGACTTCCACTTGCCGCCTTCAGGCGGGTCAAACTTCCCGATCCCCGGTACCCATAGGTCGTCCGGTCGCGTCACGCCCTGTACCCCAGGATCGCTAGACCGGCCCCACAGGCATCACTCTCGTCATGCCATTCCTTCTTAGTCCACAGATGGTGCTTCATATCCTTCAGTTCTGGAATCAGGCTGTACACTCCGTTACGTACAGCTACCTTGGTGGCATCACCCTTGCCGCCGATTCGTTGCTTGATCGTGGTCGCTCCCATTTGAGTGACCTCCGCCTTGAAGCGGAACGCCATCGTGTGAATCGCGGTGATTGCCGTCGCGGCCAACTGAGACTGCACCCCGTTCGACTTGAAAGCCCTGCCGGTGGCAGGCGGGATAATCTCGTTGCCTACGAAGTCTGGTTGGTACTGGTAAAGCAGCACATCAGCCTGCTGCGACCAGTACTCGATGAGTCGTAGTCGATAAGGCTGATACTTCTCGTCGCCGCGCGAGATGCCAAGGATGCCGGAGTCTATGTACGTCGGTTCCACGCCGGGCTCTCCCTCGATCACAGCCCAACCCATCCTGTCCGCTCCCGGATCGAAGAAGAGTCCTCTCATTAGGGAGTCTCGTCCAGCGAAAGTAAGTAGTCGTGGAAGGCGCGGTTGCACAGCACCAGTGGGGAGCGCTTCTCGCGGAGTAGGGCGATAGCGTCAGCGGCCTTCATGCCAGTCTTGTGTAGTGCAAGCGCGGCAACGAGTCCGGAGCGATTGAGACCGGCCTGGCAGTGCACGAGCGTCGTGCCCTTGGCACGGTATTCGTTCACCTTCTCGGCGATCTCGTGTAGCTGCTTGAGGTCCGGTAGCTCCCCCATGTCGTACATCTCGATCTCGTCCCGGTGGCATCCTTCGGGTAGGATGTACTGTCCCCACGGGTAGAGCGACACGACGTACTTGACGCCCTCGGGTAGCTCCACGCCATCGATGCATCCTCCCTGCCACAGGTTCCCCTCGACGTGAGAGATCAGCGGTGCACTGAAGAACGCGCCAGCGCCCTCGCGAGCGAACCCCTCGATGTGATAGCTCTGGAAGTCGGCGTTTAGCTCAAGCATCCTCGTCCCCGCAGAAGCAGTTGTAATCGTCCTCGCCACAGCAGGCGCAGAGTTCGCCTGTGCCGCCGCAGATGAAGCACCCTTCGCCTTCGCAGTCGGGGCACTCTTCTGGGATGTACTCCGTTCCGTAACTCACTTATGTCCCTTCAGCGGTAGAGGGAACTCCTCGTCCTCTGGCGGTTCAATCCCCTCCACGACGCACGCCGCCACGAGTTCCCACTTGTTGTACAGCGCGTCAATAAGTTCCTGGTTACGCTCGTACCTGAACTCCTTCAGTTCACCGGCCGTCTTATCGACGCCGATGATGAAGGCTTCTTCCAGGTCGGTCCAGTCCATGTAGATGTTTAGCTGGCACTCCCACTTGTCCGCGTACGAGTCGGGCGCCTCCTCCAACGCGAAGTGCCTTGGATTCATCGTCTTGAAGTCGAGTACGACCGGTCCGCGACGAGGTACGTCGAAGCGCGCAACGTCGATGGAGCCCGTGACCCAATGCCAGGGCTGCCACGGGATAGGGCTCTCGATGTGATCGAACGTCCGTAGCTCCTCGGTGTCGCCCCATCCGACCATGCCGCGTCGCTCGATGTCGGCCGCCTCTACTAGTTCAGCCTGTACGAGCACCTCCTGGAGGTAGCCGTGCCAGAAGTGACCGACGGTGAAGATCTTGCGGAGCTTCGCCGAGATATCCCATGGTGGAGCCTCGCCAATTGCCTTCAGGTAAAGCTCGTTGAGGGAGGGCGTACAGTCACCGGACGGGTGCCAGGCGTCGTCCTTAGGCTTCGGACCGAAGCCAGTCTCGAACTCGAAGTCCCCTAGCTGGTCTACAGCACGATCGATGTGCGGAACGACTAGCTGGTTCTTCGCGATATTCTTGACCCACTCGCGCTGGGTTCCTAGCTTCAGCGCCATACGGCTCCTCCCGCCTTGGCCGCGAGGTTCTCCACGTCGCTCTCTAGCGACCGCACGACGAGATCGACCCACCCCTTGCTGTTGGCTAGGGGTGAGTCAGGCTTGAAGAATCGGAGCGCGATGAGCGGCTCCCGGCCCTCCGAGTACGCCTCTTCAGCGATCTTCTCGAAGGTCTTCAGCAGCGTCGCCGTCGCGGGCTTTCCGGGCCTGCCGGTCAGCTTGCACTCGATGAGGTGGTCGCCAGACCAGGGCGTGCCCTGTCGGACATCGCCCTGGTCATTGTCTGCGCCACCAGAGGAGCGCGAGCGGCGCCCTCCGTAGTACTTGCCTACGAACTCCTCGTGCTCGACCGAGAGAGCCTTGGATGTTCCCCTAGCTGCCACCTAGTCTCCGCCCGGAACATAGGTGAGGGTCTTGATCTTACCCGTGCACTTCTTCATGCTGTAGTTGCCTACAACGTGATCGGCCGGTAGATTCGACTTACGGTCGTCTCGGCCGCACTCTGGGCAGAAGCGTAGGGTTACAATCGCGGGCGCTGTCGCCATACTATACCTATTCGTCCTCTGCGGTCGTGGTCTTAGGTGCGCGGTTGAGTTCCTGCATCTTGGCTAGGACTCCCTGACGAATCTTTTGGACCGCCTCAGGGGTCTCGGCGATGAACTCAGCAACCCCCTTCTTACCTTGGAGTCGCCCGTCAGGGAAGGTGTCATGGCGGTACCAGGCGCCAGCCTTCTGGATGACTCCGGTGGATAGGCCGGTAGCGATCACGTCAGCCGCGAGGTCGATGCCGAACGGGTACCCCTCAACCTCCTTCTCGTAGAAGTCGAACTGAGCCTTCTGCTTCGAGCCCTCGGAGAGCTTGTTGCGCTGGATGACGGCTACGACCGTGCGGCCGATCTCGACCTCATCGCCGTCCACCTTCGTCTTGTACCGATCCTTACCTGGCTTTAGCTGCACGATGGTCGAGCAGGCGTGCTCCAGGGCGTGACCGCCCGGCATCTTCACCTGACCCGGGATGCGCGAGTTCATCTCGTCGCGGATCTGGTTGATGAAGATGAGGCACTTCTTGTTCTTCCAGACCGGCATGAGGAGTCGCTTGGACCCATCCGTGATGAGCTTCGACTGGCCGCCGACCTTGGACTTCAACTCATCCTGGTCGCGTTCGCCGTCGGTCACGAGCGCGCCGATCGAGTCGAAGAGGATGTGGTCGATTAGGTCGTCGGACGCCCACTCCAGGGCGATCTCGAACGCTTCCTCTGCCGAATCCGGACGAGCGACGACCACGCCACTCGGATCCACTCCGTGCTTGGCTAGCCAGCGGTCGTCAATCCCGGGCTCGACGGCGATGACGCCGCATAGCCGGTCGCGAAGGGTCTGCGCTGAGCGCATCGACGCGATCCCGAGAGACGACGACTTGCCGATGTCGCGCGGACCGAAGATCGCGTGCATATGCCCGTCCTTCCAGCCGCCCGTCCCGAGCTTGTAGTCGAGCGCGAGCACGCCGGTAGACGTGACCCCGAAGTCGTACCGGGTCGATGCTAGATCGGCAGCCTTGTGCCCGTACTTCGCGTTGAGGCGCTGTACCTCCTTGAGCGCAGCGTCCTTCTTCTTCTGATCTACTGCCATTGTCTCCTAATCCCCTAATCCAGCTTGTTATCTTGAAAGCACGTGCACGTGTGGCAGTGCGCTTCGGTGGCGCCTACACCGTGATTACCGACGCGAAGTTCGAGATTCTCCGGACGATTGTCGTCCCGCCGTCCGTTCTTGTGATGGATGGTCTCGTAGGGCTTGAGGTACCTGCCGAGCACAGCCTCCGCGACGAGTCGGTGTTCGAAGACGTAGTAACCACCGCTCTGCGTCGCAGGGTGATCCGGCGCCAGCCGAAGGATGTACCCTTCGGCCGTCCGGATCCGTTCCTTACGCGGGCGCGATGCGCGCCCACATTCGCGGGAACAGAATCGCTGCCTGTTGTTCCACGGGTAGTACTCCGCTTCACACCATTCGCAGTTGCGCGCTGTCTTCTTACGCCGAGAGTTATTCAAGGCGAATCGCGTCCACGAAGGAGACGCCGCGTTCGGTGGTGCGCAGGGTGAAACAACCCGGCGTGCGCTCGTTCCACAGGAACTTGTACGAGCGGTAGTCGTTGGGGAAGACGACGAACTCGGCCTCGTAACCTTCCCACTCGATGGTCACGACGGCCATCTTCTTGCTGTCCTTCTTGGTCGTCTTCTCATCGATCTGTGAAATGACGCCAGGCATCTTCACGATGAGGCCAGGCCGGTTGATCTCGGGATCCTCTAGTGCCTTGTAGCCGTCGTCCCACGCGTAGGTGACGCCCGCCTCGTCATTGACGAATGCGTCGATCTCATCCTCGTTGGCAGCGAAGATTTCTGCGCAATTGTCAGAGAGCGTGACTCCGAGGAGTTCCTTCTCCAACTTCTGCTTCTTGAGCAGAGTGACTTCTCGGTCGGTGTAGTTGTCGAAGGCGCCAGCCTTGAACAGGGCTTCGATGCGGTTCGCCGGAAGCATCTGCTTCGGGCTCTTGACCTTGAACGTCCGGCCTTCTTCCTTGGCTAGGTCGCGCTCATGCTCCCAGGATGTGGCCTCTGCATCCAGAGCATCGTGGAGTAGCTCGGGCGTGGTGATCTCGTAGCGCTCCGACAGCTTGCGGATATACCGGGCTGCACCCTTGCCGACGCCCTTGACGTTGGATAGCCCGAAGAACACGTGACCATTGTGGACCGCGATATCCTCCTGTGAGCGCAGGATGTCCGGCGGATGTACCTCGATGCCGAGTCGCCGACCCTCGCCGATGAACCCGGCCGTCTTGGCGGCCTTCTTCGGGTCGTCGCCGATCGTGCGGATCGACGCCATGATGAACTCGGCGGGGAAGTGATACTTTGCGTATAGGGTGCGGAATCCGATGATCGCGTAGGCAACAGAGTGCGACTTGTTGAAGGAGTACTTCGCGAAGTCAGCGATCTTGTCGATGATCCGCTGAGCGACCTCTTCGCCTAGCTGCTCACCCGCAATCTCAAGGTAACCCTTGCCTTCCCATTCGCCTTCGCCGTGGATGAGGCGCTGCATCTCCTCCGGCGACTTCTTGCCGAGCATCTTGCGCACGGCGTCAGCGTCACTCAGGCTGTACCCGAGCGCGCTGAAGAAGTTGATGACCTGTTCCTGGTAGAGGAACCATCCGTAGGTTGGATCGAGTAGCTCCTCCAGCATGGGGTGGTCGTAGGTGACCTCTTCCTCGCCGCGACGGCGACGGATGAGCGAGTCCGGGGCGCCCGAGCGGATGGGACCCGGGCGATTCAGGGCGCCGATGATCGCCAGGTCTTCGACCGAGCGGACCTTGAACTCCTTGACGAGGTGCGCGGCGTAGCCGTCCTCGATCTGGAAGATGCCTCGGGTGAAGCCCCGGTCGAGCATCTCCCACATTTCTTCTGGGTGCTGCTGCTTGTCCAGCCCGGACCACACGATGCCGTGCTTGCGCTCGATCTGCTGGAGGACGGCTAGCGTCTCCTGGAGGTGAGCTTGCATCTCCTCGTCGGCGTCCTCGAAGGCTTCGAGGATCTGCGCGTCCCAATCCGTGAGCGTATCCAGATTGCGCAGGCCGAGTAGATCCTGCTTGACGAACATACGCTTATCCACGTCGTCCATGGGGAAGCACGTGACGCGCTCCTCCTGGGAACGGTTGTACATACACGGAAGCTCGTCCGCCAGAGACACGTCTGAGACGACGACGCCGGAGGGGTGGACTCCGTAGCCGGAGACGCGCGAGCAGGCCGCCTCAACGAGTTCTAGCCACCTCAGAACGTAGTCCTGACGCTCCCTCGGGAGAGACTGAACCCATTCGATGATCTGGAGCCCGACGTGCTCCATGACGTAGATCGTCTTGCCGGGGTCCGTGTCGCGCGACCAGCCGATGGAGTCCGGACCGAGGATGTCGATATCCGGCACCTCATCGATGATCTTCTTGAGCGCCTCCTTCTCATCCCACGAGATCCCGGCGACCTTGTACGTCTTGTCGCACGTGGCCTTCGGCTTCAGGCGCGTGATGGTTCCGATGGTGCGCACGCGATCGTGGCCCCACCGATCCTTGAGGTAGTCACGGACCTTCTTGCGAGACGCCTTCGGGAAATCGTTGTCGATGTCAGGGAAGCCCTTGGCGCGACCCGGGTTCCAGAAGCGCTCGAAGATAAGCCCGTAGTGCAGCGGATCTACGTCGGTGATGCCGAGGGCATAAGCGACGATGGAACCGGCGGCGGAACCTCGTCCAGGCCCCCGCTGGATCCCCTTGGCGTCGCAGAACTGGCAGAAGTCCCACGCCTGGAGGAAGTAGTGCGTCAGGCCGCCTTCGAGGCCCGTGTCGGCGGTCAGGAAGACCTCGCACTCGCGTTCGGCGCGCTGCCATGCCTCTTCGTGGTAGACGCCGTAGCGCCGCTCGATGCCGCGTTCCACGAGGTAGAGGAAGAGTTCGGCGGCCGAGACCTCACGTAGCTCTTCGTCGTCCTTCAGCCAGGGGCACTCGTTAGGGAAGAACGGAGCGAGGTGGCGCTGGACTTCGGGTAGCTGCGCGTTACACTTGTCCGCGATCAGCATGGAGTTGCTGATGGCCTCGTCTACGACGCTCTCCGGTAGATAGGAAAGGCTGGAGCGGATCTCCTCCTCGCTCTGGATGTATAGCGACTTCGGGTGCCACATCTTGCGATCCTCGGGCGACATGTAGATGCTGTCGCCGGAAGTCATCGCCACGTAGGCGTCGTGGATCTCGTACTGGTCGGGATCGGCGAAGTGAGCATCGGTCGCGTACACGACACCTACACCCTTCTCTTGCGCCATCTGCGCTAGGCACGAGTTCAGGTACTCGTGTTCTTCACCAGGGTAGGTGTGTAGCTCGATGAAGAAGTTGTCCCCGAATACGTCCAGGTACCTGTTGAGCAGCGCGTAGGGGTCGTTCTGCTCCTTGATGATCGCCTGACCGATAGTGGACGCGATGCACGCAGAAGTGGCGAAGATACCCTCGGAATGCTTCTTGAGGATGTCCCAATTGACTCGGCCTACGTAGCGGTACTGGTCCGGATGTGACGCAGCGTCCACCATGCGCCAGACGTTGCGCAGGCCCTCGTCCGTCATGGCGCCGACGACGAAGTGGAAGTTGTCGCGCTCGTTCTTGGCCCACGTGGTGGTCGGAGCGTGCTTGAGGCCGTGATATAGCTCGACACCGAAGATCGGCTTGATGTCATGCTTCGCCATGACCTTGGCGAACTCCAGGTGGCCCGCCACGGTGCCGTGATCGGTGATGCCGACTGCCGTGCAGCCGATGCACTGGCAGCGCTGAGCGATCTCTAGCGGCGTGGCGAGCCCGTCGAGAGCGGAGTACTCGGTGTGGTTGTGAAGAGGGGCGATCACTCAGCGACGACCCGTAGGTGACCCGCTAGGCCCGCGTCAGACTTCTGAGCGGCAGGAAAAGGCGGCGGTGACGGGTACCCAACGTGGTTCAGCAGGGCCACGAGATCAGCGCGACGGACCGCGAACGTGATATCGCCGCTTTCCAGCGTGACGTGATCTTCGCTGTCGCCAAGACGCTCGTTCAGCGTCCACTCAAGCTCTTCGCCGTCGAGAGTCGCGTCGAGTGTCACAATCGTTCTCTTCTTGAAAGTCGCTAGCCTCATCTCAGTCTCTTCCTCGCTTCGCCTGCCAGCACGTCACATCGCTCGTTGAACTCTTCTCCTTCGTGGCCCTTCACGTGCTCGAACTCCACGTAGGTGTGACCGTCGATCGCGAGGTCTAGCCACGACCAGTAGTCAACATTTTTGTTACGGGCTCGCGCGGGGTTCTGGCATCCGAGCACTACGTACTCGGAGTCGGATCGCACGAGCACCTCGCAAGGTCCATACTCGGCCAGTAGCCGATCAAGTCCTTCGGCAATGGCGCGCATCTCCATCTGGTTGTTGGTCACGTCGTCGCAACCACCCCAGCCTTCGATGACGCCGCCGAATGCGTCCAGGGCGACGTACGCCCATCCGCCCGACTTATCCTTGTAGTAGGCCGAGCCGTCGGTGTAGAGGGCTACTCCCTCTCGTGTGTCAAGCATGTAGAGGTAAGGGGGCGACCGTAGTCGCCCCCCTCGCACTCAGGAGTTCGCGTTGAGCTTCTCGCGTAGCTTCGCGAAGCGGTCGGCGCGATCGGAGGCCGGAGTCTCGTCCGGAGCCTCGGACTCGGCCGCCGGAGCGTCCTCAGCCGGGGCCTCCACGCTCGGCTTAGCCCGACGCGCTACGCGGGCGGGACGCTCGCGCTTGGTCGTCGTGGACTTGGCCTTGCCGCCGCTCGCGTACTTCTGCTCGATGTGCTCGATCGGCTTGACGAGGCCGTCGTAGCGCTCCTTGTCCGCAAGCTCTTCCAGACGCTTGTCGAGCAGGACCGCCGCGACCGCGAGAGCGGCCTCTAGCTCGTCCTCCGGAAGGTCGGAGGCGATCTTCTCCACCTCTTCAGCGTTCCCGAGGTAGGAGATGCCGTCCAGGTTGTCCAGGAGGCCGGATAGGTCTACCGGACGGTCCTCGACGGGGATGAAGTCGTACGTCGTGTCGGTCTTCTTACCGCGACGGACGATTTGTAGCGGGGTTTCCTCGATGGGACCCTTGGAGGCGTCGTAGGACGAGAGCCACCCGAAGAAATTCTGGGCCGCCTGAACGACTAGGCCCACCTTCGGTGCCGTGACCTCCACCTCGCCGTTGTCGGTCTTACGGGTGAAGGTGTCGGTGGCTACCTGGAAACCCACCACCTTCTCGCGTACGCGACCACGGACCTCTTCCTCCTCCGTCAGCGGCTCTAGCTCGACCGCGACTGCGATCTGACGTAGCTTCGGCTTGACATTGAGACGGTCCTCTAGGTCGTCGTAGGTCTCGCCGATGGCCGGATCCTTGCGCGAGATGAACTTCTCGTACTTGGTGTACGTGTCCCCGTTGGCCTTCTCACCCTTGCCGACCGGGATCCAGTCGTGGTAGAGAATGGTCGGGATCTCATCGACCGGAGTTAGGAAGAGGACGCTCTTCTCTTCCTTGTCGTCCTTCCACATGATCTCCGGGACGAACGGGCGAAAATCACCGCCGCCCTTCGCGGTTGCGGCCTCTTCGATGGCCGTTGCTCCTCGCCTAAAGTTAGGCATAGGTTGGTATTACTCCTCTGGTTGAACTCTAAGGCGTGGACCTACAGTGAGGTTCTATGTGCCTATGACTTACATAATCGACCAGAACTACTTGACTCTCAGGGCGTCAACAAAGCGTTGGCGCTGAGCGTCGTCCAGATCGCGTGCAGAGGTCTTGCCCATCTGCTGAAGGGCATCCTTGGCAGCCTGCTGCTGCTGAGGAGGTAGGACATCTACGCGCTCGCTGCTGGTGTACTTACGCATTGGTCTTCAAGTTATGTCTAAGCCCACGGCAGAAACTACGCAGTGCGTCCAAGCTCGCCGAAGGTCCTTGTGCCTGGTCTCCGCGCCGTTCTTCTTGCCTAGGGCGACAGCATCGAGGGCCGGTGGATATATCGATGCCGTTCATGAGATTCTCTCTGCGTTGCGTAGAAGTCGGTCAACGTCGTCTCCCGCGATGTGACGGTCTAGTAGGTCATCCTTCTCTGCCCAATGGTCTTCGGGGAGCACGACAGAGACAGGGATGAAGTCTTCGAGGTAGTCCACGGCTGCGACACACGAGCGCAGCCCGGCGCCGTCGTTATCCGGAGCGAAGATCACGCCCTGCTGGAAACGTCTAAGGAGCTTCAACTGCTCGGGCGTGATTGAGCCGCCGAATGTGGCTCGCGAAGGCCAGCCGATGCCCGATAGGAAGATCGATGTCGGCCCGGACTCCACGATGACCACGGGGAGCGGCCCTGCGGGACACTGGCGAGGCTTGAAGAGCGTGCTGCGCTTCGGGAAGTCCGGGGTGTTCGTGTACTTCGAGACCCACTTCGGGCGATCCTCGCTAAGCCAGCGATACTGCCAGCCCACGAGCCGCTCGCCGACGAAGTGCGGGAAGATGACCGCAGGTCCCTCGTAGGCGTCCTCTAGCGGCATCCCGGTCTTCTTGTCCCTCGGCGCGTGCTTGACGGCGTTGGGCGCGAACGAGACTCCGCACGCGATAAGCGTGTCGAAGTCGATCGAACGCTTCTTGCCGTCAAGGTAGCCGTCGTTCCAGTCCTCCAATGCGTCCTCGTTCTCCGTCGTGCTCCACTTGCGGAGGATGTTGGCGTTGTAGTAGGGCAGCGGCTCCTCTTCCGGCTTCGCCGGAGAGAGCTTTGCTAGGAGCGCCTCCATCTCGGACACGAAGCGATCGTCGGACATCTCCCGTACATCGCCCGCGAACTGCCGGAGGTAGTCCGTCGCGTCGTCGGGGTCCATGTCGAAGATCGCCATGGTGAGGTCGAGTAGAGATCCGCCAGCGCATACCCAACAGTTGTAGACCTTCTTATCCACGTTGAGCGCGAACTTGCCTGTGGTGTCTCCGTTGTTGTGGAGACCCCAGGGGTCAGGACACTGGCCGATTAGCTCCGTCTCGCCGTGCCGATTCTCCTTTACCTCGTGGACTCCGAGGATCTCTGTCGCCTCCAGGAACGCATCTATATCGATGCGCGGAGCGAAGTCCCTGTAGCGATGCTGACGCTTACTCATGCGACCGCCGATCTAGAAAGTACACGAGGCGACCGAGAGTCAGGGTGACCCAGGCCACAACGACCGGATCCGAGAGCATCTGCAACCGGTGCACCACGTCCTTCAGAACACTCAGCCGCGCACTCATAGCTTCGCCTGCGAGTAGTCATGCTCGTTCGGGAGCGTCTTCCGGTACTGAAGCCAGCCGAAGAAGTTTCCCCTCCAGTCGGGACCGGGCTGTAGGTCGCGCTGACCGGTGTGCCAAACCTTCTCGATGTACTTCGGGCCGCTGATCGCAATGGGCGTCGCAACGTGCTCGAACGGAGACATATGTCCGTCTGCGAGGAGCCGCTTCGCAAGGAAGAGGTCAGCCCCGAGGTCGCGGTCGCCATCGTGCGTGAGGTAGGAGACCCGGGCGCAACGAGCAGCGGAGACCTGGGCTAGGGTCGCTCGATCGCCCTTCGCCTCCATAATGTCGTCAACGCCGATGTACGGCAGGTGCGTATCGCCGAGGCTGAGCGGATCCGGCTCAGAGCCCTGTACGGCCGCCTGCATCATCGTGGCGATCTTCAGCACCTCGGGACGCACGTTCTCCTCTGTGCGGAGTGCGAAGAAGTTATCCCACTCGGTCGCGGTGATGATGCCCGTGATCCACGTCAAGTCCTGTAGGACGAAGTTCACCTGCGCCTTGGCGACATCGAAGTCGAGTAGGCGTTCAGCGGTAGCCAGAGAGAACCCCACATACGTGCGCCAGATGCCATCCGCCTGCTCCTGGTCGGCGATAGCTTCGCCCTGCCCCATTCCCTTGACGCGCGAGTCGAAGGACTCCGGCACGAACGGATCGGCCTCGATGTTCTCGATGACCTGCTCCGGCGGGAAGGCGCGGAAACTCTGGAAGTTACGCGAGAGCATCCGGTGAGTCATGATGTCCTTGTGGATGGCGTGCGGGTAAGACACCTCTAGGGTAGTTAGTCGCACTCCATCGGGGGACACGGAGTCCCGGATAACTTCAGCCTTATACGCCATCAGCGACGAAGCTCCTCCTCGAACTTACTCATTCTCTTCGTCCTCCTCGATCTCGCCCTTCATGTCAATGCGGCAGCCACGGGATAGCTGCATGGATAGCTCCCACGACGCATGGGCATAGTTGCGCGAAGCCAGTGTTCCTAGCTCAATGACGTTGGAGTTGCGCATGTCCTTGTTCGCCCATAGGCCGAGCGCGAGAGTGGCGACCTCCTCGATTGCCGACGACCCCTTGGCCTGCTGCATCTCCGGCATCTTGTCGGAGTTCATTACGGACCGGTTGAACTGGTGAACGATGAAAATCGGGATGTGGTCCGACCAGTTCCGGAAGTCGTCTAGTACCTCGAAGTAATCCGCCGTTGAGTTCTGTGCGCCGATAGAGTTACCCTTGCGGTTCTCCACGTACTGAAGCTGGTCCACGAAGATGGCGTCGGCGCCAGCGTCAAGCGCACGATCGACTAGCTGAGCGACCGAACGGGACCCCTGAGAGGGCTTGTCCACGCGGAAGTTGCCCATCTCATCCATCGCCTTCGCGGCGGCCTCCAGCTTCGCTAGCTCGTTAGGCAGGAGGCAACGCTTGAGGTACTTCCAGTAGGGGATGTCGGCGGCCATGCAGACCAGGCGCCAGTAGGACTCCAGGGAGGGAAGTTCCAGGGAGTAGAGGTACGGACGGTTCTCTAGCTCGATGTTGTGCAGGACGGCGTTCGTCGTAACCCATGACTTGCCGGTCTTCGGCGGAGCGACGAGGAACGTGATGCCTACCTGGCCGAAGAAGTGATCGTCTAGCTCGTCGTAGCCTAGGGACGGTCCCTTGCCGCGCGTCACCTGCTTGTCGTACTCCAGGCGGGCTCGCGGGAAGTCGTAGCGTCCGAACGCCTCGCCGCGCTTGACGGTGAGGTCGAGTAGCTCTCGGGATGCCTGCTGCATCGCTCGCGCGAGGTTGTCTGGCTCCTCGATCGCAAGCTCGGCAAGCTCCTGCATCTTCTTCTTGCCCTGCGACTTGATATAGCGCTGGCGAAGACGGTGGATGAGGTCATTGATCTGCGTGTCCGGCGGTTCGAGCGCGATATCGGGGAACTCATCCTCCAGGACATTCGCCTTCGCGGGGACGCCGTTGTCCCGGACGTGCTGCATCTGCCACTTGAAGACGCGCTTGGCGAGCGGATCAAAGATGACCGCAGCCTTCACCTGCTCCTGCTGGAGCTTCGCCACCGAGTCGGGGTAAGCGAGGTGGTAGATGAGATCTAGGTCGATATCTAGCTCGTAGATGGGTTCGTCGGTCAAGTGATCGGCCTTACTTCGTCGTTCAGGACAAGCTCGATATTCTGGTCAGCAATCCAGGACATACGCGCGTCCTGACCGGAGAGGTTGAGTCGGATCTGCTTCGGCGCCATGAGCGAGTAGATACGCGGGTAGTGTCCGCGTAGCTCGTCCTCGGTCATGTTCGTAGTAGTGATAATCGGCAGATTGAAGTTGGTCCTATGACGGACAAGCTCTTCGAAGCCCTCACCGAAGAACCACGCCTGCGCGTCGCTGATCGGCGGCCGTAGCTCGTCCACAACGAGGACCGTGACCTTGCGCATGCGGTCGTACTTGCGCTTCTGCTCGTCGTCCTCCAGCTTGACCGTCTTGATGAACTCCAAGAACGGGATGAACATGACGTTCACGCCCTTCTTGATGAGTTCCTTCGCGACGTAGGTGGCGGCGAACGTCTTGCCGACGCCTAGGGCCTCTCCGCCGAACTCGATACCCATGCCGTTGCGACGCATGGCGGACCACTTGTCGAGGTACAAAGCGACGGAGGTCTTCACCTCTTCGTTGCGGTAATCGTTCCAGTCCAGCCGCATGTACTGGTCGCCGATGCCCGCGAGGAGATACAGCTTACGTAGCTGCATCTGCATCTCGCAGTCACAGGGGTGGTCCTCCCCCATGTGCCGGTAGGTTCCGTAGATACGTCCCTCGGCGCTGGATACGCCGTCGGCCATCTCCATCTCGACCTTCTCGGGCCTGGAGCCGCACGTCGGGCACATATCGAGCGGAATCCCACTCATGCGGGCTAGTTCCTGCGCCTGGTCGAACTCCGCGTTAGTCAGTCGCCGCACGGATCCCCCTGAGCGCAAGTTCGAGGTTCTCGTTGAGGGTCGGCCGGTCCAGGGTGATATGCGCGATCTCGAAGAGGTTCAGGGCCGTCGCCATCGCTTCATCGACGTTGGCAAGGAACGTAGAATCAGCATTCTTGCTGGGCAGGTAGAACACGAAGTCGTATGTCATGAGATCGCTGACCATGCACCCCGCGAGCGAGATGGATGCCAGCGCACGACGGCGCCACGCTCCGTCCTCCGGGAAGAGCGTGGTCTCGCAACTCATGTAGGCGGCCGTGTCCAGCATCGTTCCGCACGTGACCGTGCCGCCTCGCTCGGCGTACGCGCGCTCCTTGGTGAGGCGCGTCATGGCGATACCGAGGTTGACGATGTACGTCGCGTCCTCGCCCACGGCGAAGTTGCTCTCGTACTCGTAGTCCTCGGCGTAGCCGTCGATGTTCCGTAGGTCCAGGGCTGACGCGAGCGCCTCTGCTAGCTCCGACTTGCCCGAGCCCGGCGTCCCTACGAGCCCGATCCTCACGGCTGTACGCCCCTCTCCCAGGGGTTCTTGGTTCCGGGCGAGAAGCCCCAGAGTCCGCCGATTTCGTCGCCTAGATAGCCGTACACGTCGCCGTGCTCGTCAACGATGGCGAGGCCGTTCTTGAGCATCAGGGTTACGCCATTAGTCTCTGGCGCGTCGAGTCCATCTACGGCATTGATGCCTTCGCAGATGTCGGCGATTCGTCGTAGTTGGTCGGGGAAATAGATCAAGTCTTGTCCTTCTCCAGCAGTTCGAGCATGGTCAGCGTCGCGAGGACGAGCTTGAGCCGGTCGCACGAGATGCGCCCTAGCTCATAGGCGCGTTGGGCAATCGTCCTCACGTCTTGCACGGACATCTTGCGGTCGCCGGAGGGGTCCTTAGGCATGCTCACGAGCCCTTGGCGCTCCCAGCCGCGCAACGTGACGGGGCTCTTCCCTAGGAAGAGCCCCAGATCCGTGATGGTGAAGACGAACGCGGTCACATCAATAGCCGCAGTCGTACTCCGTCACGTCCACACCCTCGCGGGTGACCGTGATCTTGGTGCCGTAGGCGCCGAACATTGACTTCAGTAGATCCTCATCGAAGAGGTCAACGAAGGCGTCCACGGCCTGCTTTGCATCGCCGTACACCGGGTCGTAGTTCGGGTTCTCGACGACCTCCCAGCCGCGATCTTCGCCCCAGATGTATAGTGCGCCGTCGTCCGGGTCACGGTACAGCGTCTTGTCGAGACGCTTGGTCTCGTAGTTGCGATCCGAGTACGGACTGAAGTCGGCGCCACCTTCCTCGTAGTCCTTGTGGTCCTCGTCCGGGTCTCCTTCTTCGAGTTCCCGTGCGCTGAAGATGAACGTCTCGCCCTTGGTGAACTCGCACGGCTCGCCGTCGTTGAACGATGGCGTGTACTGGACCCATCCGAACGAGCCGACGACCGGATGCTCCTCGAAGAGCGCCTTGGCGCCTTCGGCGAGAATCGACTGCGCGTCCTTCTTGATCTCGTTGGCGAGTTGGCGCTTCTTCTCTACGAGCGCGCGATACTCGGCGAGTAGTACGTTAGTCAAGCTGCATCACCCTTCTCGTCCTCTTGGACAGATTGCGGGCCTCGGCGATCTTCTTGTGCGAAGTCGGGTAGCCCTCGATTCCGTTGTTCATCCACGGCTTGAACTCCATGCCCTCTAGATAGTCGGACGGAGTGGGGATGAACTTGTTGCCGAAGTCCTCAAGGATGTGCTGCTCGCAGATGTCGCGGACAGACACCTCGTTGCCATCGGAGTTTATGATCGTGTGTCCGAAGACGCGTTCCACCACGAAGATGAACCACGAGTTGTGGGTTAGGGCGCGATGCCGGTTGTCAGGGAAGACGGCCTTGGAAGAGTCCATGAAGTCATGGATTTCCAGGTAGTCCTCCGGCACGCCGCCACGACGGCGTGCCGACGACTCGGCATGGATCATCGGCTTGGCCATCGCTACTTCACCTCTACGTTGAGAATGGACTCGTGCCCTCCAGCGGCCTCCACGACGCTGTGGATCATGGTGAGCGCGACCGTGTGGACGGCGTGGAGGTCTACCTCTCTCTGAACAGGCGGGTCGAACTCTATTCTGATATCGATGTTGTCGTCCGCGTCCTCCGTCAGGTGAATCGTTGCGGAGGCCATCGCTACCAGCCCTCGTAGTGATCGACGGAGATGCTCTGTCGCGTGACGGTCACCTGGTGGTAACCGCCGAGCGCCTTCATCAGGATCTCCTCGCCGAGTTCCGTGATCGCGTCGAAGATCTCTACCTTGACGCCCGAGTGATTCCAGGCACCCTCGAAGAAGACGTACCGATTGCCGCTGTAGTTCGGACTCTCCTCGTCCCACTCGTGGTTGATCGCAATCCCGTTGACGCCGTGATGCGGACCGTCGTCGTTGTACTCGCCCTTGTACTGGATCCAGGCGAACGACTCCAGGTCGGGATGCTTGAGAAAGATCTCCTGGCACGTCTGCTTGAGAGCAGTGACGGCTAGGTCTTGCATCTCTTGCTCAAGACGGTCGTGCTCGGCCTTCTTCGCGAGCAGCCGATCTCGGGCGCTGGTATCTACGTCGAATGTTGCGACTACTCCCATGTCAGTCGTCTCCTTCGTCTTCGAGTGCGGCAAGCTCCTCTTCCGTGGCCGCGCGCGGCTTCGGGAACTTCGCGACGGGCTTGCCTCGGTACACGTACGGCTGAAGTGCCGCAAGGTCGTCCGCATCGAGCTTGTCGAGCGGGCGTACGATGGTCTGGCCCCAGGGCAACTCGAACGTTACCTTCTGGTACAGGGAGGGATCTTCTACCTTTAGTCGTTCCTCGTCCAGGAGGATCGCGCCGTCCTGCACCTGCCGCGAGTAGACCCGACGATCTTGCGCGTTGACATAGCTGAAGGGCTTGAACTCCGGGCGTTCGACCATGATGGCCTCAAAGAGGCCGCCGTCAACGTCATTGGCTTCGGCTAGCCGGATCTCGTCCACCGCGTAGCGCGGGTGGTACTTCTCTAGGCGCTCGACGGCAGACGCTTCGCTCTTCGCCCACACCTCGACTAGCTGCTCGGCTAGCTCGCCTTCTGCGGCAAGCGCAGTGGCGCGAGCGAAGAACTCGTCCTTCTCCTCGTTCTTGCTTTCCTCGAAAGCCTTCCAGGCCGTGTACGAGCGGCCAAGCTCGAAGGTGAGTTCCTCTAGCGTGAGGTCTTGTAGCGTTCTTTCTTCAACTGACAGCGGTGTCACCTTCCTTCACGGGCCGGAAGACCCACTCAGTGTCATCACCGCAGGCCGGGCAGACCATCATTGCCGCCTGCGCTCTGGTTTGCCTCTCCGCTCCGATACCGATCTCTGACCACCCGCACCAAAGCTGGGCGGCGATGACCTGGTGGGAGCACTCGCCTCTGAACTCGTACCCGGGGCACTCGCAGATATTCTCATCGACGTTTCCGAATGGGCAGAGCATGACCGTGTACGTCACGTCAGGGTCGCTCTGGGACGGAACTTCGATGGGCAGCCACGGCGTATGGGAACGGCAGCGCTGATAGGCGGCAAACCTCATCGCCCTACCTATTCGGCCCATCGACGCGGAAATGATGGTCCTAGAACGGCGAAAGCCCGCCGAAGCGGGCTTTCAAGCCGGGCCGCTCCTTAGATCAGGCGAGCGCGCCAATCTCCTCCACGGCGTCCTCGACCGCCTCGATGGTGCGAGGCGAGAAGAGGGACACGAGCGTGGTCAGGCCGCCCACGATGGCTAGGGCGTCCTCCGTGCCAAGCGTGAGCCCTGCCTTGTTGGCGACGAACACGACAATCGCGGAAGCTAGTGCCGTTACGCCCGCCGGACGCTTGGCAACTTCGTTCTTCATCTCTTGGATCATCTCCTCCCCGCGCACCGTATCCCGGACGCGCGATCGTTTTCTCAATCCTTACTCCATAGATTCAAGAGGAGTATGAGGAGAGAGATCTAGAACTTATATATCGGCCCGACGGGCGCGCGTATTCGACCATTCGATCAACTACTGATGGTCACGTCTGCTGGGAAATCTCACCCGAAGTGGCCGACTATGAAGATTCCAGGGCCTTCTGCGTGACCAACCTAGCCTACCACTGAACAAGGCCCGCCGACGATCGCTAAGGGGTACGCAACCCGAAAGATATGGCTGAATGACATCTGAAGTAACCCTCCCGACCCTCTACCAGCAGCAGATCCATATGACGAAGTACTCCCGGTGGATCGAGGAGAAGGGTCGTCGCGAGCTTTGGCACGAAAGTGTCGAGCGCTACATCCAGGCGATGATGAAGCGTTCAAGAGAGATGGGGTATAACCCTACGTCTGAAGAGGAAGACGAGCTACGCCAAGGTATTCTTCACCATCGCGCCCTTGGCTCCATGAGGGCGCTCATGACTGCCGGTCCTGCCCTGGACCGTGACCACGTGGCTGGGTACAACTGCGCCTACACCGTTGTGGACGACATCTGTGCATTCCCGGAGGCAATGTTCATCCTCATGTGCGGTACCGGTGTTGGCTACTCCGTCGAGCAGGACTACGTAGAGCAGCTACCGGTAGTTCCGGCGCGGCTTCGTCCTTCGTCCATCACGCTCACTGTTCGTGACTCCAAGCGAGGATGGGCCGAGGCGTTCGAGACGTTCCTCGGACTCCTGTACCAGGGTTGGATTCCGAACGTCGATGTATCCGGCGTTCGGCCTGCTGGTGCTCGCCTGAAGACATTCGGAGGACGAGCGAGTGGACCAGAGCCGCTCCTTGATCTCTTCCGGTACGTGGTGGAGATCTTCAAGGCGGCGTGTGGACGCAAGCTGACTTCCCGCGAGTGCCACGGCATCATGTGCAAGATCGGCGACATCGTGGTCGTTGGTGGCGTCCGTCGCTCCGCCCTCATCTGCCTCTCGGACCTGGACGACGCAGACATGCGCGAGGCGAAGTCAGGCACGTGGTGGGTCGAGCACCCGGAGTACGCCCTGGCCAACATCTCGGCGGTCTACGACGGTCGCCCCTCGGAGGAGATCTTCTGGCACGAGTGGAATGCCCTTCGTGATTCGGGCTCGGGTGAGCGCGGAATCGTCAATCGTCGCGGCATGACGGAGAAGGTCGCGGAGAACGGACGGCGCGATACGTCGTTCCGTTTCGGGACAAACCCCTGCTCGGAGATCATCCTGCGGCCGAAGCAGTTCTGCAACCTCTCTGAGGTAGTTGCTCGTCGTGAGGATACGCTGGAGACTCTCGCGGAGAAGGTGCGTCTGGCCACCATCTTCGGAGCCATTCAGTCCACGTTCACGGACTTCCGCTACCTCTCGGATGAGTGGAAGCAGAACTGCGAGGACGAGCGCCTTCTAGGCGTTTCCATTACCGGGATCATGGACAACCTCGTGCTCGCCGGGCGTGAGGGCTCCAAGAAGCTACGGTCGTGGCTACGGCACCTCAAGGCTGTCGCGATCGAGACGGCGAAGGAATGGGCGGCGAAGCTCGGCATCAACCTCGCGGCGGCCATCACGTGCGTCAAGCCGTCCGGCACGGTTTCCCAGCTAGTGGACGCGGCCTCTGGCATTCACCCGCGCTACTCCAAGTACTACGTGCGAACGAATCGGGCCTCGAAGAACGACCCCGTGGCGCAGTTCCTCGCGGCTAGCGGGATTCCGGTGGAGGACGAGATTCTGCATCCGGATAGCACTCTGGTCTTCTCGTATCCGATGAAGGCACCCGAGGGCGCGATCACGCGCGACGATATGACGGCGATCGAGCAGCTAGAGCTTTGGCTGGTCTATGCCGAGGAGTGGTGCGAGCACAAGCCGTCGATCACGGTCTACGTCCGCCCGGACGAATGGGAACACGTCGGCCGCTTCGTCTACGAGCACTTCGACCGCATGTCCGGCGTCTCGTTCCTGCCGCACTCCGAGCACAACTACCAGCAGGCGCCGTACCAGGAGATCGACAAGGAGACCTACGAGCGCCTCCTAGACGAGTTCCCGGACAAGCTCTATTGGGAGATCCTCCACGAGTTCGAGACCGAAGATTCGACCGAGGGCATGAAGGAATTGGCCTGCGTCGCTGATGCTTGCGAATTGCCTTGACAAACTCTACGCCGTAGCTTAGAGTTTCTCGCGTCGGTCATAAATCGCCGGGGCGGATCGTCTTTAGAACTCTTTAGACGGTCCGTCCTAACTATCGATGCCCGACCTTCGGATAACGCGTACCAAGATGATCTATCACGTCTCGTTTAGCTGGAATCTTACGGAGGATAAGCATTCCTCCTGAGCCTCCCTGCGCCCATACACGCGTAGTACGGGAGGCCCGCCATAGAGCGGGCTTTTTCTTTCCCGAGAGGCATAAAAGGTTTCGGCAAGCACGGTCGAGTAGGTCTGGTACAGAAGTACAAGCCCTTGTAGCTCAACGGTAGAGCAACCGCCTTCTAAGCGGACGATGGGAGTTCGACTCTCCCCAGGGGCATAGCAATACGAGGGACGACGCCCGATACATAGTCCTCAATCGGCAGCAGTCAGGCCAGGACGTAGTAAGCCAAAACAACGGTCGAGCACAGGGAAACACCCTATGTTGGCAGCGGTCAAACCGGAGTACACTCGTGTGCGAGCCGGGTCATACCGTAAGGCCCCTAAGCCTAGCTGGGGTCTAGTTGCCATACACGTGGTCGCGCCCGGAAAAGTAGTGGCCTGTGCACTAATACTCGCGCTTGTGGTGGAATGGTAGACACGCAGCCTTGAGGTGGCTGTGGACACAGGTCCGTGGAGGTTCGACTCCTCTCAAGCGCACTCATGGGAGTGTATGCAAGTGGTCAAAGTAGGCGGGCTGTAAACTCGTCGGCATATGTCTTCGTAGGTTCGAATCCTACCGCTCCCACTCTCAGTTACCCTGCATCTGTGGTGGAATGGTAGACACGCTGGTCTTAGGAACCAGTGGGCGAAAGCCCGTGGGGGTTCGAGTCCCTCCAGGTGCACTCGGCAGGGAGTAGCTCAGCCTGGTCAGAGCGCTCGCTTTGGGAGCGAGAGGCCGGGGGTTCGAATCCCTCCTCCTTGATAACGGGGCGTAGCGCAGCCTGGTAGCGCGCGTGACTCGGGTTCACGAGGTCGCAGGTTCAAATCCTGCCGTCCCGACTCAACTGTGTGTGGCGCAGCCTGGTAGCGCACCGGATCGGGATTCCGGAGGTCGGAGGTTCAAATCCTCTCACACAGACTAGGGCTCCCGGCAAAGAGCGGGGAGGGAAACGCAGGCACGCACTCCTGCCCCTGACAACTTGGTTCTGTAGCTCAGTTGGTTAGAGCGCCGCCCTGTCACGGCGGAGGTCGCGGGTTCAAGTCCCGTCAGG
>Ga0182742_1001838_pt1 | contig 25528 bp, 19 predicted proteins | sample eDN5th37CBELigMG_FD_128880 | JGI IMG/M metagenome (GOLD analysis project Ga0182742, IMG submission 128880) | Enriched Miracle-Growth compost microbial communities from Emeryville, California, USA - eDNA 5th pass 37_C BE-Lig MG (version 2)... ...
ATATATTTTCACATGAATTACCGATAAACAAATTAATCTGTAGTTAAATGCCTTTTAATAATTTTTTTCGCAAGTTTGACACACATATTAGAGATTGCTAATATGATAGCAACAAAACACATTAGCTCTGTCTAATATGTTAGGAGGGTTATATTTGAAAAACAATGATATTGACATGAAAGTAAAGTTAATTCATGGATTTTCTAATAAAACTAGAATTCAGATTCTTGAAAGCATAAAGAATCAGGAAAAAACGGTTTCACAGATTGTCGAAGAGATTAACGGCAATCAATCAAATATTTCTCAACATCTTGCTTGTTTAAAAGGATGCGGAATTATTATAGGGAGAAATGAAGGAAAATACTGCTATTACAGCTTACGAAATCAGCACATACAGGACCTATTGACGATGTTTGATATTGTTCTTGAGGATGTTCAAAATGATGTGGCATGTTGCGAACGTCACATCGATTAGGAGATGGTATGAATGGCGGACAAATGCTGTGGCTTAACAGAAAAAGAACCACTTATAACAAAGGAAAATACTAATACTGTAGTAACCGATACTTGTTGCAGCAGTCAATCTTCTATTGATGAAGTTGAATTAAAGACAAAAGGCACTTCCTGTTGCAGTAGCCAAATTGAAAAAGACGACATCCCTGTCATTCAAACAGATAGCTGCTGTTCAAGTAAACTTGAAGTGCCACAAACGGTAAATAAACTTTCAACTATAGGTGAAAAAGCTGAATTTCGTATTTACGGAATGGATTGCCCTTCATGTGCCTTAACCATCGAAAAAGGATTAAGTAAATTAAAGGACATTCAAGAGGTAAAGATAAACTACAACACTGCAAAACTACAATTAGTCGGTAAGGATAGCGCTTCTTTTGACCAAGTAGAAAGTGAAGTTCAAAAATTGGGCTATACGATTGAACCCCTCAAACAAAATAAAAACATAAGAACGTACAGTGTGGAAGGAATGGACTGTGGGAGTTGTGCTAAAAGTATTGAAAATCATTTGAATACTCTTCCAGCAGTTAAAAGTGTAAGTGTTCATTTTTCAACTGGAAAAATGAAGGTTGAACACGAAAACAGTGTGGAAGAAATCCTTTCGGAAGTATCTAAAATTGGTTATAAGGCTTCTTTATTGACAAAGAACAAGCCAGCCGAAACACCGAAAAACAAAGAAGGATATGGGACAATTATCTTTACGGGTATTTTAATTTCACTTGGCTTTATTGGCTCTTATACTGGAATTTCTTCTTTAATACCGACTTTAATGTATGCAGTTGCAATGATTATAAGTGGGTATAAGCCAGTAAAAAGTGCCTACTATTCTATTAAAAGCCAATCATTAGATATGAATGTTCTTATGTCAGTAGCAGCGATTGGAGCTGCCTTAATAGGTGAATGGTTAGAAGGAGCAACGGTAGTATGGTTATTTGCTTTAGGAACGACCCTTCAAAATATGTCCATTGAGAAAACAAGAAATTCAATACGGAATTTGATGGATCTAGCACCAGCAGAGGCGTGGATACAAATAGAATCTCAATTGGTGAAAAAGCCGGTAGAGGAAGTTCTAATTGGCGAAATATTAATCGTAAAACCTGGAGATAAAATCCCATTAGATGGTGAAATTATTAAAGGTATATCAAGCATCAATCAAGCACCAATAACAGGAGAATCGATTCCTGTTGATAAAGAAGCCGGAGATACTGTCTATGCAGGTACCATTAACGAAAGTGGATCACTTGAAATAAAAGTCACCAAGTTAGTTGAAGATACGACAATAGCTAAAATCATTCACTTGGTAGAAGAAGCACAGGAACAGAAAGCACCAACACAGGCATTCGTTGATAAGTTTGCAAGTATTTATACACCTATTGTCTTTATCTTAGCACTAGCTGTAATGGTTCTACCTCCTCTCCTTCACTTCGGTACATGGGGGGAATGGTTCTATAAGGGGCTTGAACTATTAGTTGTCGCTTGTCCATGCGCCTTAGTTATTTCTACACCTGTAGCCATTGTTTCTGCCATCGGAAATGCGGCAAAAAATGGTGTATTGATAAAGGGTGGTACATTTTTAGAAAAAGCAGGTACTATAAATGCAATTGCTTTTGATAAAACAGGAACATTGACTGAAGGAAAGCCAAAGGTATCTCAAATCAAAGTATTTAACATATTAGAAGACGAATTATTATCCATCGCTTTAACACTTGAAGAATACTCAACCCATCCCATTGCAAAAACGATTGTGGAATATGCTCATGACAAAGGTATTCAGTCTAAAAATGGTGAGCTATTTAAAAACATTGTAGGCAAAGGTGTTCAGGCAACAATTAATGGAGTTACTTACTACGCTGGTAATGCAAGACTTTTTGAAGAAATGAATATCCCACTAGGTACTGTAATAACAGAAATTCAAGAGTTACAAAGTCAAGGAAATACCGTCGTTATTATTGGTACACAGCAGGATATTATAGGTATAATTTCAGTTGCTGATACAATCCGTACGACTACTGTTAAAGCATTAAGCGGATTGAAACAAGTCGGAGTGAATCAAATTGTCATGCTAACTGGTGATAATGAAGGCACAGCTAATCTAATTTCAAAAGAAGCGAATGTTAATCGTTATTTTGCAGAACTATTGCCAGAAGATAAGGTAGATGCCATTGGGAAATTACAACTTGAAGGTCATAAAGTAGCAATGGTCGGGGATGGCATAAATGATGCTCCCGCACTTGCAGCTGCGGATTTGGGAATTGCTATGGGTGGAGCAGGAACGGATACGGCAATGGAAACCGCTGATATTGTTTTAATGGCTGATAACCTTGAAAAACTGCCGCACACTATCAAATTAAGCAGGAAAGCATTAGCAATCATCAAACAAAATATTTGGTTCTCATTAATTGTTAAATTTGTTGCATTAGTTCTTATATTCCCAGGATGGCTTACACTATGGTTAGCCGTATTAAGTGATACAGGAGCTGCAATCATTGTCATCTTAAATGCCTTACGACTATTAAAGGTGAAAGAATAATAAAATGGTGACCCAGGCTCAATAAAGTGGACGAACAAGAAGTAAAGAATGGAATCTATTAAGTCAACTAACAGTTAACGGCTTACTAGGCACGCAAAAAAACATAAAAGAGGTTCCGAAAAGTCGACTTTCACTGACTTTTCGGACAGCCTCTTTTCCCATTGTACTCCCCTATACAATTTGAACGAGAAGAATCTCATCTATAATCGGAATCTCCCTTTTTAACATAGTTAAGAGACTCTCGTCTACGGTATCATCCACTTCGCAAATCGTAATCGCAGGGCCACTGACTTTTGCACGTTCATTTCCCATACGGGCAATGTTACATCCCTTTTCCTGAATAATCCATGATAAATCTGCAATAACCCCTTTTCGATCAGAATGGCGGATGATTAATGTTGGCCGTTCACCACTAAACTTTAAAGGATAACCATCAAATTCCTGGACTTCCACTTTACCTCCGCCTAAAGAACTGGCTAATACCTTTACCTTATGCGATTCCCCCGCTAATTCAATCAAAACTGTGTTCGGATGATAGCTTCCAAGAACTCGTTTTGTAAATTCATACTTTAATCCATTTTTTTCGGCTAATTCTTTCGCATTCAAAATGTCATCATCCATGATTGTTAACCCGAGAACGCCCGCTAAAAGAGCCAAATCTGTTCCGTGTCCCTGGTAAGTTTCAGCAAAAGAACCCATCAGAGTAAACTTAGCAAATAGAGGTTTTTCATTTAAAAGCTGGCAGGCAATATTACCAATCCGAACAGCCCCTGCTGTATGAGAGCTCGAAGGACCCACCATTACAGGACCAATGATATCATAAGCACTTTGGTGTTTTACCGGCCTGCTAGCATTAGATTTATCACCTAAAATCTTTTCTCTTATTTGTTTCCCTGTTGGAGTTCCAGCTAAACCTCCCATTCCCGTTTCTCTTAACGATGCAGGCATTTGCTGTCCAACCTCATGCATGACTTGAATGACCTCATCCGGAGGAATTATGCTAATCACCCCAGCTAATGCCATATCTGCCGCAGCTAGAGCAGTAACAGCATGTAAACCATTGCGATAAATGCAAGGAACTTCTACCAGCCCAGCAACAGGATCACAAACCAATCCCATTGAATTTTTCAACGCAATCCCAACCGCATGTCCTACTTGCTTCGGTGTTCCCCCAGCAAGTTCCACCAATGTACCTGCAGCCATCGCAGTGGCTGATCCCATTCCAGCCTGGCATCCCGCTTCACCCCCTAATAGCGAGGCTTTATTGGCAATCACTAAGCCAAGTGCAGCAGCAGTAAAATTCGACTGTACAATCTGGTCACGGGTAAATCGGCCGCTGTCTAGAGCATGAACGAGTACAGCTGGCAAAATCCCAGCTGAACCAGCCGTTGGTGTCGCTACAATTCTCCCCATTGATGCATTAACCTCTGATACTGCAAGTCCGTTGGCTGCGACCTGTAAGGTTGTAGAATGAACAAAAGTGTTCCCCTTTTTAGCATACTCATAAAGACGGTGCCCATCTCCTCCAGTTAAACCGGTACGAGACATGACCGAACTCTGAGTTCCTTTGCGAACAGCTTCTTCCATGACCGTAAATTGTTCCGACATTTTTTCAATAATCGTTTCTCTCGATAAACCTTTCTGTACCTCTTCTGTTTTTATCATTAACTCTGCAATAGTTATATTCTCACGCTCGGCTATTTCAATTATTTCCTGTAAATTTGTAAAAGACATGGTGTCACTCCTTTAAGCTAATAGAAGCTGTTGCCAAAAGATGATTCAACTGCAGATAAAATTTTATTTGTTTCATTTTGTTCAAAATACTCCACTATCAACGCTGCCATTTTCCTTAGCATTGACTAAGATGAGTATTTTTAATAGCTCGTTGAACAACCTTGTGTAAAGCCCCATTTTATCTCACAACTGATATTATGTATGAATCGGTTAATAAAAGAAAGCTTGATCGGATGACTAATGATACATCATCCGATCAAGCTCAACAGATATAGAAGTTAATTATTTAATTAAAATAATGAGTTCAGACTTGCTAGAATTGTAAGCAGACCCACAATAATAACAAACACATTGCTAAGTTTTCCTCTGTACTTAGATAGTACAGGAACTTTACGGATTGCATACATTGGTAACACACATAGGATAGCAGCAACTAGCGGACCGCTTAGAGAATCAATAAGTCCAAGAATACTTGGATTTGCATAAGCAACATACCAGCATGTTAATACGACAAACACAAGGATTGATGTTTTAATTGTTTTTTCTTTGATATCTTTACCGCGAGCTTTACCAGACTTAATGATCATGTCACGCATTACCTCATATGCTCCAACATAGTGGCCAAGGAAAGACTTTGTGATAGCCACAAAAGCAATGATAGGAGCTGCAATAGTAACTAGAGGTGAATTAAGTTCATTAGCAAGATATGATAAGATAGATAAGTTCTGTTCTTTTGCCATAACAAGATCATTTGGAGTCAAAGATAAAACACTGCTCCAAACAAAGAACATAACAACACCGAATGTCATGATATAACAAACTTTTTGTATTTGAGCACTTTTAGCGTCAACAGCTTCTATTCCATAGGTTGCTCTCTGTTTCATAACAAATGACGAAATAATAGGTGAATGATTAAACGAGAATACGATGATTGGCAGTACCATCAAGATTGTTGTAAAAAAACCTGTTCCTGTTGAAGCAGCAGAAACACTTGAAAAACTAAGCATTGACGTATTCCACTTCGGAATCAATGAAACTGCGATAAAAAGCAACGAAATGATAAAAGGGTATACTAGCATACTCATTACTTTTACAGTGATATCCTGGCCAAAATTCAATATAGCGATAAGACCGATTACTAATACAAGCGATAAAATAGCCCTTGGAGGCTCACTCATATGCAATTGATTTACCATGAAACTACTAGCAGTATTTGTAAGTGCAACTGAATACATCAGCACGATAGTATAAATGGAAACGAAATATACGATGTTAAAAACAATACTTGCCTTATTTCCGAAATACTCTCTTATCGTACCTGTAATCCCTTCTTCAGCAGAATTAGAAGCATATATCATTTTCGCAAGTGCTCGATGTGAGTAGTACATAACAGGAAATGCAAGCACAGTAATTAACAATAATGATAATAAACCTCCTGAACCTGCATTAATAGGTAAGAAGAGTACCCCAGCTCCAATCGCTGTTCCAAAAAGGCTCAGTGCCCAAGTGGTGTCTTGTTTATGCCACTTTTTAGGGTCTGGATAGTTTTCATTTTTTAACGAAGGATCTTCATAATATTCTAGTTTTCTAGCAGTATTCCCACTCATATAATAATTCCTCCTTGTTTCCTGCTCTTTTTTATAACATAGGAATAAAAACCATTCTTGAAAATTGAATTGCTTTCACTAGTCACCAATAAATCGATTGTTGACGTTTTCAAAACATCTTAAATGTATGGTACAGGTTAATAATTACTGTGGCTGTAGTACTTTCTCTCCAAAAATTTTACTTTTAATAGCAATACCTGTAGGTGTAGCCGCTACTCCACCTAAACCTGTTTCTCTTAATTCGCGAGGCATCTGTCTTCCAACTCTATACATCGCTTCCACCACTTCGTCAGCATTGATAATATTGGTTACTCCAGCTAATGCAAGGTCCGCTGCTACTAAAGCATTTGCCGTTCCAATCGCATTTCTCTTTACACAAGGAATTTCTACCAAACCAGCAACCGGATCACAAACTAAACCGAGTAAGTTTTGTAATGCAGTTGAGAAAGCTTCAGAAGATTGCTGTGGTGTTCCTCCGGCAGCTTCTACTGCTGCTGCAGCTGCCATTGCTGATGCACTGCCTACTTCAGCTTGACATCCTCCGAAAGCTCCGGCAATACAAGCGTTATTTGCAACAATCATTCCAAATAATGCCGAAGTGAATAGAAAATGAACTTTATCTTCATGACTTAACTTCAGCGTATCACTAATAGTAAATAATACTCCTGGGATTGTTCCACTTGCGCCTGCTGTTGGAGTTGCACATATCACACCTAACGAAGCATTTACTTCATTAACACCGATAGCATTTTGGACTCCCAACATCATCATATCCCCAGAAAGAGTTTTTCCACTTTCTCGATATTTTTTTACTTTTACAGCATCTCCTCCGGTTAAACCAGTTGGAGAAAATACCCCGTCGCCTTCAATGCTTTTATTTATAGAATTTTCCATCGTCACTAGATTTTTTTCCATTTTGCTCCAAATTTCTTCATAAGAAGCTTTCGTTTGTTCCATTTCCTGTTCAATGGCTAATTCATAAATTCGCTTTTGTTTTTGATTAGCCGCATCTATAATTTCCTTTATGCTCATGTACATAAAATCCCCTCCTATCTCATTAAAGAATTATGATATTAGCTGTATCGCTAAAAGCCCTCAATTCCTTCTGAACATCACTAGGCAATTGATTATCTAAATCAAACGCATAAAGATGTTTACCGTTTTTTTCTAAACTATTGAAATTGTTAATTTCCACATTATATTGTTTAAAGACTCTACGTAAGACAAATTCAAGGTCATCTCTTTCGGAGATTGCTATAAGAACTGGCAATGATCCTTGAAGATTTAAGCTAAATCCTTCAACTTCTATATGTTTAACTTCGATTAAACCGCCACCGACTGAAATCCCCAGTGCTCTAACACTTCTACTTTCATCCTCCAGATAAATATCTGCAGTATTCGGATGACCAACAGGACTGTCACCTGCTTCTTCAATGAAGGTAATATCAATGCCTTTAGATTCTGCTATTTTAATAGCAATAGGTACTCTACTATCATCCGTAGCAAATCCTAGTACGCCAGCAATAATTGCAAAATCAGTTCCGTGTCCTTTGTGAGTTTCAGCAAATGATTCATAATACTTCACCACTACTTTTTTTGGAAGACCTTGAAATAACTTATTGGCAACTGCTCCAATAGCTAAGGCACCTGCAGTATGTGAACTCGAGGGCCCTATCATAACCGGTCCAATCACATCAAAACAACTTTTGTAATTAACAGCTCTTTTTTCTTTAATAGGTACTACATTCATGTTCATATAAGTTTCCTCCCGTAGTTGCCACACCAATTGTTGGAATTACCCATCCGGAATATGTTTTGATTATTCCAGTTACAACATTTGTTCCATAAAGTAAGGATCGGATTCGCTGCACTAATGTCAGCTTGAGTAAGATGTTCAATAGCAACAAAAACTGTAGCTGAATGATTACCAAAATTCATTTTCCGGTTTCATTCCAACTAAAGGAATAATAGCACCTAATATGTAAGGGTTTTCAATAGTAACAAAAACTGAATTCCCTATTCTTTTGGGCACTTATTGAACACTCAGAGAGATTACCGTTGCAACAATATTTATTTGATTAACGTTATCAAACAACGATATTTTAATCTGACCCTTGCTTACCCTAAATGATTAGAAAAATTTATCGTAGTAATTATTTTTTATTACCACATGCATAAAATATCATATAGTTGCGTATACTGTCAACAAAATGATAATAAATTATTTTCATGAAAATTTATTATTATAATTTCGAAGGTTTTTAAAATCCGTCATAATTTTAGTATTACAATATATTTAATTTTACTAGTTTTTTGGAATCTTACTTCTTCGCTTTCTAACCTCTAATTTTAATAAATAACCAAAACCCGTAACGATACAATTAATTTTTTCTCCCTGTAAAGTTCCAAAAACCTTGTTATAATAAATTTATCTATTTATTTACGATGCTGACTCCATTATTAAACAAAACAAGAATGCATCCAAGAACAAGAAGAACATTGCGTCTTTTATGGATTCTTAATGATAAAGAAAGTACTACACTTTACCATGACCACAGGACAAGCGAGCCATTTCATAGTGAATTAGTTTAAGGATACGGATGACTCTTATAAGGAGGAAAACTAAATTGGATAATGAACTATTTCGACATTATCAAAATATAATGAATTATTTCGGGGCAATTTTGGGATCTAATTATGAATTTGTTTTACATGTCTTAAATCCTAATGGAGGTTCTCAAATCGGTCATATAGTTAATGGGGAATTAAGCGGAAGGTCTTTAAATGGTCCATTAACGGACTATGCAAAAAAATTAATCAGTGAAAAAGTCTATTTAAATAAGGATTATGTTGTGGACTATGTTGGAGAAGGACCAAGGGGTAAAAAATTCCGTTCATCAACTTTGTTTATAAAAGATCATGAAGGTCAATTACAAGGTCTTTTATGTATAAATTTTGATGCTGATGTCTATAGGAAAGTAGCAAAGGATATATTAAAATTAGCTAATCTAAGCTTAGATATAGAGCATATTGAAAAGGAAACAGCTAAGGAACAACCTGTTGAAAACCTTACCGATAATATTCGAAATATCATTTATGGAGTAATAGATAAAGATATATTAGAATCTGGAGCTCAATTATCACCCGAACAAAAGAGACTGGCCATTTCCAAATTAAAAGAACATGGGATATTTGATATTAAAGGTACAATAAATGAAGTGGCTGATATTATGGGAATGTCAGAATCAAGTGTATATCGTTATCTTCAAATGATTACACGCAACGAAAAGTATCTTCAAATGAACGAGAACACTTGAGTGATTGGTGGTAAGTACCAATCAAACTTTATTTGAATAACTGTTATAAAAAAGTTTCATTTCCACATATTGCTTAAGCCCTTTGAAAAGAAGTTCAAATGGCAAGCAGGATTGATAACATTTGTGCGGTATAATATTTCTATACAAGTTGTTCCTTGAAAACTGGATACATGGGGTTGTGACAAGAAAAGCTTTGTCACGTAAAATATCCAAGCATCATTCGCCATGCACGTATCGAAGGAGCTAATCCTTAGGGAGTGGACGTGCAATAAGTTCAAATGTACAAGCTTGCCTAACCGCAGGAAATCTTTTGAACACCGAGCAATCCAATCCTTATCATTATTAAAACGATAAAAGACAACAGCCATTGACTCATTTAAACTCTCCCTTTCAGCTCTTTACCTACCACACACGATAATAACGCATGGTCTTTATTTTAATAAATCATATATTTTCAAGATATCACCGCTCCTAATTAGCAACCTTCTCTTTGGAAAACCCTGTAATAACAAAACATGTAACAAATGCAACCAAAGTCACTATAATAGCAAAAACTAATCCAATAGCTCCCATAAAAGTATCCTCACCCGGATAGGAAGGGTTCAGATTTATTAACCAAAAAACAAAAATAAAGGTTAAGAGAATATAAAAACTGCTTCCTATAGCTGCCATTTTCAAACGGTTACTTCTCGTACCTTCCCAGGCCCTATTTATTAAAATCCAAACATAGATGCTTGCAATGACAGCAAAAAACATAACAATAAGATGAACAAACGGAATAAAAATATACATCAACACATACAGGCAAGTAACCGCTAAAAAGAAGAAAACTCCGTTCAAACCAAATAAGAATATTCCAGATAACCAATGGTTGTGAAACCATTTTGCATCTCTTAACTTATAAACTAGTTTATTATCTTTACCAATCCTATCTATTAATGGTCTTTTTAAAAAAAGAACGAGCAACATTCCTATCATACCCATTAATACAATTAAACTCATACTTTCATTCCTCCTTTATTGATGAGCGGTTTGGATTTCCTATTGATGATTTTCATCCCAAAAATACATTTTAGAAAATTAGTTCCTATATACAAAAATTACCACAGTATGAAGGACTGTGGTGTAAAAAAGTGATATATTTTTTTATCTTTTGGCTTTATTAAATCATATTGTTGGTTAGACAAAATCAACTATAAGGCTAGACTTTATATATTATTCTTTTGCGGAATCCTGACTTCTATTAAAGTTCCATGTTCTAAGTCTGTTTTAATATAAGCTTTGCCTCCTAAACCTTCAGCTCTTTCCCTTATACTTAAAAGGCCGATTCCTTTCATTGGGGTATCGTTAACGCGTTGAAGTTCAAATCCTACTCCGTTATCTTGGATTTTTATGATTGCTTCCGTTGGATTGATATCTATTGTAATAGTCACCTTATTAGCTTTTGCATGCTTAGCACAATTTGTTAACGCTTCTTGGCAAATACGGAATAGTGCCGTTTCGATAGCTGGATGTAATCGTTCATTATTTTGGTTAGTATTTAGCTGCACTTCAATTTTGTAAACTTCTTTATATTTCTTAACGTATGATTTTATTGCAGAAATAAATCCGAAATCATCTAATATACTTGGACGTAAGGAATGTGCTAATTCCTTAACCTCCAGTAATGAGTCGTTCACAAGCTGTTTCGCAGTTTTTAACATTTCAGCCTTTTTACCCGTAGACTCTTCCCTCGAAATGGCGTTTAAAGTCATTATGACACTATATAAGGACTGCCCAACTCCATCATGGAGTTCTCTTGACAATAGTGTACGTTCCTCTTCTTGTGCCTGCAAGATTTGGTTAGATATCTCTTTTTGTAGTTTTAGCAACCTTAATTCGGCAGTTTCTTTCCCCTCGGCAAGTTCTGTTATTGCTGGGATTAAAATGGATTTATAAAGGTATGTATATCCTACTGATTTGAAAGCTTCTCCAATAATAGAGTGCAGATACGAAAATTCGGCAGGAGAAATAATAAAAAATAAAACTCCTATCAATAGAAAAATGAGTCCACACACGAGTTTTACTTTCTGAGTATCAGGTTTAAATCCTGTCCCCTTAATTAGTAGTACAATTGAAAGTAGATAAAAAAAGATGATGATTACTGCCATAAAAATAAACCAACTAGTAATCCCGTATTCTTCAGTATAAAAAAAAGAATGTAATTCCCGAAGAGAAATAATAAAACCTACACTCCCAACAAGTACTATAGCTAAAATGCTCAAAGATCGATATCGGGTGCGAAAGTGAAATAGCTTAGGTTTTAATATAAATAGGAAAATGCCAAGGCTCCCCAGAAATCTGCTAATGGTCCAAAACCAGAAGCCTATACCAAAAGTATAAGAAAAGGTATAGAGGATGTCGAGAACACTAATTGCTAAAAACAATAGACCAATGAAATATATAGAATGACTCTTATAATTGTAGAAGATAAACCAAGAAGAAATAAAAATAGCGATAGAGATCAAAGTACTAAATATACCTATTAGAGTGTGAGTATATAAAAGAACAATCGCAGGTACATTTTCAACTATAGAAACTGAGAGAGCAGTAGACAGTGAAAGGATGGATACACAAATCCCCAACATAACAATAAACTTGTAAAGTTTCTCAGAAAATGCCATTAGTTATCACCTAACTAAAAAATCAAGGTTTATCTTCCAAAAAATGTCTTATCTTATATAAAGGATTCCTAACTGTTTTACATAAAGTCTAATAGTCTATGCTTCACGGCATACTCAATAATATCTTTTCTTGATTTAAGATTTAACTTCCCCATAATTTTTGATTTATAGGATTCAATGGTTTTTATTGAAACAAATAATATTTCAGATATCTCTCGATTAGTATATCCTTTTGCTAGTAATGTTAATATTTCTTCTTCTCTTACAGTTAATCTTGAATAATTATTTTCCTCAAGGTTACTTATATGTTGTGTATAATGCTCAAGTAAGAAAGTTATGGCAGTTTGATGTAGATACGCCTCTCCCATATGAACGGTACGTATTGCTTCAATAAGATTATCCTCGTTATCTCTTTTTAAAAGATAACCTGAGGCACCTGCTTGGAGTGCCCTAATGATGTATTCTTTATCATCGTACATGGTCAAGATGATGACTTTGATATTTTTGTCTGCTTTGTGAATTTGTTTCGTACTGAGAATTCCGTTCTTTTTAGGCATATTTAAATCCATAACGACAATATCTGGTTTATTAGTTAAAGCCATACTGACTGCTTCCTCTCCATCTATTGCCTCATACATAACCTCCATATCTGGTTGACTGTTAATTAATAGTTTAATCCCAGTTCTAACAATTTGGTGATCTTCTGCTAAAAGAATGGAAATCATAATATCCCCTTTACTTCAACAACATTTTTTATTAACGCTGATAACATTAACTCCAATTTACTTATTAGTCAATGCAGGAAATTTCATTATTTTAGGCTATGTTAAAGTACTATGTTGATAAACCAGATTTTTGACTCATTCGTGTGAAATGTTCATTTCACACGAATGAGTCAAAAATCAACAATATGATTTAACAGAGCCTTATTTTAATATAGGTATGTTTTGCAAAATAAAAGTGCGAAGTATTGCAACTATGTGTACTTTTCCCCTGTAAAGTATAATAGGGTTTTTCCCTTTTGAATATTAGGTGTTTTCCCTATAGAAATAAAAGCACTAATTCCATATAATTTATTTTTGTACATCTTAAAAATTTATTATTTAGAAAAAATATTATCTTTTTTTATTAACACCATTCCTGTAAGTGCATTCAAATAAAAAAGGGGGGAATCTTTTTTGAATAGCGTTACTTTTGAAATTGGAAATTTGGGGAAATACGAAGATATACCAAAGGTAAGTAGAGATAAAATAACCATGCATAGAAGCAGTAAAAAGCCAATAGTGGCAAAGATTGCAGAGGATTGTTTGAACGTACCGTTAAACATTTCCGAATCCTTAATAAGGATTGCTATATATATTAGTAGAAATCCCGCAATAAATGATCTAACCGATATTAAGGTTGTAGATTTATTAAATTATTTCTACGAACAAAAGAGCTATGGTTTTCGTTCTCTAACATTTCAACAAACAATAAAAGATATTAAAAACCTAATGATTTATTTAACAGACTATAAAGAAGTTAAAAACGCGCCGCATATTAATTTTGCGATTCAAAATCATCGGTTCTGGAATAAATAATGACCGAGAGAAGCCCCCTTCTTTTCATATAAATTCTATAAAGAACATTATAGAATTTAGAAGGCGATTACTAACACTTATTAATATATATGAACGATTTCCTGTAAGCATTTTTTATAACCATAGGATAATCATAAAATCATATTGATTAATCCAAGTGGAACATACATTCATTTAGTTGTACAGATGTTATTGGTATCTCGAACTCTGCTCTACAGCCATTACAATTGAAAAATACAAGTGACATTCGTTACTTGACGAAGTCACAAAGGTAGAGTCTCAATTAGTTTGTCCTTTTAAATTTAGCTGAATGAATTGATTCGCTAAATTTGGAGGTCTAAAAAACACTAAAAATATACGTAGGAGTTAAGAGATAATGAGCATGAGCGTAAAAAAGAAATTACTATTAAGCATTTTATCTATTATTTTTTTATTAGTTATTGTAATAGGGATGACCTACTACCAATTTCAAAAAGTTGATAGGGAATATGGTGACCTAATAGAGGACCGAACAAGCAAAATTCAACTTGTCACAGAGCTGTATAAAGAGTCAACTAATGAGATTATAGCCCTTCGCGGGTTTTTAGCGAGTGGAAATGAAGCTAATATAGAAAACTTAGAAAAAGCAAGAGAAGCTTTTAAAAAGGACATGGATTCATTTAAAAGCATGACAGAGGGGCAGGATATTTTAACCCTTAGCGATGAATTCGTTAAAGCAGAAGAAGCTTACTATGCGGCTGCAATTAAAATGATTGAATACAAAAAACAAAATGATACAGAGAAATATACTCAAGTAATGGAAACTGAAGGAAAAGAAGCGATAGAAAATCTAACTTCCCTTTCAGGAAAGTTGTTAACATCTCAGCAGAACCGTATGTCAACTGCAAGTGAACAGTTAACAAATAAAACAAAAGCGACCATTAATAACATTCTCATCTTTAGCATGATCGTTGTTTTAATAGGAGTTGTGGTTGCCCTAATCATTGCTCGAGTGATATCACAACCCATTCAACTTGTTTCAAAAGCTGCGGAAGAAATAGCCGATGGAAATCTAACGATTAAAGAAATTAAAGTGAAGAATAAGGATGAAATAGGTCAATTGGCAATATCGTTTAATAGAATGGCAGAAAACTTAAGAAACATTATACATGATGTAAACCTAACCTCAGAGCATGTTGCCTCTTTATCTGAAGAGTTATTGGCTAGTTCCGAACAAACGACAGAGGCAACCAATCAAGTAGTTTTGTCCATTCAAGAAGTATCTAATACAATTGAAATTCAAGGAAGAAATACAGAAGAAAGTGCCAATGCTATTGGAGAGATTACTATTGGTGTTCAACAAATAGCAGACTCTACAGGGACAGTCGCAGAATCCGCTGCGGAAACAACCAATCAGGCAAATATTGGAAATGAACGTATTCAAGAAGTAGTTGAGCGAATGAATATAATACATAAAGCCTCTTCAGATACCACTTCTGTAATGAAGGAATTAGAAAGCAGGACCACTGAAATTGGCAAAATTATTGATGTCATTGCAGGTATTGCTGATCAGACAAATCTATTAGCTCTAAATGCAACCATTGAAGCGGCAAGAGCTGGTGAACAGGGGAAAGGATTTGCTGTAGTAGCGGATGAGGTAAGGAAATTGGCAGAACAATCGAGAACTTCTGCTAATCAAATTGCAGAGATTATCCGAATGGTACAAAATGATACAGCTAAAGCTGCAGAAATGACAAGTAAAGGAAATGAAGTAACAAAGAATGGATTGGATTTAGCAGAAGAAACAGGAAAGACCTTTGACCAAATCTTAAAATCAATTGAAGATGTTAATGCTCAGACACAAGAGTTATCTGCAATATCGGAAGAAATGTCCGCAAGCATTGAACAAGTAAATGCTTCGGTTGAAGAAGTAGCTCAATTAGCAAGAACTTCAACAAATAGTGTTACTGAAATTGCATCTGCTTCTGAAGAACAGTTAGCAACATTAGAAGAAGTCACAGCATCTGCGAGTTCTTTAGCTGAGATGGCTGAGGATTTAAGAAAAATGGTTAGTAAATTTAAATTGTAATCAGAAAGACCAGGACATCTTTATATTGATCATGTCTTGGTCTTTTTCAGATTCATAGCAAAGGGCGATTTTAGAGAATAATGATATATAACTACCAAAAAGCCCTTCCCTGCTTCCCTCTCCCCCTCAAACCCTTGTGGCCCTAAACCCCATCCCCGCTCTCTCCCTTTTCTCCGATTTTAGACATAAAAAAACGAGGAAAACAGGAGGTAATCCTCCGATTTTCACCCGTTTTAAGGAACAACTTATTTGACTAAGAATACATATTGTTTTGCTACGGAACAATTGAGTTTTCCGATAACACATGAACCAATCCCACTGCTTCTTCTTACTCAACCGTTACAGATTTAGCCAAGTTACGCGGCTTGTCGACGTCGCAGTTGCGGTGCAAGGCTGCGTAGTAAGCAAAAAGCTGCATTGGGATAACAGAGATAAGAGGTGTTAATAATTCATGCACTTCTGGAATGACGAAACGGTCATCATCCATTTCAAGACCTTTCATGGAGATAATGCATGGATTTGCACCGCGGGCTACGACCTCTTTTACGTTTCCACGGATACTTAAATTGACGCTTTCTTGTGTCGCTAAGGCAATAATCGGAGTACCGTCCTCGATTAAAGCAATCGTTCCATGCTTTAATTCTCCGCCTGCAAAGCCTTCCGCTTGGATATAAGAAATTTCCTTTAATTTTAATGAACCTTCCAGACACACATAGTAGTCCACTCCACGGCCGATAAAGAAAGCATTTCTTGTTGTTGATACATATTCACGAGCCACTTTTTCAAATTCTTCTTTAGTGTCACAAAGAACTTCCATCGCATTTGCAGCAATTCCAAGTTCTCTAGAAAGGTCAAAGCCAATCTCTTTTCCATTGCTTCTCGCCACAACTTCAGCAAGAATGGATAATACTGCTAACTGAGCCGTATAAGCTTTTGTTGAAGCAACAGCAATTTCAGGACCGGCATGAAGCAATAATGTAAAGTCGGCTTCTCTAGATAACGTTGAACCAGGAACATTTGTGATGGTTAATGATTTATGGCCAAGTTTTTTAATCTGAACTAGCACGGCGCGACTGTCTGCTGTTTCACCGCTTTGCGAGATAAAAATAAACAGCGGCTTGGCTGATAATAATGGCATGTTATAACCAAATTCGCTGGCAATATGAACTTCAACCGGTACAGCTGCCAGCTTTTCGATAAACTGTTTCCCTACCAAACCTGCATGATAGGAAGTACCTGCAGCAATAATATAAATTCGGTCAGATTCATTGACCGCCTTCACAATTTCCTGGTCAATCTCCAGCTCACCCTTTTCGCTGCGATACTTTTGAATAATTTTGCGAAGAACTAACGGCTGTTCATCGATTTCCTTCAGCATAAAATGCGGATATGTTCCTTTTTCGATATCACTGGCATCTAGTTCAGCACGATAAGGATTACGCTCAATCACTTCGCCAGCAAGCGTTTTGATTGTCACTTCGCTTTTCGTCACGATAACAATTTCCTTATCCATAATTTCAACAAATTGATCTGTGACTTGCAGCATAGCCAATGCATCACTTGCAACCACGTTGAAATCTTCTCCGATACCAACTAAGAGCGGGCTTTTATTTTTTGCCACATAAATAATATCAGGATTTTGTTCATCCATTAAGGCAATAGCATAAGAACCTTTCAGAAGCTCAAGTGTTTGACAAAAGGCCTTTTCTACATCTGTTCCTCTATTAACAAATAACTCAACAAGCTGTACAATGATTTCCGTATCCGTATCACTCATTAATGGGACATCCAGTAAAAATTCATTCTTGATTAATTCATAGTTCTCAATCACACCGTTATGAACGAGTGTGAAACGCCCAGAATTACTTTTATGTGGATGCGCATTCGTTTGACTTGGTACACCATGCGTAGCCCAGCGAGTATGACCAATTCCTGTATTCGCCAACAGGTCATAATCAACGATATTACGTAAATCAGCAATGCGGCCTTTCTCTTTAAACACTTGTACTCCATCATCACTCATAAGGGCGATACCAGCAGAATCATAACCTCTATACTCAAGTTTTTCTAAACCTTTTAATAAAACCTCTTTTGAATCCTGATTGCCAATATATCCTACTATTCCACACATATTTCTTCTTCCTCCCTACAAGGGGACAAGAAGTCTTTTGTAAAAGTTCAAAATGATCAACTGCTCACAAACAATAGGTGCAATCGGTCGCATAATGTCTGCAAGAGATAATTTGAACAGTATTTGGGACATTCTTGTCCCCTTATCTCTGTATTATTATTTTTTATAAAACATGACAGATCTTTTAGATTCTATCCTTTATTAGCATACCCTTTCCTTTGTCCATTAAGTTGCCCTAATGATTTAAGAAAGTGCTTTTCGGTTGTGCTTTTCAACCGGGAGGCATCCGCCGAAACTTCGATAAACCTCCTCCTCGTCAACTATCACCTATCATCCCTGGTGTAGTTCAGGCGCTTTTATAAAATGAATATTTATTATCTTTGCCCCGCCTCCTTCATCATCATATGTGTTGCTCCCAAAAATGTTCAGAAACAAGAACATCATACACTACTTTGTAACCTTCGTCAATGCTGGCCATTTTGGGATTTATACAATTAAAATATGCATAAAAAAAGCAAAGGTGTCAGGCACCACATATGGACAATCTCACCCATTTTGTCATTTTGCAGTACCTGACACCTTCTATACTATGTTTTTATTCCTTTAATCCCATTTCTGTTTCAACGACTTGTGCAATGCGACTGACATATGACTCGCAGAGTTCTTCTGTTGATGCTTCGGCCATCACACGAACAAGCGGTTCGGTTCCTGAAGGACGAACGAGTATACGGCCATTTCCGTTCATTTCCGCTTCAACTTCCTGGATAACCTTGCTTACTTTTTCATTTTCAGTTACATGATGCTTGTCCTTTACACGAATGTTAACAAGCTTCTGCGGATACTTCTTCATTTCAGCAGCAAGCTCAGATAGCGGCTTCTTTGTCATCTTCATAATATTGACAAGCTGAACACCTGTTAACAATCCATCACCTGTTGTGTTGTAATCAAGGAAAATAATATGACCAGACTGCTCTCCGCCTAAATTAAAGCCATTTTTCTTCATCTCTTCCACAACATAGCGGTCACCTACGGCAGTTGGAATGCTCTTAATTCCTTGCGTTTCTAATGCCTTGTAAAAACCTAAATTACTCATAACTGTTGAAACTACCGTACCATGCTTCAACATTCCATGCTCTTTCATATACTTTGCACAAATATACATGATTTGATCGCCATCTACGATTTCCCCATTTTCATCGATTGCGATTAAACGGTCGCCGTCACCGTCGAAGGCAAGCCCTACATCTGCTCCCTTTTCTTTTAAAAAGGCTGCCAGGCTTTCAGGATGTGTGGAGCCGACACCATCGTTAATATTTAATCCGTTAGGTGAAGCACCCATTGTCGAAAGATCTGCATCGAGGTCAGCAAATAAATACGTCGCGAGGTTAGATGTTGCTCCATGTGCGCAATCTAAAGCAATATGTATATTAGAGAAATCTTCATCCACTGTTTGTTTCAGATATTGAAGATACTTTTGCACACCTTCAAAATAGTCATTTACTAGACCTAAGTCAGCACCCACTGGTCTCGGCAATTCGTCCTCTGGCATATCCATCAGCTGCTCGATTTCATTTTCCTGGTCATCTGATAATTTAAATCCGTCCGGACCAAAGAATTTTATCCCATTATCAGCTACTGGGTTGTGGGAAGCAGAAATCATCACCCCTGCCTGTGCTCCCATGGCTTTAGTTAAATAAGAAACCCCTGGGGTAGAAATGACTCCCAAACGCATAACTTCTGCGCCAATGGAAAGAAGACCCGCAACAAGAGCTCCTTCTAGCATATGCCCAGAAATACGTGTGTCACGCCCTATTAATACCTTTGGTCTATCATGGTTTTTAGTTAATACAAAACCGCCAAAGCGTCCTAATTTGAAAGCTAGTTCTGGCGTTAGCTCACTGTTTGCCACTCCCCTAACTCCATCAGTACCGAAATATTTACCCATTGTTTGAATCGCTCCTTCTAGGATTATTCCTCAGTGATATAGAGGGATTAACCATTCTGTCCCCCTCTATATCAGTTATTTTTTTGTTTACTGTCATAATCATTGTATTAGTAATTAGATTTTAGGCCTGTTTTTCTTCAATGGCAACTGTGATAGTATTCGCTGACGCTGTCCAAGATACATTCTCTGGACCCTTAACATCAAGTTGAACTTTATGCTCCCCTTCAGTCAGCTCAGCCAAATTAATAGATAACTGAAAATCAGAATCCTTGATATCAGCTAGTTCGTTCTCTGTTCCAGTTACTATTAAATCAAGACTTCCGCTTGAAGGATCCCGAAAAACAGCACTATAGTTTTCCGTTAATCCATTAAAACGAATGGGGAGCTTTTCTAGTGTTTTCGTTGATTCCACTTCAGTTACGGCCGTTTCTTCACTGCCACCGCTGACTTTTACAGTGGCTTTAACAGTTTTTGGACTGACTTCCTTTATCCCATCAGAAATGATGACAGGAAGTGTTAATTCTGTACTTTCCTTCACTGTACTGACATCTACTTCCACTTTAACAGATTCTGTCTTGTCCAAAATATCCTGATTTGCTGAGATAGAAGCTTCATTTGTATCCAATGTGATGGAATCAATGGATACTCCATCTAATGGTGTTCCTTTCTCAACGATATCAATTTTCACTGTCTTACTTAGCTTATTTATAGGAATCGTTACATTCACTACTTCTTGATCGACAGTCACATTTAGTTTGTTTAAATTATTATCAAGAACGGTAATTCTTGCTGCCTCATTAATTGTTTCACTTACCGTTTTATTCATTTTAATAATAGCCTTTACATAACTAATTTTATCCATGACATCTTTTCCGCCGGTAACTTTTACTTTACTTGGTTTCACAACAGGTTTACCAGCCCCGTAACCATCAGCTACCATTTTATGATTAAACTCTGCCTCAACCGTAAATTCCTTTGTCACCTTTTCCTGTACATTTACTTCTACATATGCAGGATTAATCGAAGCATCTAATCGTTCAGATAAATCCCTGATTTGCAGCTTTACTCGTTGCTTTCCAACCTCTACATTTGAAAGGTCCGCATATACTTCGAAATCCCTTTGGGTCTTTGCCGCTTGTAAATTAGGTGTCGGGCCTTTTATTGTTACCTCTACCTTTTCCGGAACACCCGTTATGACAAGATTATCGGTATCGTAATAACTTTTTACTGGTATATCTGAGATAACCTCTGACTGTTCGCTGCCTGGAACATTTATATCATTGGTTCCTTTACTGCTGTCATAGACGGTTCCAAATAATAGCAATGCTAACAATAGAGCTACTAATTTCATAAACAGCTTACTATCCGTCAATTGATCAAGCCATTTATCCATGCTTTTTTCCCCTCCAGTTCCAGCGAGCTGAAGAAGCTTGTTTCTCTGTTCTTGATGCTAATAATTCAGTTGTAAGCATTTCACGAAAAGCGTCCTTGCTCAACTCTCTGTGGAGCTTACCGTTTTTTGTTAAAGAAACAGCGCCCGTTTCCTCTGATACTACTACTGTTAAGCTGTCTGTCACTTCACTAATCCCAATCGCAGCTCGATGTCTTGTCCCCAGCTCTTTTGATATAAACGGACTTTCTGATAATGGCAAATAACAGGCTGCAGCCGCTACTCTGTTTTTCTGCAAGATAACCGCACCGTCATGTAACGGTGTATTGGGGATAAAGATGTTAATCAAAAGCTCAGATGATATTTTCGAATCGACTTCAATCCCTGTTTCAATATAATCACTCATCCCAGTTTCCATCTCTAGAGAGATAAGGGCACCTATTCTTCTTTTCGCCATATAATCAACCGCTTTTATTATGGATTCAATCATTTTTTCCTGATCATCCTCTTCCCGCGAGCTCGTTCGAGAGAAGAACTTTCCCCGGCCTAATTGCTCAAGGGCTCTTCTTATTTCCGGTTGAAAGACAATAATAATGGCTAAAAAACCCCATGAAATAATTTGATCAGTTATCCAGAAAAGAGTTTGAAGATGAAAGACTTCACTTATCAGCTGAACGATGAGAATAACGAAAATTCCATTTAAAAACTGAACTGCTTTCGTCCCTCTGACAATCATAATAATTTTATATATGACGTACCAAACGAGGAGAACGTCAACAATATTAGCTAAATATTTCATTAGTTGAAAGTCTTCAAAAAACATTGTTCTTCCTCCATTTTTTGTTTGTTAACTTTGGTACATAAAAAATCAAATAGCGTTTTATTAATTTTATATCCTTTCATTATGTATCCTTCCTATTATACCATAATAGGTACAAATACAAATCTAGAAAGTCATATCCTATCTACTATTAGATATATACTTTTTCATAAAGAAAGCCATCAAGAAAAACCCTGCCTCAGCAGAGTTTTTCCTTACCAACGGATACTATCCTTTATCATCACTTTTCCCCACAACCTTTTGTTCATCAAAGACTTGAAAGATTTCTTCTCCTGTCTCCTTTATGTGGTACCATAACCATTCAAATACTTCATTAATTTCTTTTATTTCTCCTGTTACTTTGCCGGCTGATGCCATGTATTGTTCACCATTAATAACCGTAACATTCCCTTCAACCTGACCTTCAATTTTCAATTTCCCATTTCGAACTAGGATATCCCCTTTTACAACCTCACCCTCAGGGACGATGACGGTATCATTTTGAACAATCAGATTCGGCTGTTTGGAAACAGAAAATTGTTGATCCTGATTCCAACTAGAGAATAAGCTTCCTGACATTAATACGAGAAAAAGAGAAGCCGCAGCCAATAAAGGATGATGCATAAACCATCGCTTTACTCCCACTTTTCGCTTTTCCTTTGGCAAATTAGCCATGATATTTGCTGTGAAATTACTCGGAGCTTGTATATGTGATGTACTTTGCACTAAGGCAATCGTCTTCTTTAATTGATGAAAATGCATCTTGCAATCCATGCAGACGTGAATATGCTCTCTTAGCTCTTTTTCATGCTCGGCTGAGATCTCATCATCTAAGTATTCATGCATATATACTACCAATTTTTCTGGACATTTCAAAGTTCTCACCCTCTTATCACACATGTCGTAATTGTTTTCTCAAAGCCTCTCGACCGCGATGGATTCTTGTTTTAACCGTACCTAGCGGCATATCCAAGATTTCGCTTATTTCATTTAGCGATAGCTCTTCTATATACTTCAATACGATTACTGTACGGTACTTCTCAGGCAATTTTGAGATTTCTCTTTGTATTGTATCCTGCAGTTCCAGGCTCTCTACATCATCCTCCGGTAATGGAGTTTTTGCCGGAATTTGAGAATACATGGTCAACCCCTCAGTTCCCGCAACTTCAGCATCAAGATAATAATCTGGTTTCTTCTTTCGTATTCGATCAATACAAAGATTCGTGGCAATCCGATAGAGCCAAGTTGAAAACTTTAAGTTAATATTGTAGCTCTGTATATTTACGTATGCGCGAATAAACGCTTCTTGGGCAATATCCTCTGCCTCATGTCTATTACCCAACATGCGAAATGACAGTTGAAACACTTTATCCTTATATATTTCTACTACTTCCCCAAAAGCGTTTTGATCTCCCTTTAAAACTTGCTTAATCCTTGTCTTTACAATTGCTTCCATTCTTTAACCTCCGCTCTATGCGGCTATTCGATTATACGAATCAATACCGGAAAAGGTTTCACATTTGTTCTTTATTCATATTCAGTTTTAATAATGATTTTATTATGTATGCATTGATGTTCAATTTGAAATTTTGGAAATCTTTTTAAGTTACCCTATGTTAATCATTTAACAATAATGATTGGCAAAAAATAAGCAGCAACTGTCGATAATAGTTACCGCTTTTTGTTTATTATAATAGTTTTTCGCCAAATAATGAACCCATTAGTTTTACTGCAGCCGCAGCGGTTTTATTTTTCTCATCAAGGATTGGATTTACTTCGACAAATTCAGCAGAAGTAATGAGTCCAGACTCAGCGAGCATTTCCATTGCCAGATGGCTCTCACGGTAGCTAATTCCTCCTGTTACAGGTGTTCCTACTCCTGGTGCATCGGTTGGATCTAAGCCGTCCAAATCAAGTGATAAATGAACACCATCTGTCTTATCTTTTAAATAAGCTATGGTTTCCTCCATCACTTTTGTCATGCCTAACCGGTCAATCTCATGCATGGTATATACCTTAATGCCCTTTTCTTTAATCAGTTTTCGTTCTCCTTCATCCAAAGATCGTGCCCCAATGATGACAACATGTTCCGGTTTCACCTTTGGACTGTATCCCATCATATTAGTTAAGAACTCATGCCCTAAACCAACATTTACCGCTAGCGGCATCCCATGGATGTTTCCCGTCGGTGACGTTTCGGCAGTATTTAAGTCACCATGAGCATCAAACCAGATCACCCCTAAATTCTTATAATGCTTCGCAACCCCGGCTAATGTTCCAATCGCAATACTATGATCTCCTCCCAAAACTAGAGGAAACGATCCTTCTTCTACTACTTTTGAAACAGCTTTTGCTAATTCCTCGTTCTTTTCCGCAACTAGCTGCAAATTTCTCAAATTTGAGTCTGGATCAACCATAACCTTGGGGCGGCCAATGGCAATATCGCCCTTATCATCAATTTCATCAAAAAGCTTGCTTAAGTTTTCATATATACCCGCATAGCGCATCGCACTAGGCCCCATATCTACACCACGTCTCATTTGACCAAGGTCCATAGGCATCCCAATAATTGATAATTTCCTCATGATATAACCTCCACGAATCGATTAAAAATTATCGCACTTTGTATCATCCTCGAGTTTCTTTCTAAACATATTATAATTTTACTTTGTTACAATTGTTAAAATGCTATATTATTGGGATGCAAAAAAAAAACCTTAGGATTTTATTTATCCTAAGGTTTTTTTGAGATGAGCCATGAAGGACTCGAACCTTCGACCCTCTGATTAAAAGTCAGATGCTCTACCGACTGAGCTAATGGCTCTAATGGCTGGGCTAGCTGGATTCGAACCAACGAATGACGGAGTCAAAGTCCGTTGCCTTACCGCTTGGCTATAGCCCAATATGAATTTTAACAAAATAAAAAGGACATTTATTATCCTGTCCTACTTTTTGTTTTTTATTCGCATTAAATGGTGGAGGGGGACGGATTCGAACCGCCGAACCCAAGGGAGCGGATTTACAGTCCGCCGCGTTTAGCCACTTCGCTACCCCTCCGTAATGCTAGATATTTCTTACAAAATATAAAACGCTACTACAGAAGTTCAAAAGATGGTGCCGGCCAGAGGACTTGAACCCCCAACCTACTGATTACAAGTCAGTTGCTCTACCAATTGAGCTAGGCCGGCATTATGGTGGAGGATGACGGGCTCGAACCGCCGACCCTCTGCTTG
>Ga0182742_1001839_pt1 | contig 25516 bp, 21 predicted proteins | sample eDN5th37CBELigMG_FD_128880 | JGI IMG/M metagenome (GOLD analysis project Ga0182742, IMG submission 128880) | Enriched Miracle-Growth compost microbial communities from Emeryville, California, USA - eDNA 5th pass 37_C BE-Lig MG (version 2)... ...
AAATTGAAAACCGGCCAATTTTTCACCAAAATATTCAACCATATCTGTCCGTTCAAATTCGCCATGCACGAACACATCTAGACCCAGTTCTTCCTGAATGTCAATCCATTTTTTCATTTCTGCTTTAATGTATTCTTGATAATCCGCATCAGTTAACTCGCCTTTACGCCATTTTAAACGCTGTTTTCTCAATTCTTTTGTTTGTGGGAAGCTTCCAATTGTAGTGGTTGGAAGAAGGGGCAATTGAAAAGTCTCATCTTGAATCTGTTGACGGACCTCAAATGTTGTCTCCCGTTCAGCTCTGTATGTACTCAAGTTTTGAATGGCTTCTTGAACTTGTGTGTTGTTACGAGAGGCTGATTGATTTAGTGCTTGAATCGCTTTTGTACTTGCTGAAATTTCTTTCTGGATGGTTTCTTTCCCACCTTGTAAGCCTTTGGTCAGTAGAACAATCTCCTGTAATTTTTCATCAGCAAACGATAATGCACCTTTTAACACTTCCTCGAGTGTTTTTTCATTCTTAACGGTTACAGGTACATGTAGCAAGCTGGATGAGGGCTGTAGGATCAAACGCTCTTTTGTTACAACTTTCGTAATCTCTGCAAGAAGGGAATACTTATCCTCCAGATTCACCCGCCATATGTTACGACCATCAATGATTCCGGCAGCTAACACTTTATCTTGTGGGAAGCCAAACTTTTTCAAAGCAGAAAGGTTTTGATTGTTATCATGTACAAAGTCAAGTCCAATTCCTTGAACAGGGAGGGAAGTGACCTCTTCATAATGGTCAATGCTCTCAAAATAAGTTTGTAAAATGACATTTATATGTGGAGCTACTTCATTCAACTGTTTATAGACATCTTGAAATATAGAAATTTCTTCTTCTGAAATCGTTGTAGCTAGAATCGGCTCATCGATTTGTACCCATTCGACACCTTCTGATTGTAATTCACTTAAAATAGTAGCGTAAAGCGGGACAAATTGATCAACAACTGTTTGTAACTCATTTTTTTTATAGCCCTTTGATAGTTTTACAAAGGTGATGGGTCCTAAAATCACTGGTTTTCCGAGAATATCCAGTTTTTGTTTCGCCTCTTTATAAAATTCAAGGGGACGGTTCTCCACAAGAGTAGGGACTGCCTCGTCAAGTTCTGGAACAATATAGTGATAGTTTGTGTTAAACCATTTAGTCATTTCAGATGCAACCGCACCTTTCGTACCTCGTGCGATATCAAAATACGTTTCAAGTGATACTTTACCTCCCGTGTATTCATATCGTTTTGGTACAAGACCGAACATAGTAGCTGTATCGAGTACATGATCATACAAGCTAAAGTCACCAACAGGGATTAAGTCAATTCCTTGTTCTTTTTGTTTCTGAAGAGAGGAAAGGCGGATTTCCTCCATCTGTTGTAAGAATGTCTCTTTTTCTAGTTTGCCTGTCCAAAACTGTTCGAGCGTTTTTTTCCATTCTCGGTTTTCACCAATTCTTGGATAACCTAAATTTGAGCTTTTTACCATCGTCATTTTACACTCCTTGTTTGATTGTATTTTCGTCTTCAACAAAAAATCTCCCTTTTCAATGAGAAAAGAGAGATTCATACGCATAGTTAACTAGAGTTGAGACATTCTGGTTTTCTCAACACGTATTCCTCACTCCTCTCTATACATCCGTAGAGTACAAGTGCATACAACAGACAGGTCTCCTGACTCTGGTTCACAGCTTCTTATCCCTTCCCATTTCATAAATATGAAACAGTGGTTCATTGATAAGTCGCTCCCCATTACAGTGGCGGGACCGTGCCGGATTTTCACCGGGCTTCCCTTTTAAGCTAAGTACATGACATACAAAGCATCTGTTGCATTTTGTATTAAGTTTTAATAGAAAAATATAAATATGGCTTATCTTATAAACAAAAGACCTCTCTATTAAAAAATAGAGAGGTCCTTATCCTCTCTTATTTATCAAAGCCACATGCTTTGCAGGAATTAGCACCTTTTTAACAAATCTGTTAAATGGTTGCCGGGCTTCATAGGGCCAGTCCCTCCACCTCTCTGAATAAGAGTTATTAATATTTATTTGTTTGAATTGATAATCATATTAGCATGTTAAGTTCAGGCTGTCAAAAAGAATATTGAAAATTCTTTGAAACAATCATTTCACAAGATCTGTTTATTCATATCTTACAAAATACGAATTCTCTGTGTTTATTTATGAAAGGGGTATATGATAATGGCAATTGGGATAAGTACTCCCGATTATATACCAGTTATATATTAAAAAATAAATCATACCATAAAGTAATAGGATGTCCATTTTTTCTATCGTACTGAATTAATTTAAGACCTACCGCTACCGATAGGTCTTGAATCACTTTAATCGATAACTGGCTAACATAGTCGAATATGACCTTAGTCCCTATAGCTTTGCGTCGTCATTTTTCAACTAGTTTGCCTTTTTATAATTATTGAGCAAATAGTCCTATTTGTATTATAATAGCTAGATTTGCAATATCAATAAGATTATTTATTTTATCCTATGTTAAACAGTTAAAAGGAGATCCTGTGAACCGACAGTAAACTAGGCAGTATAGTAAATACTAAATTACTAGGAACCAACTAATAAGAGGTGATTATATGAAAAACTGGCTCGTACGACACAAATGGGATATTCCCCTTGCTATTGTATTTTTGGTATCGGTTACGATCATCCTTCAAGTCCAACCTGAAGGAACTTCGTGGCATTTGTTAACAATACCTCCTTATTGGATACTTGCATCCATCCTTAGGAGCAAAAGAAAAAAACAGATCTTCGGTTGAATCCCTTCTAAATGAATAAAAATTAATAAGTGAATTCGTATATGAATTTACTTTATTATATGGGTTTAAAAGAAGTGGATTCCCCAACTGATATTGGCTGAAGACAACAGCACTTTGATTTTAACATCTCCACATTTCTTGAGTTTTCACCAAAAGAGGAAGGAGAAAAAATGGTTTCCTTTGGAAAATAGAGTCTGAGTTTGAGTATGCACAAGATTCTATTATTCTGCCGGTTCAGGCAGATGCCAAAAACTATACATTCAGGTATCAACCTCCGGGTGGGGAGTTAGTTACCATAGGTACTGGGGAATGTTTTCTTTTATCGACCGAAGTAGCGGGTGGTTTTACAGGGGGTTTCTTTGGTCTTTATGCCACATGAAATGGACGTGCTTCAACAAGCCCTGCGTATTTTGATTGGTTTGAATATAGGATGTGATTGTTGGCGCGCCCTATAGTATCAGCTTTTCATAAAAAAATAAAAGGCGCTAAAAATGCTTAAAAAAGTATTTTAAGAGGTCTGTCATTTGGCAGATCTCTTTTTATAGGTAACATTACAGATGTTTTATTCTCGACAGTCCGAGTGCTCCATTTTTCCATAAAATGTTTTCAATCATATGCCATTGATGATTTTCACATCGTATCATTAATACAATTTCAGATGATAAAGATTTTGTTCCTCTTTTATTTCTTTTAATTAATAACATTTTTATTAAAAAGCCTATAAGCAAGCCACTAACTGCACCGATAATGCCCCAAATAATGGGCCCCCATTCTAAGATATAGCCATATATTGCTCCTAATAGCATCATACATGTGCCCAATATGGCGGCACCATCAAACAAACTGAGTCCATCTGCTTTATGAATCGAATCAAACAGTTGTCGATGTTCCCTTTTCTTATCAAGTGGAACTGCTAAGATCTGATCATTTGGAACTTCATAAAGTTCCAGTTCTGTTATAGTTAATTCAATAGAGATTGAATTTTCAAAGGTAGCAATGACAAACAAAATATTCACACTCCTTTTATATGGGAGGTTTAAAATTCTTATTTTGGTATTTATTTCGTAAGTATAAGGACATTTCTTTTTCAAATAGTTTGTTGTGCTCAACTGCCGACACATAAGAATCATAAATGACAAAAAGGTAGATCGATGGGAAGTATAATGTCCATTGCATATCAAGAATGTCTTTAGCCTGATTAAAATTCCCCAACATTGATAGGTGTATGGCATGCAGAATATGTCCAAAATAACAAATTCCTACTGTATACAGAAAAATAAAAAATCCAGATATGACATTATGAAGGTACAAATGTCCGAGACCGGGGAATAGAGCTGACCATACTAAGGCAACCCATGGTTTTCGTTTATCTAAATAGTTCATGTCCCATGCTCCCATTTTTAAAGGCAAAATGGGTGCATCTTCTCGGTCCGCTAAGATATATTGTTTATTTAAATCTATGGTAGTACGATAACTATCCCATATACCGAACATATAAATAGATACATATAGCATTAACCAGCGTTCATCTAATACTTCTTTAGCTTTGTCAAAGTTACCTAATAAAGAATATAGAATACCAAGGTTTACATTAGACATTTGATTGATGAATGTTTCCCATAAAATTAAAATAAAGGCAGCAGCATACCGGTGATGCATTAAATGTCCAAATCCAGGATATGAAAATGAAAAAAAAGCTACAACCCATGGATTTTTCAAATGAATTTGACCCGTTGTAAATTGAGATAAAAAAGCCCTTTGTCTTCGGTAGGGAGAGAGTTGATTCATAATTTATTTCGTACCTCGCTGGTTGTATTTGCATATTTGATAATTGTGTTTCCTCTATGGGCTGTTAAAGAAAAAAATAGAATACTGATAAAAATATTGCTTGGGAGGAAAATAAGTGGGCGATATCGATAAAAGAAATCGATTTGACGAAGCTCCATTTAGCTACAAAGTGACTAAAAATAATACGGTTCTTATCAATTATTATGGAAAACAAGTAAAATTATTAAAAGGGAAAGAGGCTGAAAAAATATTACAAAAAATTAAAATAGCTGAAGATGAAAAAGCAGTACAACTTATATTGGCAAAGATAACAGGAAATTTTAAAAGAGGAAATGAACGAGTGACGAACCCTAAGAATTTGTGAACATGATCGTTAAAGTTGCAGGAGCACCATTCCTCCTATTGGTGCTCTTTTTAAATTTAACTTCTGGGGCTCCTCAAACCGATTGTCTTTTCTTATAATGGTTTACAATATACTGCGTCATCCCATAAGCAACCATTGAAATGGTAAAATCTAAAAAGAATAGATGAACAATGGTAAGTCCCTTAGTGATGGAGACGAGACTTACTAAAATTTCAATTGGTGCAAAAACAAAAGCAAATAAAGCGCTAAGTCCTGTCGTCCATAAAATGAAAGGTTTTTCTTGATTTGTGCAATATTGATAAAGAAGCATAAAGGAAACAGGTAAAATGGATGCAGTTGTTCAAAATGCTTGTGGCAAGAATGGCATGAGGAAATAATAATGGTCTATATAACCTTGTCTTATAAGCGCTAGATCTGTATATGTCCATAAAATATGAACGGTATAACCAAAGAAAAGAATTTCAAAGGTTCTATTACGGTCAAGCTTAATCAGAAGCACAACCAATGGAACAAGTAAGCAGAGTAGTAGGAACCAGAACTGCCAGTTTCCCCAGTCAGAATGCTCATGCCAATAAGAATACATTAGAGAGGTAACTCTCTTACTCGACTCATTTATTTCCTTCCAGTATTGAAGAACTGGCATGTTAACACCTCTTTTTTAGCTGAAAAGATACCAATACCCGAGATATAGGAAGCCTTTCCTTCATTAACAATTTCTGCTTCAATCTTATGTTATTAAAATAGCCAAGCAACTTCTTTTTATGCAAAAAAAAGTAAAGTAATGGATCACTTAAGGTAACATTCCTTGAATGATATAGATTTCTATATAAATCTACTAAATTCACTAATGGTAAATGCTATTGCAAAAATGTCTAAGGTTTCAACGAATAAAATGGATGTGATCGAGGAGATAGAAAAAGATACTTCTATATCTTCAGAGGCAAAGGAAAAGATCATTAGTGAAGTGTTGAATGGCCGTTGGTTTAGTGCGGAGCTAGATGAATACTATGGAAATAAGAACTTGTGGGTTGAATAGTTTCTAATTTAATCAAGTGAAATTGTAGCACAGGTCAGTATAACGACCTGTGCTATGTTAGTTCGTAGGCTTAGTAATAGAAGAACACAATGAACCTTTGAGTATAGTGAATTGGGCGTCGCTTATATACACATAACTCATTTAAGTACGAACATGTAATTAAACATATTCGCCTTTTGCAAATTGTTTTTTGTATTGCATAGGTGTAAGACCGGTTATTTTCTTAAATGTTTTTGAGAAATGTTTTACTTCAAAAAATCCTACATTTATTCCAATATTAGAAACTAGTTCGTTACTTGATTCAATCATCTCTTTTGCTTTTTGAATACGAAATGTAATTAAGTATTTTCTAGGGTTAATCCCATTTCTTTCGTAAATATTTGACTAAAATAGGAAAGATTCAATTTAAGATGTTCTGCAATCATGTTTATCGTAATGTCTTCGGTGTAATGATCGTGAATAAAATCAATTGCTTGAAGAACTAAAGGATTTTTAATCATATATCGATTTGAAATTTCCCCTCGTAACAGATGGATAGACTCAATGAGGTTCGTATATTTTTGTTCAATGGATGAATAGACCAGCTCTTGTGGCGAATTGTTTTCGATGAGGCGATTTTTATATAAATTTCCGAATCTTTCAAGTAAGGCTGCCGAAATCGTTGTTTGACAATAATAGTAGATATTATAGCTACAACTCGGTTTGATCATGTTCAAAAAAAGATCTTTTAGCAATAATTCTAATCTTGGCTCGGTGATATTATGGTCAATCAGTTCTTTTATTTGTTGTAAATGATCATCTATTTTTATGTGGTCAACTTTTTTCCTAGAAGTTTCAATCAGTTCAGGTGTCAGAAACTCTGCTTCTCTGCAAAAGAAGTTGTATATTTTTAAACGGTGGTACGATTCATAGGCGAGTCTGATATCTTCAATCGTTTTAATGAAAGAACTTCTATAACGAAACGCTGTTTTACAGTTTAAGACAGCATTTAACTTCTTCATTAATTCTCGCTGTTTTTGAATACGAGTGGCTTCACTATTAGAAGGTATGTCATTAATAATCAAACAAAGATGTGTCGGAGTAATATAAAAGACTTCGCCACCATTATAATTATCCAGGACGAACTGACATTCTTCACAAAGTTTTTCTCCTACATAGTAATAGATGTTTTTGTTTAAATCATGATCAACATACTCAATCTCCGCTAAATTCCACAAACATAAGAAGAAGCCACTATCATTTAGTTGTAAAGAAGCTTGTTTTTTATAATATAAAAATTCCTGTTTCGTAACCCCACGCAAAATATCATTCATATACTCTGTCTTTTCTAATTTTTTTAAACGAGAGCTCATGATGGAATTCGTTCTTGAGTTTTCTCCGATATAACTAAAGTAACAATTATAATCTTTCTCAAGAGCGGTAGAAAAAAAGTATTTTAGTTTATCAAGTAAATCAAAATCATCATATGTAGTTGTAAAATAGGTGATTTCATCATCTGAGATCGTTTCAAATGCAAAAAGAAGGGGAGATATATTTGCCTCTGCTAAATCAGCAAAAAAGTTTTGAGCATGATATATGGGTGTTCTAAGTTGGAACATGACTATATCTGCTTTCAATTCTATCATTTTATCGATAAGTCTTTCATAGGAAACAGAATTGTAAACGATTTCAAAATCATCGCTGTGAAATGGTGCAGATGCATATAATAATCCTTGTATCTTTTCTTCTGTATATATAACCATTTTTTTTGCCATCGTAATACACCTCCCAAATCGTTCTGAAACTCTTATTAATACCATTATAATGTTGTCTTTTAAATTCAGCAAATTCAGAAAAGTAGAAAAAACAACACTTATTTCTAAAAAAAACACGATTTTCATGAAAGCGTATTCATTATAATTCAAAATAAGAAAGTTGCTTCAAACAAAAAAGGGGGGTAACGATGGAACAAAACGTAACAGTTTATAAACCGGAGGAAACATTAGTAGATTCAAAGGGGTATATTAAAACAAGTCCAAAACCAGGTTTTTACAAGCTAGATAGAAAAGAAATCATGGGGTATTCATTAGTCGATTTTGCAATGAATCTAGTATTTCAGGCAGTACTTATGTTTATTACTTTTTACTACACAGATGTTTATGGCCTGACAGCTGTCGAAGTATCTTTGATGTTCCTATTATCTAGATTTTGGGATATGATCAACGATCCAATGATGGGGGCTATAACGGAGCGGTTGAAACCTAAAAAGGGGAAATATAGACCTTATATATTATGGGGTGCTATACCGTTTGCATTAATGGCGATTTTAACTTATACCGTTCCAGATATGGGGCATGCAGGTAAGCTAGTGTGGGCCTATGTAACGTATAACTTACTTAATATGCTATTTACATTCATTATCCAGCCATACATTTCATTAACAACGGTTATGTCAGCAGATCCACAAGAAAGAACAAAATTGAACTCAATCCGCATGATGTTCGCGCAAGGTGGCGGAGTGGTGGTTGCCTTGTTCATTCCGATTTTATCCGCTTATTTTGGGAAAGAGGACCAGGCTACAGGATATCAAATAACCGTTATTCTCTTATCGATTATTACTGCAGCGATTTTAATCTACAGTTATACGACCATTAAAGAACGGATTGAATCAACTTCCCATCTTGATCCTGTCAAGATAAAGGACATTTTCATCCAGTTAACGACAAACCGTCCAAGCATTATATTGTTTCTTTTATTCCTGGGAGTCTATGGATATAATACGGTTGCTTCAGCCTCAGGTATTTATTATATGACCTATAACGCAGAACGCACCGATCTCATTGGGTTATTTTCATTATTAAATGTATTGCCTTCGGTTATTGCTGTTCCATTTGTACCATTGCTGGTTCGAAAAATAAAAAAGAAAAATACCGTCGCTTTAGGGTTGACGATTGCAGCACTTGGTTCATTAGCACTTTACTTTATTCCTGTATCAGCCATTACTCTGATGATGGTTGCAAAGGGAGTCGCGTCATTTGGCTATGGAATATTAATGGGGATTTTATGGTCCATCATTCCTGATGCTGTTGAATATGCAGAATATAACACAGGTAAACGCTATCCAGCGATTGTATACACGACAATTGGCCTTGGTTTAAAAGCATCAATGACCATTGGTGGAGTCATTCCAACTTGGGTATTAGCAAATGTAGGGTATGTGCCGAACGTTGCACAATCTGCAGATGCGCTAGGTGGAATTCTATTCCTAGTTTCGGGATTACCAGCGATCATTTGTTTTGTTACACTTGTGATCTTTATGGTGTTTTATAACTTAACAGAAGAGCGTGTCGAACAAATCATGGATGAGTTGGCTATTCGAAATGGAGCAAAGAATTAATAGATTTGGAGGTTGAGTGATTTGGAAAATAATTTGAACGATTTTTCACTGGATGCCTTTTCACTGAAGGGGAAAGTTGCTATTGTCACAGGGGCCAATCAAGGGCTTGGAATGGCATATGCTGTCGCTTTTGCAAAAGCAGGGGCTGATTTATATATCCCACATTTTACAGATCATGTGTCAGAAGTAAAAGAATTAATCGAAGCAACAGGTCAAAAAGTTGCATTTATCCAAGGAGATTTAACAGATAAGTCTTATGTGCAAAAAGTGGTAGAAGGATGCATCAATGAGTATGGGAAAATTGATATTCTCGTAAATAATGCGGGTGTTGGAATATTTGCAGATTTTATGGATTATCCCGACCATTTGTGGGAAAAAGTCATGGATGTCAACTTAAACGCAGTGTATTACTTGAGTCATCTCGTTGTGAAAGAAATGGCTAAACAACGTTCAGGAAAAATAATCAATATTGCTTCTGCACTTGCTTTTACGGCTGATAAAAAATGTCCACCTTATACAACAAGTAAGCATGCCATTGTTGGGTTGACCAAGGTATTTGCGAATGAAGCAGGTCAGTATAATATCCAAACAAATGCCATTGCACCAGGGTTTTTAGAAACAGAAATGACAAAAGGATTTCAGGAAGATCAAGCATTCTATACTAAAATTGAAGATCGTATACCAGTTGGTCGCTGGGGAGTATCAGCTGATTTAATGGGTACAGCAGTATTTCTTGCGAGCAGTGCTTCTAATTATATCAATGGCTGGACGATTAATGTAGATGGCGGATTTGCCACAACACTCTAGGAGGGAACATATTGAAAACCATTGCCGCAGTTAAGATAGGACGATTAAATGATCCGAATGAGGAAACACGAGGAGCGGTAGAAGTCCTTGATTTTCCTGAGCAACAGCTTGGGGCAGAAGATGTCAAAATTCAAGTGGCATACTGCTCCATTTGTGGGTCTGACCCACATCTTGTGGAAGGCGTGTTTGGATGGGAGCCTCCCTTTGGACTTGGTCATGAAGTATCTGGAGTTGTTGTAGAACTTGGACCAAAAGCGACGAAAAAGGGACTGAAAGTAGGAGACCGGGTAGCAGGGAACTTTTTAAAGTTTTGTGGAACCTGTTATTACTGTTTAGACGGCCGTGAGCAATTTTGTGAAAACGTACATGATTACAACAGACCAGGTATGTCTGAATACATCGTTTGGCACGAGTCACAGGTGTGGAAAGTACCTGATAATGTCTCTCTTGAAGAAGCATGCTTACTTGAACCCATTTCAATTGCTGTACGAATTGTTGATAAAGCAAATATGAGAGTTGGACAGCGTGTTGCCATTTCAGGTGGCGGTCCAATCGGCTTATTAACGCTACAGGTACTAAAAAGATTTGGTGCAACATCACTTACATTGATTGAACCAATAGAAGATCGACGAAATCTAGCAAAATCATTCGGAGCGGAGCATGTCATCAATCCGCTTGAAGAGGATGTTAGAGAAGTAGCAAACACCATTACAGATGGACGGGGATTTGATATCGTCATAGAAGCATCAGGTTCTCCGCGTGCAGCAAATGTAGCGACAGAGATTGCATCAAGAGGGGGCACCGTTTTATATATTGCAATGTTCCCAAAGGATTACGAAATGCCTCTAAACCTTTATAAAAAATGCTATGAACAAGAATTAACCATTTCGGGTACTTTTGTCGCACCTTATGCGTTCCCACGTGCGATCCAATTGATGCCTCATCTTGATTTAGAGCCTTTTACACAAAAAATCTTCCCGCTTGAGCACGGAGTAGAAGCTTTCGAAGCTCATATGAGTGGGAAATATCCAAAAGTACTAATTAAGTGTAATTAAAAGAAAGTAAAAAGGAGAGAAAATGATGAACAGTACTGTAAATGAATGGACGATTCAGGAACTAGAAGACAAAGCTATTGATATTCGTAAAGATTTATGTACCTTTATTTATCGAATCGGCATCGCAGGTCATTTAGGTGGAGAATTGTCAATGATTGATATGGCGGTGGCCCTTTATTATAAATATATGAATTATGATCCAAAAAATCCGGAAATGCCTGAGCGTGACCGACTTATTTTAAGTAAAGGACATTGTGCAGAAGCACTATTTACCATTTATCAAGATATGGGCATGTACACAATGGATTATATGGTTGATCACTTTGAAACACTAGAGACAGCGAAATTCAGTATGCATCCAAATCGAAAATATGTGGATGCAATCGAAGCATCTACTGGTTCACTAGGTCATGGGATGCCAATAGCGACAGGATTGGCCCTTGGTGCAAGGATGTCAAATGAAAACTGGCGGACATTCTGTATTATCGGTGATGGTGAACTTCAAGAAGGAACGAACTGGGAAGCATTTATGACCGCAGGACATTATCAACTTGGTAATCTAGTAGCGATTATTGATAAAAATGACCTGCAAATGTCCGGTCCTACGAATCAAACAAATTCCATTGATCCACTGGATGAGAAAATGAGAGCGTTTGGCTGGGAAGTGATTGAGGTGAATGGAAATGATATGGGTGAAGTTTGTGGGGCGCTAGAATCACTTCCTCCATCTGATCCACATATTCGAAGAAAACCCATTTGTATTATCTCAAATACAACAAAGGGTAAAGGCGTATCGTTTATGGAAAATGTCGTAGGTTGGCATGCAGGGGTTTTGAACAAAGAAGATTTGGAAAAGGCAATAGAATCTATCGAAAACACAAGAAGGGTGAGATAATTTATGGCTGTAGAAGTGAGCTTAAACTTTGACCAAATATTATCATCTGCACGTGAGGTATATGGAACGGAATTGAGAAAAATGGCTGACGAAGGAATGGACTTTGCGTTTGTTTGTTCAGACAACGTGGCTCCATCTTCTGAAGTCGGAAAATTAATGAAAGCGTACCCAGACCGTTGTATCAATGTTGGAATTGCTGAAGCCAATCAGGTTGGGGTGTCTGCAGGTCTTGCGTTATCAGGAAAAGTAGTTTTCTCACAAGTATTTGGACCATTTTTACCCCTTCGTGCAGCAGACCAAATTCATGCAGATATTGCTTATAACGATGTCCCCGTACGTTTAATCGGAACCCATGCGGGCGTAACGTCAGGGGGAGGACCGACTCATAATGCAATTGCAGATCTTTCTTTTTACCGTGCAGTACCCAATTTAACTGTTGTTTGCCCGGCGGATGCCAATCAATGTGCGAAAGTGGTTAGACAGTCAATGAATTATCCAGGACCAATGATTATCCGTATCGCCCGAGGTGCTGAGCCAGATGTATATGCGGATAATGATTACGAATTTGAATTTGGTAAATCCATTACCATTAAAGAAGGTTCAGATTTAACATTAATCGGTACAGGAAGCTCAGTATACTGGTCATTGAAGGCAGCACAAAAATTAGAAGAGTACGGCATTTACGCTAGAGTAATAGATATGCATACCATTAAACCATTTGATGAAGAAGCCGTTCTTAAGGCAGCTAATGAAACGGGATGTGTAATTACGGTTGAAGACCAAAGTATCAATGGAGGTCTCGGAGGGGCAGTAGCGGAAATCATTGCGGAATCAAATATTCCTACTAAGTTTAAGCGCATTGGTTTACCAGATGAATTCGCGGTATTAGGTGAGCCAAATGATGTTTACAAATACTATGGCATGGATCCAGATGGTATTGCAAAAACAGTCCGTGAGTTTTTTAATCGGTAATTAACAGTGAGAGGAGAATGACCAGATGACACAACTCGTTTGTCAACAATGTGAACAGGTAGTCGAATTTATATCCTCAGAGAAGTCCGGCATAATATATGGTCACTGTACTAGTTGTAGTCATGAAAATAGAGGGATTAAAGAAGAAATATCAGAAACGTAGATTAAGAGGGAGCCGACAAGACATGCTATTTTTATCTTGTCGGCTTATTTTTGCACATAGTTGAAAGGATTAATTGAAGGATTACCATGCAATGAATATGGAGGGGTGAAAAGCTATGCAACAGTATGAATTATTAACAAAAAGTTATATTAACGGAGAATGGGTGAGTGGCGACAGTGGACGTGTATATAAAGATTTGAACCCGTATGACAACTCGGTCATTGCTGAAGTGAATATTGCATCTAAAGAACAGATGGAACAAGCATTTGAAACCGCTGCTGCAGCGCAAAAAGAATGGGCAAAATCAAATGTGGAAGAGAGAAAAGCAGTTGTAGAACAAGCAATTGCTTACTTAAAAGAAAATCGAGAAGAGATTGTTCAGCTCATCAGTCGTGAAACAGGGGGAACCCTTTTAAAAGCGAATGTTGAACTTCATCTTACAATTGAAGTAATGGAAGAAGCCCTTCATTATACTGATGAAGCATGTGATGTACGTGAAGTCTCCACTGGTGTAGAAGGAAAAGTAAATCGTATTTATCGATTACCTTTGGGTGTCATTTTATCTATTTCACCATTTAATTTCCCAATGAACTTATCAATGAGAACAATCGTACCAGCAATTGTCCTTGGTAATGCGGTAGTTCATAAACCGGATATTCAAGTCGGTCTAGTCGGTGGTGTTGTACTAGCAAAAGCATTTGAACAAGCGGGACTTCCTGCTGGAGTTTTTAATATGCTATTAACAGATGTTGAGGAGATGGGTGACGATATGTTGACTCATCCCATTCCACAATTAATTAGCTTTACGGGTTCAACAGCAGTGGGGCGTCATATTGGTGGAATTGCTGGCCGAAATTTAAAACGGGTGGCACTTGAACTAGGTGGTAACAGTCCATTTGTTGTGTTATCTGATGCCAACGTGGACCAGGCCGTTAATGCAGCGATATTTGGGAAATACATTCATCAAGGACAAATTTGTATGATTATTAACCGGATTATTGTGCATAAAGACCAGTATGAATCTTTTGTCTCAAAATTTGTAGAGCGAACAAAAGAATTGACTACAGGTAATCCACTGGATCCAAGTACAATCATTGGACCACTTATTAATGAACGTCAGCTCGAAAAAGCACTAGGTTACATAGAGGAAGCGAAAAAAGAAGGAGTAACCGTAGCCCTTGAAGGAAGACGTGAAGGTAATGTACTAACACCTACTATTTTTATAGATGTAAAGAATGATGGGGCACTTGCTCAGAAAGAATTATTTGGACCGATTGCACTCATTATTAAAGCTGAAAGCGATGAAGAAGCGATTGAAATAGCAAATGATACTCAAGCGGGTTTAAGCTCGGCTATATTTACAAGTGATCTGGTAAAAGGGGAACAGTATGCCCTTCAGATAGATGCAGGAATGACACATATTAACGATCAAACCGTCAATGATGCACCCAATATTCCATTCGGTGGTAACAAATCAAGTGGAATGGGCCGCTTCGGAAATCCATGGGTAGTCGATGAATTTACAACAATGAAATGGGTATCTGTCCAAACAAAAGAAAGGAAATACGCTTTTTAATAGTAGATAATTCAAAGTAATGTTACATCTTTAGGGGATAACCTGAACAGATTTGAACCCACTTCTTGGTTCATTCTGTTCAGGTTTTTTGTTTTCTATAAAGAATTGAAGTGAGGTGTAAGGACTCGGTACCATTAGTCTTCGCAACTCCCATGATTGCTTCATACAAATTCACCAAAATAGATTTATCTGTTAAAATTAGAAACGTTTTTAGTTGGTCCAAAAAGTGAAGATACCGTAAGTCAGAATGGGTTAAATATCAGTTGTTAACAGGCTTTAATGAAATGGTAAAATAGAAGATGCTCGTCTAGCTATCATATTTTTAAGGAATATATGGGGTGCATTATATATTTTGTGGTTAAAATTATGACAAAGTAGATACCATTAGATCATCTCGGTAGTTGCTCAAACTAAGCGGGAAAAAGAAATGAATAAACGAATTACCTTGCAGGTCGAGGCAAATAAGCTTAAAAGTGTAAAACAGGCATTAATGGAAAGGGAGTAATACCTTCATGGACAATAAACTGAGTGGGGAATCCACAGATCTTACTAAGAAAAATCTTGAACGGTTAAAAGAATTATTTCCAGAGGTGTTAACAGATGGAGATAAAATCGACTTTGATCAGTTAAAGACTGTACTAGGAGAAGCCGTAGAGGACAACAGTGAACGGTATCAGTTCACTTGGCATGGAAAGAAACAAACGATTTTGGGAGCACAAAAACCATCCAAAGGGACTTTACGACCAGACCCTGAGAAAAGTAAAAGCTTTAATTCAACAGAGAATTTATACATAGAAGGAGATAACTTGGAGGTATTAAAGCTTTTACAAAAATCGTATAATGGGAAGATTAAGATGATTTATATTGATCCTCCGTATAATACGGGAAAAGACTTTGTTTATAAAGATAACTTCAGAGATGGTGTTCAAAATTATTTAGAGCAAACACGTCAAATAGATGCAGAGGGCAATCGCCTGACGACCAATACGGAAAGTAATGGTCGGTTTCATACAGACTGGTTAAATATGATGTATGCACGATTGAAACTTGCTCGTAACGTACTCACGGATGATGGAGTTATTTTTATTAGCATTGATGATAGTGAACAAGAAAAATTAAAAATGATTTGTAATGAAATTTTTGGTGAAGGGAATTTTATTGCTCAAATCATTTGGGAAAGAGCGTTTGCACCGATCAATTTAAAGAAGCATTTCTCTGAATCTCATGATTTCATTTTATGTTATTCAAAAGACAGGAATCAATTAATATGTAATGGGTTACCTCAAACAGAGGAATTGCTTGCCAGGTATAAGAATCCAGATCATGATCCGAGAGGTCCATGGCAGAGCGATAACTTCTCCGTTGGTCCAGCGATTGAAGAAAAAAGATATGAAATTACCACACCAGGGGGAAGAAAAATCTATCCACCGGATGGTCGCTGTTGGCTTCTTACAAAAGAAAGATATCAGGAATTTCTCGCTGACAATCGAATTTGGTTTGGAGAAGACGGAAATAATGTTCCCCGTGTTAAAAGATTTTTGTCTGAAGTGAAATCGACTGTCACGCCAATGACGATTTGGAAACATGAAGAGGTGGGACACTCTCAAAGTGCAAGTCAAGCACTCAAGAAATTATTTAATGAAAAATCTTATTTTACATATCCGAAGCCAGTAGATTTGATTAAACGGTTACTAATGCTCTATACCAATTCAGATTCCATTGTATTAGATTTCTTTTCAGGTTCTGCAACAACCGCCCACGCGGTGATGCAGCTAAATGCGGAGGATGGTGGCAATCGTAAGTTTATTATGGTTCAGTTACCAGAACTTCTAGATGAGAAATCAGAAGCGTATAAAGATGGATATCGAACGATTTGTGATATAGGGGAAGAACGAATTCGTCGTGCTGGTGAGAAAATCAAACAAGAATCTGCTGGACTGGATGCAGAGAGTCTTGATATTGGATTTAAAGTACTCAGATTAAGTTCATCCAATATTAGAGAGTGGAATACTGATTTTGACAATCTCGAGGATGAGTTAGATTTATTTGAATCTCCGTTTATGGATGAGAGATCGGAGTTAGATATTGTATACGAAATTATGCTGAAGCATGGCTTAGAGCTCACTTATCCAATCGAAGTATTTGAAGTGAACGGAAAGAATGTGTATGACATTGCCTTTGGCAACTTATTTATTTGTCTTGCCGACCACATTGATACAAGGGTTGCCCAATCCATTATTGATAAACGGAACAAGTATGGAATTGAAACCAGTAGTGTCGTATTGAGCGATACTGGCTTTGGTGGGAATGATTCAGAAAAATTGAATTGTATGGAATTGTTAAAGGATGCAGGTTATCCAGAAGATAATCTGTTGACGATATAGAGGTGAGTGGTATGAAGATACAATTTGATGAGCTTAGTTACCAGAGTGATGCGATTAACTCCATTATTAATGCATTCGATGGTCAACAAGTAAGGAAATCTGAATACACCATTATGGATCAAGATGCACAAGGAAAGTTATTTGGTGAAAAGGGGATCGGAAATAAGATTGATTTATCCGTAAGTAAATTATTACAAAATGTGCAGCAGATACAAATTGGGCAAGGAATTCCTATTTCAGAGTCCATTCCGATGCCCACTCCACAGTTTAATATCGAAATGGAAACAGGAACAGGAAAAACCTTTGTCTATTTAAAATCCATTCTTGAACTCAATAGAAAGTATGGGTTTACTAAGTTTATTATTGTCGTCCCTTCGGTTGCGATTAAAGAAGGAGTGATGAAATCAATTGGTATCACCAAAGATTATTTTAAGTCACAAATGCAGGGAATTGTTTATCGGGCATTTATGTATGATAGTAAAAACCTCAATCATGTACAGGCCTTTGCTACAAATGAAGATATCGAAATCATGATTATTAATATTCAGTCATTTAACAGCAATGATAATATTTTTAATCGCAACGACATGGATGCTTTATACGGAATTTCACCGAAAGAATTAGTTAGTGAAACGAATCCTATCGTGATTATTGATGAACCTCAAAGTGTCGATAACACGGAAAATGCGCAACAAGCGATTGCAGCACTAAACCCTTCAATCGTCTTTCGTTTTTCAGCAACGCATAAAAATAAGAGCTATCCTTTGCTCTATAAACTTGGTCCGGTAGAAGCCTATCAGCAAAAGCTGGTAAAACAAATAGAAGTGGCAGGAATCAAAAAATCCATTGATGGCAACGAAGCATACATGATGTTGAAGGGAATCAAATCGACAAAAGCTTCGATTACAGCCACCATTGAGATGTTTGTCAAAAACAAAACGTCGATTGAGAAAAAAGAAATCAAGCTTAAAAAAGACGATGATCTCTACTTGAAGTCCAAACGGATTGCCGCTTACGAACAAGTCGGCTTTGTAAAAGATATCTCTGCCGAACCCGGAAATGAATATATTGAGTTCTCAGGGAATCCGTCCATCATCCGACTGAGTGAAGTGCTAGAGAATGATCTGTATTTAAAACGTGGACAAATTCGAAAAACCATTGAAGAGCATCTAAATAAGGAACTGAAGCTGAATCCTCTTGGGATTAAGGTATTGAGTCTCTTCTTTTTAGATAATGTATCAAGTTATCGTCAGTATGATGAAAATAATAAAGTGGTCAATGGAGAATATGCAACCATCTTTGAAGAAGAGTATGAAGATGTGATTACCTCGGAGAAATATAAAGTGTTGCGCGACCGTCATATTCCAGTTTCAGAAATTCATGATGGGTATTTTTCGGTTGATAAAGGCCGCTATAAAAATACAAATGGTTCAAGTCAAGCGGATGAGAGTACGTACCAAATCATTATGAAAGATAAAGAGGATTTGCTTACTTTTTATGACGAGTCAAAGGGAAATGTTAAAAAAGCTCATAAGCTACGCTTTATTTTTTCTCACTCCGCATTAAAAGAAGGTTGGGATAATCCTAACGTGTTTCAAATTTGTACACTGATTGAGACAAAAGATACCATTACAAAACGACAAAAGATCGGACGTGGCTTACGGATTGCGGTGAATCAAAACGGGGAACGTATGCCAGGGTTTGATGTTAACACGCTAACCATTATGGCTAATGAAAGTTACGACGAATTTGCCAAAGGGCTTCAGCAAGAATACGAGGAAGAGGGCGTTGATTTCGGGCTGTTTGCAGCGGATATATTTAGCTCCTTAGTCGTTGAAGTGGACGAAGAAACAGGATTCAATACGCCACTTGGCCATGAAAAATCAAAAGAACTGGTGCGGTATTTGAAAGATCAAAACTTCGTAGATGCCAAAAATAAAGGGACGGAAAGCTTAGCGAAAGCGATAAAAGACGGTTCTTTTGATATTCCGGAGAGCTTTAAAGAAATGGCAGTGGATATGAAAGAAAAGATCATTGCGGCCATTGGGCAAAAGTTCAATGTGGATAAGATTGAAATTAAAGACAATGCCAAAAAAGTTTCGGTTAAATTAAATAAGGAAGTTCTTGCTGGTCCATTTTTAGAGCTGTGGGAGCGAATCAAGTATAAAACCAGTTACTCGATTCAATTGAATTCGAAGACATTTATAGAACAAGCGGCAAGTAAATTAAGTGATGAACTAGAAATTCGAATGGTGAAGCTTGAATACGAGCGTCATCGATTAGAAACAACGGGGGCAGGGATTGAAACAATTGTTGAAGAGCAAACACCATTCGCGATGTCTGAAAACCAGTACAAAAAAGCTCCTGACATTTTGACTTTTCTACAGAATGAAACAAAGTTAACACGTAAGACATTGATTGCCATCCTAAAACAAAGTGATACGTTGCGTGATTTTAAACGAAACCCACAAACGTATATGATGGAAACCGCTCGTATCATTAATTCGGCCAAACGATTAGCTATGGTTGATGGAATTAAATATGAGAAATTGCCGCATGGGGAAGTGTATGAACAATCCTTATTTGTACAAGAAGATATTGAGAGCTATACGGATTCGATCGTTCGTGTGCATGACAATCGCTCTCCATATGACCATGTTGTGGTGGATTCAAATGTAGAAAGAGACTTTGCACAGGCTTGTGAAACCGATAAAAACGTAAAATTTTACATCAAACTGCCACAAGAGTTTAAAATCAAAACTCCGTTAGGAAGATATAACCCTGACTGGGCACTATCTTTGGAGCAAGAAGGAACGGACAAGCTCTATTTTATTGTTGAAACGAAAGGCAGCACCTCAGCGGAAGGTGTACGTACGACAGAAATGGCGAAAATTCGTTGCGGTGAAAAACATTTTGCAGCTATTGATACAGGTATTACGTTTAAACGAGCGAACGAACAGCGCTCCATTTATTCTTGATTTAAAGAGGTGGGAGGTAAGACGATGGCAGAAATTAAGTATGAAATTCAAGAAACAATCGGTTCGATTTCGCAATCTCCTAAAGGATGGTCAAAGGAGTTAAACCTGATTAGTTGGAATGGAAAAGCACCTAAGTATGACCTCCGCGAATGGGCTCCTGAACATGAGAAAATGGGTAAAGGTGTCACGTTAACGGTAGAGGAATTGAAAGAATTAAGAAATCTATTAAATGGGTTGGAATTATAAAGGTAATAAGGCCGGCTATGTAAGCCGGCCTTATTACCTTTCAACCTCATGCTTGAACGAACGTTCCTTGCCTGTTATTTCGCAAGAATGGAGTTGGTTCACCTACACTGTATAGCTGCAAATGATGCATGGCTCTCGTGCACGAGGTATAGAAAATTCTGCGAAGGCTTTCATCTCCATAAACTTTCTCAGATGCGTCATATATAATGACCGCTTCGAATTCGATGCCTTTGGATAAATACGATGGTATAACAACCACGCCTTGTTCATATTCCATCGAGCCATTTCTTAAGAGCTTCAGATTGTCGATGTCGGACAATGCTTCGTAGGCGCTCTTACTTTCCTCCGCGGATTTGCATATGATCGCAATACTATTAAAATGTTGACTTCTTAATGTGGCGACTTTGGAAACGATGGAGCGGTGCAGCTCTGTGTGATCAAGCACTTGTGTTAGTACGGGTAGTTCTCCGTCGCGTTCGAAAGGGATAATCTTATGACCATTAGGCACTAGACGGCGGGTAAATTCGATGATCGGTTTGGTGGATCGGTAGCTTTTTGCCATGTTGATGACTTCCGTTTCGCTCTGTCCGTATAAGTTGATAAGAGGCTGAAAATCATTCATATCGCTAGCATGGGCAAATATCGCCTGATTAAAGTCACCTAGCACAGTCATTTTTGCTGAAGGAAATAAACGCTTGAGAAACTCGAATTGAAACGGTGAATAATCCTGAGCCTCGTCAATCAGTATATGCTTGATCGAACCGTTCGAATGAAAGCCAAGAATCAGCTCTTGCATGAGTAAGAACGGAGTAGCATCCTCGTACGTTAATTTTCCTTCATCAAGCCTTTCGATCGTCGTCTGGCAAATCTCCGCCCACTCGGCGGGTTTTTCCCCGTCAATCCACTGATGGATTTCTTCAGGATCCGCAAAAAGCTGTTGGTATATCTTTTTAATATCTACAAAATGCAACGCCTGAACTCGTTTTCGCAACGGTTTCCATTTTTGGTGAACAATCAGTCGGGCCAATGCGTCAGGCTCGATTTCATAATCGGCCATTTCTTCCCTAGTGAATCCTCGTTTTTTCGCTAAGAAGGTATGTGCCTTATGGTATTCCTCATTACTTAACAGCTCGATTTCCTCCTGAACCCATGACTTTGTTCGTTCATCTTTTTCGGCTTTATGGATTTGTTTCACGAGCCAATCCTTCAATCTTTCTATCCTGTTTGGGAAGCGGAGGGAGGTGTCGGTATGATAAAACCTGTCTGAAATTTGTTGAGCGGTCACAATCGGCCTTCCTCTAAACATAATGTCCTTGAATACCATGCCAGATAACTCCAGTGATTTCCTATAGGAATGGAGTGCTTCAAAGAAAAGAAGAGATGCTTTGAAGCGGATGCACGCTACCCTTGATTGGTACGAAGGGGTATTGGTGGCCGTTAACACATATTCCAATTGCTCGTAGGGGTTTTCATTATGAAACTCTTTGCCTAGCCGGTGGTCCAAGTATTCTTGGAATGTGACTTGTTGCATATTTTCTTCGCCAAGTTCCGGTAGCACATTAGACACGTAACTATTAAACATGGAATTAGGAGAAAATAAAATAATTTGATCCGCATTCAAATGAGCTCGATATGTGTAGAGCAAATAAGCAATCCGCTGTAGGGCAGCTGATGTCTTGCCACTTCCAGCTGCACCGTGAACGATAAGCAATTTTCCACGATCATGACGGATGATTTGATTTTGCTCCTGTTGAATAGTGGCTACGATATTGTGCATATGTTTGTTCGTGCCATTTCCTAATACCTGCTGTAAAATCTCATCTCCAATGGTGAGACTTGTATCAAACATAGATTGAAGAACGCCGCCACGGATAAGATATTGCCACTTTTTCTCCAACATGCCTTGGATCGTCCCTCCAGGGGTAACATAATGAGCTGGGCCCGGCTGGTAATCGTAATAGACACTTGCGACTGGTGCTCTCCAGTCATAAATAAGGAAATCCTCGCCACTTTCATCTGTAAGAGTAGAAATTCCGATATAGATATGCTCCTGAGTGGAATTTCCTTCTTCCAGGAAATCAATTCGGCCGAAGTAGGGAACTTCTTGCATTCGGCGCAGTGTAGTCAATCTCTTGGACGCATGTTTATGGCTGCTTTGACTTACCGAAAGAGCCTGTGCCTCTTGTCTCAACCCTATGATGGTCTCAAGAAAATCGTCAAAGGTATCAAGATTCACCTTGATTTCATCCCAAAAGTGTTTGCGGATATGAATCACTTCGTTCCGATGCTGAGCTGTTTCTTCCTCCAATTTGCTGATGTGATCTTTAATGATTTGCATAACACTTTCCACTCGTTTTTGCTCCAGCTGTACCGCTGAATTCATAGGCAAGCACTCCTTAAAAATTTTATAATAGGGTTGACGAACGAAAGGATTATGTTGTATAATTAAAATAGGGGAAATACACTAAATTTTAATTATACAATGTGTATCTATATAAATTTACCATAAGATCTTTCCTTTTTCAATGGATCGGACTTATTTTTATAATGAAAAAGAGTAGTATTTTACGTTTTTACGTGAATACTACTCTTTTTTCTAGCTAGTTTACTTCTTCATTGTCTGCTATTTTAATATGATGCAGATTCAGGCAAAGATTTAATATCAAGAAAAATATTAAAAGAAGCAAAGGATGGGTGAGTATCATTAATTCCGAAAAATTTGTTTATCCAGCATTTATACAACAGGACGATGAGGGAGTGTTTGGTGTTTATTTCCCCACTTTGTTTTCTGAAGCTGGTTGGGACTTTCCTTTATCTCGAGGAGAAACCAAACGGCAAGCGATAAAAAACGCAAAAAAGGATTTGGCTTACTCTTTGGCAGGCATTTTATATGATAATGAAGATCTTCCTGAACCGATCCCTATTCAAACTAAAGACCTATCCAGAGGAATGGAATTAATCGATGTAGAGACTTCCTTTGAACCGTATGCAGACGAAATCCAGGAACATTTAAAAGGGCGTCATTGGCATATTGGCTATTACGTTGAAGAACAGAATGAATATATAGAAGCGATTGGGTTTAAAAATGACCAAGGGATGTGGGATATCTTTTTTGAGGATTTTTCTAATGAAGAGGAGCATCCCGAGTATCCGGAACATACGTTGCTTTTTACCGTCAAGAATCATTCCGAAGCAGAGGAGAAATTTTATGAATTTGTTGAAGAGGTGATTCTAAAGGGCCGAGCTTAGAAAATTTAAACGAACACCTTTTGGCGGGTGTTCGTTTTTTATTCACAATAGCAAAGGATAAAGGCATAATGCTTCAAAATCGGAAAGGGTAATTAGTTCATATTATCTGTGTTTGGACCTGAAATTGTCGATGTATGAATTTACCGTCAAAAACGAACCAATCAAGAATAATATTATTCCTGTAATACTAGTAGGATACAAGAGTTCCCACATATAAACCCCTCCTTGTTTATATCGTATTAAGATTCTTTATTATTTAAAATCATATCATGTTGAGATATAATTAACAACATATAAAGAGTGGATTCCTTGTTTTCAGTCAAAGAAAAGACCTATGAAAATTAAGCTCTACATAGTGAGATATTTTAAGTCTTAAAATGAAAGGAGACTATATTCATGCCACTAGAAATCATCCGCCACGACCTGACAAAGATGAAGGTAGATGCGATTGTTAACGCAGCGAACACGGAATTAAGAATGGGCGGTGGTGTTTGCGGGGCTATTTTCCAAGCGGCCGGTGTGAAGGAGCTCACACATGCTTGTGAAGAGATAGGAGGCTGTCCGGTTGGCCACGCGGTTATCACAGATGGATTTCATTTGCCTGCCAAATACGTCATACATACACCAGGTCCCATTTGGAAGGATGGTTCTCATCAAGAATCAGAACTCCTTAAGAATTCATACGAGAACTCTTTAAAGCTAGCTAAGAAAAATCAATGTAAGTCCATCGCCTTTCCGCTAATTTCGACGGGGATTTATGGATTCCCCAAAGAAGAGGCCTTACAAATTGCCGTTTCTACGATAAGTCATTTTCTTTTACACAATGACATGCTTGTTTATTTAGTCGTATTCGATCAAGCCTCATTTGGATTAAGTCAAAAGCTTTTCTCCTCAATCTATGAATATATTGATGAACATTATGTTGAGGAAGTAGAACATACGTTTCAACGCCGACAAGATCGATTTATGACGGAAGATTTGCAAGAGATTCACACTATTCCAGAAGAATATTACGAAATAAAGAGTGAGCTTAACCTTGTAGATCTAGTAGAGGAACTCGATGAGTCATTCTCAGAACGTCTGCTTCGGCTGATTGATGAAAAAGGAATGACAGATGTGGAGACTTATCGAAGGGCGAATGTGGATCGTCGCTTGTTCTCAAAAATTCGAAATAAAGTAGATTACACGCCTACAAAGAAAACAGCCCTAGCCTTTGCCATTGCTTTACATCTAGATGTACACGAAACCAACGATTTGCTGTCTGCAGCCGGATATACTTTGTCGCGTAGCAGTAAATTAGATGTAATTATTGAATTTTTCATTCAACAAGGCAAGTATAATATACACGAAATCAATGAGGCACTATTTGCTTTTGATCAACCTTTATTAGGTGCGTAAATGTCGCTTTTGAAGCGACCTTTTCTTTTTCCAATCTTGATATCCTACATGTATAAATAAATGAAGTGGAGGATTTCAAGAATGAAAAAGAATGTAACAGAAGTGGTGTTTATCCTAGATAAAAGTGGTTCCATGGTTGGACTTGAAAAGGATACAATCGGTGGCTATAATTCCATGCTGAATAAACAGAAAAAAGCAGAAGGGGAAGCCTTTGTTACGACGGTACTATTCAACCATCAGTATGAACTCCTACATGATCGAATCAACGTAAGAGGCATTTCTTCTATTACGGAGCGTGACTATGAGGTAGCAGGGACAACGGCCTTACTGGATGCCATTGGCTTTTCTATCCAAAAAATCGTGAATGTACAAAAACACACAAGTGCAGAGGAGCGAGCGGATCAAGTCC
>Ga0182742_1001840_pt1 | contig 25514 bp, 27 predicted proteins | sample eDN5th37CBELigMG_FD_128880 | JGI IMG/M metagenome (GOLD analysis project Ga0182742, IMG submission 128880) | Enriched Miracle-Growth compost microbial communities from Emeryville, California, USA - eDNA 5th pass 37_C BE-Lig MG (version 2)... ...
ACAGGGTCAAATGAAAAAATAAAAGACACATCACCATTTAGAATAACAGGTGTCATCTATTATTTAGATCAAGAACCTGTAGAATTCGGTGTAAATGCTAAATCCTTTTTATTTAATGGAGACATGGTTAATTCATTAAATGTAAGCGCTACTATTCGTAAGCTGCAAGGTATGTTTATAGATAAAGCATTAACGGAAGTCATGATAAATGAGGCGATTAATAAGCCAAGCAATAAAGTGTTTTCCCTTGTCAACGGTCAATTATTAGCATTAACGGATGAAGATAGGGCTGAGCTATCTGCAAGCATTAAAAATGCTGCCAGAGTTATAGATTTTAGTCCAATTACTAAGCTTGAATATAAGCCAAAAGAACATTTTGTTATTCAGCTTAATCAAGTAAACACTTCACCTAAACATTGGCTACATATTGATCTTTACGATGGAAATTACTTTGTTGTTTATGACTTGTTAGATGAAACAAATCATAAAGCCTATTTCAAAATCAGCCCGACAAATTAGTAAGAAAAGGTGGGTTTTCGTCATGACAAGAAAGAAAAATAATAGTTCCATTATGATTATTTCAATTTTAGCTGTAGTCGTTATCGCAGGTTTCTTTATGTATAAGAGCGGTGTGTTTGGCGGAAAAGAAACAAAGAAAATTACTGTTTATTCCATTTTCCAGGAAGAAGAAGCAAGAAAAATTTTAGACGAGTTCAAGGCTCAAACTGGAATTGACTACGATATACTAAGACTTCCAAGTGGTGAAGCTGTAGCACGTGTGCAAAATGAAGCAGGAAATCCACAAGCTGACTTCTTAATGGGTGGTCCTGCGGATTCACACGAAGTATTAAAGCAAGCTGGTGTACTTGAAGCTTACATTTCTCCAAATGCATCTGACATTGCTGCTAATCATAAAGATAGCGAAGGTTTCTGGACTGGCTTCTACTTGAACCCAGTAGCTATCGGTATTAATGAAGAGCGTTGGAAAGAAAAATATGGTGATGATCCATATCCACAATCTTTCGAAGACTTACTTGATCCTAAATTCAAAGGCGAAATCGGTATGTCTGACCCAGCAACATCTGGTACAGCTTACACTGCAGTAGCTTCTTTAGCACAAGTTTGGGGTAAACAAGAAATGGTTGATTATGTAGCAAAACTATTACCAAACTTAAAAGAAAGACCAAAATCAGGTATTGAGCCTATTCAAAAAGCAGCTAATGGTGAGTACACAATCGGTGTAACATTCCTTGGCGACCAATTAAAAATCAAAAAACAAGGTAACCCAATTGTAAGTATCGTTCCTGAATATGCAGGTTATGAAGTAGGTGCACTTTCTATCGTAAAAGGTGGTCCTAACACAGAAGCAGCTAAGCAACTTATGGATTTCATGTTAACGGATAGACCAGGTGAACTATATACTTCTTCTGCTTACTCTGTATCTGTTAAAGCGTCTGTTCCAATTCCTGAGGGCGGTATTGATATTAAAGAAACAAACTACAATGTAAACTACGATTTATGGACAGCTGCAAAAGATCGTAAAGAGCTACAAGATGCGTTAAAAGATTTAAAATAAGTCATACTTGAAAAGGGAGTGTGTAACATTCCCTTTTCTCACCTAAGAAAGTGAAAGGTGGTACATCATCAATGATAAAAGAGAAAAAAGGATCAGGTGAAGCGTTAAAGCGTTTGTTAAAAGATCCATCTGCCCTGATTCTAGTCCTTACAAGCTTTGTATTTTTATTTCTATTTGTTATATACCCACTTATTGTAGTAGTACTTACATCGGGTACGGATAACTGGGCAACATTTTTCACAAAGCCTCGTTATGGTAAAGCATTATTAAATACAATAGTAAGTTCATCGTTATCTGCTTTAACAGCAACAGTAATTGGTTTTATATACGCTTATGCGATTAACTACACCAATATTATTGGTAAAAAGTTTTTTAGAGTCGTTGCATTTTTACCTTTATTAGCCCCTTCGGTTATGAGTGGTTTAGCATTTTTATTACTGTTTGGTCGTGGCGGTGTTATCTCACAATGGCTACGCACAAACTTTGGCTTTGAGCTTGATTTGTACGGCTTACCGGGATTATGGATTGTTCAAACCATTTCTTATTTCCCATTAGCGTACATGACGATTACAGCAGTACTTCGTGCAATATCTCCAAACCTTGAAATTGCAGCACAAAACTTAGGTGCAAAAGGATTCAAACTATTTAGAACAATAACATTGAAACTAGCTTTACCTGGCGTTGTAAATGCCTTCCTACTTGTAGCAATTAACTGTTTTGCGGATTTTGGTAATCCGAAACTAATTGGCGGAAATTACTCTCTACTTGCAGTTGAAATTTACGGGGAGATTATAAATAATGAGCCTGGATTAGCTTCAGTTATGGGTATTATTCTAGTTATTCCAGCGTTATTAGTATTCTGGCTTCAAAATAAAGTGTTATCAAAAGGTTCATACCAAACTGTAACTGGTAAACCAGTATCAGGCTTAAATCGTATGACAACATCTAAAAAGACAGATGTAGCATTATTTATTTTCAATGTTCTAGTTACAATCATGATTCTGTCTATGTTCGTTATTACAATCTTGTATGCTTTCACACGTAACTTTGGTCGTGATAATAGCTTTACACTTGATCACTTGAAAAATGTTGTGTTTAGCTCTTCAAGCCCGGCTGTATTAAATTCACTTGTATTATCACTTATAAGTGCATTATTAGCAGTTGCATTTGGCTTAGTTTTAGCTTTTATTATCAACAGAAAGAACTTCCCTGGTAAACGTGCTCTAGACTTCTCAGCCGTATTACCGATTGCTCTACCTGGTACATTTGTAGGTTTAGCCCTTATTGTTGCATTTAGTAAAGGTCCTCTTATGCTACAAGGTACAGCAGCATTAATCGTAATTGCGATGTTATTAAAACAAATGCCAGTTGCTTATCGAGGTATTACAGCTTCATTTAAGCAGGTAGATAAATCGATAGAGGAAGCATCAACGAATTTAGGTGCAAACAGTAATCAAACACTTAAAACAATAGTATTTCCGATGCTACAAAAGACGATTGTTGCTAACTTCGTTTATTCATTTATGAAAAACATGAATACGTTAAGTACAATCATATTCTTAATTACGCCAAAATGGGTCGTTGCAGCCGTTTCAATCTTTAACTATGCTGAAACAGGCACGTACTATTGGGCAGCAGCCGTAGCAGTTGGTTTAATGGGTGCCACATTAGGAACATTAGGTATCATTAAACTAATCTTCAGAGATAAAGTGAAAATTTTTGATTTCTAAGTAACTAAATTTGCTTGTATGTGAATACTAGATCGGAGTGAATAAGATGTCAGCTGAACTTTTATTAGACTTAAAAAATGTAAATAAAATTTTTGGACAAAATCATGTATTAAGAGACGTCAATCTAAAAATACCAAAAGGTAAATTTATAACATTTCTTGGACCAAGTGGTTGTGGTAAAACAACACTTCTTCGTTCAATTGCAGGTTTCTATTCCATTGATAGCGGTGAAATTTGGATGGATGGTAAATTAATTAATGATTTACCTCCTCATAAACGTGGAACGCCGATGGTGTTTCAGGAGTATGCATTATTCCCTCATATGACAGTTTTTGATAATGTTGCATACGGCTTAGACATTCAAAAGCGTCCAGAAAAGGAAATACAAGAACGTGTTACAGAAGCACTTGCGAAAGTAAAATTAAGTGGACTTGAAGGACGTTACCCACATGAAATGTCCGGTGGTCAACAGCAGCGTGTTGCGATGGCACGTGCTCTAGTCATGAATTCACCGATTATGCTACTTGATGAACCTTTAAGTAACTTAGATGCTAAGCTTCGTGAAGAGGTAAGGGTTGAGTTACGTAATCTACAGCAAGAATTGAACTTAACTGTTATTTACGTAACACATGATCAGTTAGAAGCATTATCAATGTCAGATGAAATTGTTGTATTTAATAAAGGTGTAATTGATCAACATGGTTCGCCACATGAAATTTACTATAAGCCTGTTACTCAGTATGTTGCTGACTTTATCGGGACAACGAATTTTATGGAAGTTGAAGTTGTAAATGTCGACAAAGGAACGGCAACAATTAAATACGGTAAAGAAGGTAAGCATGCAACAGTTCCTACGAAATTGGATCTAAAGGTATCTGAAAAAGTGCTTTTAAGTATTCGTCCTGAATCAATTAAAATTAATGCAGAAAACGCTCAAGATGAGTTTCAACTAACGGCTGATGTTCGTTATACATCATTCTTAGGAGAAAAAGAAAGATATTTTGTTGGAATTGAAAACAATCAAGAATGGATTGTAGATGCTTACGATATTGGGTTATCAGGCTATTCTGGAGTGATTAGACTTTCCGTTGCGGCAGATAAAATTCATTTAATAAAAAAATAAATATATGTTATATTACATCAAGAGTGAGAGCTTTTTAAGCTTTCACTTTTGGTGTTTAGCTATATGTAAGAAATATGATGAAGGAGCGAGACCTGAAGATGGCTATTTGGAAAAAAATAATATTAATAGGTATCGGTTTTGTTATGCTCTTTTCTCTCATTGCTATAATTGTATCTTCTAAGATGCAAAGGAATAATACGCCTATTAAAGTACTCGTTATATTTCAAGAGGATGAGGCGCGAATTCTATTAGAAAAATTTAAACAAAAAACGGGACAGTCCTATGAGCTAATAAGGATGTCTAGTGGCGAGGCTAATTATCATTTATTAACTAATAATCTTAGTCAAGTCGACGTCATTATCGGTGGTCCCGCTGATTTACATGAGCAGCTCAAGCAATACAATAAACTACTAAAATATTCACCTAAAAAAAGTGATATGATACCAGATATATATAAGGATCCAGATAAGTTTTGGACAGGTATGTATATGGGCCCATTATCTATAGGTGTGAATACAGAAGCATGGAATAATGATCCTCAATTAAAGTATTTACCTTATCCTTCTACATACGAGGAATTATTAATTCCAGAGCTTAAAGGAAGAATTGATTTACCTAATCCTGAAACATCAGGTACGGGCTATACTTTATTGGCCTCTTTAGAGCAGGAGCGAGGTGAAGAAGAGGCTTTAATATTAATGAATAAGTTGATGGAGCAAAGCTCTACTACAACTTTTTCAGGCATTACCTCTGCACAACGTCTAGCTATGGGAGAAGCAACTGCTGCTATTTCATTTTTAGGTGACCAGCTAAGGTATACGAATTCTGGATACAGTATACATTCCTCTATTCCGCCTCAGGCAGGATGGGAAATAGGTGCAGTATCGATATTACGTCAAACGAGTAATAAAAAGATAGCTAAACAGCTCATTGAATTTGTATTAGACACGGAAGCTCAAACCTATTATATGAATACAGCATTTTCATATCCTGTTGAACCAAATATTGAAGTTAACTCGTTATTATCCGCTTTAAATTTGGATAATATGCTAGAAAGCTACTCCTTCTCTGAAGCTGCACAAAAACGAAATATTTTGCTAGAGAAATGGATACAGCTGCAAAAAGGTAACAATAAAAAGTGATAATCAACATGGCTTCAAATAAATTATTTACACCGTCAAAATTTTTGACGGTGTTTTTTTATGGGTAGAATGAAAACTTTCAAAAAAAATGTTTACAATTTTATCCAAAGTAAAGTATACTTTACGTAAAGTTAGCTTTACATTAGAGGGTGGTGTAATGAAAAATAATATTCGTTTATTGCGTGGACAGTTTGACTTAACGCAAGAGCAATTAGCAGAAAAGGTTAAAGTATCACGTCAATCCATCATCGCAATTGAAAATGAGAAATATAAACCTTCATTAGAATTAGCCTATAAAATTTCAAAAGTGTTTCAATTGCCTATTGAGAAAGTATTTATTTTTGAAATGGAGGAATAGAAATGGGGTTCATTGGGCTTTATGGTGGTTTAGCATTTGCAATTCTAGGTTGGTTTTTTGGGAGACGTCAGGCGAAAAAGGAAAATGGATTAGATGAAATGAATAGCTTTATTTTCACAAAGGCTCGTTCAATTAGCTGGTACTTTACGATTGTAACGATTTATGTATTATTTAGCCTAGCATTGCTTGATATAGAGCTCTCTCTTATTTTCGCTCTTGCTATATTATTGTTTGTACACATGGGAAGCTGGGCTATATCAGCGATTGTGATGTCGATTAGACTATCAAGTAATCCTGAAAATATTAAAGAGCAAACGACAAAAAAGCAAATTATATTAAGCGGGCTAATTGGCGGTTCCATTTTACTATTCTTTACGATAATGTCAGCTGCAACTGGAAACTGGAAGTTTTTACTTGTTGCTATCCCTCCAGCATTAGTCAGTTCTCTAACTTTGATTTATGCTACTCATAAGCAATCTAGTTAGCATGCTTTCATATGATAAAACACTCCAAATGTAGAATAACCGTCTATCAATTGGAGTGTTTATAATTAATGTTTAAAGCCTTCACCCGTTTTCTCATTCTCAATCTTACGTATCACTTCTTCAAGTGGCAGATCTGTCATAGACTCTAGTTTAAGATTATAATTTGTAAATTGAATATATTTTGTAACCTCATTTGGAACAACCACACAATGTAATCCCGCAGCTTTTGCAGCTATAAGTCCGTTAAGCGAATCCTCAAACGCAATAGTCTCATGACCACTTACACCTAAATTATTCAATGACATTACGTAAAGGGCAGGATTGGGCTTAACCTCTTCTACATGATCAGCGGTACAAAGACTTGAAAAGTATGGGCTCAAGTTAAAACGTTCAAAGTATGGCTGAATCCATGACATAGGTGAGCTCGACGCTAGCCCAATTTTTAAGCCTAATTGCTTTGCTGCATCTAAGTAGTCAATGACCCCAGGTCGTAATTGCACTGTTTTGACTAAATCCTGATATGTAGTGTTAACCTTTGCTTCTACGGCTTTTAAGTCTATTTCTTTTCCTAAACGACTAGATAGATGTGTGTAGGGATTAAATGCTGCAAAAGTAGTACCAATACATTGCACGAACGTCTCTAAAGGTAGCTCAGTACCAAACTCCTTATAAACAGTTGAAAAGGCATGATAGGAGGGTGTTTCAGTATCAATAATAAGTCCATCAAAATCAAATACTATAGCTTTTATCATATATTAACTCTCACTTTCATTAGAATTCTCTTATTTTTCTCTACTATATGAGGTTTTAAAACTCTGAAAACGCTGTTATATCGCTGTTTTGAGCTGCAATGGTGTGAAATGTATATTTACCACCCATATTTAACCATGAAGAGTAGAGTGTTCTATATCGTATAATGGTGACAGCAAGGGAGTGAATTTATGCTTAGCAAAAATAAAATGAAAACGATGGTAGCAGGCTTACTCGTAACATTATTATGGACTACACATACGTCAACAATTGATGCTGCAAATAATAAGCAACTTGAAACTAAAAAAATTTATATTAATGATCAAGCACTAACAATCGATACTATGAATCAAAATGGATATCAACTCGTTCCTGCAACACTTTTTACACAGCTAGGAGCAACAGTTGAATGGAATGCTAAAGCAAAGTCTATTACATTAAATAATGGTGAATATAGAGTTAGACTTCCAATAGGTGAACAAAATGGATATTATATTTCACCTAGCAATAGTAATTGGTGGTCAGATCATAATCTAAAAACATACACAACGCTTATCGATGGAAGAAGCTATGTACCATTAGCCTATACAGCTAAAAAGCTCGGCATTGATGTTGAATATGACGCGAAGCTAAAGGCTGCAAAATTACTGACAGATGCTCAGAACCTTTCATTAATGATGGCTCAAGCTGACGACACAGCACAGCTTGAACAAACCTCTTTGCTGAGTGAGGATGAATTATACTGGTTATATCGCATTACTGAAGCAGAAGCGGGTGGCGAAAGCTACGAAGGAAAGATGGCTGTTGCCGCAGTTGTACTTAATCGAGTAAACGTAGAAGGCTGGCCAAATAATGTTGTAGATATTATTTTTGAAATTGTTCATGTTAACGGGATAGCATATTATCAATTTGAGCCTGTATTAAACAAGTATATCTACAAAGTAACGCCAAGCTCAGAAACTAAAAAAGCAGTACAAGCTGCGATCAATGGTCAAGATCCAACCAATGGTGCAGTCGTCTTTTATAACCCAGAAAAGACAACTAATAAATGGGTTTTAAATCGCCCTGTTACTATAAAAATAGGAGATCATGTATTTGCTCAGTAAGTGGGTAATCGTGATTTATGAAAGTAAACATGTGTTAAAAATAACTCATGCCACTATTGTGTGCATGAGTTGTTTTATTTATGTCTACTCATTTTTTTGTCTTTCCATCCTCTGAGCGTGTAATAAACAACAATGCCTAATAGCATTAAGGCAGGTATTTCAATGACATTCCAAATAGAACTGATTTGTGCCCCAAAAGTGACGTTATGTTGTACATAGTTAGTGGCTTGATAAGACTCAACTATGTCAGGTACATAGTTTATCGTACGATAGATACCTAGCATAATTTGAATGGCAAAATAGATGATGACAAAAATAACACCAACTACCATTGCTCGAAGCACATGACCTTTCATTAGAAATTCTCCTTATCTTCTCAATTTCTTTTCAAATAAAAAATTTATGAAAAGCAAGCTAGCAAAAAATAATAAAGCACCCATTATGCCTAAAATAGAAAATGGTAAAAACTCAATAAAAACAGTTATGGACAAATTATTGTTAGAAAGGATAGCTGCTAACAAAAATGTCCCAATAAATCCTGCAATAGCATATAGAAGCGTCTTTACACTATTCATGACAGAGCGACGACTAGAGCTAGAGCGACGACTAGAGCTAGAGCGAGATAAAATATAATCAATGAGGTAGGAAGTAGGGATGCCTATTAATAGGATAGCGAATCCGCCAATGACAAAGAATCCGATAAAATAAAAATAGAAATCATAAGAGGTCAAATTCATAAAAAATAGACTAGGAATGACGGCAAGAATAAAAGAGCTTAATAATGCTGCTAAAAACCTTTTTAAGAAATTGATCATATTAGATAGCACCTCCTAACCATGTTACTCTCAATTTGTATAAGTTGTGGTTTTTAGTTTTGCTATAGCATGAATCATCTCTGTTTTTCAACTAAAATATTTACGAGGTAAAAACAACCTGAAAATAATAATGAGGCGAGTATGCCAAAAGGTGTAAAAACTAAAAAATCAATAAAGATAGAGATTAAGTTATCGTTTTTCCATCTCATGATAGCAGCAAATATAAATGTGCCGATAAATCCTCCCATAACATAAAGCAGTATTTTAATACTATTTCTAACAGCGTTATTGCTAAAGCTAAAGCAAGATAAAATGAAATCAATGAGATAGGAAGCAGGAATTCCAATTAATAAGATAGCGAATCCACCATATAAAAAGAATCCGAAAATATAAAGAAAAAAGAAATCTTCATAACTTGTTATTATAAAAAAGATACTGGTTAGAATGGTAAAAAATAAAGTGGATAATAATACGGCAGCAAATCGTTTTAAGAAGCTAACCATGTTGTACCCCCTAAATTAAAGAAGAAGTAAAAGCTTATTTAATATTATTGGATAATATTTACATTATAGCGCAAGTAGAGTTAGATTAACTTCATATATATCTTTCTTTTAATAAATGATGTTATATAGTGAACGTAAGACAATCAAAAAATATAACGACACACAAAAAGAGAAGCTTAATCTAAGCTTCTCTTTTTTATTAACTATAATAACCTTAAAGCGAAATAGTATCATGAAAGTGACCTAGCACCAGCCGGAAGCGTCATGAAACTACTAAGGGTATGACCTAATGCAAGCCGGGAGCATCATGAATCGTTTGAGTGCTCTCTAGATTGATTTGATTATTAATGTTTGTTTCCTTCATATCTTTTCCTGTAAGCTGATAAACAAAGGCGAGTACTGATTTTACCCAGTTACCTGTTTCCCAGTACTCAGCTGTTTCTGCATTAACTTTAATAATCACTAAATTTGGATCATCCACAGTCGTTTTTAGCATTTTTTCATATGCTGTGTTCCAGTATTGCTTTATTTTTTCGCGTGATGAAATCAGCTCCGCAGTACCTCTAATAGAGACGTATGAGTCACCTGCATATACAACATTTACATGAGGATTATTTTTAAGCTCTTCATATTTACCAGTGTCTTTTTTAGTTAGAAAATATAAGTCGCCATCGAATTCAACCTCTTGTGTTTTCATAGGTCTTGAAACTAACCCTTCACTTGTTACAGTCGTTAGCATGGCAATATCAATACCTTTAATAAGTTTTCGTACAGTTTCTAAAGCTTTTTCATGATGATCAGACATAATATACAAGCAACTCCTTGATAACAATTTGACTTTGTTTAGCTTATCCTACTGTTATATTTTTTAAACTTTTTAGCGTATACATTGTGTGACATATTTCGTATCGATTTAATAATTTGCCGATTTTTATCGATTTACGTTCATTTTTTGCTGAATTCGTTAAAAAATAATCAAATCATAAAAAAATTATAATGTTTTCTTTTACTGCCTTATTCTCGCTATATAAGAAGCGATTTTTTGAAAAAACATATCATACAGCATTTGGGAGTATTTGGCAGTTATTTATTGGATTTATTAGGTCATCTGCCCTCTTACTAGCTTAGTGTAGGTTAGCCAAAGATATAGGCTTATATCAAGGATGAGCCATTTCATAAGGTATGTTAACCTAATAAGCGTATTAAAAAAAGAAAGGAGCAAGATGAATGAGAAGCTTGAAATTTGCAGTTTTCGGTTTGTTACTCCTTAGTTTACTGGTCGGCTGTAGCAGTAATAACAGTACAAATCGTAATTTGGGAACATCAGAAACGACGTATGAGAAAGCAAAGCGAGAGGGTTTTATTTCAGTTGGCTTTGCAAATGAAATGCCTTATGCGTATGCAACACCTGACGGAAAACTGACGGGTGTCTCGGTAGAAGTGGCACGAAAAGTTTTAATTAATTTGGGAATAGAGCAAATGGACGGTGTATTAACGGAGTTTAGTTCACTTATTCCAGGACTAAAAGCAGAGCGCTTTGATTTAATAACTGCGGGTATGTTTATTACAGAGCTTCGTGCAAAAGAGGTGGATTTCGCCAATCCTGAGTATAGTATCGGTGAAGGGCTAGCAGTTAAGAAAGGTAATCCGTTAAATCTACAAAGCTATGAGGATATTAAAAACAATGCAGATGCTAAAATTGCGGTAATGGTTGGAGCAATTGAAGTTGATTATCTAAAAAAAGTTGGAGTTGCAGATTCACAAATCATAACTGTACCTGATCAACCATCTGCTATATCTGCACTACAATCAGGGCGTGTTGATGCGATTACGATGACTGGACCTTCATTACAGGCAGTTTTAGATTCAGCACAGGATAATTCGATAGAAAGAGTAATGGATTTCCAACAACCAGTTATTGATGGTGAAAGTGTAAGAGGCTATGGTGCTGCGGTGTTTAGACAAGACGATGATGATTTTCGAGAGGCATTTAATGCAGAACTTTTGAAGCTGCAACAATCAGGAGAACTACTTGAGATTTTGAATCAGTTTGGATTTACTGAGCAAGAGCTGCCTGGTGAGATAACTGTGGAAGAATTGTTGAAATAATGGATATGCTTGCTATTGATTTATTACCACCGCTATTAAAGGGACTCCAATTAACGGTCCTGCTTACCATATTTAGTACGATATTAGCCTTATGCATTGCCTTTCTAGCAGGATTTGCTAGGTTATCAAAGTTTAGATTGGTACGGGGCTTTGCTACGGTATACGTTGAAGTTTTTCGAGGAACTTCTTTACTAGTTCAGCTATTTTGGATGTACTTTGCGTTACCCATGCTAGTTGATATTAGATTTTCAGCTATGACAGTTGCTATTATTGCCTTAGGACTTAACTATGGTGCTTACGGCTCTGAGATTGTAAGAAGTACGATACTTGCCATTCCAAAAGGACAAGTAGAAGCTTCAATTGCACTAAATTTAACCCCTTTTCAGCGATTAAGAAGAGTAATATTACCTCAAGCATGGTCAATAATGCTTCCAAGCTTTGGTAACCTGCAAATAGAGCTACTAAAAGGAACCTCACTTGTTTACCTCATTACATTGGCTGAGCTAACTTATCAAGGGATGATGTTACGTACTTATAATATCGCTCAAACAGCCGCCATATTCATATGGATTCTTGTACTATATTATGCTACAGCTTCAATTCTAACGTTTATTATCCGCTTGGCTGAACGTAGAGCTAACGTAGGGAGGGGATAGAAAATGTGGGATTGGAATTATACATGGGATATACTCCCTGAATTAATAAAAGTTGTTCCACTTACAATAGCTATTACACTCGCAGGCTTTATTATTGCAAGCTTACTAGGAGTACCGCTCGCACTTGCTAGACGCTCGAAAAGTAGATGGTTTTCAATACCAGTTACTGCAATTGCCGATTTTATTAGAAAAACACCACTGATTATACAATTATCAGTTATTGTATTTGTCTTACCTCAATTGATTGGATTGTCATTACCTCCATTTTTTGCTGGTGTGATTGGACTAGGTATCCACTATAGTACTTATTTGTCTGAGGTATATCGTTCAGGAATTGATGCAGTGCCAAAAGGACAATGGGAAGCTGCTACTGCACTAAATTTTAAAAAACTAAAAACATGGATACGTATTATTTTTCCTCAGTCAATACCACCAACTATTCCAGTAATGGGAAACTATCTTATCGTTATGTTTAAAGAGACTCCCACTTTGTCAGCTATTACAGTAGTAGAGCTGCTTATGACTGCAAAAGAGCTTGGTTCGACCTCATTTAAATATCTTGAGGCACTTACGCTCGTTGGATTAATCTTCTTAGCTCTCAGCTATCCTTCAGCCCTAATTGTGCGAGCTATAGAAAAGCGAATGCAAAGGAGAGGAAGGAGTGTATTAACAAAATGATTCAGAATATTCAGATTAATTTAGATTCAAATATTGACTTAGATAAAGCACTACCACAGCCCATTGTTCGTTACCGTAATGTGACAAAAGCATTTGGTGATCATGTTGTACTAAAGGAATTAAATTTAGATATTATGCCAGGAGAAAAAATAGCTCTTATAGGTCCGAGTGGTTCGGGTAAGACCACAATTGCCCGGCTATTAATGACACTAGAACGACCATCCTCAGGAACAATTGAGGTTAATGGTGAGATGCTATGGCATATGCAGCATAAAGGTAAATTAATCGCAGCCAATGAAAAGCATCTACATCGTATGCGAAGCAGTATCGGCATGGTTTTTCAACATTTTAATCTATTTCCTCATATGACAATTTTACAAAATGTAATAGAAGGGTTAATTCAGGTTCGTAAAACGCCAAAGCGACAAGCACAGGAAAAGGCAATGGAGCTATTAACACAGGTTGGATTGCAAAATCATATTAAACATTATCCTTCGCAGCTTTCTGGTGGTCAAAAGCAAAGAGTTGCTATTGCTAGAGCGCTTGTCATGGAGCCACAAATCTTATTATTCGATGAGGTAACTTCGGCACTTGATCCAGAGCTAGTTGGTGAAGTACTAGATGTTATTAAAGGAATTGCAGCTAAAAAGGATACAGCAATGCTATTAATTACACATGAGATGGATTTCGCTAGAGATATAGCTGATCGCGTAATATTTACAGACGGTGGTGTAATCGTCGAGCAAGGTACTCCTAAGGAGATTTTTGAAAATCCAAAGAGTCCTAGGCTACAAAACTTTTTAACTCGTTTTCTAAGTGATCGTCAAAGTGAACCATACAAAGCAAATAAAGAAATTGCTGCTGGTAATGACCTATGAGCACAATAAACGGAAAATTATTATTTCGATATCCGAAGGTCACTGACGGAGCAAATATATGGAACTTAGTAAAAAAGAGCGGAAAATTAGATGTAAATTCGCCATATTTCTACTTGACGATGTGTCACTGGTTCTCAAAAAGCTCCATGATTGTCGAGCATATCGAAGAGAATTGTCTTGTTGGAGCCGTAATTGGATTTATGCAGCCACAAAAGCAAGAAAAACTTTTTATTTGGCAAATAGCAATTGAAGATGAATATAGAGGGAAAGGTATTGCCTTGCAGCTCTTAGATGAATTAGCAAGACAAACTAATTGCCATTATATAGAAGCGACGATAGCACCGTCTAATGCTTCTTCAAAACGTTTATTTGAGAAGTTAGCATCCAATAACGAAGTGGCTATCGTAAAAAGAGAAGGCTTTGAAACAGAGTTTTTCCCGAATGAAGCACATGAAAAAGAAGACCTCTATATTATCGGTCCTCTTAGAAAATAGTGAATTAAGGGAGAGAAGCGAATTATGAAAAATAAATCAGATAACTACGACTTAAGCGTCTTTGAAGCCTTGGAATCCGAGGTTAGAAGCTATTGTCGTTCGTTTCCTACAAAGTTTAATAAGGCATCAGGATACCATTTATGGGATATGGATGGAAAGCAATATATTGATTTCTTTGCAGGAGCGGGCTCATTGAATTATGGACACAATAACCCTCGAATGAAGAAGGTACTCGTTGATTATGTTATGAAAGATGGCATTACTCATAGTTTAGATATGGCTACAGAAGCAAAAGAACAATTTCTTACTGCATTTGATGACATTATATTGAAGCCACGAAAGCTTAAATATAAAGTTATGTTTCCAGGACCAACAGGAACAAATTCAGTTGAAAGTGCACTAAAACTTGCAAGGAAATTGACAGGTCGACAATCGATTATGAGCTTTACTAATGCTTTTCATGGGATGACGCTAGGGGCTTTAGCGGTTACTGGAAATAAGTTCAAACGTAATGGTGCGGGCGTGCCACTTAACCATACCGTTTCAATGCCGTTCGATGGTTATATGGGAAATGATATTGATTCCTTAGTATTTATTGAAAACTATTTGCAGGATAGTGGCAGTGGGGTTTCACTCCCAGCAGCAGTTATCGTTGAAACGATTCAAGGTGAAGGTGGGATTAATGTAGCTAGTGTAGGTTGGCTACAAGGCTTAGAAAAACTGTGCAAAACCTATGGCATGCTACTAATTGTTGATGATGTTCAAATGGGGTGTGGTAGAACAGGAACCTTTTTTAGCTTTGAAAAGAGTGGAATTCAGCCAGATATTATATGTATGTCAAAATCAATTAGTGGATATGGATTACCAATGGCTATTACATTAATGAAGCCAGAGCTTGATATATGGTTGCCTGGAGAGCATAATGGTACGTTCCGAGGTCATAACCTAGCATTTGTGACAGCTACAGAAGCACTTCAATTTTGGAAAACGACACAGTTTTCAGAAGAAATTTCAATAAAAGCAAGCAAGTTACAGCAAGTGCTTGAGCGTATAGTAAATCGTTATCCTCAGCTAGGTGGTGAGCATAGAGGACTTGGCTTGATGCAAGGTATTGCTATGAATAAAGGATTAGCAGAAAAGCTATCATCGTTAGCATTCAAAAAGGGGCTAATTATGGAAACCTCAGGTACAGATAGTGAAGTCATAAAAGTAATGCCCCCACTAACAATAGATATGTTAGCTCTGGAAACTGGCCTTAAAATTTTAGAACAGTGTATACAAGAATTATTATTTGAAATGACCGATGATAAAAGGAAACTAGAGAATAAAGTAGATACTTTAACTGCAGAAGTGATTGTAAATAGCTAATAGAAGGGAGGAGAAAAAATGATTGTAAAGCACTTAGAGGAAGTCATTGGATCTAATTTTGATATTGATACAGAAAATTGGAATAGCCGTAGATTACTACTGAAAAAGGATAATGTAGGTTTCTCATTACACGATACCATTATTAAAGCTGGCACAGAAACGATGATATGGTATAAACACCACATTGAAGCAGTTTATTGTATTGAAGGCGAAGGTGAAATTGAATTAATAGATACAAATGAAATCTATTCAATTAGACCTGGATTTCTTTATGTTCTAGATGGACACGAAAAGCATTGGCTGAGAGGAAAGTCGGATATGAGAATGCTTTGTGTATTTAATCCAGCTTGTACTGGTGATGAGGTTCATAATGAAGAAGGAGCTTATATTGCTTCAAAATAATATATTGTGAGGGAGTTAATAACATGAAACAGTTAATTGATTATTATCCTACACGTAAAGATAGTAAGCCTAGTTTGTTAGAACGTAAAGACCCAACTGTCTATGAAACGAGTTTAACTCAAAGTGAAATTGGGTTTGAGGAGCTTAGCTTCTATGATAAAAATGGATTTTTGTTTTTAGAATCATTTTTTTCAAATGAAGAAGTAAATCAATTTAAGACTGAAACAAGAAGGCTGCTAGCTGAAGCAAAAGGCTCAAAACGTCCCGAGGTTATATTAGAGCCTGAGAGTGAAGAAGTAAGATCTGTATTTGCTGTTCATCGAGATGATATGTTTTTCAATCAACTTTCGAATTCTCCAAGGTTGTTAGCGGTAGTAAAGCAAATTCTTGGTAGTGATGTTTACATACATCAGTCTAGAATTAACTTTAAGCCTGGTTTTACTGGAAAAGAATTTTACTGGCATTCTGATTTTGAAACATGGCATGCTGAAGATGGCATGCCGAGAATGCGTGCACTAAGCTGTTCTATTGCACTTGAGGATAATACTGTGTTCAATGGTTCTCTTATGGTTATTCCAGGATCTCATCAATGTTATATAAGCTGTGTTGGTGAAACACCAGATAATCATTATTTAGATTCTCTTCGACGTCAAGAATATGGCGTGCCTGATCAACAAAGCTTAACAAAGCTTGTACAGCAAAATGGAATTGAAATGCCTACGGGTAAGGCGGGATCTGTCCTTATTTTTGATTGTAATCTCATGCACGGATCAGGAAGTAATATTTCACCGTTCCCAAGAAGTAACGTGTTCTTTGTTTATAATAGTGTTGAGAATCGTTTAGAAAAACCATTCTCAAGTCATGTCGCTAGACCAAACTATATTGCTACAAGGTAGTAACACAAAATCGACTTGAATTTTCGAGATTATATCATTTAATTACTGCGTAAATAAAAAAACATCTTTACAAAATGGAAATAGATTGTGACCTATTCTCCGTTTGTGAAGATGTTTTCTTTTTAAATTATTTATTAATTGCATAGCATTTCAAATAATTACCATAACTTCCTCTGGCTCTACTGCAGCATGAGTTTAAGCTTGAGAGCAATGTTATTAATTGACTACATCATAATCAATTGCTGAGGATATCGCTTCATCAGGTAAAAAGAAAGTAGAATCATCGTAATAGTTAAAGGCATAAAAATCAATGAAAAAATCATAGGTGTAATATTCACCATCAACTTGGTCTGCTAAGTCACTTTCAAAGCTAAATTCTACTAAGTCTATATAATAATCTTCATTCACAACCATTTTAGCTTTATATTGCCGCGGGTTTTGATCAATTATAGTCATTATCTCTTCATCATAAAACGCTGGATCATAGGTTCCACCAAAGAAATTGTTGTGTAGATAAGGAAGGAGCTCAATGAATTGTTTTTTTGATAGATCTAACGTAAACGTATATTCATTGTATTCGTAAGCTTCACCTCCACAGCATTGCTCTTCTACTTTAATAAGCTCTTCATTAAATAAAAGTTGCTCTGGATACGATTTAAATAAACTAAAAAGCTTATCAATATGACTAAATGGGTTAACTTCGTCTATATTAACAAACCTATACCATTGATTTTCCTGATCTTCTTTATAAAAGAGTCCATCTTCTTTTGAGCCAACATAATTTCCGAATATAAACTCAACATCTGATTTGGGAACATCCTGACCAATATCAGTATCAGCACCTGAAATGATTTGTTCTCGTGCTTTGAAGATGGAAGGTGTTTGCATCATAAGTCCGTCAGTATAGGTAGTGTTATAAATATTAATCTTTCTAGTGACGTCTTCAGGATTCCAAATAAAAATTTCTGTACTTAGGTTTGCTGTATAGCCGAGACTTTTTATAGTGAAGGTTGTGTCATAAGCCTTTTGTAATGCTTTTAGTGCATCGCTTTGTGAAGATTGCTGATTTGATGGGGGATTAGGAGATGCTGATTGTTCAGACATTGCTTCATGATTACTTATTTGAGTAGGCGGGATATCTTCTGATATAGCCAGTTGCAGTGAGTTTGCCTCTTTATCTTTAGAACAACCTATACTTACTAAGAGCATCATTAACATTAAACTAAACAACAATATATTTCTCATTATAAGCCTCCATAATATATTTATATTTTCAATATAACATATAATTTTTTCTATATATAGCCACTCATAATAATTGAGAAAACAATAAATAAAATTCATGAAGGGAAAAAGGTTTTATGGGTAGATTTAGTCAAGCTATTACAGCATATAGTAGTATAGGGGTAAAAGGAGGTACTCTGTAAAGTATTCAATGAATTTTATTATTGAGTAAACTAGGGTGAGGTGAGTATTGTTCAGTCTGCATTATTTGAGCATCGATTTTGGTTACAAATTTTAGGTGATCATGCGAGATTTATTTTTAATACATTATCACCAGCAGAGAATAAAGACATTCAATTAGCAGTTTCCTATATCGAAGCATTTGATCAATTGCTTGACGTTTCCAGAAATATACAATTGGAGACTGAGCTTGGCGAACTAACAGCTCAAGCACATCTACTAACGGAAAATTTTAGAGCATACAAGCTAGATATATTAAGTAGAGCTTTACTAGGTAAAATAAAAATTGGCTTAACGCCTACATTTATTAATCACATGCTTAATGAGCTTGAAGAATATTTGCGAATATTAAATGAACTCGTGCAGGGTAAGCCTGTTCCTACCTTTGACGCACTGCATCATGATTTTTTGTGGCTGCCAGATGCAGCAGGTCATGCAGCGGCTATAGCAAGTGATCTTGATAGTGTAGAGAAGCAATTAATTAGACAAAGTAAGAAATTTCAAAAACACTTTGAGCAACTCTTTATGAAAAGTATTGAAATGGTAGGTTATATGAGAACGAATCTAAAGGATTTTCCAGCTTTTCAGAGACTTCATATGGAAGTTGATATTGAGATGAAGTTATTTGTAGCTTTTCTTAATGAATTGGAGGAAATGGAATTCTCAGCAGAGGTATTAGATAGAATAAGTCCTTTAATGCCTGATCATATGATGCGAGAGGAGTGTTATTACTTAACTAAACTGGCACAGCTTGGTCTAGCTGATGCTCCTAATTGTGAACCAGATAAACCAAGAGTAGAGTCATAAAAATGTTATATACAAAAGGAGCTACAAATTCATGTAGCTCCTTTTGTATTTGAAAAAAATTAGAAAAACAAGCTATGAAGCTTCGTTTTCAGCTGTATTTAATAATTTGAAGCCTTTTAATTTCATAGATATAAACGAAGCAATAATGATACCTAAACCTGCTATTGCCGTAGCTGTTAAAACACTTACAAATGAAGCTAATATACCACCTACTAAAATACCAATGACTATGGCGAAGTTAACAGACATTTGCAAAATAGATACAGCTCTACCTTTAATCTGGTCAGGTGTAATAGTTAAAAATATCGAATTAATAGGAATATTTAAGAACGTAGTTAATATGCCCATTATGAATACCCATACATATAAGAGGAAAAGCTGTAGTGATTCTCCGTACAAATAAAAAGGTGCAATGACAATCATCCACAGTCCTAAAATTACAGCAGACGCAATAAAAAATTTATTTGGTGGCCATTTATTAATTAAATATGGTGCTAACAGAGAGCCAATTATGCCCCCAATTCCCATTATTGCCCCTAGTAAACCATAATGCAACTCAGATACTTCAAATAGCTTTAGCTCAATAATTTCTGAATTAGCATTGAATATACCAGCTGCAAACATGACAAGGACAAGCAGTATAATTAAAAAGCGTAGAGCAGCAATTTCAAAGGTTGCCTTAATGCCATAACGTATAGATTGAATTAATGGTTCTTTTTGTCCTTTAGGTTTTTCTGGTTGTAAATGTATAACTAATTTTGAGGCACGATAAATAAATAGTGTAGATAAAAGAAAAGTAAAGACGTTAATAATTAATAAGCTGCTGTTGTCAAAAAGAAGAAGGAGTACGCCAGCTAAAGCAGGTCCAACAATTGAAATGACTTGATAAACACTATGTGATAAGCCAAATGACTTTGGTAAGATTTCTTTAGGAACAAGCTGCGTAATATAGGCTGAACGTGCAGGCGTAAAAAATGCAGCAGCAATATTTTGAAAAAAGATGAGAAGAAGTAATAGGTACGGATTGTGTAAAGAAAAAATCATACAGACTACGCTTAACGTTTGTATCCACTCACTAGTCATCATTATTTTGTAGCGCGGATATTTGTCCGCTATAGCACCTGCCAATAATCCTACAAGAATCATTGGCAGCATTTCAGCAAGCAGGACTAAACTAATAAATATAGGTTTATCAGTTGCAGTAGCAATGGCGTACATCAGAACGACTAAGGTGATGCTGTTACCTAGCTTAGCTGTTATGGAAGACCATAAAAGGTTACGAAAGGCAGGATATTCGCGGATGATTTTAAGCATTTAAGTTATTCTCCTTTTGGGGGGATGTAGGTTAAGTTAATATGAGCATTTTTCGCATCCAAGCTAGTATCATGATGTTCTTTTACAAACTGGTATATCTCATTAAGTTTATTTTCTAGAATAACTAGTTTATCGTTAGGTAACTGAATGTTTTGAGCAAGATGTACAAAGTTATCATGAACAACCTCAAGATTTTGTACTAAATTTGATGTTATTGAAAGAGAATTTGTAACAATGTCTTTTATCGATTCTCTTAACTCATTTGAGTTGTCAGATTCACTATCAGTATTTATAAGCTCATCTATTTTATCTAGTGAGATTTTTTTGGCTATTGGTGAGTAAAACTTTTGCAGAATGCCATTTTTAAGCTCAGTTTTGGCTACATAAGCTAAGCCAACTCGCTCTAGCTCCGTTAGGTGATAATTTACTTTGGAAGGGGAGAGCTCTAGTAAAACAGAGAGCATTTTGCTCGTTTTAGGCTCATTATTAAGTTCTCTTAAAATTCTAATGCGTAAAGTATCACTAAAAACCTTCAACTGCTCAATGTTATTCACATAATAGATGTCAAGCATGTCGCACCTCCTCTATATTATTTTTGAACGTACAAGAAAAATTGTACGTTCAAAAATAATATAGAGGTAAATGATGGAAAAATCAAGAGATATTTTGATATGTTATGAAGATATTTATAAACAATTTTAAAATAATAGTTTATTATAATGAACTTTTTAGAGTAGTTAGGACTCTTACTCATATATACAGAGAATTGCAGGTGAAAAAATGCAAGTTCATAAACAAGTACGGGCAGCTAAGAAGGGTAATAAAGAAGCATTAATAGGTTTAATTATGGCACGGAAGCACGACTACTATGGTCTAGCTTACAGTTTCTTACGTAATGAGCATGATGCGATGGATGCCTGTGAGGAAATGATTATTATTGTGTATGAGCAGATTCAACATTTAAAGAAAGTGGACTCATTTTATAGCTGGAGTAAAACTATTTTAGTAAATGTATGTAAGAAGATGCTGTTTAAGCGATCAAGGGAGACTGTAACATTAAACGACTGGGAGCATTCTAATGAAAAGAACTTAACTGATCAATCCGAGGAACTTTCTATTTCAGTAATAGAGATGAGAGTTGATTTAGAAGAAGCAGTCAAGCAACTCCCGAAGGATACACAAGAAATAATTAAATTGAAGTATTGGTTTGATATGGAGCTTCAGCATATTGCTGAGGTCATGGGAAAACCATTAGGAACAATTAAATCGAGATTACATTATGCGAAGAAGCAACTTTTTCATATGGTAAAAGGGGGAGATAAACATGAGTAGACAAGATAAGCTTGAGGAGCAATTACGAAAACTTAAAAATAACATCCAAATTGATCACTTCCCTGGCGATTTTGAACAACGTTTACGCACATCTTTAGCTTCTGTTCCACCGAGAAAAAGGATGTTATTCACTAATGTCTTCATTAAGTCAGTAGGATTCAGTCTAGCTACTCTTCTCATAGTCTTCATCTTATTAGGTAGCTTTAATTATAATGCTTTTGCATATTACGGGAAAAAGATAGTAGGTTATGAAAAGCTGGTCTCTGAGCATATTGCAACACTACATGAGGCAGGAGAGGGTCAGCAGATAAATAAAACTGTTCGAATGGATGATGGAACATTATTTATTATTGATGCTTTAGTGTCAGATGAAAATCAGTTTATTCTTTACTATCGATTAACCAATCCTGATGGGGTTCCAAGTATATTGAAAGAATCGTTTAGAATCAATTCAGTTACAGGATTTTTAACTGATTCAAGCATGAGTCATGGAACAGGCATGGAAAATGAGGACGGTACTGAGGTTATTTTTACACAGTCGTTTGAGCCTGTAAGTCCTTGGGCCAAAAAGCTAAAACTTAGCTATTATCAGTCCTTTAACGATATTTCAGGTACAGGTGAGTATAGGGAAGTAGAAATTGCTTATAACCCGAAACTAGCAATGGCAACTAAATTAAAGAAACGAATAAATAAGAAAGCAAAAGTAGACGAGGGGACTATAATGTTTAAAGAAATTATAGCTACTCCAACTGAGACAATTATTAAAGGGAAAATTAAAGGTAACACATATACATCTAGCTTTAGCCAATTGGGTAGTATTAACCTTATTGTCGATGATATAGGGTTAGAGCAGGAAGGTAGCGGATTGAAAACAGATATAAAAGGTACAACTTTTGAGCTTAGGTATGCAGCACTTCCAAATGATGTTAATAAACTCACAATCCATATTGATAAGTTTACAGGCTACGTAGAGCTTCAAGAACAGATTGATATGACAAGTCTAATTAATGGAGAAGAATCTGAGCTAGCTGTAGGACTAGCAAATACTAATGAGAGTTTATATATACTCAATATTTCAGAAAACTCTAACCATATTGAAATGGATATAGCTACGAATCCTGATATACAGTTATTGCATGTGAGATTACTGACCAATCACGGTGAGATTGAGTTAAAATCGACAATTAATGAACAATGGGATAAAGAGGAAGATGGAAGCATTATGAAATACCGAACATTAGTATTTGAGCCTGGAGAAGATATGAACCACTCTATAGAAATAGAATGTTTAAATATTGGTGGGATGTACTGGAATAAACCTTACGATATTGATATTAATATCCCATTATAAAAATAGAGATATCAAAGATTTCTGAGCTTTACAGGAAAAAATTTATAGGTAAGAAAAACAAGGCTAGGATTTTATCCTAGCCTTTAATTATTTTTAATTTTGTTATCACGGTTACAGTTTGTTTTCAATGATGATGCTATCATTAAAAAAAAGATATGGAGGTTAGGAATTTATGAAACTATCTGTAAAGTTAATTATTTTTACGCTTTGTTTATGTTTAGTTAGTGCATGTGGCAATGAAGCTAACACTACAAATACACCATCGCATAATACAACAAGTAATGAAACAACAGGTCAAACGAATAACACTCAGCAAGAGGCACCAAAAACTACTGAGGAAACTACGAGTCAATTATCTGAAGAGCAGCAAGAGATTGTATCGGCTTTAGAGGCAGCGTTAGCTTTCACTAATAAGCAGAACATGGTCTATTTTAGCTATTACAATCATATAAGCAATTACTATAAAGATGGTACAGAAAGTATGACGTACACTAACGATTATGGAGACATGCAGCGTGATCCAGCACTTGTTAGTTTAAATGGAACAATGGGATACACAGAGTATCAAAAAAATGGTGAAAATTATGATGTTGTTGATGAACATTCTACTGGCTACACATACTATTATTCTAAAGATTTAGGTCAATTTTATAATTTTGAAGGCGATGATAGCTGGCATCAAAGCGTATTACCTGATGATTTTAAAACGGTTGGCCATATAGAGGACTTAATTTCTTTCTTTTTACAGTTTCCAGACCAGCTTAGCGTAACTACTGAGTCTTATGAGAGTGGATTTGATGGATCAGATGAAACTGAAATACTGGAGTATCGCAGAATAAACTTAGATTTCTCACTTAATCAGTTTACTGAAAACACAGTGTTTTTAACGAAAAACTTCTTCTCTGGAAACCATTTCCCAGATGCTGAATTAGATTCTCCATATACAATCGTATCTCCAGAACTGACTAATTACAGTGTATCCATCATATTAGATGAGCAAAATAGAGTAAATGAATTTTATGTTTTCTATGAAACAGAAGATTTCGATAAAACAATGTACACTCATTTTAATACGATGTCTGTATCCTTCTTCTATGACCAAGAGTTTTTACCGATAGAAATTGTTATTCCTGACGAGGTCATAACTAACGCAATTGTTGATGGTGGACGTGGATAATAAATTTTTCTAAATAAAAATGGCATGACTAAGCTATAACGTTGTTGAAATACAATGGTATAGTCGTCATGCTTTTTTGTTGTTTTTTCTTACCAAAGAAGACAGCTATCATATCTGATATTCATGGTAATGTTGATGAATTGAATACCGAGAGTCATATATTTACCGAATAATAATATAGTTATAATAATAACTATATTATTAACTGTATTTATTGTTAAAAAATGAATTATTCTATATTTTTTATCATTAAATATGCAAAATCATTTAATAATTATGTATATAAAATAAGAAAAAATCGTGATAGTATATTTTTATACTACAATTAGAGGTGTTCATATGGAGTCAAAAGAAGCTTTGTTTCGTCGTAATAAGTTACTTGTTAAGATAGTTTGGGGGATGCTCTTATTAGGACTTGCAGTAAACTTTATGACCGGCGTAGGGATGGATTCTACGATTGCCCTTGCAGGTGTTGGTAGCGTAACCTGTGGATTCGCGACCTTTGTGACGTATAAAAGGATAATTGAACGATACGTTATGTACATAATTTCCTTGATCATCATACTTTTAACTTTATTACTTATTTACACTGGACCAGTGATAACAACATATCTCTTAGTATATGTAAACTTAGCAGTATTAACGCTGTATACAAACTTTCGTGCAATTACCTTCGCAACATTTTTAAGTGCTGGGTTAACCCTTTATTTTCTCCTTAGCCCATTGAAGGAAGAGTTGTTTGGAGATTCCTCTCCGATAACGATATTATTAAACCTTGCTCTTATCGCGATACCTTTAGTTGTATCCACAAAATTTAGTGAGCAGCTACAAAAAGAAACTGAATTACAACGTGTTACTGTAGAATTTGAGCGAGATCGCTCTCAATCAATTGTTAACCAAGCGATTGAGTCGGTAAGCGTGCTTAATGATTTTAGCTCGAGCTTGAAAACAAATGTTCAGTCAACAAGTCAGATTTCTACCGAAGTGACAGCTTCTTTCG
>Ga0182742_1001842_pt1 | contig 25497 bp, 24 predicted proteins | sample eDN5th37CBELigMG_FD_128880 | JGI IMG/M metagenome (GOLD analysis project Ga0182742, IMG submission 128880) | Enriched Miracle-Growth compost microbial communities from Emeryville, California, USA - eDNA 5th pass 37_C BE-Lig MG (version 2)... ...
CCGACGGTGAACATGCCCACGAGGCCGCAGGCGAACAGCATCGCCGTGGTGAACTTCAGGCGACCGCCGTAGAGCGTGGCGAGCCAGTTGAGGATCTTCACGCCGGTGGGCACGGCGATGAACATCGTCGACAGCGAGAAGGCCGCCACCGAGATGGGGCCGAGGCCCGAAGCGAACATGTGGTGCGCCCACACGCCCCAGCCCATGAAGCCGATGGCCACGCCGGAGAACACCACGAAGGGGTAGCCGAAGAGCGGCTTGCGCGAGAACACCGGCAGGATCTCGGACACGATGCCGAAGGCCGGCAGGATGAGGATGTACACCTCGGGGTGGCCGAAGATCCAGAACAGGTGCTGCCACAGGAGCGGGTCGGCCCCGGCTTCCACCGAGAAGAAGTTGGCGTCGAAGAGGCGGTCGAAGCCGAGCAGCACGATCGCCACGGTGATGACGGGGATGGCGAAGAGCAGCAGGAACTGCGTCACCAGCGCCATCCACGTGAAGATCGGCATCTTCATGAGGGTCATGCCCGGGGCCCGCATGTTGAGCGCGGTGACGATCAGGTTCACCGCACCGACCTGCGACGAGATGCCGGTGAGGATCAGGGCGAGCACCCAGAAGTCGATGCCGTGGCCCGGCGAGAACTGCACGCCGGAGTTCGGCGCGTACATGAACCAGCCGCCGTCGGGCGGGCCGCCGAGGAACCAGCTGAGGTTGAGGAAGATGCCGCCGAAGAGGAAGGCCCAGAAGCTGAAGGCGTTCAGGCGCGGGAAGGCGACGTCACGGGCACCGATCTGCAGCGGGATGAGGTAGTTGGCGAACGCCGCCGCCAGCGGCATGACGACGAGGAAGATCATCGTCGTGCCGTGCATGGTGAAGAGCTCGTTGTAGAGCCCGGCCGACAGCACGTCGTTGTTGGGCTGCGCCAGCTGCACCCGGATGAGCAGCGCCTCCACGCCGCCGACGATGAAGAAGAGCAGCGCGGCGGCGCCGTACATGATGCCGATGCGCTTGTGGTCGACGGTGGTCAGCCAGCTCCGCCAGCCCGTCGAAGAGGTGGGCCGCCGGAAGACGCCGAGCGTCTCCGCGGGCGTGACCACCGGGGCGGGCGCCAGCTCGCCTTGGGGACGCTCGATGATCGCCATCGGTCGTTCGTCGCTCCGCTAGTCGAGCGTGGACAGGTAGTCCACGATGTTGTCGATCTCGGTCTCCGAGAGACCGAGGGTGGGCATGCCGCGCTGGTCGTCAGGAGCCATCGGCTTCATGGCGCTCGGGTCGCGCAGCCAGGACTCCAGGTCGACCCGGTTGAGGCACTCGGCCGGGGTGCCGGTCACGCCGGCCGGCTGGGCGGCGCAGTCGTCGTTCCGCAGGCGGAACATGGCCCCGGCGAAGGTGGTGCGCGACATGAGGTGCGTGAGGTTGGGCGCCGCCGCGGCCACCAGCGGCACGTCGGCCGGCTGCACCGGGTGGCCGTCGATCGCGTGGCAGGAGGCGCACCGCTGGCCGAAGGCCTCGTAGCCGGCGTAGGCGGTGGTGCCCTCCTCGGGCACGGCGGCGGCCTGCTGCTGGTTGGCCACCCAGGCGGCGTAATCCTCCTGGGAGAGCACCACGGCCCGCATGCGCATGTTGGCGTGCGACAGGCCGCAGAACTCGGCGCACTGACCCCAGATCTCGCCGACCTCCTCGCCGCGCAGCTTCAGCGGGTGGATCCGGTTCGGCACCGCGTCGAGCTTGCCGGCCAGCTTGGGGAACCAGAAGGAGTGGACGACGTCGCGCGAGGTGATGTTGACCAGCACGTCGGTGTCGACCGGGATGACCAGCTCGCCGGAGGTGACGATGCCCTCGGCGGGGTAGCTGAACTCCCACCACCACTGCTGGCCGACGACGTCGATCTCGAGCGCCTCGTCGGGCGTGTCGGCCAGGTCGACCACCAGGGCCACGGTGGGCACGGCCACCACGAGCAGGATGACGGCGGGGAGGATGGTCCAGCCGATCTCGAGGACCGTCTTGCCGTGGGTCTGCTTCGGCACGACGTCGTCGCCGGGGCGGCGACGGAAGCGGATCAGCACCACCAGCACGGCGGCGAAGACGAGCACGCCGACGATGCCCGCCAGGATGAACACCGGCACCTGGAGGTCGTTGATCTTGCGGGCGCTCTCGCCCCTCGGATCGAAGACGTTCTGCGGCGTCTCCTCGGCGCACGCGCTGAGCAGGGCCACGAGGGCGGCCACGCCAACCAGGAGCCACGCCCGGGGGCGGCGACGACGGGCCACCGTGGTGCCGTCGACGTCGTGCACGTCAGCCACGCTAGTGCTGGTCCTTCCCTTGCGGATCATCGCGCTGTTCCCTAGGCCTGCTCGGTGGTGGTGGCCGGAGGCGTGCCGGGCACGACGATGGTGCCCGAGGCCTCTTCGTGGCCCTCGACGTAGTAGCGGTACTCGCCGGGCTGGAGGATGCGGAAGGTGAGCGCCTGCTCGGCGGGGCCCTCCCGCAACGGCGTGCGGATCTCCTGGACGTTGCCGTCGCTGTCGACGCCGGTCTCGATGACGAGCGCCGCCTCCTCGTCGGTGGTGTTGTCGAACAGCACCGTGACGAAGAGGCCCTTCGGGAGGTTGATGGTCTGCACGTCGAGCTGCTGGCCGTCGAAGCCGATGTGCGCCACCTTGCCGCTCTGCAGGCTCACCGACGCCACGCCCTCGGGCTCGTGGTGGTGGAACTCGCGCTCGCCCACCCCGGCGCCGACGACGCCCGCCACGAGGATCGCCGCTGCGCCGAACAGCCCGAGGCCGGCCAGCACGCCGCTGCCCACCCGGGGGCGGGAGGCCAGCAGCACCGCGACGAGCAGCACGGCGGTGGCGATGCCGATGAAGAGCCAGACGCCCGCGTCGGCCGACACCGACAGCATCAGACGGGAGAACCCGAAGATCACGACACCGGCGATGAGCGCGGCGACGACCGGGAACTCGATGGGGTGCATCAGCTGGTCGCGCAGCCGGCGGTTGAAGGCCGGGTCGCCCGACGCCCGCTCGGCCCAGCCCTGCACCATCCACTCGATGGTCACGAGGAGGAGGGCGACGATGCCCCCGACGAAGATCCGCTCGTCGAGCACGAGGCCGAAGGCCGTGAGCGCGGCGGCCAGCGCGCCGAGCACGGGCCACGGCGACGCGCCGGCGGCGGCCCCGCCGGGGCCGAGGCCCTCGGCGTCGGCGGACGACAGGCTGAGCACGGCCTGCGCCTCAGGGTCGGCGTCGCGGAAGGCGAGCACCACGCCGGCCAGGAACCACGCCGCGAAGGCCAGGCCCAGGAACATCACGAGCGAGAACACCGCCCAGCCGCTGTCGAAGCCGTAGACGATGCCGGCGACGAAGGCCGCCGTGCCGATGCCCAGGAACAGCCGCGATCCGATCGTGAACAACGAAGCCGCTCCTACTTCAGTGCGAAGACGATCGCCCAGATGGCCACGCCGACCACCACGGTGAAGTGCCAGAACACCGCGGCGGCGGTGATGCCCTCGGTGTCCTTGGCGGAGTACCGGCCGCCGAGGGTGCGGAAGGCGGTGAGGCCGACGAACACGACGGCGCCGAACAGCACCGCGACGTGCGTGCCGGTGATGGCGTACACCAGCAGCGAGTACTCGTCGCGAGCGAGCTCGAGGCCCATGTTCCGGTACACGTACGCCATCGAGTTGATGTACGCGAGGCCGAACAGCGCCGTGAGCCCGAGGGCCAGGTAGCTGTTGCGCCGGTCGCTGCGGGCCATGGCGTACACGGCCCACTGCACGGTGACCGACGACGACACCAGGGTCAGCATGGCGACCGTCGTGGCCACCTCGCGGAAGGTGACCTCCGCGGGGACCCAGGCGGCGGTGGTGCCGCCCGCGGCGTCGCGCGCCGCCAGGTACGCGCCGAGCAGCGCGGCGAACAGCACGGTGCCGGCGGCCACGGCCAGCGCCGTGCCGACGAACAGCATGCGGGGCCGGGCCGGGGGCGGCGCCGGGGGCAGGGACGAGACGACGGCGGCCATCAGCGGGCGACCTCCCCGTCGGCAGCGGCCCGACGGTCGAGCAGCGGGCGGTCAGAGGTGACGAGCGGGATCGGCTCGGGGAAGTTCACGGGGCTGGGGGGCGACGTCGTGGCCCACTCCAGGGTGTGGCCCTCCCAGGGGTCGTCGCCGGCCCGGGACCCGGAGCTGAAGGCCCGCAGCAGCAGGAGCGCGGCGCCCAGCACGAGCAGGGCCATGAGCGACAGGCCGGCGGCCGACAGCGCGTTCAGCGCGCCGCTGGCGTCCTCCTCCACGAAGTTCACCGCGGCGGCCGGCTGGTCGAGGAGCCCGGCCACGAGCAGGGGGAGCCCGGCCAGCAGCGCACCAAGGGCGAGCAGCGTGAGGAGGCCCTTGGCCGAGCCGTCGGGCACCAGGCGCCCCCAGAGCTTGGGCCCCCAGTACACGAGGCCGGCCACACCGGCGACCGCGCCGCCGAGCACCACCAGCAGGAACTGGCCGTCGTCCCAGGCGGTGCCGTAGGTCTCCAGCGCCGGGATCGAACCCACCCCGCCGGCCGCCGCGCCGGCGAGCAGCACCAGCCCTGCGGTCAGCGCGCCCACCAGCGGCGCTGCCATGCGGAGGTTGCCCTTGGCCAGCGTCTGCCCGGAGACGCCCAGCACGAGGAGCACCGGGACGATGGCCAGCAGGCTGATGGCCACGTAGGGGATGCCCTCGACGAGGTCGAGGTCGTAGATGGACTGGGCCCAGGCGCCCAGCGCCACGAAGCCGCCGAGGCCGATGGCGGAGAGCAGCACCGGCACCATGCGCTGGCGGGACCGGGCGAACACCGGCACCACGTCGGCGAGCAGCCCGAGGGCCGGCAGGGCGTAGGCGTAGACCTGCGGCTGGCGGGTCGTCCACGCGAGGTAGCCGCTGACGCCCTGCGAGCCGCCGTAGAACCCGGCCTGGTAGCGGTTGTCGGCGTAGAGGAGCACCAGGTCGGCGATCAGCGCGGGCAGCGTGAGCAGCAGGGCCACCCCGCCCACCAGCGAACCCCAGGCGAAGAAGGGGACGCGCTCGAGGTCCATGCCAGGGGCGCGCAGGGTGAGGACCGTGGTGCCCACGCAGATGGAGCCGAGCAGGAGGCCCAGCACCAGGACGCCGAACGCGAGCAGGAAGAGCTCGACGCTGTCCGGGTCGCCGCCGCCCGGCCCGCCATCGGCGGCGATGGCGCCGATGAACACGAGCGACCCGACGAGCCACAGCCAGAACGAGGCCGCCGCGGCGCGCGGGAAGGCGATGCTGCGCGCCCCCACCTGCAGCGGCACGACGGCGATGGCCAGGCCGAGCAGCAGCGGCGTGGTGCCGAGGAAGGCCAGGCCGAGGGTGTGCAGGCTGACGAACTGCGCGATGGCGCCGTCGTCCAGCAGCTGGGTGTCGCTCGCGTCGACGCGCTCCCAGCCGAGCAGCGCGCCGATCACCAGCGCGCCGAGCAGGAACAGCAGCGAGAAGCCGATGTAGAGCCGGCCGACGCGCTTGTGGTCGGAGGTGAGGACCCAGCCCGCCAGTCCGGGGGACTCGGGCACCAGGGCCGTGCTGCCGCTGGCCGCCGGGAGCGCTGCCGCGCCGGCTTCGGGTCTGGTTTCCGTCATGGTCATGGTCACGCTGCCGTCGAGGAGGCACGCGGAGAGCCGTGGGTCCCGGCCTCCGGCAGTGGTCGGGTCGATGCCGGTGCGGACACTACACAGGACACCCTGCGAGCTCCGAACCCGCTCCCCAGCACCGTCACCACCCGTGCGTCACGACCACGTCCGCGGCCATGGCCACGAAGAGCAGGGTGACGTAGGAGATCGACCAGGTGAACAGCCGCATCGCCCGCCGGGCTTCGGGGCGGGCCCGCAGCGCCAGCGCCATCTGGAGGAAGACCGCCCCGGTGGCCACGGCCGCCACCAAGTAGGTGAGGCCGAGGTCGGCGACCGGGACGAGCACCAGCGACGCGGCCACCGTGGCCGCGGTGTAGAGGAGCACCTTGCGCGCCGTGACCTCCGGCGGCGCGACGACGGGCAGCATCGGCACCGAGGCCTTGCGGTAGTCGTCGGCGTACCGGACGGCCAGGGCCCAGAAGTGGGGTGGCGTCCACAGGAAGATCACCGCGAACAGCACGACCGGCGCCCAGTCGAGGGTGCCGGTGACCGCCGACCAGCCGACGAGGACCGGCACGGCGCCGGCGGCGCCGCCGATGACGATGTTGCTGGTCGAGGTGCGCTTCAGCCAGAGCGTGTAGACGAAGACGTAGAAGAGGGTGGCGCTCAGCGCGAGCACGGCGCTCAGCACGTTGACGCCGAGGGCCAGCACGGCGAAGGCCGCCACCTCGAGGCTGAGGGAGAAGGCGAAGGCCTGGCGGGGCGTGACCTCGCCGGTGACCAGCGGCCGGCCCTGGGTGCGCGGCATCAGGCGGTCGATGTCGCGATCCACGTACATGTTCATGGCGTTCGCGCCGCCGGCCGCCAGAGCGCCGCCGAGCAGGGTGAGCAGCGTGAGGCGCAGCCCCGGCAGGCCCTGCTCCGCCACCACCATGGTGGGCACGGTGGTGATGAGGAGCAGCTCGATGATCCGCGGCTTCGTCAGCGCCACGAAGGCCCCGACCCGGGTGCGGGGGGCTTTCGTCCGAGACGTGTGCGAAAGGGCGGCCCCGGGGCTGAGGCGGGAGGGGACGATCGGGCGGCTGGCGATGGCCATGGCGCCCCGAGACTACGGCCCACCCCCCTGGTCCGGCACAATTGAGCGGTGCCTGCCACCGCGCCTGCGCCCGTCGAGGTGGACCGGCCGACCTCGGAACCCACCGTCGAGCCGGACCTCCCGTGGATCGTCCTGGTCTGGAACGACCCCATCAACCTGATGTCGTACGTGGTGCACGTCTTCCAGAAGCTGTTCGGCTACAGCCGGGAGAAGGCCACCGAGCTGATGCTCGACGTCCACCACAAGGGGAGGGCGGTGGTCTCGTCGGGGCCGCGGGAGAAGGCCGAGCTCGACGTCTTCCGGCTGCACGAACACGGCCTCTGGGCGACCATGCAGCGGGACCGGTAGTGGCCCGGCGGCCCATCCGGCGGGCCCGCGGCGGCACGTACGACATCCGGCTCCCGCCGGAGGTGCGCGCCCTGCTCAAGTCCTTGGCCGGCCAGCTGCTGGTGCTGCTGGAGGACCCCGCCGCCGATCCCGGCCTGGTCCGGCTCTCCCCCGTCGCCTACCCCGACGACCCCGAGCGGGAGGCCGAGTACAGGGCGATGGTCGGCGACGAGCTGCTCGAGGGGCGGCGGCGCACGGCCCGGATCCTCGAGGCCACCGCCGACGCCACCACGCTGGAGGAGGAGGAGCTGGAGGCGTGGATGCGGGCGGTGAACGACGTGCGCCTGGTGCTCGGCACCAAGCTCGACGTGAGCGAGGACGACGACCTCGACGCGCTGGCCCTCGACGACCAGGACCCGGAGGCGGCCGCCTACGCTCTGTACCACTACCTCGGGCACCTGCTGGAGCAGATCGTGGTGGAGCTGCGCCTGTGACGGAGGAGGTCCGGGCTGCTAGGGTGCTCCCGCTCTCAACGGGTTCAGGCCCCCATCGTCTAGCGGCCTAGGACACCACCCTTTCAAGGTGGCGGCACGGGTTCGAATCCCGTTGGGGGTGCCACAACGAGGTCCCGTGGTGCAGTTTGGAGTGCACGCCGGCCTGTCAAGCCGGAGGCCGCGGGTTCAAATCCCGTCGGGACCGCCAAGCGAACGCCCCCACAGGGGGCGACGCGAGGTCGGGTAGCTCAGTTGGCAGAGCGCGCGCCTGAAAAGCGCGAGGTCACCGGATCGACGCCGGTCCCGACCACTGGCCGCTCGTTTGCGTCAGCGTGCGGGTGCCATGGCACCGCGAACGCTCACGCGAACGGTCGGGGCTCGGTACGGTGCCCGGCATGGGAGCGACGGGGCACGACGCCGCGACGGTGCAGGACGAGCTCGAGGTGCGCAACCTCCTGGCCCGGTTGGCGCGCCTCGCCGACGAGGGCGACCTCGACGAGTACCTCACGGTGTTCACGGAGGACGCGGTGATGGAGCTCCCCGGCGGCCCGCCGCGCACCGGCCACGCCGGCCTGCGGGCGGGCGCCGAGGCCGGACGCTCCTCCGGGGCGACCGGGCCGGGCTCGCACACGATCCACCTGCTCCACCAGAGCCACGTCGTGGTCGACGGCGACGAGGCCACCAGCACCACGGCCTTCACGTTCCTGCGCGACACCGCCGGCACGCCGACCGTCGCCCTCGTCGGGCGCTACCACGACCGCTTCCGCCGGACGCCGGAGGGCTGGAAGCTGGCCCACCGGCGCACGCAGGTCGGCCTCTGAGGCCCCCCGCTCGACGCGGCCGCCGCGGTCAGCCGATGCAGAGGGCGAAGCCGCCCGACACCCGCAGCGTCTCGCCGGTGATGAAGCGGGCCTGCTTCGAGCAGAGGAAGAGCATGGCGTCGACGATGTCCTGCTCGGTGCCCTCGCTCTCGAAGTACTGCTGAGCCATCACGTTGCGCACCATCTCCTCGGGCAGCTCGGCCCGGATGGTGTCGGTGAAGATCAGGCCCGGGGCGATGGCGTTCACCCGGATGCCGAGGGGCCCGAGCTCGCGCGCCGACGTGACCGTCAGCCCCCGCACCGCCAGCTTGGAGGCGCCGTAGGCGGTCCCCGGCATGTACGACGCCGACGAGGCGATGTTGATGATGCACGCCCCCGGTCGGCCGGCCATGTGGTCCTGCGCGGCCAGCGTGCAGGTGATCGTGCCCATCACGTTGACCTCGAAGAGCCGGCGCACCTTGGCCAGCCCCAGGGCGCTCATGGTCTGGGAGTACTCGGCGGAGTGCAGGCCGGCGTTGTTGATGAGGATGTCGATGCCGCCGAAGCGGCCCACGACGTCGCGGACCAGCGCCGTCACCTGCTGCTCGTCGGCCACGTCGGCGCTGAGCGCGGAGGCCTCCCCCCCGGCGGCCTTGACCTCGTCGGCGGCGGCCTCGCCGGCCGGCGCGTCGATGTCGACCAGCACGACGTGCGCCCCGTGACGGGCGAGGGCGTGGCCGAAGGCCTTGCCGAAGCCGCGGCCGCCGCCGGTGATGATCGCCACCTTGCCGGCCAGCTCCTGCTCCTCCATGACGGACCTCCTCGTGCTCTCGTGCTCCGCGTCCCCAGCGGACGCGGCACCGTAGCGGCGAGCCGCTCGGCGGAGGGCCCGTGGCCCCGCTCAGCCGCCCAGCTCGCGGGACAGGTAGAAGGCCCGGTCGCCGGCCTCCGCGTCCCCGCCGCGGAAGCCGTGGCGGGCGTAGAAGCGGGCCGCGTCGACATCGGGCTCGTCGACGTTGACCTCGATCAGCGCGACGCCCCGGCGCAGGGCCGCGGCGACCAGCGCCTCGATCAGCGACGAGCCGACGCCCCGACCCCGCAGCGGCGGCACCACGTACAGCTCGTCGAGGAGCGCGACCGGCCCCGCGTACCAGACGTTGGGCCGCAGGGTCACCAGGGCGAAGCCCACGGCCGGCGACCCGGCCAGCAGCGCGAAGGTCGCGGGGCCGGCGAGGAGGGTCCGCAGCCGGTCGGCCAGCACGTCCGGTCCCGGCGTCGGCGTGGCGAACTCGGTGTTGAAGTCGTGCAGCAGGCGGCCGAGCTCGTCGGCGTCGTCGACGGCCGCCAACCTCGGCGCCCACGCGCCCCCGACCGCCCGGCCTTCGCCGCCCACCCGCGCACCCTACCGACGGGGACGGGCACCGGGCGCGGCCCTCGCCCTAGCCTCGACCACCATGCGCGTCGTCGGTGTGGAGGAGTTCGGCGGACCGGAGCAGCTGCAGGTGTTCGAGGTGCCCGATCCGGAGGCCGGGCCGGGTGAGGTCCGGATCCGGGTGCACGCCGCCACGGTCAACCCCACCGACACCCTGCTGCGCGCCGGCGCCATGGGCGAGCGCTTCACGCAGGGCCGGCGCCCGCCCTACGTGCCGGGCATGGAGGCGGCCGGCGTCGTCGACCAGCTCGGGGAGGGCGCCGCCGAACAGACGGGGTTGGCCATCGGCGACGCCGTCATGGCCATCGTCCTGCCGGCCGGCCCTCGCGGCGGCGCCTACGCCGAACGGGTCGTGGTGCCGGCCGGGTCCGTGGTGCGGGCTCCGGCCGGGGCCAGCCACGCCGAGGCCGCCACGCTGCCCATGAACGGGCTGACGGTGTGCGCCGCCCTCGAGCTGCTCGGCCTGCGGCCGGGCCAGACGCTGGCCGTCACCGGCGCCGCGGGTGCCGTGGGCGGCTACGCCATCGAGCTCGGCAAGGTCGCCGGGCTGCGGGTGATCGCCGACGCCGCCCTCACCGACGAGGGCCTCGTGCGCGAGCTCGGCGCCGACCAGGTCGTGGCACGCGGCGACGACGTGGCCACGCGCGTGCGGGCCCTGGTCCCCGACGGCGTCGACGCGGTGCTCGACGCGGCCCTCCTCCACGCCAAGGTCCTCCCCGCCATCCGCGACGGCGGCGCGCTGGCCGCCGTGCGGGCCTTCGAAGGGGAGGCCGAGCGGGGGATCACCGTGCACCGGGTGCAGGTCGGGCGCTACGCCGAGGACCGGGCCAAGCTCGACGAGCTGCGCCGCCTGGCCGAGGAGGGGGCCATCTCGATGCGCGTGGCCCGCACCTTCCCCGCCGAGCGGGCCACCGAGGCCCACCGGCAGCTCGAGGCCGGCGGCACACGCGGCCGGCTGATCATCGAGCTCTGAGCTCGGCTTCCCTCTTCACCCACCCCCGCAGCGGCGGTTAGGCTCGCCTTCCGCAGGATCGTCGGGCGGCCATACCGAGCCGCGGGTCCGCACGGGAGGCGGACGGGCATGGCGGCGTCGAGGAGGGGACGGAGGCGACCGAGGTGACCCTGCTCGCTCCCGACCCGGCGCGCGCGGGGGTGCCCTTCGCCGCCGCGCTGGCCGCGCACGGCCACCGACCCGCGCTCGTCACCCCTGAGGGCGTCGTGAGCTACGCCGAGCTCGACCGACGGGTGGAGGCGGTGGCCTCGCGGCTGGGCACCACGGCGCGCCTGGTGCTGCTGGAGGCAGCCACGACCGTCGGCACATTGGTGGCCTACCTGGGTGCGCTGCGGGGCCGGCACCCCGTGCTCCTCGCCGCCCCCGGCGCCGCCGCGGCGGCCCTCGCCGACGCCTACGACCCCGACGTCGTGGTGCCCGCCTCGGGCCCGCTCGAGGAGCGCCGGCCGGGTTCCCGCCACGCCCTCCACCCCGACCTGGCCCTCCTGCTGTCGACCTCCGGCTCGACGGGCTCGGCCAAGCTGGTCCGCCTCTCGGCGGCCAACCTGCAGGCCAACGCGGCGGCGATCACCGAGTACCTGCGGCTCACCGACCGCGACCGCGCCGTGACCACGCTGCCGCTCCAGTACTGCTACGGCCTGTCGGTGGTGCACAGCCACCTGCTGGTGGGGGCCTCGGTCGTGCTCACCGACCTCTCCGTGGCCGACCCCTGCTTCTGGCGCCTGTTCCGCGAGGCCAGGGCCACGAGCTTCGCCGGTGTGCCCTACACCTTCGAGCTCCTGGACCAGGTCGGCTTCGCGTCGATGCACCTGCCCACGCTGCGCTACGTGACGCAGGCCGGCGGCCGCCTGGCGCCCGAGAAGGTGCAGGCCTACGCCGAGCTGGCCCGCCGGGGCGGCTGGGAGCTGGTCGTGATGTACGGCCAGACCGAGGCCACGGCGCGGATGGCCTACCTCCCGCCGGCGCTGGCCGCCGCCCGGCCCGACGCCATCGGCGTGCCCATCCCGGGCGGCCGCTTCCGGCTCGACCCGGTCGACGGCCTCGACGACCGCCACGCCACTGCCGGCGACGGCGGCGACGGCGACGTCGGCGAGCTGGTCTACGAGGGCCCCAACGTGATGCTCGGCTACGCCCACGGCCCGGAGGACCTCGCGCTCGGCGCCACCGTGACCGAGCTGCGCACCGGCGACCTGGCCCGCCGCGGGGCCGACGGCCTGTACGAGGTGGTGGGGCGGCGCAGCCGGTTCGTCAAGCTCTTCGGGCTGCGCGTCGACCTGGACGAGGTGGAGCGGCTGGCCACCGCCACGGCCGGTGGGCCGGCGCTGTGCTCGGGCGACGACGACCACCTCGCGGTGGCCGTCGAGGCCCCGGCCGGGCCGGCGGGGGTCGCGGACGCGGTGGCGGCCCGCACCGGCCTCCCGGCCACCCGGGTCCGGGTGGCCGTGGTCGACGAGCTGCCCCGCCTGGCCAACGGCAAGGCGGACTACCCCGCCGTCCGAGCCCTCACCGCGACGGCCCCGAGCACCACCGGCGGTCGGACGTCCGACGCCCGAGCGGTGTTCGCCGACGTGCTCGGCCTGCACCCGGACGACGTCGGCGACGACGACACCTTCGTCAGCCTGGGCGGCGACTCCCTCTCCTACGTGGAGGTGTCGGTCCAGCTCGAAGCGGCCCTGGGCACGCTGCCGCCCCACTGGCACCTGGTGCCGGTGCGCCTGTTCGCCGCGGACCGCACGCCCAGGCGCCGGTTCGTCCGCCGGCTGGAGACGGGGGTGGCGCTGCGGGCCGTGGCCATCGTGCTGATCGTGGGCACGCACGCCGACCTCTGGACGTTGGCCGGCGGGGCCCACGCCCTCCTCGGCGTGGCCGGCTACAACTTCGCCCGCTTCCAGCGACAGGCCCGCCGCCTGCTGCCCGGCATCGCCCGCATCGCGGTGCCGTGCGTGGCCTGGATCGGGATCGTGGCCGCCACCACCGGCGACTGGGGCTGGCCCCACGCGCTGCTGCTCAACGCCCACCTCGGCCAGGACGGGGCGCGCTGGGGCTACTGGTACGTCGAGACGCTCGTCCACCTCCTCCTCGCCGTGGCCGTGCTGCTGGCCGTGCCCGGCGTGCGCGCCCTCGAGCGGCGGGCCCCGTTCGGCGTGGCCCTGGCGGTGCTGGCCGCCGGCCTGGCGCTGCGCTTCGACGTGATCGGGCTGCCGCTCGAGGACCACCGCGTGAGCCGGCCCCAGGAGGTGCTGTGGCTGTTCGCCCTGGGCTGGGCCGGAGCGGTGGCCCACACGACCGGGCGCCGGGTGCTCCTCGGCGCGGTGGCCGTGGCCGCGGTGCCCGGCTTCTTCCCGGGTGACGACCGCGAGGTGGTCGTGCTGGCCGCCCTGCTGCTGCTGCTCTGGGTCCCCACCGTCCCGGTGCCGGCCCCGTTGGCCCGGGTGGGCGCCACCCTGGCCGGCGCGTCGCTGGCCATCTACCTGACGCACTGGCAGGTCTACCCGCCGATCCTGCGGGCCCACGGTCCGCTGCCGGCCACCGTCGCCGCGCTCGCGGTGGGCGCCGCGGCGTGGTGGCTGGTCGACCGGATCGTGCGCCGCGGGCGGCGGTTCAGAACCAAGTGGTGCACCACGGGGTCGTAGGGCTGCCGAAGGCGGCGTCGGCGGCCGCCAGAGCGCCCGGCACGAGCTCCTCGACCAGACCCGCCGCGGCCAGCGAGGCCAGCGACGTCCCGCCCAGGCTGGCGGCGCCCAGCGCGGCCACCGGCAGGCGCAACGCGGGTGACGCGGTGGAGGGCGTGCAGCTGACCCCCTCGGGCCCGCCCTCGAGCGCGAAGCGACCGCCGGCCAGACCGAGGTCGTCGACCACCTCCAGCACGACGCGCACCTCGACCGGGTAGGTCCTCGCGCCGAGGAACGCCGACGGGTCGAGGAGGCGCACCCACAGCAGATCGGAGCGGTGGACCTGGCGGAAGCGCCGGGCGTCGACGAGCAGGTGGCGCAGCGGCTCGTCCACGCTGCGGTCGCGGGCCTCCACCTCGGCCACCAGGTCGGCTTCGAGGCACATCGCCCAGAGCAGCCGGTAGGCCTCCGGCGTGGTGGCCACCAGCTCGTCGACCACGAGCGTGCCCACCGCGACGCGGTGCTCCCAGCGCTCGTCGACGTGGTAGCGCAGGTAGCCCGTGGGCCGACCGGCGGGGTCCGAGGCCACCACGGCGCGGCCCGACCAGCCGGGCATGCCGGGGACGTCCACCAGCCCGAGGGCCCGGTCCCACCAGGCGCCGTCGCGCGTGATGCTCCCGGGCACGGCGCGCCGGTGCTCCTCGTAGAGCTCGGGGGCCAGCGGGCGCAGCGCGGCCGGCTCCACCAGGCGGATGCTCCCTGGGGGCGGCGGCGCGGTGAAGGCCACCGGGCGGGGGCCGATGCGGTAGGTGGCGTGGTCGACGGCCGGTCCGAAGCCGAACCGCCCGTAGATGGGGTACTCCGAGGCGATCAGGATGGCGGCCGCCTCGCCCCGCTCGGCGCTGGCCTGGAGGTCGGCGCGCATGAGCCCGCTCATCAGCCCCTGGCGGCGGTGCGTGGGCGACACCGACACCGCGGTGATGGCCGACACCGGCACGGTGGCGCCGCCCGGCAGGGTCAGCTCACTGGCGAACGACCGGAAGGTGGCCACGAACCGGCCGTCGTCCTCGGCGCCGAAGGTGCGGGACAGGTCCATCCAGCCCAGGCGGGCGGCGGCCGCACCCGGCGGCACCGGGCCCTGCTGGAAGCCGACGCGCACCGCGTCCACCCAAGCGGTGAGGTCGTCGGGCTCGATGAGGCGGACCCGGACGGGCACCGCCGCACCCTACGGCCTCCGGCCCGGTCCGCCCGGCACCGGGCGAGACTGGGCCGGTGCCCGACCGGCGCGACCCCCACGAGGTCCTCGGCGTCGCCCCCGGCGCCTCGCCCGCCGAGGTGCGGGCCGCCTACCGCGCCCGGGCCCGCGCGCTGCACCCCGACCGGGCCGGCGCGGCGGGGGCGGCGGCCATGGCCGAGCTGAACGAGGCCTACCGGCGCGTCCGGAGCGACCCGGCGAGATCGGCAGCCGCGGCCGGCGCGCCGCCCGCACCGCCCGCACCGCCGACGACCTCCCGGCCCGGCGGTGGACCCGTGGCCCCCGGCCCGCCGTCGGTCGCCGGATGGGGACGGCCGCTCGCCGTCCTGGTCGTCCTGGCCCTGGTCGCCGCCGTCGTGGTCGTCGTGGCCACGGTGGCCGGGCGGGACGACGCGCCCCCCGGCGACGACGTCGACGGCTCGATCGGCCTCGGCTCCTGCGTGGCCGTGGCCACGGGCGGGCGGCTGGCCGAGGTGGCCTGCGACCAGCCCCACGACGGCCGGGTGGCCGCGGTGGTGGCCTTCGACCAGGAGTGCCCGGCGGGCACGCTGACGTTCGCGTCCGCGTCGAGCTCCCGGGCGGTGTGCGTGGCCGTCAGACCAGGCTGAGCGTGCCGTCGCCCTCCACGACCTCGCCGATCGGGTAGGCATCGACGCCCGCCTCACCCAGCGCATCGAGCGCCGCGGCCTCGTCGCCGCGCCCGACCACGGCCACCATCCCGATGCCGAGGTTGAACACCGCCGCCATCTCGGCGTCGTCGACGTCGCCCAGGCGCTGCACCTCGCCGAACACCGGCGGCACCGGCCAGCTGCCGCGGCGGACGACCGCGCCCGTGCCGGAGGGCAGCACGCGGGGCACGTTCCCCGGCAGGCCGCCGCCGGTGACGTGGGCGAGGCCCTTCACCTGCACCGCGGGGTCAGCGAGGAGCGCTCGCACGGCCGGGGCGTAGATCACCGACGGCCGCAGCAGCTCGTCGGCCAGCGACACGTCGGCGCCGTCCCAGGCAGGCTCGTCGAGGCCCCGACCGGTGAGGTCGAGCAGCACCCGGCGGGCCAGCGAGTAGCCGTTGCTGCGCAGGCCCGGCGAGGCCAGGCCCACCAGCCGGTCACCCGGCACGATGGCCCGGCCGTCGAGGATGGCGTCGCGCTCGACGACACCCACCGCGAAGCCGGCCAGGTCGACCTGCCCGGGCGCCATGGCACCGGGGTGCTCGGCCATCTCGCCGCCGAGCAGCGCGCAGCCGGCCTGGCGGCAGCCCTCCGCCACCCCGCCCACGAGCGCCGCCACCTGGTCGGGGTCGAGCTTGCCGACCGCCAGGTAGTCGAGCAGGAACAGCGGCTCGGCGCCCTGGCACACCAGGTCGTCCACGCACATGGCCACCAGGTCGATGCCGATGGTGTCGTAGCGGCCGGCCATGGCCGCGACCAGCACCTTGGTGCCGACGCCGTCGGTGGAGGCCACCAGCACGGGCTCGCGGTAGCCGGCCGGCAGGGCGCACAGGCCGGCGAAGCCGCCCAGGTCGCCGAGCACCTCGGGGCGGTATGTGGAGCGGGCCAGGCCGCGGATCTTGGCGACGGCCGCCTCGCCCGCCTCGATGTCGACCCCGGCCGCGCGGTAGGTCTCGCCCCGCCCGCCCGAGCGGCGGGGAGCGGGAGGCTCAGCCACCGGCCACGGCCTCCAGCACGCTGTCGTCGGTGGCGCCCTCGCGCCAGGTCACCGGCACCTCGACCGGGTAGTCGCCGGTGAGGCAGGCGGTGCAGAACGAGCCCGGATCGGCCCCGGTGGCCTCGAGCAGCGCGTCGAGCGGCAGGTAGGCCAGCGTGTCGGCGCCGACGAAGGCGCGGATCTCGTCGACGCTGAGGTTGGCGGCCAGGAGCTCCTCGCGCTGGGAGGTGTCCATGCCGTAGAAGCACGGCCACCGGTAGGGCGGCGAGGAGATGCGCAGGTGCACCTCGGCGGCGCCCGCCTCGCGCAGCATGGCCACGATGGCCCGGGTGGTGGTGCCTCGCACGATCGAGTCGTCGACCACCACCAGCCGCCGGCCCTCGATGGTGTCGCGCAGCGGGTTGAGCTTCATGCGCACCGCCCGGGCCCGCAGCTCCTGGCTCGGCGCGATGAAGGTCCGGCCGATGTAGCGGTTCTTGACCAGGCCGTGGCCGTAGGGGATGCCGCTGGCTCGGGCATAGCCTTCGGCGGCCGGCAGGGCCGACTCGGGCACCCCCATCACGAGGTCGGCCTCCACCGGGTGCTGGACGGCCAGCGCCTCGCCCATGCGCAAGCGGGCGGCGTGCACGCTCCCGCCGTGGAGCAGGGCGTCGGGCCGGGCGAAGTAGACGTACTCGAAGGCGCACAGCGCGGGCCGCGGCGCCTCGGTGAACGGGCGGAGCGAGCGCACGCCGGTGTCGTCGATGACGACCAGCTCGCCCGGCTCCACCTCGCGCACGAAGGTGGCGCCCACGATGTCGAGCGCGGGCGTCTCCGACGCCAGCACCCACCCGCCGCCGGGCAGGCGCCCGAGGCAGAGCGGGCGGAAGCCCTGCGGATCGCGCACGCCGATCACCTGGTGCTCGTCGAGCAGCACGAAGGAGAACGCGCCCGACAGCCGCGGCAGCACGGCCATCAGGGCCTGCTCCAGCGCGGTGGCGGGATCGGTGTCGGCCGGCTGGCGGGCGATCGCCTGGTCGAGCAGCTCACCCACCACGTCGCTGTCGCTCCCGGCCACGCCGACGAGCAGCCCGGCTTCCTCGCTGAGCGCCTCGGTGTTGACCAGGTTGCCGTTGTGGCCGAGCGCGAAGGGGTGCCCGGCGGCGTCGCGGTAGATGGGCTGGGCGTTGCTCCAGGTGCTCGACCCGGTGGTCGAGTAGCGGGTGTGGCCGATGGCGGCGTCGCCCGGCAGCGCGGCCAGCGTGCGGTCGTCGAACACGTTCGACACCAGGCCGACGTCCTTGACCACGGTGAGGCCCCGCCCGTCGGTGACGGCCATGCCGGCGGCCTCCTGCCCGCGGTGCTGCAGCGCGTACAGCCCGAGGTAGGTGAGGTGGGAGACGGGCTGGCCGGGGGCTCGGACCGCGAAGACCCCGCAGGCCTCCTTCGGGGTCTCGCTCACGGGACCCATGATGGCACGCCCCCTCCCGACACCAACCGATCGCCCTGTGGCACGTGGCAGGGGTGACATGGCCATGCCGCGCCGGGCTCAGGCCGAGGGGGCGGCGGCGGCGAAGGCCTCGGGCAGGTGGGCCCGCCAGCGGGCGGCCAGCTCGGCCACGGGCAGGTCGACGTCGCCGACCACGAAGCGGTCGCCGCCGGCGGTGCCGAGCCGGCGCAGCTCCACGCCGGCGGCGGCCGCCCGGCGGCGCACCTCCTCGACGCGAGCGGGATCCACGGCCAGCACCACCGTCGCCGGCGTCTCGCCGAAGAGCGCGGCCGGACCCGGGGGCAGCGGCACGTCGCAGCCCACCTCCGCCGTGACCGCCATCTCGGCCAGGCAGGCGGCCAGGCCGCCGTCGGCCACGTCGTGCACGCCGTGGAGGAGCCCGGCCCCGACCAGCTCGCGCACCAAGGCGGCGACGCGCCCGGCCAGCTCCAGGTCGGCGGGCCGCAGTTGCCCGCCCTGCGCGCCGCGGTCCCAGGCCCAGCGCGACCCGACGAGGTCGTCGGGCTCGGGGGCGGGGCCGACGGCCAGCAGCTCGTCGCCCTGGACGAGCGTGGGACCGGGCGGCCGGGTGCGGAGCTCGTCGACCACGCCGAGCAGGCCGACCACGGGGGTGGGGTCGATGTCGTGGCCCCGGCTCTCGTTGTAGAGGCTGACGTTGCCGCCGATGACCGGCACGTCGAGGGCCCGGGAGGCCTCGGCCATGCCGTCGATGGCCTCGGAGAGCTGCCACATCACCTCGGGGTGCTCCGGGTTCCCGAAGTTCAGGCAGTTCACCAGCGCGACGGGGCGGGCCCCCACGCAGGCCAGGTTCATCACCGCCTCGACGACCAGCCGGGCCGTGCCGGCGCGAGGGTCGACGGCGCACCACCGGTGGTTGCCGTCGGTGGTGAGGGCCAGGCCCCGGCCGGTGTCGAGCCCGGTGGTGGGGTGCTTGAGCCGCAGCAGGGTGGCGTCGCCGCCCGGGCCGACCACCGTGTTCAGGAAGAGCTGGTGGTCGTACTGCTGCCACACCCATGCCGTGTCGGCCAGCATGGCCACGAGCTCGTCGGCCGCGGCCTCGGGGCGCGCCGCCAGGGAGGCCGGGGTGGGCAGGCCCGAGCGGTCGGGGGCGGCCATGGGCCGGTCGTAGAGCGGTGCGTCCTCGTGCAGGGTGGAGGCCGGCACGTCGGCCAGCAGCTCGCCGCCGAGGCGGTCGAACACCCGCAGGCGCCCGCCCTCGGTCACCTCGCCGACCACGGAGGCGCGCACCTCCCAGCGGGCGCAGATGGCCTTCACCTCGTCGAGGTGCTCGGGCGTGACGATGGCGAGCATCCGCTCCTGGCTCTCGCTCGTCATCACCTCGAACGGCGCCATGCCCGGCTCGCGCTGGGGCACCTCGGACACCCACACGTCCATGCCGACGCCGCCGCGCGACGCCGTCTCGCTGGTGGCGCAGGTGAGACCGGCGCCGCCCAGGTCCTGGATGCCGACGACCAGGCCGGCGTCGAGCAGGGCCAGGCAGGCCTCGATGAGGCGCTTCTCCTCGAAGGGGTCGCCCACCTGCACGCTGGGCCGCTTCTCCGCGTCCTCCTCGCCGCCGAACCCGGCGGAGGCCAGGACGCTCACCCCGCCGATCCCGTCGCGCCCGGTCGTGGAGCCGAGCAGGACGGCCAGGTTGCCGACGCCGCTGGCGCGGCCGAGCACCAACCGGTCGACGGGCAGCACGCCGAGGCACAGCACGTTGACGAGCGGGTTGCCGGCGTAGGTGGCGTCGAAGACGACCTCGCCGCCGACGGTCGGCACGCCGACGGCGTTGCCGTAACCGGAGATGCCGTGCACCACTCCTTCCGCGATCCAGCGGCTCCGCGTGTCGTCGAGCGGACCGAAGCGGAGCGGGTCCATCAGCGCGATGGGACGCGCTCCCATGGTGAAGATGTCGCGCAAGATGCCGCCGACGCCGGTGGCGGCGCCCTGATAGGGCTCGATCGCGGACGGGTGGTTGTGGCTCTCGATGCGGATCGCGGCGGCGATGCCGTCGCCCACGTCGACCACTCCGGCGTTCTCCCCCGGCCCGACGAGCACCCACGGCGCCTCGGTCGGCAGCCGTCGCAGGTGGATCCGCGACGACTTGTAGGAGCAATGCTCGGACCACATCACGGCGTACATCGCCAATTCGAGGTGGTTCGGGCGGCGACCGAGGAGCCGTTCGACGTCCTCGGCCTCCGCGTCGGTCAACCCGAGCGCGCGGTGGAGCGGTTCATCCACGCACGCCACCGTACACAGGGCGGCCCGCAGTCCCTCCCGCCGCGCCGGGGAGGTGCGGTGTGACGCTCGGCAGCGGGTAGGAATGTGCGACATGAGCCCGGCCAAGAAGCGCGCTTCCACCATGTCGGACGACCACAAGGCCGCCCTCGCCATCGGCCGATCCGAGGGACGGGCGGTGCGCAACTACCTCGAAGCGCTCGAGGCTCACAAGCCGCGCCGCGGCCGCAAGCGCACGCCCGAATCCATCCGTCGGCGGCTGGAGATCATCAGCGAGACGATCGATGACGCCGATCCGCTCACGCGGTTGCAGCTCATCCAGGAGCGGATGGACCTCGAGCAGGAGCTGGCCAGCCTGCAGGCGTCCGTGGATCTCCAGGCGCTCGAGGCCGAGTTCGTCCAGGCCGCTCGCAGCTACAGCGCCCGCAAGGGCATCTCCTATGCCGCGTGGAGGGAGCTCGGCGTGCCCCCGTCGGTGCTCAAGCGCGCCGGCATCACCCGCAGCGGGACGTGATGACGACTCGCCTCAGGTGCGGACGGAGGCGGCGTCGAGCACCGAGCTCAGCAGGGCGTTGCCGTCGGTGGAGCCGAGCAGCTCGTGTGAGGCGCGTTCGGGGTGCGGCATGAGCCCCACCACGTTGCGCTCGGCCGAGCACACGCCGGCGATGTCGTCCATCGACCCGTTGGGGTTCTCCACGTAGCGCAGCACCACGCGCTCCTCGGCCCGCAGCTCGGCCAGCACCTCGGGCGAGCACGTGTAGTTGCCCTCGAAGTGGTTGATCGGGATGCGCAGGACCGTGCCGGGCGTCACCCGCTGCGTGAGCGGGCTGCGGTCGGTCTCCACGCGCACCTCCACCGTGCGGCTCACGAAGGCCAGGCCCGCGTTCTTCTGCAGCGCGCCGGGCAGCAGGCCGGCCTCGCACAGGATCTGGAAGCCGTTGCAGATGCCGATCACCGGCCCGCCGTCGCGGGCGAACTCGGCCACCGCGCCCATGATCGGCGAGAAGCGGGCGATGGCGCCGGTGCGGAGGTAGTCGCCGTGGGCGAAGCCACCCGGGAGGACCACCGCGTCGACGTCGGACGGGAGGCGCCGGTCGCCGTGCCAGACCACCTCCGCCCGGCCACCGAGGGCCCGGAAGGCCTCGACCGTGTCCTGCTCGCAATTGGTGCCGGGGAACAGCACCACACCGATCGTCACCGCAGTTCCTCCAAGCTGACGTGGGCCTCTTCGATCACGGGGTTGGTGAGGAAGCGTCGGCACAGGTCGTCGACCGTCGCCCGGGCCGTCGCCTCGTCGGGGGCGTCGAGCTGGAAGCGGATGGCCTTCCCCACCGACACGTGGTGCACGCCCTTCACACCGAGGGCCGGCAGCGAGCGCTCGATGGTCGCACCTTGAGGATCGGCCACACCGGCGCGCAGGCGCACCTCGACGAGCACGGAGAAGGTCATGACGCCATCGTGGCACCCGCGCCGGGCGCCGCCGCGAACGGCTCGCCGGTGAGGCGCTCGTAGATCGTGACGTACCGCTCGCGCATGGCCTCGACCACCTCGGCCGGCAGCGGCGGGGGCGGCGGCTGCTTGTCCCAGCCGCTGGCCTCCAACCAGTCGCGCAGCGGCTGCTTGTCGAACGAGGGCGGCGTGGTCCCGGGCGTCCAGCCCTGCGCGGGCCAGAAGCGCGAGGAGTCGGGCGTGAGCAGCTCGTCGGCCACCACCAGGCGCCCGTCGACCCAGCCGAGCTCGAACTTGGTGTCGGCCACCACGATGCCCCGCTCCCGGGCGTGGGCCACGGCAGCGGCGAACACCGCCAGGCTGAGGTCGCGAGCGGCCTCCGCGGTCTCCCGACCCACGAGGTCCACGGTTTCGGCCCACGACAGGTTGCGGTCGTGCTCCCCGGGCGCGCCCTTGGTGGACGGCGTGAAGCGCGGCTCGGGCAGGGCGTCGGCCTCGCGCAGCCCGGCGGGCAGGACCTCGCCGTGCACGGTGCCCTCGCGGCGGTACTCCTGCCAGGCGCTCCCGGCGAGGTGGGCCCGCACGATGCACTCGATCGGCAGCATCTCGGCCCGCCGCACGAGCATGGTGCGGCCCTCGAGCTCGGGCCGGCGGGCGGCGGGCGGGAAGTCGTCGAGGCGGGTGGACACGACGTGGTTCGGCGCGACGTCGGCCAGGCGGGCGAACCACCACGCCGACAGCGCGGTGAGCACGCGGCCCTTGTCGGGCACGGGCTCGGCCATCACCACGTCGAAGGCCGACACGCGGTCGGTGGCCACCAGCAGGAGCCGCCCCTCCCCCGCGTCGTAGACCTCGCGGACCTTGCCGGCGTGGACCAGCCGCAGGGCGTCGAGGAAGCGGTCGGTCACCGCACGCCCTCGAGGGCCTCGAACACCGGGCCGATGCGCGACAGCGCCCGCTCCAGGCTGAAGGCCTCGTCGAGCTGCTCGGCCGTGAGCGGCACGCGCTCGTCCTCCTCCAGCACCGAGCGGAAGGGGCGCTCCTCGGACCACGCCCGCATGGCGTCGTCCTGGACGATCCGGTAGGCGTCGTCGCGGGTGAGCCCGCCGGCGACCAGGGCGAGGAGCACGGGCTGGCTGAAGACGAGCCCGTGGGACAGGTCGAGGTTGCGGCGCATGCGGGCGGCGTCGACGCGCAGGCCCTCCACCAACCGGCGCATGGTGCGCAGCAGGTAGTGCGCCAGCAGCGACGAGTCGGGCAGGATCACCCGCTCCACCGACGAGTGGGAGATGTCGCGCTCGTGCCAGAGGGCGACGTCCTCGAGCCCCGCCGAGAGGTTGCCGCGCAGGATGCGGGGGAGGCCCGACAGCCGCTCGGCGGTGATCGGGTTGCGCTTGTGGGGCATGGCCGACGAGCCCTTCTGACCCGCCTTGAAGCCCTCCTCGGCCTCGCGCAGCTCGGTGCGCTGCAGGTGGCGCAGCTCGGTGGCGAAGGTCTCGATGCTGGCCCCCACCGCCGCGCAGGCGTAGAGGTACTGCGCGTGCCGGTCGCGGGCGATCACCTGGGTGGAGGGCACCGGCACCAGGCCGAGGGCCTCGCACACGCTGCGCTCCACCGCGGGGTCGACGTTCGACCACGTGCCCACCGCGCCGGAGAGCTTCCCCACGGCCACCGCCTCGCGGGCGGCGCGCAGGCGGGTGCGGTCGCGGTCGGCCTGCAGGCACCACAGCGCCAGCTTCACGCCGAAGGTGGTGGGCTCGGCGTGGACGCCGTGGGTGCGGCCCGCCATGGCCGTGTCGCGGTGCTCGAGCGCCCGGGCCTTCAGCACGGCGACGAGCTCGTCGGCGGCGTCGAGCAGCAGGTCGGCCGAGGCGGTGAGCGTGGCCGCCAGCGCGGTGTCGACGACGTCGCTCGAGGTCAGCCCGTAGTGGATCCACTTGCCGGCCGGCGGCCCGATGGCGGCCTGCACCACGTCGACGAAGGCGGCCACGTCGTGGTCGGTCACCCGCTCGCGCTCGGCCACCCGGGCCACGAAGTCGGCGTCGACGACGGGGGCCCGCGATCGGGCGGCCTTGGCGTCGTCCTCGGGGACCACGCCCAAGCGGGCCCACGCCTCGGTGGCCAGCAGCTCCACCTCCAGCCAGCGGGCGAGGCGGGCCTCGTCGGTCCACAGCGCGGCCATCTCGGGCAGCGAGTACCGAGGTATCAATTCGCCTCCTTCACCGACCGAAGGTTAGAGGCAAGGAGCCGGGATCCAAGGAAGGGGCAGCGCTCGGATGCAATGCACGAAGCACCTGTTCGAGCTGGCCGCAGACGTCTGCGCCTGGTGCGGGCAGCTCTGGTGTGGCTCGTGTCTCACCTACGTGGAGGGCGAGCGCGCCGAGCCGATGTGCGTCACCTGCGCGCTGGTCCGCTCCGGCGTGCGGCCCGGGAAGCTGCGCCCGGTGCCGCGCCGGCACGTGCGCCGACGCCGCGAGGAGCTCCGCCGCTACCTGGCCGTGGCGCCGAGCGCGGTGCAGGTGCTGCCCGACCTCCAGCTGCCGGGCGACGTCCTCACCTGAGTGCGGCGATGTCGCGGCGGAGCTGCCGGCCCGGCCAGCGGATCAGGTCGACGGCCTCGTAGGCGCGCCCCCGGGCGGCCTCGAGGTCGGCGCCGAGGGCGGTGACCGCCAGCACCCGCCCGCCGTTCGTCACGAGCTCGCCGGGCCGCTCGCCCGCGGCCACGCCGGCGCAGAACACCTCGACCCCGGCCAGCGCGGCCGCCTCGTCGAGGCCTTCGATCGGGTCGCCGCGGCGCACCTCGCCCGGGTAGCCCTCGGCGGCGCACACCACGGTGACCGCCGCGTCGGGCCGCACCGCCGGGGTGCTGCGCAGCTCGCCGGCGGCCACCTCGGCCAGCAGGGCGGCCAGGTCGCCGTCGAGGCGGGGCAGCACCGCCTGGGCCTCGGGGTCGCCGAAGCGGGCGTTGTACTCCAGCACCTTCGGGCCGTCGGGCGTCAGCATCAGGCCGGCGTAGAGCACGCCGCGGTAGTCGATCCCCCGGCGGCGCAGCTCGTGCAGCGTGGGCTCGACGATGTCGGCCACCACCTGGTCCACGAGCGCGCCGTCCACGAACGGCACCGGCGAGTAGGCGCCCATGCCGCCGGTGTTGGGGCCGGCGTCGCCGTCGCGCAGCCGCTTGTGGTCCTGCGCCGGGGGCAGCGGGACCACCCGCCGGCCGTCGCACAGGCACAGCAGCGAGACCTCCGGGCCGGTGAGGCCCTCCTCCAGCACGACGGTGCGGCCCGCGTCGCCGAAGGCCGCGCCGGAGAGCTTGGCCCGCACGTCGTCGGCCGCCTCGCGCCGGTCGGTGGTGACGAGCACGCCCTTGCCCGCGGCGAGGCCGTCGGTCTTCACCACCACGAGCTCGCCCAGGCCGTCGAGGAAGGCCAGGGCCGCGTCGAGCTGGTCGGCACCGAAGGTGGCCGAACGGGCCGTGGGCACCCCCGCCGCGTCGAGCACCTCCTTCATCCACGCCTTCGAGCCCTCGAGGCGCGCGCCGTCGGCGCCGGGGCCGACGACTGCCCGGCCGCGGGCCCGCAAGCGGTCGGCGAGGCCGTCCACCAGCGGCTGCTCGGGCCCGACCACCACCAGGTCGGCCTCCACCTCCTCGGGCGGTTGCGAGGTGGACCACGGGATCCCGGCGTTGCCCGGGGTGACCACCACCTCCGCCGTGCGAGCGAGAGCCGAGGCCAGGGCGTGCTCGCGGCCGCCCGACCCGACGACGCAGACCTTCACGAGCCCGGCGCCACCTGGACGAGCTGGTCGCGCCCGGGCCCCACGCCCACCAGGTTGATGGGCACGCCCACCTGCTCCGCCAGGAAGGCGACGTAGTCGCGGGCCGCGGTAGGCAGGTCCTGCAGCTCCTGCACCGCGGTGAGGTCCTGGCGCCAGCCGGGCAGCTCCTCGTAGATCGGCCGGGCGGCGTGCAGCTCCGACTGGTGGTAGGGCAGCCGGTCGACGCG
>Ga0182742_1001844_pt1 | contig 25491 bp, 20 predicted proteins | sample eDN5th37CBELigMG_FD_128880 | JGI IMG/M metagenome (GOLD analysis project Ga0182742, IMG submission 128880) | Enriched Miracle-Growth compost microbial communities from Emeryville, California, USA - eDNA 5th pass 37_C BE-Lig MG (version 2)... ...
AGTCGATCCCCCGATCGATCGCCCGATGGACGTCGTCGACGGCCAAGGCGGTCCCGCCCCTCGTGGCGAGCCCCAACCGGCAGCCGGGTCCGCCCAGCGCCGAGGCGGGACGGCGGAGGAACGAGGCGATCGAGGGGTCTTTGGCGATCGATTCAGGCATGGGTTCCCCCTCCTTCTTTCTTTATCAGCGACCAGGTTCCTCATCCTCCGGCTCGACGCCCCGGCAAGCCTCGGAACGCGCGCCGGGCATGGGGGCACAGCGGATTAATAGCTTTGGAGCATCAGCCAAGCATCCTAGAGACCTGGAATTGAAGAGAGGCGAGATCGTCCCGCTTGATCCAGAAGTCAATCCGGCCCATATCGTACCACATCCGGCCGAGGCCCTTCTCGTTGGCGCCGATCTGGGGTGGGAAGCGCCAGTCGCGCTTCGGAGGCCAGGCCTGGGGCGTGGGCGCTCTCGTAATGTCCTACGCGACCGCCGGATAAGCGTAATCGGGATGCTTCGCGACGCGGTCGCGCGCATGGGTCTGGAGCAAGTCAAGCATCTCATCTCCCACCAAAGCCTCAAGGCTCGTGCGATTTCGGAGCAACTTCGCCGGCGACCTTCGGCCGAGGTTGACGAGTTGCCCGACCGGCGCGCTCTAAGGAAAACGTTTCTAATGCCGAAAATGACGAGATATTGAAAGAGTTTCGGTTCAATGGAACGTCGGCGAGAGAAATTCCATCGCGGCGCTCGTCACCGCGCAATAATCCGCAAGGCCTTGGGGGTTCGGTGTAATTTAAAGAATATGCGATTGCAGCTCTTGTTTAATAGGTTATTAAGGAATAAGCTTGTTGAGTTGGGTTGTGTGTTGGGGTAGTCTTGCTCGTGTTTGAAAGAAATGTCTCGAGACATCGTTGCGTCGCCATGCCTTCTTTCAATCGAGGAGAATTCAGTGAAAGCGAAACGAGTCGTCGTGCTGCATGCTGTTCCATCGAGGGAACCCCGCGCTCCGATCGGCCTGGACGAGAGTCCGGCCGGCGGCGTCGTCCTGTCGATTCTTGATGAGGCTTCGCCAGGCCTGGAGGAGCTTCGAGAGAGGCCGGGCTACCGAATCGAAGCCCCAAGTTTCGACGTTCAACTAATCGCGCCCATGTCCGTCTCGCAGGCTGATGCGAGCGCTTCGCCGCCGGAACTTAGCTGGGGCGTGGAGGCCGTTGGCGCTTTGGACTCCCCATTCGACGGCGCCGGCGTCGTCGTGGCCATCCTCGACACGGGCATCGACCGCGAGCATCCCGCGTTTTCGGGAATCGAGGTCGTCGAAGAGGATTTCACGGGGGAGGGAAACGGCGACTCGAATGGGCACGGCACGCATTGCGCGGGCACGATCTGTGGCCGCGATGTGAACGGAACGCGGATCGGCGTTGCCCGGGGCGTTAAGAAACTTCTCATCGGGAAGGTGCTTGGCTCAAGCGGCGGTGGCTCCACCGACGGCATCGCCGACGCCATGCAGTGGGCGCTGAAGAATGGGGCCCACATCATCTCGATGTCGCTGGGAATGGACTTCCCAGGCTATCAGAGAGAGCTTGCCCGCCGCGGGGTTCCCCAGGAAGTGGCGACTTCCATGGCGCTGGAGGGCTATCGCGAGAACATTCGGCTGTTCGACAGCATCGCGGCGCTAATCTCCGCCGGCGAATTCTTGGGGCGTCGCGCCTTGGTCGTGGCCGCCGCCGGGAACGAAAGCCGCCGGGACGTCAGTTCGGGGTTCACGATCGCCAAGGCGCCCCCGGCGGCGGCCGAAGGGTTCCTCTCCATCGGAGCGGTCGAGTTGGCCAACGATTCGGAGAGGCGGTTTAAAATCGCGCGGTTCTCCAATACGAAGGTGGACTTGGCCGCCCCCGGCGTGGGGATCTGGTCCGCGAAGCCGGGTGGTGGTTTGCACGCCCTGTCCGGAACGAGCATGGCCGCGCCCCATGTCGCGGGCGTCGCCGCTTTGTGGGCTCAGAAGTCCATCAGCGAAAATGATGGAGACGTCATCATTGGAGACGTGTTGGAGAGCCTGCGTTGGAGCGCCGAGATGTCCCCCGGCTTGAAGCGGGAGGATGTCGGCAAGGGAGTCGTCAAAGCGCCGGTCTAAGCGGTGCCGGTCTTGTCCCAACTCGCGCTGGGCGGATCCGGGGAAAAGCCGGAGAAGCCCAGCGGAGACACATCGATCAGCGCGCGACTTCCCCCGCCCCTCGAAAGCCGGGACGGTACGGGGAGAGGCGCGCTCGTCCGGCCCGCCCCGAACGGACCTCAAGCAATTCGGGATTGCTGTTGGGGCCGACCCTGATCTGATCAGATATCGGCCAGGCGCTTCATCCGGGAAGTTTGGCGAGGTCGGGGCCGGCTCGGCGCCTCTCCCCGCGCTCTCAATGGCATTGGAAAATCAGCCAGACATCCTGGAATTGAAGTGAGGTGAGATCGTCGCGCTTGATCCAGAAGTAAATCCGGCCCACGTCGCCCCACATCCAGCCGGGGCCGTCTTCGTCGGTATCGATTTGGAGCAACAGTCGCCAATCGCGCGCTCCGGGGGCCAACTCTTGGGCGCGGGGGCTTTCGTAGCCTTCGGGACCACCGCAATTTACCCCGTTTGAGGCGAGTTGACACTCGAGCTCCATGGGGTTCTGGACGACTTCCGGATGGCCGAGCAGGCGATGGAGCGTCGATCCGTCGGATCCCGTCAGCTCCTCGCGCAGCGCTTCGTAAGCTTCGAAGGCCGGTGTGTCGTATTCGATGGTTTCCAGGTCGTTTGGAATGGTCAGCTGAGCCGAGAACTCCACCCGACACGAATCCGCGAGGTGCTCCGGATCGGCGTCGGCGGGAGGTTCGGCGCGAACGAGGGCCGATCGGTCGCAGTCCGCGTAAAGGACGCGACAACAACCGCGATCCGCCGGGTCGAATCCCCACGGTTCGTCATATCGGTCGTAGAAGAAGTACAACCAGCCCGATTCCGGCAAGGCGTCGTCGATTCTCGGAACGTCGCGCAGGTCAATCTGGGCGATGAAGCCAAGCGGCTCGGGGTGTTCCGGGTTTCGGGGCTGGCCCAATATGTTATCTCTTTGCGCCGACGGCAACCAGCGGGGCCATTCGGTTCCCTGGGGCAAATCGGGAACGCCGCCGATTCGGGATTCTCCGAGGCCGATCTGATCCTGGGGGACTCGTTGAGTGACCAGACGCGCGGAAGGAAGGGCGAGAGCCGGCAAGTCGAGCGCCGATAACCCGGGGTGTTTGGCGATGTGGTCGCGCAACCCGGCCCAGAGAGAATCCAAAGGCGGCTTCATGGGCGCTTTCCTTTTTCGATTGAGTTGTCCTGGACGAGTTTGGGGCGTCCCCCCCCTTCCCCGCTTCCGTGGAGCTAAAGAACCTCCATGGCCTACCAACCCCCCGCCGAGGCCCACCACGATCCGACGCCGGTCAGCCCACGAGGGAGGGAGGCGCCCCAGGCCATAATAACTTAAAACGGGACCGAATGGTCTCGACATTGGGGTCCACTTCCTTAGGACTCGTCCCCCATCTCATTCTTGATGACGAACGCTCTCAATTCGGCCATTTTGCCATCGCGAAACCGCCAGACATCACAGTACGAGTGGAGAGCCGTCCTCCCGTCTTCGTCCCTCATGGTGACATCGCCGAGCGCCGTGACGAAATCGCCCTCGGCGATTAAGTGAGAGACGGTTGGCGTTGGCGGTTCCTTGTACGCCGTTGCCATCCATTGGCGAACAGCCTCTTTTCCTCGAAGGGTCGTGTCGCCAACGAACGTCCAGAGCGTGTCGTTAGCGCAGTACGACATGAATCCCTCGTAGTCGCCTCGTGTGACGGCTGCATTCGCCTCTTCGAGCACCCCTTTGTTGTTCTCCATCATCTCGACGGCTCCCGTGGCAAGTGAACGTCGAACGGAGCGAAATGCAGCCGCCTTTCCTGATTGTGTCTACATAACCTTTATGCTTGCTGGGCCGGGAGAGAAAAAGGTGAGTGAGCCCGGACTCCACATGCCAAAATAAAAATCCCGCCAACAGTCGCTTTCGCAACCACTGGCGGGATTCGATGTTGCATCAAAATCGGGGCGAGAGGATTTGAACCTCCGGCCTCACGGACCCGAACCGTGCGCTCTAGCCAAGCTGAGCTACGCCCCGTCGTCTGCGTGAGATGCATCATAGCGATTCGCGGCGATCTGTCAACGTCGACGCGCGCGATTCTTTCTTGGAGGCGGGCGCGTGGTGGTCCAGAGGGGTCGAAGAGGCGTCGAGAAAGGCTCGCCAGTCGCGCTCGAGGGTGGCGAGGTCGGAGCCGAAGGCGCGCTGGAAGGCTTCGAACGCGAAGGCGGCGCCGGAGGGGGCCGAGGGGTTTCGGAGGAGGTCGAGGTAGGTGACGAATTGCTCGGGATGGCGGGAGCGGAGGAAGTAGACCAGGGCCCAGGCTTGGGCGTAGGCGCCGCGGTGGTAGCCTCGGCCGAAGGCTCGGTCGCGGACCAAGGGTTCCAAGAGCGGAGGGGGTTTGAGCAGACGCCAGTCGGCCAGGCGGATATCGTGGGCCCGGCCGATTCCCGCCCAGCGGCCCCCTCGGACCACCTCGAACTGCATCGCCAAACCCTCTTGAAGCCAGATCGGGAAGGCGTCGTGGCGCGGGAGAAGGCCGCTGTTGGCCGCGAGGAGGTGGACCATCTCGTGGGCGGCGATGCCGTCGTCGAAAGCCAGGCGCTGGACCTCCAGAAGAAGCTCCTCTCGGAGCGCGTCGCGCTCGAGCCGATCGGCCAAGGCGGCGGCCTCGTCGCGGCCGACCGTCCGCGCGGGTTCGCCCGCGAGCGCCACCCGCGCCCGGGCTCGCGGGGGGAGGCGGTCGAACGCCTCGCGAAACCGCTTCAATTCGGCCCGGCGGTCGCGGAGGGCCTCCTGGTTGCGCCGATGCTCGTCGTTGCCTCGGGCGTCGTAGGCGACGACCGCGTTCCAGGTTGGATGGAAATAGCCCCGGGTGGTCGCGAAGGGAGAGGCGTTTTGCGCCTTCAAAAACGCCTGGTAATCCGCCTGGTCGGCGAACCAAACGAAGATCAGCCGGCGGTCGGGAGCCCGCAGCTCGATCCCCGAGCCGGCGAACGTCAGGTAATAGCTGGTGACGACCCGCTCCAAAAGCGCGACCCGCGCGGCGGCCTCGGCCTCCGAGTGCTGGTGCAAGAGGAGGACATGGGGCCCCCGCTCCTCTTCGACGGCGATCCCAAGCGCCCGGCGGAAATTGTCGGCGTCGGGGTCGGCGCTTGGGGGCTCCAGGCGCTTCAGGGCCTCGACCATCCGGGCGGTTGGGGCGTGTCGCGGGTCGAGTTGGTGGATGGCCTGGAACTCGGCGACGGCCTCGTCGGTCAGTCCGTTCTCAAGCGCCCACCAGGCCGCGGCGAACCGCTCCGCCGGGCCCGCCGATTCGGCCCGGCTTCGCCGCGACTCCCATTCCTCCTTGGGGAGGAATCCGGGTTGGCGTTTCTCCAAATCCTCGGGGAGGAAGGCGTAGGTTCCGCCGCCGGCTTCGATGAGGATCGAACCATCACGCTCGACGGCCGGCGCCTGGACCGCCCCCCCGCCCTTGAAATAAATCAGGTCGGCCCGGGAGTTTGAATCAAGCGCCGCGGTCCCCAAGGCGAGGACGAGGCTGACGAGCGGGCCTCGGAGATTCCCCAAGGCCCCGAAATTTCGAACGAGGCGAGCCGGCATGGGCGAACCATCCCCTCTAACCCAACGTACGGAAACTCGGACGATTCGACTGAGGATCGTCAAGAAGGATGGGGCGAGTTGAAAAATTCGTGTCGGCTCCGAGCCTCGAATTTCGATGAGCTTGGCAACGGAGACGCGGAGAGAAATACAGGCCGTGCTTCAGGGTGATTTGCGCAAGACAAGGAGGTCAACATGTTGGTGCTCAGCCGCAAGACCGCGCAGACGGTGATGGTGGGGTCGGACATTCGGATTACGGTGGTTCGCCTTGAGGGGAATCAAGTTCGGATCGGGATCGAGGCGCCTCACGACGTCCGCATCCTCCGGGGCGAACTGGTCGAAGAGGGGGAGGAAACCCTCAATCTTCCCGGCCGCCGGTCGGAACCGCTCGAACCGGCGTTGTCATAAGAGACATCGGTGACGACCGCTTCAACCCGAGGCGCGGACGCCCACGCCGTCCCAGCGCCCTCCCGCCACCCTTCTCGAAATTTGAAAGCCCACAAAGACCCGGCGCATCGTCCAGATGACGAAACGCCGGGTTTCTTTTGCGCCGATCGCGGCTCACCGAGACCGTCGCCGGGCGTCCGCTTCCCCTCGGTCAGCGCGTCGTCAAGCGCTCATGGCGAACCGATAGGCGTCCGAGTCATCGGCCGTTGGAATGAAGCGCCGATCGAGAGATCGGCGCTTCCGGGGGAAGCCGGGCGATTGTGAAACGCGCTCGCCGGGATTAGATCGGCGGGCCGTCTCCGATTTCGCCCTCTTGCTCCTCGAACTCGTCGACATCGCCTCCGGCGAAGGCGCGTCGGGCGGCGTCGCCAACGGCGAACGACTCAAGGCAGAGGCCGATCTTGGGGTTAATGGCGTTCTTCTGAGCCGTCGGGTATTCGAAGATCAGGGCGACCTTGTACGGTCCATCGGCGGCGTTGCCGCTCTTGGATCCGTCGAAGATGTGGACCTCGATCGTCTTGGCCTCAAGGACCAAGGTCAAGGAGCGGAAGGTATTGCGGCGCCTTTGCTCCTCTTTGAGCAGAGACGGCGCGACCTCGGCGCCGGAGACGTTGCGAACCAGGTCGAGCACCTCCTCCTCGAAGTTGCCCCGGGGAACGGCCGGCGCCTCGGGCTGCGGCGCGCCTTTTTTGGAGGCCGCCTTGGGGCGGTCGACGCGGGCCAGGACGTGCAGGCTCTGGACGTCGGGCTCGCTGAAGCTGGTCTCCAGGTCGAACCGGCCGGGCTCCACGACGGTCATCTGAAACGTCTGGGTCGGTCCTTCGAGGTTCTTGGGGGGGCGAAGAAAGATGCCCAGCTCTTCAAGCTTTCCCTTGGCCGCCGGCGTCAGATTGTCGTCGAGGCGCCGGTCGTACTTCATCTTGTCGAGCGTCTGCTCGATGCGGAATTCATAGTTCTGCGTTCCGCAACCGAGCGCCAGCAGCAGCCCGGCGCTTCCCAACACGGCCCATGCGCGTTTCATCAAGGTTCCTCTCGACAACGAACGCCCGGCGCGCGCGTCCCGGCGCGGCTGGTCCGTCGATGGTTGGCGTTGGCGAACCAGGAGAAGGATGGGCGATTCGCCGATCCTCCCGCCCTCGCTCGCTCGCTCGCGAATGGCCTCGATCATAATACCCCGGCGCCGTCGACGCCAGTTGTCGGTCGGCTCGTTCCGCAAGTCGAGTTGATCGGATCAACGTCGCGGACGGGTCTCGGCGCCGGCTGGTTCGATCCAGAGGACGCGGCGGATCTTCGAGGGGTGGGCCGGATCGTCGAGTTCGACGACAATCCGCGGCGACCCCGCCCCGGCGTTCTCGGCTTCAAGCAAGCCCCGCCGTTCGTGGGCGCGGAACCATCGAACCATCGGCTCCGAATCGATCCAGGCCACCACCATGCGGCCGTCCAGGGCCGTGGCCGGCTCGTCCTCCTTCGAATAGGCGACTGTGGAGCCGGGCGCCACCAGCGGGGCCATCGCGTCGTCGGCGATCTGAACGCACCGCTGCTCGGCCCTCGCCCTGAGCCACTCGCGCCGGGCCTCGGTTTGTCGGCGCTTGGGATCCTCGATCAAGCCGTCGTGGTTGGGATCGCGCGGCGAAGCGTCGCAATCACCGGGCGGCTCGCCCCGCCGCGGCCGAGAGCGCTCCGTCTCCAGCAGCCGCGCCGCGACCCCGCCCAACTCCGGAGACGCCTCTCCTTCAAGCAGCCGCAACGCCGCCCGCAGAAGCGCCCCGACCGCGTCGGCCGGTCGCGACCCGCCCTCCAGATGCCCCTCGCCCAGAGGGTGACGGAACCTGGGACCCTTGCCGTGGAGAAGCCACGCCGGGTCGACCGAGGTCAGCTCAATGATTTTGAGCACGACCTCCGCGGGGACGGTCACGCCCCCTTCATAGTTGTACCAGGTGCGCACGGGGATTCCGAGCCGCCGAGCCATCTCGGGACCGCCCCGTTCGCCGAACAATTCCAAACGCAGCGCCGCGAGTCGTTCGGCCAATTCAAGCTTGGCCCGGAGCGACTCGGGGAGGGTTTTCCGACGTGCCATGGAGGTAGGGTCCTGAACGCATCCAGCCAATTGAAATAAGAAAGTTCGACGATCCGCATTTATCTCCGCTTCAAGTTCTCGCGAGCTGATAGCTTTTTATAGCCGCGACCGCGGGAAATCAATCGCGAATCCGCGACGATGCCAAAGAACCACGACCCCAAGCGCAATTCCTTGCTTCCATGCAACATTGAGTGGCGTCGTCGCGACGTTCTCGATCAAAAGGATGGGCGCTGGTTTCGTTAAGAATGGGTGTTGGATGCGAGAGAACCCCGCGATTTTGGCTTCCGTCAATCGACCGCGCGGGGCGATGGGAGCTTACTCGTCGTCGTCGAGCTTCAGGTCCATCAGGAACTGGGCGACGGCGTCGTCTCCCTCCGACGAGCCGTCCACGTCGCCGGCGAGCTGGTAGCCCGCGTCCTTCTTTTCGGCTTTGTCCTTCTTATCCTTTTTGCCTTTCTTGGTCTTGGCTTTGGCCTTGGGCGCGGGTTCCTCGACGGGGCCGGCCGAAGGCGACTCGCCCATCATCATTTCCAAGACGTCGAGATCGTCGGTCGGCTCGGCGGAGGTCGCGTCGGTGTCGAAGTCGAGATCGAAATCGTCGGCTTCGACGACTTCCGCGGCGTCGACGACTTCTCCGGCGTCGGGGATCGCCTCGAGTTCGGCGGTGTCCCGCTCCTTCTCGGCGCCGGCGGGGACGGCCGCCGAGTCGACGCGGAGGGTCACGTCGCCAATGGTTAGGGCGTCTCCGGGGTGGAGCACCCGAGGCGCTTCGATCCGGTCGCCGTTGACGAAGGTTCCGTTGGAGCTTCCCAGGTCGCGAACGATCAGGCTGCCGTCGGCCTCGAACAACTCGCAATGGCGGCGGCTTACCTGGGAGGAACGGATTCGGATGACGCAGTCGTCGTGTCGGCCGATGCTGTTGACGCCGTCGACCAGCCGGATCGCGCCGACCTGGCTGCGTCCCTTGAGGACATGGAGTGTGTAATTCATCGCGCAACGATCCCGGCTGGAAGTCTGGGACTCTTTATCATCGCGGCCACGCGCGGCGTCCGCGTAATATTGATTGGACGGTTTCAAACCACGTCCCCGTGGCGGGACGAACGCCCCGGACCCGGGGAGGAAGCGAACGCGCCGATCCTATTCTCTTCAGGCTACATTCTGAACCCCTCGCGTGCAAATGGAAAGCCCGCCGCTTGTGGACGATGTGGACGATGGGCGGTGGATGGTCGCCCTGATTGCCCGCCATGGCGCCCGAGCGGGGAGGACCGCGGAGGGAGGTTGGGAATGGCGCGTCCGGGGAGGGCCGCCTCTCCTCATCCTTTTTTCCTCGCTGTATGATTAAAGAAGAGGGGGCTCGTCGGCCCGTCGCCCGCCGCGTTCTTTCGACTCTCCCCGCGTTGGGGAAAAAATTTTGGGAACTTCGGCGGTGGACGCTTGCAATCCGCGGAGGTCCGACTATACTAACCCTACCGCTCGACGAGACGCACCGGTCGAAACGATCGGAGCGGGAAGTCGGGTCGGATGGCGGCCTTTGGCCTTTCATTGCGGGAGTAGCTCAGGGGTAGAGCACCACGTTGCCAACGTGGTTGTCGTGGGTTCAAATCCCATCTCCCGCTTTTCGACTAGCCTCTGGGTTGGCCGCTTACGCTCGATCGCGTTGGGCGCGTGTTGGCGAGTCAAGCCGACCCGGATCGACGCGACCCGAGGAAACGGTTCTCATGAGCATGGGCGAAGAACGCGATTCGAATACGTCGGTCTCCGGCGACGAGTCGGAGGCGGCCGAAAAGCGAAAACTCGATCTCGACGTTCGGATCGACGACGCCGGCGCTTGCAGGAAGCATGTCAAAATCACGATTCCCCGCTCCGAAATCGAGCGGCAATTCGAGGAATCGCTCCGCTCCTTCCAGAGGGAGGCCCAGGTCCCCGGATTCCGTCCGGGCCACGCCCCCAAGTCGCTGGTGGTGAAGCGGTTTCGCAAGCAGGTCTCCGATCAGGTCAAGACGACCCTTCTGATGGAGTCGCTTGAGCAGGTCGACGAAGACCACCAGCTCAACCCCATCACTCAGCCGAAGCTGGACATCGAAGCCGTCGAGCTGCCCGAAGAGGGGCCGATGGAATTCGACATGGAGGTTGAGGTTCGGCCCGAGTTCGCCGTTCCGGAGTACAAGGGCCTGAAGGTCCAACGTCCGGTCCGCCAGATCTCCGAGAAGGATGTCGATCTCCAGTACGAACGGTTCCTGGAGGGGTACGGCCAGCTCGTTCCCCGGATCGACGCCCCGGCGCGGATTGGCGACTACCTGACCGCCGACCTGGTCTTCCTTCGCGAAGACGGCTCGACGATCAACGAAGTGAAGGAGATCCAGTTCCGGCTTCAGCCCGAGCTGCGTTTCCAGGACGGCCGGATCCCCGAGATCGGCAAGGCGCTCGAGGGGGCCAAGGCGGGCGAGACCCGCGAGGTGGAGGCGGTGCTCGGCACCTCCGTCGCCGACCCCGACCTGAGGGGCAAGGCCGTCAAGGTCCAGGCGACCGTCCACGACCTGAAGGAGCTGAGGCTCCCCGAGGTCAACGAAGACTTCCTGCTCTCCATCGGCTTCGAGAACGTCGAGGAGCTTCGCGGCGCGGTTCGCGAGGCGCTGGAGCGGCGGGTCGCCTCTCAGCAGCGCCGGGCCGTCCGTCGCCAGGTGCTCGACGCCCTGATCGCCGCGACCCCCTTCGACCTGCCCGGCGACTTGGTCTCCCGACAGGAGAAGAGCACCATCTCTCGGATGGTCATGGAGCTGCGCCGGGAGGGAATGTCTCCCGAGGAGATCCGCGCTCGACAGGCCGAGATCCGAGCCAACGCCCACGAGACGACCCTTCGCTCCCTCAAGGAGTTCTTCATCCTGGCCAAGGTCGCCGAGGCCGAGGGCCTCGAGGTTGACGATGAAGACCTGGAGTTGGAGATCGAGGCGATGGCCGAGCGCGCCGACGAAAGCGTAAGGCGCGTCCGGGCCCGCATCGAGAAGGAGGGGATGGTCGACGCCCTGGCCACCGACATCCTGGAGCGCAAGGCTCTGGATCACATCCTTCAGTCGGTGGAGTACGAGGACGTCGCGGTCGATGAGCCGGAAGTCGCCGTCGAGACCCTCGACGAATCGGCCACGCCGGAAGCCGACGACCAGGCCGACGAAGAGGCCCAGGCCTAAGATCGGGATGGGGCCGCCCCTGGTCTTCACCGGGGGCGGTTCGTAAAATTCCCCGAGCGACACTCGTCCACGACCCAGTTGACGCCGATGGCGAAGGACCGTTCCATGCCCCTTGACCACCCGCTCGCGGACCCGAGCTTGCAGCGATACCGCGACTACGCGCGCCAGAGGCAGATGACCCTGGGCGATCTGCTGCTGGAGAACCGCATCGTCTTCCTCGAAGGCGTGATCAACGACGCCGTGGCCAACGCGACGGTGATGAAGTTCCTGTACCTGCAGTACGAGAACCGCACCCAGGGCATCAGCTTCTACATCAACAGCCCCGGCGGCAGCGTCAGCAGCACCCTGGCGATCTACGACACGATGCAGTTCATCGAGTGTCAGATCGCCACCTACTGCATCGGCCTCGCCGCCTCGGGCGCGGCGGTCCTTTTGGCCGGCGGCAGCAAGGGGCGGCGGTACTCCCTGCCCCACTCCAAGATCATGATCCATCAGCCCTACGGCCAGGTCGGCGGCCAGGTCTCCGACATCGAGATCCAGGCCGAGGAGATCATCAAGAGCCGGCGGGTCATCAACGAAATTCTGGCCCAGCACACCGGTCAGCCCATCGAGCGGATCGCCGCCGACACCGAGCGCGACCGCTACCTGACGGCCACCGAGGCCAAGGAATACGGGCTCGTCGATGAGGTGGTCGGCCGGATCGGCGGCGAGAAGGGCCCCGAAGGCGCCGGCGGCGTTGCGGCCCCCAAGCCCGGCGGATATTGACCGAGGCGCGCCCGTTCGCTGGCCGGCCAACGATCACTTCGCCCCCCCTCGCGGGGGGCGTGGACTGAAATATATCCAACTCGCATAGAGGTCCATCCCGATGCCCCTAGTTCCAATTGTTATCGAACGTAGCGGCCGCGAAGAGCGCGCGATGGACATCTATTCGCGCTTGCTCCAAGACCGCATCATCATCTTGGGGACGGCCATCGACGACAACGTCGCCAACCTGATCGTCGCCCAGATGCTCGTCTTGGCCCATCAGGACGCCAAGGCCGACATCCACCTTTACATCAACAGCCCCGGCGGCAGCGTGACGGCCGGCATGGCGATCTACGACACCATGCAGTGGGTTCCCTGCGACGTGGCCACCTACTGCATCGGCCAGTGCGCCAGCATGGGCTCGCTGCTTTTGACCGCCGGCGCCAAGGGCAAGCGCAACGCCTTGCCCAACAGCCGGATCATGATCCACCAGCCCTTGGCGGGGATGGAGGGCACGGCCACCGAGATCCTGATTCACGCGGAGGAGTTCATCCGCATGAAGAAGGCCCTCAACGACATCTACCGACACCACACCGGCCAGTCGCTTGAGCGGCTTCAGGAGGACACCGACCGCGACCGGTTCATGTCTCCCGAGGAGGCCCGCGACTACGGCCTGATCGATCAGGTCGTCGACCGCGCCCCCAACTTCCCCGAGCCGGATCCGGACAAGATCTAAGGGCCGGTTGAGGATTGTCGGATCTCGGAAAGAACGAGGCGAGCGCTTCTCCCGGGAGGGCGAGGCTCTCGCCGAGCCGGCGCTTGACCCGGGGCTCGGCGGGAGTTTCGCCCTCCCGGCCCCGTTTTGGCCCTTGCTCCGTCAACGCCTCAACCTGATTCGGTCTTCGGCCCGTCCGCGCTCCGCGCCTCCCCGGCGAGTTGCGCCAGGATTTCCTCGTTGGCTTCGGGGAATCGATATCGGCTCAATTCCCCGGCGGCGACCCACCGGCAGCCGTGTTCGGGGGTCGGTTCGGCTTTGGGATCGGTCGGTTCGCAGTCGAAGAAGTGGAGCCTGACCCAGCCGTGGGGATAGACGTGTTCGATCGTGGCCCGCGGGGCCCGAACGCTCACGCGCAGGCCGGTCTCCTCCAGGCATTCGCGGACGGTCGTTTGAGCGGGCGTTTCGCCGGGCTCGACCTTGCCTCCGGGAAACTCCCAGTAGCCGGCGTAGACGGTTCCCTCGGGCCGCGCGCGGATCAGGTAACGATCCGCGCGCCGGATGATCCCAATTCCCACGAGGGTCGGGCGCGCGGCCGGCTCCGGTTTCTTCGGGTCAGGCATTCCCGGCCTTGGCCTCTTCGATGGCGCGGCCGGGGGAGCCCATGATGTGGAAGCCGCAGTCGACGTGGACGATCTCGCCGGTGATGCCCGAGGCGAGGTCCGAGAGCAGGAACATGCCCGCGCCGCCGACCTCTTCGCGGGTGATGTTTCGCTGCATGGGGGCGACGGCGACATACAGGCCGGCGAGGTCTTCGAAGTCGCCGACGGCCGACGCGGCGAGAGTCTTGACCGGTCCGGCCGAGAGGGCGTTGACCCGGATGTTCTTGGGGCCCAGGTCATAGGCCAGGTACTTCATCGAGGCGTCGAGCGCCGCCTTGCAGACGCCCATGAGATTGTACCCGGGCACGACTTTTTCGCCGCCGAAGTAGGTCAGCGTGAGGATCGATCCACCGTTGGGCATCAGCCGCGCGGCGTTCCTGGCGACGACGGCCAGCGAGTAGGCGCTGATGTCCATCGCGGTCTTGAAGCCCTCGCGGCTGGCGTCGATGAACGAGCACTTCAGGTCGGCCAGGGGGGCGAAGGCGATCGAGTGGAGGACGAAATCGAGCGAGCCGAAGGTCTCGCCGGCCTCGTTGAAGACCCGGGCCACGTCGTCGTCGCTTTGGACGTCGCAGGGGGTGATGAGCTTCGCCCCGGCCGGCTCGGCCAGCTTGCGCACCCGGCGCTCCATTTTGTCGCCGGGCAAGTGGGTGAAGCCGACCTCCGCCCCCTCGTCGAGGAGCTTGCGGGTGATCGCCCACGCGATGCTGAAATCGTTGGCGACTCCCAGCACCAGACCCTTTTTCCCGGAAAACATCCCCATCGGTGGACCCTTTCGACTCGTTTTTTCGAAGATCGCTCCGGTTCATCAACCCGGGCGCGCAATCTAGTACAATACCCGGACGGACAAGCCCGCACAAAGTCCAGTTTGCGGTTTGCCGTCCCGCGTCGTCCTTCGCGCCACGGTCTTGAGGCTCCTCCATGCGGCTCGGCCCTCTGAAATCCAACGATTCGTCGAAACCCGCTCTCGGCCTTTCGGCGCGCTGGAACGCCGCCGACGCGTGGGAGCGCGCCACCTGGATTGGGGTCTTGGTCGGGCTGGCGCTTCGGGTTTGGGAGTTCTCGGAGTTTCGTCCCCTCTACATGGACGAGGACGCGTTGTTGGGGAACATCCTCGGCTCGGCGATCTTCGACTTCGGCCGCGTGCTGAGTCAGGATCAGCTCGCGCCGCCGGGCTTCTTGGTCGTCGAGCGGCTCCTCGTTCGGCTTCCGCTGAGCGTCCTGGCGACGGGGAGGCTCTTCCCCTTGCTCTGCGGGCTGGCGTCGATGCTGGCGGTTGTCCCGTTGGCCCGCCGCTACGTCGGTCGCCGGGCCGCCGTGATGGCCGTTTGGCTGCTGGCGCTTTCGGACCACCTCATCTACTATTCCGCGGAGATCAAGCAGTACTCGTGCGACCTGCTCGGGGCCATGCTCGCCCTCTTGATCGCCGTCCCGGCCGTCCCGGCCGAGCCGACGCGCCGGCGGTTGATCCATTTGACCCTGCTGGGCGTGGTCGCCCCCTGGTTCTCGTATCCGGTCGTCTTCGTGCTGGCGGGGGTGGGGTTCCATTGGATCGCTCGGAAGATGCTCGCGCGCGATTGGCGGGGCGCGGGGCTGGCCGTCTTGATCTGCTTGGCGTGGCTGGCAAGCTTTTTGGTCTGCTTCGCCGTCTCGCGGGCGATCGTCAGCAAGCGCGATTTTCTGTGGGTCTGGTGGAACTTCGCCTTCCTGCCGATCCCGCCCCGAAGCTGGGACCAGGCCCAGTTCGTCGTCGAGACCCTCGCCAACGTCTTCATCAACCCGGGAAGCCTGCTAACGCCGCTGGGGCTTCCCGCGACGGCGCTTCTGGCGTGTGCTCTGGCGCTGGTCGGGTGCGTCTCGATGGCCAGGCGACGGAGCGACGGCCTGTTTCTGTTGCTCGCCCCCCTGCTCTTCGCGCTCGGGGCTTCGGCGATGCGTCAGTATCCGTTTCACGGCCGGCTGATCCTCGCGTTGGTTCCGACGTATCATCTGCTCTTGGTCGAAGGCGTGGCGGCGGTTGGAAGACTCACCCGGGTCTGGGTCGCGGTGGCCTTGGCCTTGGTTTTCGTGCTCGGCCAGGCGACGGACATCGCCTGGAACCAGGTGGTCTTGCCGAAATCCCGAATCCGCCCGTTCGACACCCACGGCGACCTCAAAAACGACCTGCTCGATTACCTGGATTATCAGCGCGAGAGGCGGGAGAAGAATCCTCCGATCGACGGGCGCGACGTGACGAAACCGTAAAGGGGTCGATGTTCCCCGGGGGGTGGCGTCGCGGGCGTTCGACGGCTTCCGCTCATGGGAGACCCGCCGGTGTCTCGATTCCGGGGCGAGGCGGCTCGGGAGGCGGGTTCTCCCGAGGGTCGGGGAACGTGTTCGCCGGGGCCTCCAAGACCGGAAAGGCCAGGAGATCCAGCTCCCGATTGAACGCCGAGCGAGCCGCGCCGAGGGCCTGGGAGGTCGCCGCGCCGATGTTCAGCCCGCGCTGGCGGATCTCGGGCGTGAGCGCTCCGGGGGCGAACCTGTCGACCAGGTTGAAGGCCGCTTGAACCTGGGGGTCGCCGGCGATGTTTTGGCCGACCGCCGGGTCGACCTGATCGGGTCGAACCGTGTGGGCGCGGGTTCCGTGGACGAACCAACCGCGCGGGCCGCGGACCCAAAGGGCGATCTCGACGACGACCCGGCTCAGATCGGGGGCGATCTCCAGTTGGGTGACGGCCGCCCCCGCCCTCCCCCTCGCGGCGATTCGGGCCAGCTCCGACGCCAGGGGATCGTCTCGCGGGGCCCCGGCATCGAACAACTCGTTGATCTGGGAAAGGATCGCCGAGGGATTGATCCGGGCCGCGGCGAGTGGTTGACCGGCCTGAACGTCGGGCAAGAGCAACCCCTGATGGCGGACGAACCGAAGGTCGGAATCAACGGCGAGTTCGGTCGCCGCGCGGCGGGCCAGCCAGCGGGCCTCGGGCTCCCGGACGATCGGCGCGAGGCGGTCGAGCGACGGCGTTTCCTCGCCGCCCAAGGCGTACCCGCGCGCCTCCAGGGCGTCTTGCAGTTCGGCGATCGGCTTCTCCTCGACGTCGGCGAGGTCGCAGAGCCAGCCCAGGGCCAGCAATCGGGCGTCGGTCCTCGACGCGCGGTCGACGCTTCGGCAATCGCCCCGCGCGACTCGGACGTTGAGCAACGGCGTTTGGGCGGCGGCCTTCTCGTCCTCCAGCCGGGTCAGCTCGCCGTCGATCCAGGAGAGGATGGGGTCGCCGGCCGGAACGAACCCCGCGCGTTCCCGACGCCACGCCTTCAACCGCTCTCGACGCTCGGCGATCGCCGGCTGGGCGACGGTCTCGGCGTTCCGCTCCCATTTCGCGGCCAGGTCTCCGACGCGCTTCTCGGCCCAATCGCGGCGAACCAGCATGTCGAACCCGCCCCGGGGCCCCGCCTCGGGCGAGGTCACCAGCCCCAACAAAACCCGGCCGTCGCGCAAAACCACCCGATCGGCGGCCGTCTCGTCGGCGCCCCGATCGTTCCCATCTTGAACCGGTGAGACCGTCGCGAGACAGACCGCCAAAACCATCGCGGCTTGGAGCATCGTTCACCTCGTCCGTTCATCAGCGGGAGTCAGGTTTCGGGATTTGTCCATTCCTTTATTGTTGTCGGCGGCGCTTTGACGGGCAACTCTCGCAAGCGAGACGTTTTTCATCCCCTCTCCCCCGGGGGCGGGGGGAACCCCACTTGTGGGGTCGGGCCCGAAGGGCCGGGTGGGGGTTGTGGGATTTCGAAGCGAGTTCGGCCCTTTTGATTGGATCCCCAACTCCTTCCGTAAAATCCGACGACCCTCATCCGGCCTTCGGCCACCTTCTCCCGGGGGGAGAAGGACGATTGCGAGGGGCTGTTCTTCTCTCCGCCTCCGCCCTCGGTTGAGCTTGTCGGATCCGGCGGCTTGGGGTACAGAGGCGTTTCCCGCACGTCATGTCGTTCATTCGAGTCGCCGTCCCGGCCGTCGCGTTTCAGGGAGGCTGGCTCTTGTTTCGGGTTTCCGGCGGAGTGGTCCAGATGTCGCATGATCGCCGGGCGCGGCGCGTTCTTGGGATTTTGGTCTGCGGCTTGGTCTTGGCCGTTGGTCCCGGTTGCCGCCGTTTGCCGTTTCACCGCCTGGCCAACGTCCCGGAGTTCGGCCTCGACGGCCGTCGCGAGGCGTATCAGCCGCCCCCCCCGGCGCTGGTTGAGGCGCCGAGCGAGCCGGTTCGCGAGCCTCGGGAAACGTCGATGGCCGCCGTGGCCCCCCCGGCCATCGAGGTCTCTCACGCCGTCGAGGTTGACCCGATCGACGAGCCGATCCCAACCGCGCCGGCGCCCACCCCCATGCTCGACGAGGCGCTGAAGCGGGCCGAAGCTCTTGAAAGAGCCCAGGAAGAGGCCATGCGCCAGCTTGAGACGCTCGCCACGCCGCATCCCGAGCCCGAACCGGAGCCGGAACCCGAGCCCGAGCCGGCGCGGCTTGAGGCGCCGGCGCCTCCGCGCGACGAGGCCGTCAAGCCGGCTTCGGCGGAGGTCGAGGCGCCGGCCGATCCGGCGGACGAGTGGCGCGACGGCGTGGACCGGCTGAAGAAGCTGGCGAGGGAGTCGGCCGATCGGCCCGATTCCGACGATGAGGAGCGGACCAGGCTGTGGGCGGCCCGGGCCGAGCTGATGGACTGTTTGCCCGACGACCTGTCCGCCGGCGCGGCGCCGGCCGTCTTGCCCAGGGCGGTCGCCCTCTTGGCCGACGCGGCGGCCGGGCGCGACGCCGACGCCTCGGCGCTTTCGACCGAGATCGAATCGGCCGTCTCGACGCTCGAAGAACGCGTGCCGCTGGGAATCAACGCGCTGGAGCTTTGTCGCAAGATCGACGGCTTCGGCTCGTTCGAGACGGTCGACCCCCGGACGCTCAAGGCGGGCCGGCCCGTCCTCGTCTACTGCGAGCTGGTCGGGCTGCGCTACGAGCGAGAGGGGGACGAGTTCGTCTCGCGCGTCTCGACCCACGTTGAGTTGCTCAGGGCCGACAACGGCGCGAAGGTCTGGGAGGTCCGGGGCGAGGCCGAGGACCGTTGCCGCCGTCGCCGTCGCGACTCGTACGTCAGCACCCTGATCAACGTCCCCGAATCGATCGAGCCGGGCGACTACTCGCTTCGCCTGACCCAGACCGACGAGGCGGCCGGCGCGGAGGCCTCCGCGGAATTGTCCGTCACGATCGGCCGCTGAGCCCGTTTCCCCTTGTGGAAATCCGCGTATTCGGCGGGCGGATTTTGCCCCGCGGAGCGCGCTCGACACATCCGAGCCTTGCCGACGCCGCGGCGGCAAGCCAGAATGAACCGTCGCGTTCCACCCAAGTCGCTCGATACAACGGGGGTGATGACGATGCGCATCACGTCTCGGCTCGGCGTTTCGGCCGGCCTTGTCGTCCTGGCGGTTTGCTTCGCTCCCATCCCGGAGGCCCTCGAACCGGCCCTCGCTGGTTTGGCGATGGCCCAGGATCCGTTCGAGCCCGAACCCGGCGCCGCGCGCCCGTCGCGGTCGCGATCGTCGAAAAAGGCTCAGCGAGGTCGGACCAAGGCGGCCCCGAGTCGAGAGGCGGCTCCGGCCGGCGAATCGGCCGACGCCTCCGGGGCCCGGGCCGAACCCAAAACCGAGCCGGGGGAACTTTCGTTCTCGAAGGAGATCGCGCCGATCCTCGTGGCCAACTGCGCCGGCTGTCATCGACCGGGACGGCCGGGCGTTGAGCGGGGCAAGCTCGACCTGACGACCTACGAGAACATGATGCGAGGCGCGACCGGCGGCTCGCTCGCGGTCGTCGCGGGCAAGCCCGAGGAAAGTCACATGGTCTTGCGGATCAAGGGGGAGGAAACCCCCCGGATGCCCCAGGGCAACGACGTCTCGCTGTCGAACGAGGCGATCGGCCGCATCGAGAGCTGGATCAAGGCCGGCGCGAGGCTCGATCCGGGGCTTAATCCCCAGGCCGAGATCGCCAGTTACGCGGCCTCTCCCGAAGAGGTGGAGCGGGACCGGCTCGCCCAATTGAGCCCCGACGAGCGCGAGCGGCGGGTGGAGGAGGCCGGCTTGGAGCGTTGGGGGAAGACCAACCCCGACCTGAAGCCCGAAATCGCGTCGAGCGAGCATTTCGTGGTCTTCGGCGTCATGTCCAAGGGGCGGGCCGCCGCGACGCTGAAGACGATGGAGGCCATGCTTGGCCAACTTCAGCGGGCCATCAGCCCCGACGTGGCGAAATGGGGAGAGAAGGTCAGCCTCTACGTCCTTCCCGACGAGAAGGACTACGTCGAGTTCATCCGCTCCTTCAAACGGCGCGAGGTGGCCGTTGGGGAGTTGGGCGACCATGACTTGAAAACGCCGCAACCCTATGTTGTGATCGCCGATCCGGGTGGGGAGGAGTCGGAGGCCGCCTCGCCGAGGCGCGGCGCGTCCCGGAAGCGCGGGGGCGCCGACGCCCCGGAGCTTGAGGAGCGGCGAACCACGACCGGGATTTTGACCGAGCAGCTCGTCGAAGCGGCCGTTCTGGCCTACGGCAAGTCTCCCAACTGGCTGGCCGAGGGGCTGGGACTCTACCTTGCCGAGCAGGCCGAGCGGGGCGGCTCGCGGTATCAGCGGCTCCGCGCCGCCGCCTTCGACGCCTTCCGACAAGGCTGGACGACCAAGGCGACCGAAACCCTGGGCGGAGGCCGCGGGATGACCGCCGACGAGTTCCAGGCCATCAGCTTCGCGCTGGTGGAGTGCCTGGCCTCGCCCCAATATCAGCGGCTTTTCCCCGAATTCGCCAAGGGGATGAGCCAGGGGGCCGAGAAGCTCGACGACGTGGTCAACGAGGTCTACGGCGTTCCGCGCGACGTCTTCCTCAACGTCACCGGCGAATGGATCGCCACGGCCTACGGCCGCGTTCGGTAGGCGATCGGCGGACAACACCCCGGCGTGGAGGTTGAATCGAGCATGGCGAGGGTCGTCGTATTTGGGTCGAGCAACACCGACATGACGGTTCAAACGCCCCGTCTCCCCGCTCCCGGAGAGACGATCCTGGGGGGTTCGTTCCGGTCGTCGCCGGGGGGCAAGGGCGCCAACCAGGCGGTCGCCGCGAGCCGCGCGGGCGCCGAGGTGGTTTTCATCTGCGCGGTGGGCGACGACGAGTTGGGACGCCGGGCCCTGGACCTCTTCCGCCGCGAGGGGTTGAAGGTCGATTACGTCAAGGTGGTCGAGGGAGTGGCCTCCGGGGTCGCCCTGATCTTCGTCGACGACGATGGCGAGAACATGATCGGCGTGGCCTCGGGCGCGAACGCGACGTTCGAGCCGGAGGACGTCGCGCGGCTGCCCGAGTCGCTCTTTCGCCCGGGAGACATCCTCTTGGCCGGGCTGGAGGTTCCCGCCGCGGCGGCCGTCGCGGCGATGAAGCGCGGACGAGCCGCGGGGATGACCGTCGTCTTGAACCCGGCCCCCGCCCCGCCCAAGGGGGCGGCCGAGACCGCCGAACTGCTGGCCTCGGCCGACATCGTCACCCCCAACCGCGTCGAGGCGCTCGCCTTGGCCGACGCGCTTGACGAGGGGGATCGGACCGATTGGCGAGCCGTCGCGCGGCGGCTCCTCGACCGGGGGCCGCGGGCGGCCGTCATCACCTTGGGGTCCCAAGGGTGTCTGGCGGCGACCTTGGACGACGTTCGAGCGATCCCGGCGCGTCGGGTCAAGGCCGTCGACACCGTCGGCGCGGGCGACGCCTTCAACGGCGCCCTGGCCGCCGCCTTGGCCCAAGGCCGCGCCCTGGCCGAAGCCGCCGCCTGGGCCGGCGCCGCCGCCGCGCTGGCCACGACCCAACACGGCGCCCAAAGCGCGTTGCCCACCCGAGACGCCATCGCCCGGTTCCTGGACGACGGCCAAGCGGGCGAATCCCAGGTCTGAAGCCGCGGGCTGGTTGAGCGTCAAGGAGTTCACCAAAGAGCCCTGGTGGACTGGAACGCGATCGGAAGCGTCTGGATGATTGTCGTGGGATTACGGGTCGAGTTTGGCTCGCTGCTTTTGTCTTAAAAAAGAGCCGGCGCCAAGCCTCCTTCTCCGGGGGGAGAAGGAGGCTTGGCGATGGCTACTATTTCGAGCGCGCCCGAGCGGATCACGCCGCCTCAAACCTCGCGACGACCCCCAGCCCGCCCTCGGGGCGGACGGGTGAGGATCGTCGGTTCGCTCGCGGGTTAGATGGTGAAGTGGAAGGTCTTGGTGATGAGCCTCCAGAGCCACCAGCCGAAGGTGTGGGTGCCGGCGTCGATTTTGGCGAAGCCGCGTTGTCCGGGGTGAAACTCGAGGTTGGAGTTGTCGATGGGGATGATGACCTCGTAGACGGCCGACTGGGGTCTGATCTGGCCGGTCTTGGGGTCGGGCTTGGCGGCGATCTCGCCCCCGGCGATGTTGGAGAGTTCCGGGGGGATCTCGTCGCTGTTGCGCGGGGCGCGTTCGGTGACCTTGCTGACGATGGTCATCTCGGAGCGGCCGTAGATTTTGACCCAGGCGGTGGAGTCGTCGGGCACCAGGTCGATGTCCGACTGGTCGATCAGGAGATGGGCCTCCAGGTGGCGGGGGTCGGCCAGGGTGCAGAAGGGCTTGCCGGGCCGCAGCCATTGGCCGAGCGTCTCGCGATTGGGAACGCCGATGAGCTGGCCGTCGCGCGAGGCGGTCAGGGTCAGCTTGCCAAGCTGCTCGTTGATCTTGGCGAGGGTCGGCTCAAGCTGTTCGGCCATCTGCTCGTAACGCCTGGCCTGGGCCCGCCCTTCGATCTCGGGACTTTGAAAGAACCACTGCGCCTTGGCCCAGTTGATGTCGTGCTCGGCCTGGCGCTGGATCAGCTCCTTCTCCTTCTCGTGGTTGATCAGACTGGCCAGAACCTCTCCCTGATTGACCCACTGGCCGTCGTGGACGTTGAGTTGGGCGAGTTGGCCGTCGACCTCGGCGTAGATTTCGACGGGGTCGACCGGCGAAAGGACGAGCGTCCCCTGGATCCGCAGCGGAGTGGGGATCAAAAGGATCCCGGCCACGATGGCGACGAACGCCGCGGCGAACGCGGCGGCGCGAGCTTTCTTCACTTTGCGCAACCTCCCGGGCGTGCGTAGGAATTTCCCGATCTGATAGACGGGCATGGCCAAAAGCGGAACCAGCGAGCCGATCGCCAGCATGTAGCTGAGCGACTGAAGCTTGTAGGGCTTCAAAACCTGCGAGAGGAAGAAGATGATGCTGAAGGTCACGATCCAGCGGTACAGATAGCTGGTGATCGCGTACGTGACGAACAGCGACCGCCGCGACCGGGGCATGTAGTTCTGGACCGGAACCTCAAGGCCCAGCACCTTCTCCTGAATCAGGTAGGCGAAGAACTGCGTGCTCTTGATCCGCAGGTTGGGGATCTCAAGCCAGTCCGACATCACATAGTAGCCGTCGTACCGCAGAAGCGGGTTGGCGTTGAACAAGACGGTGTTGATCGAACAGATGAACATGGTCGCCATGCTCAGACTGTTCAAGAGCCCCTGTTCGGTGTTGAACCAAACGAAGGTCGCCAGGCTCGCCAGAAACAGCTCGACGTAGATTCCCGCGGCCGAGATCCAGATTCGGTGCCACTTGTTGGGCAAAAGCCAACTGTCGGTCACGTCGCAGTAGAGGGCCGGGGTGAGGACCAGAAAGAGGATCCCCATCTCGTGGACCTCGCCGCCGAAGTGCTTGGCGGTCAGGCCGTGGCCGAACTCGTGGATGATTTTGATGATCGCCAGGCTGATCCAAAAGGTGAAGATCGTCCACCAGTTGAAGAAGCTCTCGAACTCGGGGAGCTTGGAGTAAAAATGGCTCCACTGGCTGACGACCAGAGTGACGGCCGCCAGCATCGTCCCGACGCTCAGCGCCACGAAGGTTCGGGTGAAGAGCCAGCGGAAGTAGGGGTACATCCAGTTCAACAACCGCTCGGGGTCGATGACCGGAATCTTGATGAAGAGGATGTTGGCCAGAAAGCCCCAGAACTTTTTCCAGCGGTTCTTGCGGCGGCGTCGGATCAGGGCCTCGGCTTGGTCGGGGCTGTCGACGACGACGACGCCGGCCTCGTGAAGCTGGGCGACGAACCGGGTCAGGTCCTCGATGGAGATCGTCTGGGGGCGGTACTTGCGCTCGAAGGCCCGCTTGACGTCCTGCAGGGTGTTTTGGCCGTCGAACTGCTGGAGCAGGAAATATTCCTCGATCTTGAATCGAAAATACTTCAGCGCCAGGGGGTCTTTGATGACGTAGTGGGTCATCCCCTCGTAGAACTGGGGCTGGACCACCAGGTCGGGCCGGAGCTTGATCTTCAGGTGCTCGGCGGCCTGTCCATACGGGGTCGCCGGGGCCTGGGTCGGGGCTATGCTCATCGATCGGCGATCCTCGAAGGGCCGGACGGGGTAGTCCGTCTGATCAACAATAAAATTCGCGCCGCCGCCGCCTGGTTCCGGGAGCTTTCCCCTCTCCCCCCGGGAGAGGGTGGCCCGAAGAGCCGGGTGAGGGTCGTCGGATTTTGGAGTGGACGTGGTTCGCGAGAAACGATCGCCAAATCCTCTCCGGAAACCCCTCGGCCCTCATCCGGCCGCGCCGGCCCGACCCCACAAGTGGGGTTCCCCCCGCTACCGGGGGGAGAAGGATGCTTGGCGACGGCCTCTCCCCCCCTTACCGGGCGGCGGCTTGCCGGGTCGCCGGCGCGGCCGGCGCGGCGACGCCGGCGGTCGGGGCGGAGCCGTCGGTCAGGTAGATGGTCATGGCCACCTTCAGGCCGGGGCGAAGCTCCATCTCGGGGTTCTCAAACTCGGCGCGGATGCGGACGGCGGTTTCGGCGATCGGCTGGATCTGGGGGTCGACGAAGACGATCCGGCCCCGGAACGTCTTGTTCTCGATCGCCTGGTCTCCCGTCCCGCCGGCGAGCCTGGGCTGAAGCTCGACCACTTGGCCGACCCGGACGCGGAAGGCGTACTCAAGCGGGATGTAGGCGTTGGCGCAGAGCCGAGAGAGGTTGCCGAGCTGGACGACCGCCTCGTTGGCCCGAACGCTCTCGCCCGGCTCCTTCATCCGCTTGATGACGATGCCGTCGAAGGGGGCGATGATGGTGTGCTCCCTGAGCACCTGCTCGGCCAGTTGCAGCTCGGCCTTGTTGACGTCGAGCTGCCCCTGCGACTCCTTGATCTGGGCCTCGGCGACCTTCAGCTCCCCCTCGGCCCGGGCCACGTCCTCTTGCGAGACCATGCCCGCCTTGCGGTCGTTGAGCCGCTTGTTGCGGGCGACGACGGTCATGGCGACTTCGGCCGCGGCCTTCGCCTTCTCGACCGCGGCGTCGTTTTCGGCCATGAGCTTGCTCTTGGCGACGGTCAACTCGGCGATCTCGTCGTGGAGATAGCCGATCGGCTGCCCCTTGACGGCCGGGTCGCCGAGCCGAAGCTCCATCTCGCGGATGACCCCCTCGCGCAAGGCCGCGACGTCGGACCTCTCGATCCAGTCGACGGTGGCCAGTTGGTCGTGCGAGTCGAGAACGAGGGTCGCGACTTGGCCGCCGGGGGCCTGCGCCGGCGCTCGTCCCGCGCCGGCTTGGCCGAAGGCGGCGACCGAAAGCGCGCCCAGCGCTCCCAGGGCGACGGCGGCGGTCTTCAAGGAAGTCATAATCGAAACGTCCTCCACGCGGAGAAGAATGGGCGAATCAGTTCAATGCGGTAGATGGTCCAAATCGGAATCCGACGTCGGGTCGACTTGACTCAACGCAGGAACGGCCAGCGGAACAGGACCGACTCGTACCAGACCTGGACGACCTTGCGGAACATGACGTAGGCGAGCCGGGCGTCGCCGCAGTCGATCCGGGCCCGGACCTCGGCGCCGGGGCGGAACTCCTGGTTTCGCTCCAGGAACTCCTTGCGGACCGCGTCGCTGAAGCCGACG
>Ga0182742_1001845_pt1 | contig 25489 bp, 24 predicted proteins | sample eDN5th37CBELigMG_FD_128880 | JGI IMG/M metagenome (GOLD analysis project Ga0182742, IMG submission 128880) | Enriched Miracle-Growth compost microbial communities from Emeryville, California, USA - eDNA 5th pass 37_C BE-Lig MG (version 2)... ...
AATCAGCTCCGCGGCAAGCAGCGTCGGATCCCTCCAGCCGTCGCCTTCTTCCACGACGATCATCCGCGCCTGCGGGTACCGGTTTATGTATTGCAGCAGCGCCTTCGAGACGGGCATCGCCCCGAACCGGAGAATGATGTCCGGCTGCAGCAGCGCGACAGCCGATTCATCGCGCAGGAACGCGTCGTAGCTGTCTATGACGTATTCGAGCGAATGGGCTCCGCTGCGCAGCTGTGACAGCGGGTCCGCGAGAATCGGATATTGCAGCGCCTCGGCAAGCTCCGTCACCGCTTCGGCAAACCCCGGCTCATCATGAGGGCCGCACACAATGATGCCGTTCGCCGTCTGCGACAGCTTTGCCGCCAGGCTGCGCAGCGCTGCCGGAGCCGGCAGCTTCGCTCCCTCGGTCACGGCGGTATAAGCCGTTCCTTCCTCTCGTCCGCCGGCCCAAAGCCCCGGCGAGAGCAGATCCGGCAGCAGCGGCTCACGCAGCGGAAAATTCAGATGCACCGGGCCCCGCGGATGCGAAACCGCGACGGCCGCGGCGCGGGAAGCGGTCATCCGAGCATGGCGCAGCATCTGCGCGGACGATTCCGGAATCGGCATCTCGGCAAACCACTTCGCGTGTCCGCCGAACAAGCCGATCTGCTGAATCGTCTGCGGCGCGCCGACATCCCTCAGCTCATGAGGCCGGTCCGCCGTCAACACAACAAGGGGCACCCGCGCCAAATACGCCTCAGCCACCGCCGGCATATAATTCGCCGCGGCGGTGCCTGAGGTGCATAGAAGCGCGACAGCCCCCCGTTTCGCCTTTGCCAATCCTAGCGCAAAATATCCGGCAGAGCGCTCGTCCACGATGACGCGCACATTCATCTGCGGATGCTCCGCGGCGAGAATGGCGATCGGCGTGGACCGCGAGCCGGGACTAATCACGATGTCCCGCACTCCCGAACGGACTAACTCATCCACGAACGCACTGACGTATGCTGTTAATTCCTCATTCATCCTTGCCCGTCCTCCTCAACGCGTCAATCCCCTGCCGCCTCAAGCGCCGTAAGCATCGGCCTGAATTTCAGGGCGGATTCTTGATACTCGCTCTCCGGTTCGGAATCCCCCATGATGCCGCAGCCCGCAAATAGCGAGGCTTCCTTCCCTTGCAGCAGCGCCGACCGGATCGCTGCCGCAAACTCGCCGTCCATCGTTCGGTTCATCCAGCCGATCGGCGCCGCGTACCAGCCCCGGTCAAGCGTCTCCAGCGCGCGAATCGCTTCCACCGCGGCCTTCTGCGGCCAACCGCCCAAAGCCGGTGTCGGATGCAGCTCTTCGAGTACGCGCAGAATCGAGACCCCTTCCTTCGCTTGTCCGATGACCGGAGTAAATAAGTGCTGTATATCCCTTAACTTATACAGGATCGGCCCGTCCGGCATCTCGATGTTCTCGCAAAGCCTCCGCATCGTATCGCTGATCATCCGCACCGCAAGCGCGTGCTCGTGAAGGTTTTTCTTGTCGTTGAACAATGTCTCCCCAAGCGCCGCATCTTCCTTGTCCGAACCGCCTCTGGCGATGGAGCCCGCTAAACACATTGTAAGAAACCGCCCGTCGCGGCTGCGGATTAACCGTTCCGGTGTCGCGCCGATGAGGCAATCGTCACCCTGCTCCAACGCAAACACGAACGTATTCGTGTGCACCCGGCACAGCCGTTCCAGCACGTTCGTTACATCGAAAGGCTGATCCGCATATAAGCGAAGCTCGCGCGCAAGCACGATCTTTCCCAGCTCTCCGCCGCGAACCGACCGCGCCGCCTCCTCCACTGACTTCATCCAGCCGGATGGATCGATTTCTTCTTTAATAATATTTTTGCTCGTATGAGTAGTATTCAAAAATGAGTCCGAAAACGTAAACAGAGGAGGTTCCATGGCCGTTGCGCCGCCGATCTCCTCTCCTGGAGAGATGAGCCGATTGACCGTCAACCACGTTTGTTCGTCCTTCACGGTAAGCATCAGCTCGGGAACAACAAAGCGCGTATGAGGGAACTGCTTCCACAGATCGGTTCGCCGCTTCATCGGGTCGAAGGAAAATCCGCCAAAAAAAAGCGGCCCCGCGCATGCCGGTGCGCCTTCCGTGACCACCGCGCCGCCTGCGATTTGCCGCCATTCCCGCTCGATCTCTTGAAAACGAAGCCCCGCGTCCGGCGGTTCGACCGTAATAACCCGGCCAAGTCCGACAATCGTCATGCCGCCTTCAGGCTCGGACCAGAAAAACCGTCTTCCCGTAAACTTCGGCGCTTCGTATGCGTAAAAGGCTACCGGATCAATCGTTGGGAGCTCGGTAACGGAGCTAACCAGCACCGACTTCCCGGTTTGGTCCGCCCGCCTTCTTCCGGCACTTGCTAAACGCAGAAAATCGTTATTTATTGTTATATTCACCACGAGGTTCACCCTTGTATTATTCTAAGGCGGAAAATCTGTATTTAGCATACACTTCAAGCCGATATGACGTCAACTTTGCCAAGTTTCAGACGTTGACACTTCTTCAATGCATCCCCTAAACTTATAATGTTTATTTGTACTAATATTATAAGGATGATTATACATGCAAACTCAATTGCAAACGACGCAGACGGACGTATGGTGGCGGCTGACGCGCCCGCATACGTTAACGGCATCCTTCGTGCCCGTATTTATCGGCACAGCTTTGGCACTGTATGAGGGCCAAGTGAATGTAGTGTTATTTTTAGCGATGCTCGTCGCCTCTATCCTCATTCAGACGGCTACCAATATGTTTAACGAATATTACGACTACGTCCGGGGATTGGATAACGAGCATTCGGTCGGGATCGGCGGAACGATCGTCAGAGACGGCGTCAGGCCGCAAACGGTCAGAAATCTCGCGTTTGTATGTTATCTCATATCCGTTGCGCTCGGCATATATATATGTATCGAGAGCTCCTGGTGGGTCGCTGTCATCGGCCTCGTCTGCATGGCGGTCGGTTACTTCTATACCGCTGGCCCTCTTCCGATCTCTTATACGCCGTTCGGCGAATTATTTTCCGGCGTGTTTATGGGGCCTGTCATCATCTTGATTACCTGTTACATCCAAACAGGAAGCTTGTCGGCTGCGAACTTATATATATCTCTTAGCTCATGTCTCTTGATCGGCGCAATTAACTTTGCGAATAACATTCGGGATTTGGACGGCGACAAGGAAGGCGGCCGCAAAACCCTCGCCATTCTGCTTGGAAGGCCGCGGGCGATTACGCTCTTATCCTTCATCTTCGCCGTTGCGTTCGCTTGGATGGTGCTGCTCGTGATGATGCAGACAGTCACGCCTTGGGCCGTGCTTGTGCTCTTAAGCTTGCCGAAAGCATATCAGGCGGTTCATCAGTTTCGCGGAAAGACGCAAGCGTTCGAAATGATGCCCGCGATGAAATCGACCGCCCAGTTAAACACTCTGTTCGGCATCCTGCTGACCGCCGCGCTTCTCCTCGGCCATTATGTATAAGGAGCATTGCGCTATGAATGTGAAAGACACGATATTGGAAGCGTTGGATATTGAAATTATTAAGGCATCGCCAGATGAGGTCATCTGCACGATGCCTGTCGGTCCGAAGACGCGTCAGCCCGCCGGCGTTCTCCACGGAGGCGCGTCTTTAGTATTGGCGGAAACGGCGGCGAGCGTCGGCACATTCATTCAGATCGACCAGGAGCGCGAAATCGCCGCCGGTATGGAAATTAACGCGAATCATGTACGCCCTGTCTCAAGCGGCATCGTCACCGCCGTCGCCGTCCCGCTGCATAAAGGGAAAACCTCATTTGTGTGGGACATTAAAATTACGGACGATCAGAACCGGCTCGTCTGCGTCTCGCGATGTACCGTAGCAGTTGTGAAAAAGAAAGTCTGACCTTAAGGCGCGCCTCCCCGAGGCGCGCTTATTTCATCCCGAACGCTTCCGCGATCAGCTCATAGGAGCGGATCCGTGCCTTCTGGTCGTGAATCGGACTGTTAATTAATATTTCTTCCACGCTGTAATCCTCCGCGAGCTGCAGCAGCTGCGCCTTCACTTGCTCCGGCGTGCCGACGACTCGGCGTTCGCGGTTTTGCCGTACATACATTTTCTCCACTTCATTGTATGGGTACTCGATGGCGGTTTTCATCGACGGCAAATACGGCATTTCTTTGCCGGTGCGAATCCCCAAGAACAGAAGATCTCCGCTTTTCGCCAGGTTGTCCGCTTCCTCCTCCGTCTCCGCGCAAATTGCAATCGACGCGATCATTGCGCGGGGCTTTTCCTCCAGCACCTCATTCGGTTCGAAATGACTCTTGTACACCCTCACCGCTTCCTGCCCGCCCGGTGTAGCGAAAAATTCCGCGAACGCGTAATTGGTGCCTAAGAGTGCTGCAATTCTTGCGCTCTCGCCGCTTGAGCCGAGCAGCCATATTTCCGGTGCCGTCGGAATGGACGGGCTGGCCAGCAGCCTTTCGAACGGATGGCCCTGCGGCATCGCTTCATGGAGATAACCAATCAAATCTAAAACCTGCTGAGGATATTGCGCGACATCCACGTACTTATCTTGCTGCAGCGCTCTGGTTGCAAGCGGCATGCCCCCCGGCGCCCGGCCGAGTCCAAGGTCGATGCGCCCGGGATGAAGCGCCTCCAGCAGCCTGAAATTTTCCGCTACCTTATATGCGCTGTAATGCGGCAGCATGACGCCGCCCGAGCCTACGCGGATGGTTGAGGAATGCGCCGCGAGATGAGCGATCAATACTTCCGGACTGGAGAAAGCAAGCGCCCTCATCGAATGATGCTCCGACACCCAAAACCTCGAATACCCAAGGGCTTCCACCGCTTGGATCAGCCGGGTTGCGTGCTGCAGTCCCTCCGATGCGGTCTCGCCTTCATTGACATACACTTGATCTAATACGCCTAACGTAACCATGCTGACTCACCTCTCTGCCGCTTTGAAATCATGTTCTCAATCATTGTATCAAATTATCCTTACCGAACGGCAAGCATGAGGGCAACGTATCCAAACGCGACAAAGAGCAGCGAAGCGGAAAACGCGAGCGAAGGATGCCCCCTGCGGCGGTATAACAAATAGATCATGCCTATAAACATGACGGCCATGAGTGCGATCATTCCGCTCGTCGGCTCCGCGGCAAGCGTTAATTCGATCTCCGGCGTAACGATCCCCTCGTACCAGAACAGAAACCAATTGGAAGGCGGCGTATATCGGAGTGTCTGCTCCAGATCATGCGGAGGAACGGTACGGCTCAGCACGGCGGTTACAATAAAAATGACAAGCGATAATGCGCTCTCGCTCCTCATCCATCCTCTAGGATCAAGGCTGCCTCCTTTAGCCTTAGGCGCAATCAACAGCGCGTTCACGGAGGCGATGGCCAGCAGCGGAATGATCAACAGATGTTTTACGAGCAAGATTTGCCCGTAGTCCAATACCCAAGCGCTGATCCATTTCGTCGAAAATTCGGACATCAGCAGTAATCCGGAGGCGGTAACCGCAGCGACACAACCGATTGCAAGAGGGGTGTACCAGCGGTAAAAAGATGACCAATCGGCCTTCGGCTGCGCCAGCCAGCCCGCCAGCAGCAACGTGCCGAGCCAGGCGGACACCGCCGCCAAGTGCAGCACTTGCGCGGCGAAAGCGGCGAAGGACAAGGTTGCGGCATGCATCGAAGCGGCGATCGAAACAACCAAACCGACCACAGCAAACAGGAACAGCCGCGGCTTGATTCTTCCTTCTCGAACGAGCGCATCCGTACCGTACCAGATCGAGCCGAAAAGCAAGGAGCCCAACACACCGTACCCTTGCACTGTGCTGTATAAGACCTGAAGAATAGAATCGAATAAGGACACCTGAAACGATTCCGCAATTTCCGAAGCGGTGTAGACTGCCGAAAGGATCGAGCAGACGATGACCAGCGCGACCGCCAACTGTTCTGCGCCTCTTGGTTTTCGCAATGCCGGAACCGTGTGGGGCGGCATGCAGCGCAAGAGCGCAAAGGAGAACGCAGCCGAGAGCGACCCGTACATTAAGGCGGTTACGATGATAATCATAGCTTACGTTTCGGCCGGAAGGCTAAGAGAATAAATACAGCCAAGATGAGCACTCCCGCCGCTGCGATGAATGGCACAAACTCCCGGACCTGTCCCTGGTTGCCTTGTGCAGGCTCTTGTACTTGTACCGGCTCTCGTTCCGGCACCTCCACCGCCGATTCATCAGCAGGCGCTTCAACGGCAGGATCGGGATTTGCCGATTCCGAAGGCGGAATCTCTTCCTGCGGTTCGACGTTTATGATAAATTGAATGCCGCCTTCGAGGCTATGTCCGTCCTGTGCAGCAATGTTCCATTTGACATTGTACGTTCCATTCGGAAGCGGTGCGGCGAGCTTCGCCTTCAATGTTCCTTCGGATACAACCGTCTCTAAGGGTGCGGTTTCCACTCCCGTTTCATCCGTGATCACAAGCTTGCTCATCGGAAGAATTTCACCCGAGAAGGTCAGCTCAATGCTGTCCACTTCAGCCGTAACCGTCTCTCCGTCCGACGGCTGCGATGACTTCAAGGCGACATGCGCCCAGGCCGTCACCGGAAAAGAAACAATTAATATGAAGAGCAAAGCCCAAATTCGTAATAATTTCATTGTGCACGAACCCCTTTTTTCCGGAAAAATAATTATTGTCGAAAAAATAATACCATTAATCCAAGTAAAATGATAGACATTATGGTTGTTGCTTGGTATACTAGACGTAATTATTCATTCGGAGGGACCTGACGATGGGAACCCATAGTGAGCGCAACAACCGGCTGATGAAAACGATGCTGTTCGGCGTTACCCTTGCCTTGTTCTTCTTATGCGCTGCAGGTTACGTATACGCTCAAACTCCTGCTTCACTTCCCGCCGTCGAACAGCTCACGGAGGAACAGGCCTATTATAAACAGTTGACATACGCCGCGAACGAGATGAACAATCAGCTTACCCGCTGGCGCGAGGCCGACAGTCAAGCATTATCCCGCCTTCAGAAGGACCAAGCGTATGTCGAGGCGCTCATCGGGGCCTTACGGCAGCCGCCGGAAGAATTGATTGTAGCCCAGCGAATTGTTGACGAGCTTTATCTTGCTTATTTGAATGTTTATCGTTCGCTTCGCGAAGGGAACGGCGCCTCTTTCGGGGAAGCCGATGAAAAATTCCAGCTGTTTCTCGATAATGCTGCTATTATTAAGATGCTCAACCAATATCAAGGGTTAAATATTATTTGTCACTAAAAAATATTACCAATATTAACCGCTTTCGGCTCAGATGTGATAATCTGCGCCGTTGAGCGGTTTTTTGTTGTGGACAGACCAGCAGGGGCGCTGGTATAATCTCTCATGAAAACGCAATCATTATAATATTCAAAGGGGGATGTATCTAATGTCAGGTTTTAGAAGATTTACCATGTTGCTTCTTAGCATCCTGCTGCTAGGCACCATCTTGGCTGCCTGTACCGGCGGAGGAGGCAATAGCAAAAGCAGCGGCCCGAAACAAGGCGGCACGTTAACGTTTAGCAGCACCTCCGACATCGTCACGCTGAACCCGATTTACCTCAGCGATACGGCTTCGGGCGACGCATCCGTGTTCTTGATGGCCAACCTGTACGATCTCAATCGCGAAGGTCTTGTGACCGCAGAGCCGTGGTCCATCGCCGCGGAAGAGCCGCAAATTTCCGCTGACGGCTTGACGTACACCGTCAAGATGAAGAATTACGCGAAGTGGTCAGACGGAACGCCGATCACAGCGGATGACGTCATCTACACAATCAACACAATGCGCAATCCGGATGCAGGTTCCCCAGCCATCGCCACCTTAGATAAAGTGAAAGAGATCAAGAAACTCGATGATTACTCGTTTGAAGTCACTCTTAACGACGTATATGCTCCATTCATATACTCCTTAGCGTTAACGCCGGCTCCGGCTCACATTCTAAAGGATGTACCGGTGACTGAGCTGCAGCAACACCCGTATGGTAAAGATCCTGCGATTACGGTAACGAGCGGCCCGTGGAAGTGGACCGAGTGGACACAGACGCAGCAGCTCGTATTCACGAAGGACCCGAATTACTGGGGCGAAGTAAAGCCGAATATCGAGCAAGTCGTTTACAAGATTTATGACAGCCAACAAACGGAAGTCCAAGCACTCTTAAGAGGCGATATCGACCATGTATCCGCGATTCCGGTTACATCCAACGATGTCGTGAAAGCGGACTCGTCCATTACATTTATCCAAGAGCCTGGCGCTTCCTACGAGTTCATCTCGTTCAACTTTGATGGATCCAACTTCCCGGATAACTTTGTTCCGTTTGCTACGCAAAAATCGCGCCAAGCGATCGCGTACGCGCTTGATCGCCAAGGCATGATCGACAACGTGCTGAAGGGCACAGGCATCCTGATGAACACACCATTCTTGCCGGGCAGCTGGGCGGATCCGGGCGACCGCGCAACGAACTACGAATACAATCCGGAGAAAGCGAAGCAATTGCTTGCTGAAGACGGTTGGGTTATGAACCAATCGACCGGATATCTCGAAAAGAACGGCAAACGCTTCACCTTCGAGCTTCAATACAATACGGGGAACAGCCGTCGCGAGCAAGTTTCCCAAATTATCCAAGCAAACTTGAAAGATGTCGGCATCGAAGTGAAGCCGCAAGGCATGGACTTCGCTGCATGGGTTGATCAAAACTTGAACCCGGGTAAATACCAAGCGATCCTTCTCGGCTGGTCGCTCAGCAACCCGGATCCGGATTCCGAAAGTATCTTCTCTTCGAAGTACTTCCCGCCGGACGGCCAAAACATGGGCTGGTACGTCAACAAAGAGCTTGACCAACTGTGGGTAGACGGATATTTGACGACCGATCAAGCTGCTCGTAAAGAGGTTTACGCGAAGATCGGCGAAATCATCTCGCAGGATCTTCCGTACGTGTTCATGTACCGCTACGGAAACGGAATCGGGATCGGTCCGAAAGTGAAATGGGCCGAAGAGGATGCTCCGGAACCGTCCCTTGCGTATGGTTACTACTTCCATATTATCAAATGGTGGATTGAGGAATAATTCGTAATTTTACAAACACAGTTTGGAAGGGGAAGGGAACCTCACTCTCTTCCCCTTCCTTCTAATTTTTATTCCACCTTTGAATGGAGGGACGAACATGACAGAATATTTAATTCGCCGAACGTTGCAATCCATCGTTACATTAGTTCTAATAACGATTCTGACTTTCTCGCTAATACATCTGGCGCCAGGCGGCCCGTTTCAAGTCATGCTCGCCCCTGGCATATCTCCTGAAGCGTTCGAGATTCAAGCCAGGAATTTAGGGTTGCATGATCCTTTCCATGTTCAATATTTCCGTTGGATCGGTGATTTGCTCCAAGGCGATTTCGGAAACACCTTTAAAACAAGCATGCCGGTAGCCGACCTCATCTGGCCGACCATTGGCAATACGATGGTGTTGATGGCTGCCGCTTGGATGGTGACACTGATCATTGCTCTTCCATGGGGCATCTATAATAGTACTAGGGAATACGGTCTCTCCGACCAAACCGCTTCCTTCATTTCCTATTTAGGATTTGCGATGCCATCTTTCTGGTTCGGGATCATCCTGCAGCAAATTTTCGCGATGAAGCTCAGGTGGCTGCCGCTTTCAGATATGTGGAGCTTCGGCAAGCGCGGTGACCCTGTAGATTTGGTGCTGCACCTCATTTTGCCTGTAACCGTTCTATCTCTTGGCTTCCTTGCCTCCTACGTCAAATACGCCCGCTCCAGTATGCTGGAAGTGCTGAATCAAGATTATATCCGCACCGCCCGCGCGAAGGGCGTGAAGGAAAACCGGGTCGTGTTCCGCCATGCGCTCCGCAATGCGCTCATCCCGATCATTACCATTATCGGATTGGATTTGCCGATACTGGTCTCTGGCGCAGCATTGACTGAAAGCGTATTCAACTGGCCTGGCATGGGACGCTTATTCGTAGATATGGCGTTGGCGAGAGAATATCCTGTTTTGATGGCGATTGTTCTAATCACCGCAGTATTCGTTGTTGTCGGCAATCTGCTTGCGGACATCCTGTATGCTTTCGTAGATCCCCGTGTCCAACTCGGCAAGAAAGGAGGCGCATCCGCATGAGTACGGCCATGCCGAATCAAGAGCCCGTTACCTCTGCCGCACCGATCGGGACGGAATTGTCCGAAAGGCCTGCCGGTCCTTGGCGAATCGCCGCCGGCAAATTTGTGAAAAATCCGTATGCGATGGTCAGCGTCTTTGTCTTACTATTCTTTATCTTAATCGCGATCTTTGCTCCATGGGTTGCACCGCACGCGCCGGACCAGATCAACCTGATGAAGACGAATCTGGCGCCGGGTTCCGAGGGACATCTGCTTGGGACAGACGAGATCGGAAGGGACATTTTATCAAGACTGATCTTCAGCGGCCGCATTTCGTTAATTGTCGGCTTTAGCGTCGCTTTCGCCTCCGTCGTCATCGGCAGCATTGTCGGCGCGATCGCCGGATATTTCGGCGGTTGGATCGATACGGTGCTGATGAGAATCGTCGATGTCATGTACGCGCTGCCAACTCTCTTTCTAAATATTCTAGTGCTTGCGATTTTTGGTAATAGTTTCTTATATATGATCCTCATCCTGTCCTTTACTTCATGGATGGGCGTGGCGCGGCTTGTCCGCGGTAATTTCCTTCAGCTGCGCGAAATGCAATATATTGAAGCCGCTAGAGCAATCGGTGTATCCAATACAAGCATTATATTCCGCCATTTGCTCCGCAACGCGACACACCCGATCATCGTGAATGCGACGTTGATGGTCGGCGGAGCAATTCTTAGCGAGTCTGCCCTCTCCTACCTTGGCATGGGGATTCAACCGCCGGCCACCAGCTGGGGGTTAATGCTGAGCAGCGCGCAGGAATTCATGCTGATCAATCCGATGCTTGCATTGTATCCGGGTGTATGTATTTTGGCAGTCGTGCTTGCGGTCAATTTTATCGGAGACGGCATCCAGCATGCTCTTAACCCAAGGGAGAAACAGAAGATTCCGGTAAGGAGGATCATGGAATGGCGGAAAAAATACTCGAAGTCAGCCAGCTAACCACAGGCTTCTTTACAAGCAAAGGAGTCGTGCGAGCGACAGACCGTGTCAGCTTTTCCTTGGAAAAAGGTGAAACGCTGTGCATCGTCGGCGAATCCGGCAGCGGCAAAAGTGTTACCGCCCTATCCATTATGCGGCTAATCGATTTTTCCAACGGGCGGGTATTGGAAGGGAATATTACATTCCGCGGCGAGGATTTGACAACGAAGACCCAAGAAGAGATGACCCATATCCGCGGAAATAACATAGCGATGATTTTCCAAGATCCGATGAGCGCGTTAAATCCCGTATTTACAGTCGGTGATCAAATTGCCGAGAGTCTGATGCTGCATCAAGGCATGTCGGAAGCCGAAGCGATGAAGGAAGCGATCGAACTTCTCCGCCGTGTAGGCATTCCGGCGCCAGAAATCCGCGTCAAGCAATATCCGCACGAGCTTTCCGGCGGCATGTGCCAACGTGTCGTCATTGCGGTAGCGCTCGCTTGCAGGCCTGATCTGCTCATCGCCGACGAACCGACAACGGCTTTGGACGTGACGGTGCAAGCACAAATTTTGGATCTGTTGCGCAATTTGCAGAAGGAATTCGGCATGTCGATCATGCTGATTACGCATGACATGGGCGTCGCTGCGGAGATGGCAGACCGGATTGCGGTGATGTACGCGGGTGTCATCGTCGAAGAGGGAACCGTTGCGGAAATATTCGATCATCCGAGCCATCCGTACACGCAGGGCTTACTCCACTCGATCCCTGGTTTCGAAACGGAACGCGGGACGGAGCTTCATACGATCAAAGGGACGATTCCGCGCCTTGATCAGCTGCCGACAGGCTGCAGATTTCATCCGCGCTGCCCGCATGCGAAGGAACGATGCTCCCGCGAGGAGCCTGTCGCATTCGGGCTGAATGCGAAGCATCAAGTAGCTTGCTGGATGTACGATAATGAACATCCTTTCACCGGGAAGACGGAGGTGGCGCAATAATGAACGCAATTCGACAAGCCGTTGAAACGAAGGAGCCGGTGAATACGGATGATGTGTTGATTGAGGTACAGAATGTCAAGAAATATTTTCCGATCAAAAAAGGGCTGCTCAATCGTGTAGTTGGCCATGTGAAGGCGGTTGACGACGTTTCCTTCACGATCCGCAAGGGCGAAACCTTCGGCCTCGTCGGCGAATCCGGCTGCGGCAAATCAACCCTTGCCAGGGTGCTTCTGAATCTGCAGCACGCAACAGGCGGGGATATCTTCTTCGATCAGAAGAGTATCGTACGGATGGGAAGCCGCGAGCTGCAGAAGCTCCGTCAAGATATGCAGATTATCTTCCAAGATCCGTTCGGCTCCTTAAATCCGAGATTTTTAATCCAAGACATTATCGGCGAACCGCTCCGGGTCCATACCAACATGACGAGGAAAGAAATTGACGCGCGTGTTGTCGAGTTGATGGAGCTCGTAGGCTTAGACGCTTCGCGGCGGAACCGGTACCCGCATGAATTTTCCGGCGGGCAGCGCCAACGGGTTGGCATCGCGAGAGCGCTCGCCCTGAATCCGCGTTTCATTGTTGCGGATGAAGCGGTCTCGGCGCTTGACGTTTCGGTTCAGTCCCAAGTGCTGAACCTGCTGATGAAGCTGCAGAAGGAATTGGGGCTTACCTTCTTATTCATTGCCCATGGACTCCACGTTGTCCGTCACATCTCTGACCGGATCGGCGTTATGTACTTGGGCAAAATGGTGGAAGTTGCGGAGACCGAGGATGTCTTCAGCCATCCGCTCCATCCTTACACAGCGGCGCTGTTGTCCTCGATTCCGGTGCCGAACCCGCACGCGCGCCGCGAGCGAATCGTCCTCCAAGGCGATGTGCCGTCCCCGGCAAATCCGCCTTCCGGCTGCCGATTCCATCCGCGCTGCCCGTTCGCGCAGGATAAGTGCAAGTCTGTGACGCCCGAGCTTACAGAAGCGATGCCAGGCCGCTACGTCGCTTGCCATTACCCGCTGTTTGACAAGACGTTCGGTGTTGCCACTACAAAGTAATCATATGTCGGCGTGAAGCACATGCCGCTTTCATGCAAGCCTCGGGCTGCGTGGAAGCGGCATTTATTATTTGGGAGGAGGCTGAAGATTTTGTTTGAGAGGATGTATGAACAATGGGTTCGTGAACAAATGGCTCAAGAGTTCAACCCGAGGAGACGTGAGCTTCTGGAAAAAAGCTTGGCAGAAAAAGATTTATTCCACGGTACGAGAGAGTTTCTGCGTGCAATCTGGCTTCCGGCTTTTGGAAACTTTAACCATTTGTACATCGAGTGGGAAGTGCGGGATATGAACAATGGATATCGGTATCTTGACTTAGCTTATTTACCGGGCGGCAACGCCAAGGGGTGCATCGAGATCCAAGGATACCGATCGCATGCGCGTGACATCGATGTAAAGCGGTTTAAAGATTTGTGCAATAAGCAGGCATTATTAAGTCTAGGTGACTGGCTTTTCATGCCGGTTGCGTACCTCTCCATTAAGGATGAGCCGGAGCAGGTCAAGCAGCTAGTCCTTTCTTTTGTTGGCAAGTTTATTTCAAGTGCTATCCCTAATGATCTAGGGTGGGCAGAAGCGGAGGCGCTGCGTTTGGCCCGAAGACTTCCTCATCCACTCACACCGAAAGGATTGGCGGAACATCTTCGCATCAGTGAGCGACATGCGAGGCGTGTCCTTCGTTTGTTGACGGAGAAACAGTTGCTTATTGTAGCAAGCGGGCAGCAGCGATATCGTACATATCGCTTGCCTCCTGCATAGCTCCACCTTTGGCGATAAGGATCGCTTGCGCCGGATCACCCGCCGTCTGCATTATAGGCTTCCCTTTGGCGGATCGGCTCGCTGCCCCTTCCCCCTTGCGGACACCAAAGACGCTATGTGGCACAAATCCGGGGTTTTGCGAAAATAACGGACTGAGGTGCACTTATTTGTGACAAATCACGCATCCTTCGGTTATAGATCTGCAAATAAGGTTCTCTCAGTCCGTTAAAATCCCAAACAAGCCAAAACCGGCGAAATAACGTCCGCTGTGTCCGCTCGTCGAGGCCGCAACTCTAACGGACACCAAAGACGCTATGTGGCACAAATCCGGGGGTTTTGCGAAAATAACGGACTGAGGTGCACTTATTTGTGACAAATCACGCATCCTTCGGTTATAGACCTGCAAATAAGGTCCTCCCAGTCCGTTAGAATCCCCAAATGCTCAAATTCGGCGAAATAACGTCCGCTCTGTCCGCAGGTTGTTGACGAGAAAGGAAACGAATACATCTTGAAATTATTCATGATATATGTATAATTTTTATTATATGTTTGCGGGCTTGTAGCGCAGTGGGAGCGCATCACACTGGCAGTGTGGGGGTCGTGGGTTCGAATCCCATCAAGTCCATATGGTTTTAAAGCGAGAAGAGCAGTTGCCTAGGGGCGGTCCCTGAGCAACTGCTCTTTTATATTTGTATGGCAAGGTTCAGTCCACCCGCGGTTTATTCAGCAGCACAGACAGCTCTTTCATAAACATGTCGATATCTTTAAACTGCCGATACACCGAAGCAAACCTCACGTATGCGATTTCGTCTACCTCGTATAAGCGGCTCATCACGAGCTCCCCTACATCTCTGCTCGCAATCTCCGTGTTCGCCGTACGGCGAATCTCCCGTTCCACATCGTCCACGATCTGCTCCAGCTGTTCCACCGATACCGGCCGTTTCTCGCAAGCCCGCACAAGGCCGCGCAGCAGCTTCTCCCGGCTGAATTGCTCCCGGCTGCCGTCCTTCTTCACAACCATCAATGGCGCTTCTTCTACAGTTTCAAAGGTAGTGAACCGGCGGGAGCAGCTTTCGCATTCCCGGCGGCGGCGAATGGACTTGTTGTCGTTGACGGGACGCGAATCCAGCACCTTCGTACCGTCGTAATCGCAGAATGGGCATTTCATAAACTACTCGTTTCCTCCTCTACCATACAATACCTGTTTTGACCTCTGCCATTCCGCACATAATACTATCACCAACGATAAGGAGGTGAAAGAAACATGGGAACAGGTTCTGGAAGAACAAATGACCTTGTCGTACCTCAAGCTAACCAAGCGTTGGAACAGTTGAAATTCGAAGTAGCACAGGAGCTGGGCATTCAAATTCCGAGTGACGGCTACTACGGTCATATGGCTACTCGCGACACAGGTGCGATCGGGGGTCACATCACCCGCCGCCTTGTACAAATCGCTGAGCAAACGCTGTCGGGCCGTCAATAATCTCGCCTCATGAAGCATTGGATGGTCGCGCCAACCCGGCGCAGCCGTCCAATGCCTTGCCGTGTATCTATGCATTACCCGCCCAAATGAGGATAAGCCTGCTCATATTTCTGATAATAATAATAAATCCGATTTACATAATGGCGGGTTTCACCAAACGGGATTTGCTGCAAGTTTGCATATCTGCCGTCCCAAGTGCCCTCCTGCAGCCACCGCTCGACACTGCCCGGTCCCGCATTATATGCGGCGGCGATCAGTGCAATTTTATCCTCCACAGAAGCACCTTGGGGCACGAGCTGCCGTTCCAAGGACTGTATATACCACACCCCGTATCGGATGTTAATTTCCGGTTCATTCAACCGTCGCAAGGTCGAGTCATCATCGCCTTCCTGCTCCGCAATCCAGGAAGCCGTCGGCGGCATCAACTGCATCAGCCCGATTGCGCCCTTAGCCGATTCCTTGTTAGGTCGGAAATTGCTTTCCGTCCGAATAATCGCCGCAACCAAGTATGGATCTACCTTGTAGCTTTCCGAATGCTCAATAATGTACTCCTGATATTTCATAGGATACATCAGCCGGCCTAACCAAGTCCGATCCAAATACAATATGGCTAACAGCACGAGAAGCAACAATAAGTAATAACGCTTCTTTCTCCATCTCATTCCACAGAACCTTCCATTTTCCTGCGCACACTCTGAACATACTGTTCGACCTGCCGCTCCGTTTCCTCGAGAGAACCGCTATTATCAATCACAACATCAGCCAGCTCCCGCTTCCGTTCAATGGACATCTGCGCATCAAGCCGCGCATTTGCCTCCTCTTCGCTGAACCCGTTGCGCTTCATTAGCCGTTCCAACTGTACGGATCGGGGCACATATACAACAATAATATCGGTAAAATGGTACGTCTTGTCCAATCCGGATTCGAAAAGAAGCGGAATATCCGCCACCACGAGAGACTTAGGATCCGTCTCCTCCCAATACTCCATCCATCGGGCCATTTCCTTTCGAATCGCGGGATGCGTGATGGACTCCAGCTTCTTACGCGCGGCTTCATCGCCGAATACGATGGAACCGAGCATCTTCCGGTTCAGCGTTCCGTCCTCCGCCAGCACGGAAGCCCCGAACGCATCGACGATGCCGGCAAGCGCAGGCTTACCGGGCTCCACCACTTCCCGCGCGATCCGGTCCGCGTCGACAATATGCGCCCCGCGGGCGGCAAGCATATTCGAGACGGTCGATTTCCCGCTGGCAATCCCGCCGGTTAATCCGACCCGCAAGCAAATCCCTCCTTATGATGGCTTCCGCCGCGTGCGGCCCTTCTTGAGCGGCTGACAATGGGGACATATATGTGTCCCCCGTCCCCCGACTATAAATTTGACAATTTCGCCGCCGCATTCCGGGCAAGCCATACCTTCCCGCCCGTAAGCCCGCAGCTGAAGTTGATACTGCCCTGCTTCACCTTGTCCGTTCACATACGATTTTACCGAAGAGCCGCCTGCCTCAACCGCTTTCGTCAGCGTCGCGACAATCGCGTCGAACAACCGATGCAGCTCGTTCCCGGACAGCTTGTCCGCCGTTCGCTCGGGATGAATGCCCGAAGCGTGCAGCACTTCATCCACATATATATTGCCCAAGCCTGCAATACATTCTTGATTTAACAACAAAGGCTTGATTTTTGTTGACTTCCCCGCGATCACGCCGCGGAACGCCTCGAACGTAAACTGCTCATCCAACGGCTCCAAGCCAAGCTTCAGAAGCGGCCCCATATGCTCCATTTCCTCGACGGAGAACAGATCCATCGTTCCGAACTGCCGCACATCCTTATACCGCAGCTCCGTTCCGTCGGTAAACAAAAATCGGACATGGGTATGCTTCTCGACTTCATCTCCCTGCTGGTAAAGCCCGTATCGGCCCTCCATGCGCAGATGGGAGATCAGCAGCAATCCGTTATCCAATACAAACTTCAAAAACTTTCCCCGCCTGCCGATCTCCACAATCGTTGCGCCTTCCAGCGCCCGCGAGAACGCTTCAGGCTCGGGAGGGCGGCGGATGATGCGGGGCAGCGTCACCACCACCTGTTGGATCGTCTTCCCCGCAACAAGCCGCTGTAACGTTCTTCTGACCGTTTCCACTTCGGGAAGCTCCGGCATTGTTCACTCACCTCAACTCCCGATTATAACTGAAATGATCCCTCGCCTCGTTATTTCGCTTCATACCAATTGCTGCCGACACTCATCTCAACCTTTAGCGGCACATCGAGAGCGATTGCGTTCTCCATCGTATCCCGTACCATCTCCTGCATGAGCTCGATCTCGTCTTCAGGCACTTCGAACACCAATTCGTCGTGTACCTGCAGCAGCATTCGGCTTCGCACCTTCGCCTCGCGCATCCGCTCGTCCAACCGAACCATAGCCAGCTTAATAATATCGGCGGCCGTCCCTTGAATCGGCGTATTCATCGCCGTGCGCTCCGCGAAGGATCGAAGATTGTAGTTCGACGCGTGAATTTCCGGCAAATACCGTCTTCGCTTAAGCAATGTCGTCACGTATCCGTCCTTCCGGGCCGACACAACGATATCGTCCATATAGCGTCTGACCCCTTCGAACACTCTGAAATATTGGTCGATAAACTCTGCCGCTTCATATCGTCCAATATTTAAGTTTTGCGACAATCCCCAATCGCTGATGCCGTACACGATGCCGAAATTGACCGCTTTAGCCTGCCGGCGCATATTCGCATCTACTTCGTCCGCGCTGACGCCGAACACATCCATAGCCGTCTTCGTGTGGATGTCCATATCGGCAATAAACGCTTCCTTCAGCCGTTCGTCGCCCGAAATATGCGCGAGTACCCGAAGCTCGATCTGCGAATAATCCGCCGCCAGGATCTTCCAACCTTCCTCTGACGGCACGAACAGCTTGCGCAGCTTCCGCCCTTCCTCCGTACGGATCGGAATGTTCTGCAAATTCGGAAACTGGCTGCTGAGCCGCCCGGTCGCCGCGATCGTCTGCCGGTAGTACGTGTGAATTTTGCCTGTCGCAGGGCGAACCTCTTTGGACAAGCCTTCCACATAGGTCGAATGGAGCTTGGAGAGCATCCGATAATGCAAAATGTTTCTCACGATCTCATGGTACGGCGCAAGCTTCTCCAACACATCGGCACTGGTGGAATACCCCGTCTTCGTCTTCTTCTCCGGAGGAAGCCCGAGCTTCTCGAAGAGGATCTCTCCCAGCTGCTTCGGTGAGTTCAAATTAAACGATTCTCCCGCTTGCTCGTAGATGGTCTCGATCAGCCGCTCCAGCTGCCCCGACAGTTCTTCCCCGTATGCCTTCAATTCATCGATGTCCACCTTGACGCCGCGAAGCTCCATGCCGGAGAGGACGAAGGACAACGGAAGCTCGAGGGAATAAAGCAGCTCCTCCATCTCATGCTCCGCCAGCTTCTTGCGCAGCTTGTCCGCGGCACGCGCCACGGCAGCCGCTTTATGGCCCATATGCTTCGCGAGCACATCTTCGGCGGGAAGCTTAAACTTGGCGCCTTTCCCGAAGACGGCGTCATCCGTCGCCAAGCTTCCCGCTCCGTATTTCTGAACGATATCCGACAATGCATGGCTCGAATCCGTAGGATCCAACAAATATGCCGCAAGAATCGTATCGAACGTTACGCCGCGCAGCTTGATCCCTTTCCAAGCGAGAGCAAGCTCGGCCCGGTGGGCATCGTGGACCGTTTTCTTCGCTTCGCCGTCGGCAAGCCAAGCCCGGATCGGGGCGGCTGCATCCTGTTCCATGAACGACCATGACGCATAGTACGCGCGGTCTTCCCCCGTAAACATGGACAGTCCAACAACATCGGCTTCATGCGGGTTTTCCCCGATGACCTCCACATGAAGTCCCGTCACCTTCACCAAGTCGCTCGCTAGCATGCCCACATTGGAAGTGTCGATCGTAATCACTTCCAGATCCGAGTCGCCCGTAGTCTGCTCCTGTTCCGCTCCGCTGAAATCCAGCCGCTCGAGAAGCGACTTAAACTCCAGTTTCTGGAACATCTCTTGTGTTTTTTCCGGATTAAAGCCCCGAAACTCGATCTCGTCCCAGCTGACGTCGACCGGCACATTGCGGTATATCGTAGCGATCTCCTTGCTCATCCGCGCGCTGTCCGCGTTCTCGGCGATCCGCTCCTTCATTTTTCCCTTCAACTCTTCTACACGAGCAATGACCTCTTCCACAGTACCGTACTCATGCAGCAGCTTCAGCGCCGTCTTCTCTCCAACGCCGGGCACGCCCGGAATATTGTCGCTGGCGTCTCCCATTAACCCCTTCAAATCCGTAATTTGCTGAGGAGTAAGCTGATATTTCTCTCGGATTGCATCCGGATCATATACTTCTGTTTCGCTGATGCCTTTGCGAGTCAACGCAATGCGCACCTTGTCGGAGGCAAGCTGGAGCATATCCTTATCGCCGGACACGATAATCGTCTCCATGCCGCCTTCGTCCGCGCGCTTCGCTAATGTTCCAATGATGTCGTCCGCTTCATAGCCTTCGATTTCGAACTGCTGCACATTCATGGCGCGCAGCAACTCCTTCAGCAGCGGGAATTGCTCTGACAGCTCCGGCGGCGTCTTCGAGCGCCCTCCCTTATATTCGCCGTATTTCTCGTGCCGGAAGGTCCTCTTTCCCGCGTCGAACGCGACGAGGACATGCGTCGGCTTCTCCTCCTCGATCATGCGAAGCAGCATGGTCGTGAAGCCGTATACTGCGTTCGTATGTAATCCCGAGCCGTTCGTAAGCGGAGGCAGCGCATAGAATGCGCGGTTAATAATGCTGTTGCCGTCGATCAGCAAGCATTTGGACACAAAGAAACACCCCATTATGAAGCAACTTTCTTTCATCATAGCATAGCCTCTAAACGGTTGCATAACTTTAGAAAGTAAGGAAGGAGGGGAGCGGTGTGAAACGGAAAAAGGACGCTTTGCGCCTGCCGGCAGAGGTGGTCTGCTTTGATCTCAGCGGAACGATTGCGGATTGGAACGGCGCCTTCCGATCGGCGTTCGAGGAAGCGGTGAAGGAGTGGATTGGACGATGGGACCAAGACAACAATATCGAGGAATCGATTCAGAACGCGCTCAACAAGTATCACTCAGCGCGGAAGGAGGGCCGCTCAAACAAGGAATCGTTAAAGGCGGCTTTATCCTTGCTGCCCACGGGCGCCGATGAAAGAATTATCGCTCATGTAGCTTCCAGCATCCGCGCGCTGCATCCGGAAAAGGCACGCTTCGTGAACGGTGCGGAAGAGATGCTGCGGAGTTTATCAAGCCGATACCGCCTTGCGGTCATCACCAATCTGGACGAGGAGCGGGCGAAGGCGGTATGGGAGGCGCTGAAGCTCCACCGGTTTATGAAAGAAGAGGATCTGTTCAGCGCCACGCGCGGGTTACGCAAGCCGTCTATACGCCTATACCGCCACGCCAGTGAGAAGCTCGGCGTCCCCGCCAGCAGCTGCGTCATGGTTGGAAACTCGTACCGGCAGGATATCGCGGGAGCCCTGGCCTCCGGCTGGCAAGCGGTATGGGTCCGGACGGGCGGCAAGGATGCAGGAGGCATCAAGCTTCGATCGCGGCGGGGAAGAATCTTCTACGTCATCCGCACGGTTCGCTTGCTTCCGCGCCTCCTCAACAAGGAGAAATGACACGATAGCCCCAAACTGCAAACTATTGGTTTAAGTCCGGCCTGCTTCCCATGGCGAGGTACACGACATTCTCCCCGATATTCGTCGCATGATCCGCCATTCTCTCCAAATAACGGCTCACAAAACACAGCATCTGCGCCTGATTGATGAGGTTCGGATTTTGCGCCATCATGGCGAACATTTCCTGCAGAATCCGCCCGTGCAGCTGGTCTACCTCGTCATCCATCTTCGCCATTTTATAAGCTTGGTCGACATTCTCGTCTTTGTATGATTGCAGGCTCTCTTCAGTCATCTGTTGGACAATTTCGGACATCTTAGGGATATCGACAAGCGGCTTCATGAGGGTTTCGCCGTTTAGGCGCTGCACGACCTTGGCAATGTCCACCGCCAAATCCGCCATCCGTTCCAAATCGCTCGCCATCCGGAACGAAACGAGAATGCGGCGCAAGTCCTTCGCTACAGGCTGCTGCAATGCAATCAAATTCGTGCCAAGCTCGATAATTTTCTCTTCCTCTGCATTAATTTCCGGATCTTTGCGAATGACTTCGCTCGCCAGCTCCAGATTATTGCTGCTAAGCGCTTCGACGGAATCCGCAATGGCCTTCTGTACATGCTTCCCCATAAGGATCAGAGCGTCTTTAAGCTCTTTCAAGGAAGCGTCAAACTGTTGCCGATGATATGTCATTATGATTACACCTCATTTGTTAGTAATTGATTTCGGCAAACATTATCCGAAACGGCCGCTAATATAATCCTCTGTCCGCTGGTCTCGAGGCGTGGAGAACAATTTTACGGTTTCATTAAATTCCACGACTTCTCCATTCAAGAAGAACGCCGTATCGTTGGACACCCGCGCCGCTTGCTGCATATTGTGCGTGACGATAATGATCGTGTAATTATTTTTCAGCTCTTGAATCAGTTCCTCAACCTTTAATGTGGAGATCGGGTCAAGGGCCGATGTCGGTTCGTCCATCAACAGCACCTCAGGGTTGACCGCAAGCGCCCTTGCGATACATAGACGCTGCTGCTGACCGCCGGACAAGCCGTAGGCGCTCTTCTTCAGATCTCCCTTGACCTCATTCCATAACGCTGCGCCTTTCAAACTCCGTTCTACAATATCGTCGAGCTCCTGTTTTTTCGTAATGCCGTGGATCCGCGGTCCGTAAGCGATATTGTCGTAGATGGATTTGGGAAAAGGATTCGGCTGTTGAAATACCATCCCCACCTTCTTACGCAGCAGCTCAACGTTCACATTCGGATCATAAATATCCGTGCCGTCAATTTCGATCAGGCCTTTGATTCTTACGCCTTTAATCATGTCGTTCATCCGGTTTAACGTTCGAAGCAGCGTCGACTTGCCGCAACCGGAAGGACCGATGAAGGCGGTGACCGATTTTTCCTTGATTTCCATGTTCACAGACTTTAACGCATGGAATTCCGTATAATACAGGTTCAAATCCGCAATTTTTACAATGTTATTATCGGCCTTGGTATCTTTCTTGTTTTCGCTCATGCTAACCCCCGTCACTAACGTCTTTTCTGAAATTTATTCCGCAAAATGATTGCAAACGAGTTCATGCCGAGCAGGATAAGCAGCAGCACAATAATGCCCGCACTCGCAATGTTTTGGAACTCAGCCTGCGGTTGGCCGGCCCAGGTATAAATTTGTATCGGCAGCGCTGTGAAGGATGAGAATAGATCCGTCGGGGGCCGAATAATGAACGCGGCGGCCCCGACAACGATGAGCGGCGCCGTCTCGCCGATCGCGCGCGACAGTGCGAGAATCGAGCCGGTCAGAATACCGGGTATCGCGGACGGCAGCACTACCCTCAGAATCGTCTGCCAGCGGTTCGCGCCAAGGCCGTACGATGCATGACGCAAGCTGCCGGGTACCGCTTTGATCGCCTCTTGCGCCGATACAATAATGACAGGGAGAATCAGCAACGTCATCGTCAACGCACCGGATAGAATGCTTTGTCCGAAAGCCAGCACCCGAACGAAGATCGTCAATCCGAGAATCCCGTACACAATCGACGGAACGCCCGCCAAGTTGGAAATATTTAATTGAATGAGACGCGACAGCTTGGTGTCCTTCGCGTACTCCTCCAAATAGATTGCCGTTGCGACTCCAATGATGAAGGTTAACGGTGCGGTAACAACCATAAGCCACATGGTGCCGACCAATGCGGTCCATATTCCCGCCCGTTCCGGGCGCCGTGAGGAATTGTGCGTGATAAAATCCCAATCCAGCCATCCGAGGCCTTGGGACAATACTTGGTACAAGAGCAGTAACAGCGCAACAACACCTACAAGGGTGGAAGCAAGAAACAGCCCGTGAAAGACGGAATTGATTCGCTTACGCTTCGCAATATGAAGCTCCTCCTTCGTTCGAGCCATATATTAATACTCCTCCCTGAACTTTCTTGAGATGTAACCAGCGACAATGTTCATGACCAACGTGATGACGAACAGCACAATCCCGACCGAATACATCGTTAAATATTGGGTACTTCCTAAGGTTGTATCTCCATTGGCGACAGATACGATATATGCCGTCAATGTTTGAACACTTTCCAACGGGTTAAAAGTCAAATTCGGCAAGGAACCCGCAGCAAGCGTTACGATCATCGTCTCCCCGACCGCGCGGGACAAGCCTAATACGAATGCCGCTACAATTCCCGAGAACGCAGCTGGTACAACGACCTTCATCGATACTTCGAGCTTGGTAGATCCAAGTGCGTATGCCGCGTTCCGCAGACTGTTCGGCACGGAGCTCATCGCGTCCTCGCTCAACGAAGATATCATCGGGATAATCATGATGCCGACGACAATCCCGCCGCTGAGTGCGTTAAACACCTGGGTTTCCGGCAAAATGGAACGAATCATCGGAGTAACGAATGTCAGCGCAAAGAAGCCGTACACGATCGTCGGAATGCCGGCCAGCACCTCCAGTACGGGCTTCAAAATCGCACGCAACCGTTCCGGCGCATATTCGCTTAAGTAAATCGCACTGAACAATCCCAACGGAAGAGCAACGATGCTTGCAATCACCGTGACCAGGAGCGTGCCCGTGACGAGCGGCAACACACCATACTCAGGATCCGCGAACAGCGGCGTCCATTTGATTCCTGTAATAAATTCAATAAACGGGACATGCTGGAAAAACTTGTACGATTCAGACAGCAGTACAAATACGATACCAACCGTCGTCAGAATCGAGATCGCGCTAAACAGAAACAAAACCTTCGGCATCATGCGATCCGATGAGAAAAATCCTTTGCGTCCGATAACGGATGATCCCTTCGATTTCTTCATAGATAAGCTCCGTTCCAAAAAAATGACACAAAGTCGTGCATCGCGGCGATATAGGTTTCCCAATATTACCAAAATGCACAACCTTGATGGGTATATCAAAAGTTGTAATGCGGCTGAAAGAAGCTTACTTCGGAAGGTGGCTCAAATTCTCTTCGTACTTCGCTCTTTCGAGCGGTACGTAGCCTACTTCACCGGCCAATGCCGAACCTTCTTCGCTCATGTAGTACTCGATGAACGCTTTCACTTCCGGACGTTCCATCGCGCTCTTCAGCGGGTAGATGTAGATTTCACGGGACAACGGCTTATATGAACCGTTACCGATCGTCTCGAGCGTTGGAAGTACCGCAGGCGCATCCGCCGTTTCTTTGATCGCTACTGCTTTCAGCTTATCTGCATTTTCCTCGAAATATGCATATCCGAAGTAACCAAGCGCGTATTTATCGCCGGAAACCCCTTGCACGATGACATTGTCATCTTCGGAAGCCGTATAGTTTTCGCGGGACACTTTCGCCTCGCCGTTAATTGCTTCCGTGAAGTATTCGAATGTACCCGAAGCCGTTCCAGGTCCGTACAGTGTAATTTTTTCATCCGGCCAGCTCGGATCAATTTCGCTCCACTTCGTAATGGTGCTGCCTTTATCCCACAGCTTCTTCAGCTGCTCCACCGTCATTTCCGTTGCCCAATCATTTTCCGGATGAATGACTACTGTAATTCCGTCGTATGCAACCGGCATTTGAACGGCTTCCTGCCCTTTTTCCTTCAACGCTTCAATTTCAGATTCTTTAATGACACGGGATGAGTCGGCGATGTCGGCTTCACCGTTAATGATCGCTTTAAAACCGTTAGAGGAACCGGACAAGCCAACCGGTACGTTCACATCCGCATGGATCGCCATAAACTCTTCGGCAACCGCTTGGGAGATCGGGAATACCGTCGAGGAACCGTCAATCCGAACTTCACCGGACAGCTTTGTTTCCTCTGCCGGTGCCGAACCCTGTACAGGTGCCGGTGCCGCCGTGTTACCGCCCGAACCTAGAGTACCATCGTTATTTGTTATTCCCGCATTGCCGCCGCAAGCCGCAACAA
>Ga0182742_1001848_pt1 | contig 25476 bp, 23 predicted proteins | sample eDN5th37CBELigMG_FD_128880 | JGI IMG/M metagenome (GOLD analysis project Ga0182742, IMG submission 128880) | Enriched Miracle-Growth compost microbial communities from Emeryville, California, USA - eDNA 5th pass 37_C BE-Lig MG (version 2)... ...
ACGCGAACATGACCGACATCGCGAACGGCATGATCATGAACACTTTCTGCTGCACGGGATCCATCGAGGGCGTGCCCTGCAGCTTGTACTGGGCAAACATGGCGGCGGCCATGATCGCCGGCAGCACGTAGAACGGGTCCTTCGACGACAGGTCGTTGATCCAGCCGATGAACGGCGCCTGCCGCATCTCGACGCTCTCGAGCAGCACCCAGTAGAACGCGAGGAACACCGGGATCTGGATGATCATCGGCAAGCAGCCGGCGACCGGATTCACCTTCTCGCGCTTGTACAGGTCCATCATCGCGCGACCGAGCTTCTCGCGATCGTCCTTGTAGGTTTCCTGCAGCGCCTTCATGCGCGGGCCGAGCAGCTTCATCTTCGCCATCGAGCGACCGCTCGCTTCGGACAGCGGATAGAACAGCAGCTTGAGCAGGAAGGTGACGACGACGATCGCCCAGCCCCAGTTGCCGAGCACGTTGTGCACCCACTCCAACAGGATGAAGAGCGGCTTGGAAAGAATGGTGAGCCAGCCGTAATCCGCGACGCGATCGAGCTCCTCGCCGGTGTCGTCCAGCTGCTTCTGCAGCTTCGGGCCGATGAAGAGGCGCTGGTCGAACGTCGCCGTCTGGCCCGGCGCGACCGTGACGGTGGGACCGGCGGCCGTGAGCAGGTACTCCGCACCCTGACCCTTCAGCGTGAAGCGATACGGCACGCCATCCGGCGGCACGATGGCGCTGACGAAGTGGTGCTGGAGCCCGGCGATCCAGCCGCCTTTCGAGACGTCGACGGAAAGATTGCGATCGTCTTCGTCATCGAGATGCAGCTTGCTGTACTTGCGGCCGTCCCGAATGGCGGGGCCGTGGAACGACAGGTTCTCGACGTCTGTGGTGAAGATGGAGCGCTTCGTGACCGGATCGCGCCGCAGGATCTGCCCGTACGGTGCGGCCTGCCAGGGCATATCGGACTTGTTCTCGACTTTCTGCTCGAGATCGATGCGGTACTGGCCCGGCTTGAAGATAAAGGTCTTCGTGACAGTGACGCCGTTGCCGTCCATCCATGTGAACGGGACGCGCAGTTCCTTCTCGCCTTCCTGGAGGACGTACTCGGTCTTCTCCGTCGTGAACGTTGCGACGTGCGTGGGGCGCTCGCCGCTATCCGGGCCGGTGAGACCGGTCTGCAGCAGATAGCGCGTGGCGGGATCCGTGTTCATCAACCGAACGCGCTCGGCCTCTCCTTTCTTCTTCGCGTACTGCAGAAGATCCGCGCGCTGGATCGTGCCGCCAACGGGGTTGATATAGAGATCGAGCACGTCCGTGCGGACGTGAACCGGAGTAGCCGCAGCCGCCGCGGCGGGAGTGGCAGCGCCGTTCTGCTGCTCAGGGCCCGGTTGCGGAGGCGCAGTAGTAGAAGGAGCGGGAGCTGGAGGAGCATCGCCGTCCGATGGAGCCGCCTGCGGAACCGCGGAGCCGATGTCGTCCGCCGGCGTAGCCGGTGCTGAAGAATTAGCGGCCGCTGCCGTTACGGGCGGCGCGTAGTCCCTCTGCCAGGCCTCATAGTTGAGCCACACTGCAAGGATGAGCAGGAGCCACAGGTAAATGCGGGGGTTATTCGCCATCTTCCTACGCTAGTGATGATGCCCGTGAACGGAGCACGGAGGCGGATCGAAGCCGCCGGGATGAAAGGGATGGCACCGGCCGAGCCGGCGCAACGTGAGCCAGCCCCCGCGCCACACGCCGTGAAGCTCGATGGCTTCGAGGGCGTAGTTCGAGCACGTGGGATAGAAACGGCAACTGCGTCCCAGCCAGGGACTCAGCGTGAGCTGGTATAGCCGGATCAGGAGCCGCGCGACGAAACGCATTGCTGCCTCACCTTGACCCAGAGTTCTTCTATGTTGGCCCGCAGCTCGCGATTGCTGGCGCCAGCCGCTCGCGAACGCGCGCTGACCACGAGATCCACCGCGGGAAGCTCGTGCTGGCGCAGACGGAATGATTCACGAATGACGCGACGGATGCGATTGCGCTCGACGGAACCGCCGGCGAGCTTCGCGCCCACCGCCATTCCCAGACGCGGATGCCCTTCATCGTTGAACCGCGCAGTCACGGCGAAGAACCCGTTCCCCATGCGCCGGCCGCGCGCGTGTACAGCATCGAACTCCGGCTTCCGCCGCAAGCGCCGTTGCGCGGGAAGGGTGAGTCGCCCCCCGCCCAAGGGGAAGCGCCCCTCTATTAAGGAATGAGCTTGCGGCGGCCCTTGGAACGACGGCGGCTCAGCACCTTGCGACCGTTCCTGGTGGCCATGCGCGCGCGAAAGCCATGCGTGCGCTTACGGCGCAGCTTGCTCGGTTGGTACGTACGCTTCATGGTCTTGGAGGCTCCGGAAAGGCCGCAAAAAGATCGGCCAGAAGGTTGGCTGGAAAAGGGCGGCAAGGGTAAGTGCCGACCCTGGATGTGTCAACACGGAAACCTTCAGCAAGCGCGTCCAATCGGTATAGACTCCGCACCCCCTTTTCTCCGCTCACTGAAGACATTCGCGGGAGACCCTTGCTCGTGGAAGCGTCGCTCTGGACTCGTTGTGTGCGCGCGCTTGAAGCGGAGCTGCCCGAGCAACAGTTCAATACCTGGGTGCGTCCGCTCCAGGCGCTGGAACGCGCCGGTGCGCTGAAGCTGCTCGCGCCCAACCGGTTCGCCGTGGACTGGATCAATGCCAATCTGCTCGAGCGCATCGGTGAGCTCCTGAGAGAGGGATCGGAGGGCGATGTGCCGATCGTCACCGTCGAAGTCGGCTCCCGAAACGGGAACGCCGTCACAGCGAGCAGCCTGGCGCCCGTTGCGCCCGCCTCCTCGAAGCCCCGGCGAACCGAAGGGCTCGTCATCGGCGCGCGCATCAATCCTGACTTCACGTTCGCCACGTTCGTCGAGGGCAAGAGCAACCAGCTCGCCCGCGCGGCCGCTCACCAGGTGGCGGAAAACCCGGGCCATACGTACAACCCGCTGTTTCTCTATGGCGGCGTCGGCCTCGGCAAGACGCACCTCATGCACGCCATCGCTCACATGATCAAGGAGCGGGATCCGGATGCGCGTGTGGCTTATGTTCACTCGGAGCGCTTCGTCAGCGACATGGTGAGGGCGCTCCAGCACAACAGCATCAACGAATTCAAACAGGCGTATCGCTCGCTCGATGCGCTCCTGATCGACGACATTCAGTTCTTCGCGGACAAGGATCGCTCGCAGGAGGAGTTCTTCCACACGTTCAACGCGCTCCTCGAGGGACAGCACCACGTCATTCTCACCTGCGACCGGTATCCGAAAGAGGTCGAGGGGCTGGAGGAGCGGCTGAAATCCCGCTTCGGCTGGGGACTCACGGTGGCCATCGAGCCGCCGGAAGTCGAAACGTGCGTGGCGATTCTCATGACGAAGGCGCAGAGCGCCGGCGTTGCGTTGCCTGAGGAAGTCGCGTTCTTCATCGCGAAGCGCATCCGCTCGAACGTTCGCGAGCTCGAAGGCGCGCTTCGCCGCGTGATCGCGAACTCTCGCTTCACCGGCCATCCGATCACGATGGAGTTCACGCGTGAGGCGCTGAAAGACCTGCTTTCACTGCAGGCGAAGCTCGTCACGATCGAGAACATCCAGAAGACAGTCGCGGATTACTACAAGGTTCGCGTGGCAGATCTGCTGTCGAAGCGTCGTAGCCGATCCGTCGCGCGTCCAAGGCAAGTCGCCATGGCGCTGGCGAAGGAGCTCACGAGTCACAGCCTTCCGGAAATCGGAGATGCGTTCGGCGGGCGGGATCACACCACGGTGCTGCACGCGTGCAAGCGCATCAAGGAGCTTCGCGGCGAGGAAACGCGCATGGCCGAAGACTTTTCGAATCTCATGCGCACGCTGGCCGGATGAGCGCGCGAATGAGCGTCCAGGCCTGTCAGAAAGGTGTGGGCTTCCCTGTGGGATTCCCTGTTCGTTTCCTGTGGATGAAACTGGGGATAAAGTTACACACAGGCCGTGCACAGCTCGTCCATAAGTCATCCCGAGAGTTGTCGTGAGCAAAACGCGGGGCAACTGCTTGATCCTTCTCGACAAGTCGAGTGGTCCCCGTCATTCACAGGCCTAATTGCAATAACAATCTGTATTTCAGATTAAGAGAAAGAGTTATTTCATGAAGCTCACAGCGTCGCGCGAAGACATCCTCACGCCCCTGCAGAGTGTGATCGGAGTGGTGGAGCGCCGGCAGACGATGCCCGTGCTCGCGAACGTGTTGCTTTCGGCACGCGACGATCGGCTGAGCATCACGGGTACGGATCTCGAGGTGGAGCTCGTCGCTGCGACCTCGGCCAGTGTTCAAACGCCCGGCGACATCACCGTGCCGGGACGCAAGCTGCTCGACATCTTCAAGGCGCTTCCGGAGAAGACGAGCGTCACGCTCTCGACGGAAGGCGATCGCGTATCGCTTAAAGGCGGCAGGAGCCGCTTCACGCTGTCTTCGCTTCCGGCCGCGGAGTTTCCAGTGGTCGACGAGATCAACGCCCAGCAGACGCTCACCGTCGGCCAGGGCGAGTTCCGTCGGCTGATCGACAAGACCCATTTCTCGATGGCCCAGCAGGACGTCCGGTACTACCTGAACGGCATGCTGCTCGAGACCGAGGGCAAGTCCCTCCGCGCGGTCGCGACGGATGGGCATCGTCTCGCGCTTTGCGAGACGGAGCTGGCGTCGAGGGCGAAGACGGCTCAGCAGGTCATCGTTCCGCGCAAAGGTGTGCTCGAGCTGCAGCGCATCCTGGGTACGGACGGCAACCTCGAGCTGGCGGTGGGCACGAATCATGTGCGGGCGCAGGTGGGACCGATTCGTTTCACTTCGAAGCTTATTGACGGCCGTTTCCCCGAATATGGGCGCGTGATCCCTGCAAATCCCAGCAAAGTCGTCGAAGCGGACCGGGATGTGCTGCGAAGTGCGCTGCAGCGCACTGCCATTCTCTCGAACGAGAAGTACCGCGGGATCCGGCTGATGCTGAAAAAGGACCTCCTGACCCTCCAGGCTCACAACCCCGAGCAGGAGGAAGCCGAGGATCAGATCGAAGTCAGCTTCTCGGGCGATGAGCTCGAAGTCGGCTTCAACGTGAACTATCTGCTCGACGCCCTCGCCGCGATCGATAGCGAAAAGGTCGAGATCGGCTTGACTGACGCAAACAGCAGCTGCCTGATCCGTTCGCCGGGAGCCACGGCCGCACGCTACGTCGTGATGCCGATGCGGCTCTGAGAGAGCCCTCGAAATCGGCGGGCGGCTGACGAGGGTCTTTCCGAGCCGCCCCGCGACTGAGGGCTGCGGATGAGTCTCGCCGAAGTTTCTATCTCGCACTTCCGCTGCCTCAGGCAGGCGGAGCTCGCGCTCCATCCCGGACACAACCTCATCTGGGGCAGCAATGCCTCGGGCAAGACGTCGTTGCTCGAGGCGATCTTCCTGCTCGGTCGCGGGCGCTCGTTTCGGACCCGCAGCTCCGAAAAGCTGATCCAGCACGGCGAGTCGGTGCTGCGTGTCGTCGGCCGAATGGCTACGACCCCGCCGGTTGTCCTTGGCGTCGAGGTTTCGAAGAAGGACGGGACCACGGCGAAGATCGCCGGCTCGTTCGTGCAATCCCTCGCGGAGCTGTCTCGCTCGTTCGCCGTTCAGGTGATCGAGCCGGGCGCGCACAAGCTCATCGAGGAGGGCGCCCAGCGTCGGCGTCGATGGATGGACTGGGCAGTGTTCCACGTGGAACCAGGATTCATCGACGTGTGGTCCCGGTACGCCCGGGCGCTCAAGCAGCGCAACTCCGCGCTCCGCACCGCCCCCGATCAGGCGGCGTCCTGGAACCCGGAGCTCATCCGACTCGGGGAGCAGATCGCTCAGCTCCGACGGGACTTCATGGTCCGGCTCCAGCCGTACTGGCAGGCGGCAATCCGCGAGCTGACCGGCCTCGACATCGAGCTGTACTTCTTCCAGGGCTGGGCCGCCGACACATCCCTCGCGGATGCGTTGACCGCCAGCCGTGAGCGGGACATTGCTCGGGGCGTCACGCAGGTCGGAGCCCACCGGGCCGACGTCGTCGTCCGGCTCGACCGGAGCCTGGCGCGGGAGACCCTATCCCGCGGTCAGCAGAAACTGGTCGCGGCCGCGATGACCCTGTCTCAGCTGCACCTCATCCGTGAGCTCACCGGCACCGTCCCGACGCTGCTTCTCGACGACCCCGCAGCCGAGCTGGATCGCACCCGACTAGGCCGGTTTGTGGACCAGGTGAGGCAGCTGAAATGCCAGCTGATCGTGACGTCTTTGTCGCCGGAAGTGAGCCTGTTCGGCGCACCTGACAGGGTGTTTCACGTGGAACAAGGAACCCTCCGGCCGGTATAATGCACGCCCCTTCGGCCGGGTCACTTCATGTCAGCGAACGACGTCTACGATTCCAGCAAAATCAAGGTTTTAAAGGGCCTCGAAGCCGTCCGAAAACGGCCCGGAATGTACATCGGAGACACCGATGACGGCACCGGTCTTCACCACATGGTCTTCGAGGTCGTCGACAACTCCATCGACGAAGCGCTGGCCGGTTTTTGCGATCGCATTGTCGTCACGATCCACGCCGATGAATCGGTGACCGTGACGGATAACGGCCGCGGAATTCCCGTCGACATCCATCCGGATGAAGGCGTGTCCGCCGCAGAAGTCATCATGACCGTGCTGCACGCGGGCGGTAAGTTCGACGACAGTTCCTACAAGGTGTCGGGCGGACTGCACGGCGTGGGCGTGTCCGTGGTCAACGCCCTCTCGGACTACCTCCAGCTTTCGATCGCCCGCGAAGGGCGCGCATACCGGCAGGAGTACCACCTCGGCGTGCCGGCGGCCCCGCTCGCGGACGTGGGTGAGTCCCAGGACCGCGGGACCACCATCCGCTTCAAGCCCAGCGCCCAGATCTTCACGAACATCTCGTTCAACTACGACGTCCTGGCCAAGCGCCTGCGGGAGCTGTCGTTCCTGAACTCCGGCGTCCGGATCGAGCTGGTGGACGAGCGGGACAACAAGTCCGACGTCTTCGCCCACGAGGGTGGGCTGCAGGCCTTCGTGAAGTACCTGAACCGGACGAAGACGGCCATCCACGACAACGTGTTCGGCTTCCGCACCAGCGACGGCCCGATCACCGTCGAGGTGGCGATGCAGTGGAACGACTCCTACCAGGAGAGCATGTTCTGCTACACCAACAACATCCCGCAGCGGGACGGCGGCACGCACCTGGCCGGCTTCCGTAGCGCGCTCACGCGCACGCTGAACGACTACATCGAGAAGGAGCTCTCCGCGAAGCGCGAGAAGCTGGCCATGACCGGCGACGACGCTCGCGAAGGCCTCACCGCGATCCTCTCGGTGAAGCTGCCGGACCCGAAGTTCTCCTCCCAGACCAAGGACAAGCTGGTCTCGTCCGAGGTGAAGGGCGTGGTGGAGACGGCGGTCGGCAGCAAGCTCCAGGAGTTCCTGCTCGAGCGGCCGCACGACGCGAAGGCCATCGTTGCGAAGATCGTTGAGGCCGCCCGGGCTCGCGAAGCTGCGCGCAAGGCGCGCGAGATGACTCGCCGCAAAGGTGCCCTCGACATCGCCGGCCTCCCCGGCAAGCTCGCGGACTGCCAGGAGAAGGATCCGGCGCTCTCCGAGATCTTCATCGTCGAGGGCGACTCCGCAGGCGGCTCCGCGAAGCAGGGGCGGGACCGACGCACCCAGGCCATCCTGCCGCTGAAGGGCAAGATCCTGAACGTCGAGCGCGCGCGCTTCGACAAGATGCTGTCGTCGGCGGAGGTGGGCACGCTCATCACCGCGCTCGGCTGCGGCATCGGGCGCGACGACTTCGACATCGAGAAGCTGCGCTACCACCGCATCATCATCATGACGGACGCGGACGTGGACGGCTCCCACATCCGTACGCTGCTGCTCACGTTCTTCTACCGCCAGATCCCGATGCTCATCGAGCGCGGGCACGTCTACATCGCGCAACCGCCGCTGTACAAGGTGAAGCGCGGGAAGCAGGAGCAGTACGTCAAGGACGACAACGAGCTGAACGCGCTGCTGCTGAATGCGGCGCTGGAAAACTCCGCTCTGTACGTGAACGCCGGCGCGCCGCCGCTTCAGGGGCAGGGCCTCGAGATGCTGGCGCGGAAGTACATGGAGGTGCAGGCGATCATCAAGCGTTGGTCGCGGCGCTATGACGATCGGCTCCTCGAGCAGCTCATCTACTTGCCCGAGGTTTCGACGACGAACTTCGACAACGTCGAGTGGATCCGCAACTGGTCGCGCGAGCTGAACGAGCGCCTCAACGCGCTCGACGACGGCACCCGCACGTATCGCGTGGACTTCCGGACGGCCGGTGAGGGCCACGCGGCGCGCATCGTCGTGAACCGCACGGAGCACGGCACTGCCTCGCAGCGCTTCCTGCCCCGCGAGTTCTTCGAATCCGCCGAATACCAGCGCATTGCAGACCTGGGGCGGACGCTTGCGGGCCTGATCGGGGAGGGCGCTTACGTCATGCGCGGCGAGGATCGCCACGACGTCGGCTCCTTCAAGGAAGCGATGAAGTGGCTCTTCGACCAGGCGAAGAAGGGCCAGACGATCCAGCGCTACAAAGGCCTCGGCGAGATGAACCCGGAGCAGCTCTGGGAGACCACCATCGACCCCGCCAGCCGCCGGCTGATGCAGGTGAAGATCGAAGATGCCGTCGCGTCCGACGACATCTTCACGACGCTGATGGGAGATCAGGTCGAGCCGCGGCGCGAGTTCATCGAGAAGAACGCGCTGTCGGTCACCAACCTCGACGTCTAGTCGCCGAATCGGTACTCGATACGGGCCCGGTACGTCGTGCCGGGCCTGAGTACCACGGACCCGAGCTCAGGGTCGTTCACTGCGTTCGGCGGCGCTCCCGGTTCCAGGCAGAGGCCGGTTCGTCCGGCCTCGAGGTGCTGGCCGCCGTAGAACTGCAATGCTGGTTGATCGCTGAGTACGCGGAGGCGGATGCCCGCAGTCGGGGAGTCGACTTCGGCGTCGAAGAGCCGTTTTGAATCCAATACGAAACAATGGTCGTAGCCGGAAGCTAATTGAAGCTGCTGGTGCGACGATGAGGCAAGCTGGGCGGCGTTGACCCCTCGCGGGCGGCGGAAATCGAAAGGGGTCCCCCCGACGCTCGCCTTCTCGCCAGTCGGGATGAGCGCAGCGTCCCGGACCGGCAGGTAACTCCCCGCCGCGATCCGCAGCTGCTGCTCACCGCCAAGGTGAAAGTACGGGTGATAGATCATCGCGACCGGCGTCGCCCGATCGCAGGTGGCTTCGAACTTCACCGTCAATGCGCTGCCGGTGACGACGAACTCGGCGGTCACCTCGAGATTACCGGGATACCCCTCGTCCCCATCCGGCGATAGCAGCCCCAGCACCAGGCGCGACGGGCTCTCGAGATCGACGACCCGCCAGAGCTTCTTCCCGAACCCCAGCCGCCCGCCATGGAGATGATTGGCGCCTTCGTTCGCTGTCACCCGATACGCGCGCCCGTCGATCTCGAACTGCGCACCCGCAATCCGATTCGCCACACGCCCGACGATGACACCCTGGAACGTCGCGTCCCGAACGTATGCGTCGAGATCCGGCAGCGTCAGCACTACATCTCGCTCCATGCCGCGCACCGGCACTACAAGCCGGCGAAGAATCCCGCCGTACGTGAGCACCTCCGCGAGCAAGCCGCCGCTCTCACCCAGCGTGATGGCGTGCACTTCCCGCCCATCCTCGAGCGCTCCGAACCGCTTCATCACGCCTCCGGCACTCAGTACTTTCGAGACGGAAAGATTTCCGCCGCCAGCTCCATCGGATAGGTGAACTCTTCGACGAACAGCCGATGCGGCAGCCGCCGGCGCGCCACCACGTCCCGCGCGACGCCCATGATCTGCGGCCCGTAAAGCGGATTGCACTCGACGGCAACGTTCAGCTTGCCGGCGAGCATCGCCTCGAACGCGCCCTTCGTGGCCTCGATCGAAATCACGATGACGTCCTTCCCTGGTTTCAGCCGTGCATCCTCGAGCGCCCGAATGGCGCCGAGCGCGATCTCGTCGTTATGCACGAACAGCACATTTATGCGGCGACCTTCCGCCGCGATCACGCGCGCCATCATTTCCCGTCCGCTCTCGCGCGTGAGCTCGCCGGACTCCGTGGCGATGATCTCGAAGTTGGAGTCCGTCTCCAGCACTTCGCGGAAGCCCCGTGCCCTTTCATTTGTGGCCACGTCGTCCTCCCGACCGCGAAGTTCCACGACCTTGGTATCCGCCCGCGGGCCGAGCTTGTAGTCGAGAAGCCAGCGCGCCGCGTTGCGCCCCTCCTCCGCGAAATCCGGCCCGAGCATCGTCGTGTAGAGCAGCCGGTCGTTCACCTTCACCGGACGTTCGATGATCACGACGGGAATCCCGGCCTTCTTCGCTTCCCGCAGCACGTCATCCCATCCGGACTCGACGACAGGCGAAAACGCGATCACATCGACGCGCTCGGCGATGAACGCCTGCAGCGCCTTGATCTGCGTCTCCTGATTTTGCTGCGCATCGGCAAATCGCAGCTCGATGCCGGCGTCCGCAGCCGCGCTTCGAATCGACTGGCTGTTTGCTTCTCGCCAGGCCGTGCTGCTGCCGGACTGGCTGAATCCGAGGACGATGGGTGAGTTGCTCCGGCCGCAGCCGGAAAGCAGGGCGACGGCGAGACCCAGAACGAGCGTCGCCCGGATGAACTGAAGAATCGCCGCGTGAAACTTCGAGGGAGGCACCTCAGGACAACGTCGCGATCTTCGACTCGATCCATGCCTGGGCGCGTTCGTTGATCTCGCGCGGATCGGCCCCCTTCGGATCGAGCGGCGGCCCGATGACGACCCGCACCGTGCCCGACCGCTTGAACAACCCGCGACGCGGCCAGAAGAGCCCGGCGTTGTGCGCCACGGGAACCACGAGTCGTCCTGCTTCACGCGCCAGCAGCGTGCCGCTGACGCCGTACTTCCGCGTCTGGCCCGGCGGCATGCGGGTGCCTTCCGGGAAGATCATCACCCAGTCGCCTTCCGCGAGCCGCTCCTTGCCCTGCTCCACCACCTGGCTCACCGCCGACCCGCCGGTCTTGCGGTTGATGGCGATGGCGTGGAGCTGCCGGATGCCCCAGCCGACGAACGGGATCCACAGCAACTCGCGCTTGAGTACCCACACCTGCCGCGGGAACACGACCGTCATCGCGATGGTTTCCCAGGACGACGAGTGCTTCCAGAGCGCGATGTGATTGCCTTCGGGCAGGTTCTCGCGGCCCTCGACGACGTAGTCCAGCCGGCAGGTCCACTTCAGCACGGTGAGCAGCGAGCTCGCCCAGAAGCGCGCGAGTGCGAACCGCCGCTCGAACGGCAGGAACAAGCACACGATCACGAAGAAGATCGCGTAGAAGAACGTGAACAGGAACAGGAACGCCGTGAAGACGAGCGAACCGATCACCTGCACGGAGCTGCCCGCGTCCCGCCGGATTTCGCTGGCTGTGCCTGTTTCGCTCACGGACGCCTAGCCCGGCAGGCGAGAGAGATCGGCCACGCCGCCAAAGAGGTTGCGTAGCCCTGCCAGCAGTGACAGACGATTTGCACGAAGCTTCGGATCCTCGGCGTTCACCATCACCTCATCGAAGAAGCCGTCGACAGCGGGGCGGAGCTGGGCGAGCTGCCCGAGCGCCCCCGTGTACTCCCGGCGTGCTGTAGCTGCAGAGACGGCGTCTCGCAAGCTGCGCATGGAGTCGAACAGGCGGATCTCCGCTGGCTCCTTCAGAGCTTCGACATCGACGTCGCCCAGCTCTACCGATTCGCTCTTGCGCAGAATGTTGGCGATGCGCTTGTTGGCGGCGGTGAGGCTAGTCGCCTCGGGCAGCTCAAGGAAGGCGCTCAGCGCGCGGAGCCGTGCGTCGAAATCGAGCGGCGAACGGGGCTGAGTGGCCAACACGGCGTCGAACATCTCGGTGGTGAAGGCAGCGTTGTCCAGGTAGTACGCGCGGAGGCGTTCCATCACGTACTCATAAACGTCGTTGGCGACGTTGGGTCCCTGCACCGGCTGCAGCGCGGCCGCGCGATCGATCAGCGCGCGGAGGTCCAGATCCACGCGCTTCTCGATCAACGTACGAAGCACGCCGATGGCCGCGCGACGCAGGCCGAACGGATCCTTGGCGCCCGTGGGCTTCTGACCAATGGCGAAGATGCCCGCGAGCGTATCGAGCCGATCCGCAACACTGACGGCCAGGCCGATGCCGGTGGACGGCAGCTCGTCGCCCGCGCTGCGCGGCATGTAGTGCTCGCGAATAGCCGTAGCGACTTCGGGGTCTTCGCCGTCTTCCGTCGCGTAGTAGCTGCCCATCACGCCCTGCAGCTCCGGGAACTCGCCGACCATCGCCGTGAGGAGGTCGCACTTGCAGAGCTCGGCGGCTCGATCGGCCTTCGCCACGTCCGTGGCGGTTGCAGTGGCGATCTCGACAGCGAGCGTTCGCACGCGACGAACCTTCTCGCCAACAGAGCCCAACTTTGCCTGGAAGGTCACCGCATCCAACGCGTCTCGGCGTGCCGCGAGCGGCTGTTTTCGGTCCTGCTCCCAGAAGAACGCCGCGTCCGCGAGCCGCGGCCGGACGACGCGCTCGTTCCCCAAGCGCACTTGCGCAGGATCGAGGCTCTCGATGTTGCTGATGGTGATGAACCAAGGCATCAGCGAGCCATCCGGCTTCGCGATGGGGAAGTACCGCTGATGCTCCTGCAGCGTCGAGATGAGCACTTCCCTCGGCAGCGGCAGGAATCTCTCCTCGAACGTAGCCGCAACCGGCACGGGCCACTCGACTAGCGCGGTCACCTCGTCCAGCAGCGCGTCATCCATCACTGCCTGGCCGCCCAGCTCGGCAGCCTTCTCAGTGACGGCTTTCAGGATGATCTCGCGGCGCTCCTGGAATCCCGGGACGACCTTGCCCCGATCCCGCAACGCCTTGGCGTATCCGCTCGGGCTCGTGACTTTGATCTCCTTCGGCGCCATGAACCGATGGCCGCGCGTGTGCTGCCCGGCAGGCACGTCCAGCACGGTGGCCGGCACGACCTCCGACCCGTACACCATGACGAGCCAGTGAACCGGCCGCACGAACTCCGCGGTCCCGGCACCCCAGCGCATGCGCTTGGGAATCGGCAGGGCGTCGAGCGACGCCTGGACGATGCGCGGCAAGAGCTCAGTCGTCTTCATGCCGGGCTTGGTGCCGATGAAGAACAGGAACTGCCCCTTGCCTTCGTCCAGTCTCTGCAGCGCATCAACTGCCACGCCGCAGCTTTCGGCAAAGGCGAGGGCGGCACGCGTGGGCTGCCCCGATGCATCGAACGCCGCCGTCACCGGCGGACCACGACGTTTCACGTCCTGAGTGGGCTGCTGTGAAACCAAGCGTTTCACCTGCACAGCAATCCGCCTCGGTGTGGCGAACGATTGAAGCCCACTGTGAGTCAAAGAGGCTTCCTGCAGCCCCTTCTCAAGGCCACCCGCAAACGCGAGCTCCAGTTCCCGTAGTGCCTTGGGGGGCAACTCTTCCGTGCCCACCTCGACCAGGAAATCCCGCTTCTCCACCTTGGAAGTCTCGCTCACGACGCGACCTCCGCAGCCGCAGGTGCCTTCAGCATCGGAAAGCCCAGCTCCTCGCGACTCGCGTAGTACGCCTGCGCGATCGCGCGGGCGAGGGTGCGCACGCGAAGGATGTATCGCTGCCGCTCAGTCACCGAGATGGCCCGCCGCGCATCGAGGAGGTTGAACGTGTGCGAAGCCTTCGCCATCTGCTCGTACGCCGGCAACACAAGCTTCGCAGCGAGGAGCTCCGTGCAGGCTTTCTCGTGGTCCTCGAAGTGGCGGAACAGCATGGCGACATCCGCCACCTCGAAGTTGTACTTCGACTGCTCCACCTCGTTCTGGTGGTACACATCTCTATAGGTGACGCGGCCGAGCGGGCCGTCCGTCCACACGATGTCGTACACGCTCTCGACGTTCTGCAGGTACATCGCCAGGCGCTCGAGGCCGTAGGTGATCTCACCGGACACGGGCTTGCACTGAACGCCGCCGACTTCCTGGAAGTAGGTGAACTGGGTGATCTCCATCCCGTTCGCCCAGACCTCCCAGCCCAGCCCCCAAGCGCCGAGCGTGGGCGACTCCCAGTTGTCCTCGACGAAGCGGATGTCGTGCACCAGCGGATCCAGCCCGAGCGCGCGGAGGCTGCCGACGTAAAGGTCCAGGATGTTCAGGGGGGACGGTTTGATGATGACCTGGAACTGGTAGTAGTGCTGGAGGCGGAACGGGTTGTCCCCGTACCGCCCGTCCGTCGGCCTTCGCGAGGGCTGCACGTAGGCCGCGCTCCAGGGCTCCGGGCCGATGGCCCGCAGGAACGTGGCGGTATGGAAGGTCCCGGCCCCCATTTCCATGTCGGCCGGCTGGAGGATGACGCAGCCCTGCTCGGACCAGTACCGCTGCAAGGCAAAGATCAAGTCCTGAAACGTCCGCGGGGGCGTCCCAACTTTCATGTAGCAAGCTCGCGAAAAAAGAGCGCGAGTATAGCCGCGGCGCCCCGGCTAGAATCGCGCGCACGCCCATGGTGCGCTTTTGGCAGGAGCGCGCACCAAAAGCGTGCAACGCGACCTCATCCTTCCACTATGTCCCTGATTAATAAGAGGCTGTGCATTGGCATGGTGCCTGCACTGCTACAACGCTCTGCGCGGGCAGGGTCCGTCGCGGGGAACCGTAGACCGCCGTTGAAGCGGTCACGCCCGCGTCTGCAGAGCAACACCCTTTTCCGGAGGCCGATATGACGACGACGCCCAGCGATGTTCTCAAACTGATCAAAGAAAAAGAGGTCAAGTTCGCCGACCTCCGCTTCACCGATACGCGAGGCAAGGAACAGCACGTAACGATTCCTGCCAAGCTGGTCGACGAAGACCTGTTCCGCGACGGCAAGATGTTTGACGGCTCGTCCATCGCAGGCTGGAAGGGCATCAACGAGTCGGACATGATCCTCATGCTCGACCCGACGACCGCCGTCCTCGATCCCTTCTTCGAGGAAACCACGGTCAACATCCGCTGCGACATCATCGAGCCCGCCACGATGCAGGGCTACGATCGCGATCCGCGCTCGCTCGCCAAGCGCGCCGAGGCGTACATCAAGTCCACGGGAATCGCCGACGGCGCACTGTTCGGCCCCGAGAACGAATTCTTCATCTTCGACAGCGTCCGTCACGGCACGAGCCTGAACGGCAGCTTCTACGAGATCGACTCCGTCCAGGGCGCGTGGAACTCCGGCAAGGTGTTCGAGGCCGGCAACATGGGTCACCGCCCGGGCCTCAAGGGTGGCTACTTCCCGGTGCCGCCGGTCGATGCGTTCCAGGACATCCGCTCCGCGATGTGTCTTGCGCTCGAAGAGATGGGCCTCAAGGTCGAAGTGCATCACCACGAAGTCGCCACCGGCGGTCAGTGCGAAATCGGCATTGGCGCTGGCGGTCTCGTGCGCAAGGCCGACGAGGTGCAGATCCTCAAGTACGCCGTGCAGAACGTTGCGCATGGCTACGGCAAGACAGCGACCTTCATGCCGAAGCCGCTCGTCGGCGACAACGGCAGCGGCATGCACGTGCACCAGTCGCTGCAAAAGGAAGGCAAGGCGCTCTTCGCCGGTGACAAGTACGGCGGACTGTCCGACCTCGCGCTCTACTACATCGGCGGCATCATCAAGCACGCGAAGGCGATCAACGCGCTCACGAACGCTGGCACGAACAGCTACAAGCGCCTGGTGCCGGGCTTCGAAGCGCCGGTGATGCTCGCGTACTCCGCGCGCAATCGTTCCGCGTCCATCCGTATTCCGTGGGTGTCGAGCCCGAAGGCGCGCCGCATCGAAGTGCGCTTCCCGGACTCCAGCGCGAACCCGTATCTCGCGTTCGCCGCGATGGTGATGGCGGGTCTCGACGGCATCCAGAACAAGATCCACCCCGGCGATCCGGCGGACAAGGATCTGTACGACCTGGAGCCCGAAGAGGCGAAGCACATCCCGACCGTGTGCCACTCGCTTGACATGGCGCTCGAGCATCTCGACAAGGACCGCGAGTTCCTCACCCGCGGCGGCGTGTTCACGAACGACTTCATCGACTCCTACATCGCGCTCAAGACGCAGGAAGTCACGAAGTTCCGCATGTCCACGCACCCTGTCGAAATCGAGATGTACTACAGCTGCTAAGGACACACGGAGAGCGCGTGAATCGAGAGATCCCCTCGGAAGTTGTTTCGCCAGCCCCCAGGGGATCGCGGTCACGGGTCACACCCGTGGCCGCAGTTCACGCATCCGACGACCGGGTTTTGTCGTATCCAGCGCGCGGGGCTATTCTCGAACCCTATGCGCGCTACCCGACTTACCTTAATTCCGCTCGCGCTGTGCCTGGTCTCGACCTCGGCACTTGCCGCCACCGTCTACAGGTGGGTGGACCAGAACGGCGTCGTTCATTACAGCGACCAGCCGAGGCCGAACGCGCAGGCGGTGGAAGTTCAGGGCGCGCAGTCGTTTGGCCGGGAGGGGCAGTCCGCGCCCGCGCCTTCGTCCACGTCTGCGTCGAGCTCCAGCTCCGCTCAGCCGGGGCAAGCGTATTCCGAGTGCGTGCTGTATCAGCCCGAAAACGACGAGACGTTTCCGAACACGAGGGTCGTCTCTGGCAGCATCCGCATCAGTCCGGATCTGCGGCCCGGGCATCGAATCGCCGTCGCGCTGGACAATCGGCGTCAGACCACGAACGCCGTCGTGACGCCCACGGGCTTCACGATCAACGAAGTGGATCGCGGGACGCACACTCTCTTCTTCACCGTCGAGGATGCGCAGGGCAATACGCTTTGCCGCAGCGAAGTCGTCACGATTCACGTGCGACAGCCGTCGCTCCTCTCACCGGCGCGGCGCCCAGGCTCGTAGCATCGGCCTGCCGGCCGCGCCCGCGCACAAACGGGAGCGGCCATGGTGGCTGAGTTCAGCTTCGACTCCGCGCTATCGCATTTCGATCCGACGGAGCTTTTCGATGCGCTGTCGACGGGCATCATCGTCCTCGACGCGCAGCTCTGCCCCATCTACGCGAACGTCGCTGCGCAGAACCTCCTCGCGTTCAGCCTGAACCAGGCCCGCGGCCGCCCGTTCGGGGATTTCCTGCACGACACGAACGGGCTCATGACGATCCTCCGGCGATCCCTGGAAACGGGGCAGGGGATCTCGGATCGAGAGCTGACCGTGCGACCCATCGGCAGCCCGCGCGAAGCGCGCGTCCTCGATGTCACGGTGACGCCGCTCGAAGGGCAGGTCACCGGCACGCATCTGCTGCTTGAGCTTGCTGACGACACCGCGCGAAGCCGCATCTCGCGCGAGAACGATCTGCTCGCGCGCATCGACAGCAGCCGCATGATGATTCGCCAGCTCGCGCACGAGATAAAGAATCCGCTCGGGGGAATTCGCGGCGCCGCGCAGCTCCTGAGCAGAGAGCTCGCCGAAGGCGGCCTGCAGGAATACACCGGCGTCATCATCAACGAGGCGGATCGCCTTTCTTCGCTCGTGGATTCGATGTCCGGTTCCGCCCGGCCGCCCGTGAAGACGTCCCTCAACGTTCACGAAATCTGCGAGCACGTTTTCCATCTGCTCTGCGCCGAGGCCGCGGGAAGCGCGGTGATCGTGGATCGCGATTACGACCCCAGCCTCCCGAGCGCGATGGTCGACCGGAATCAGATCATCCAGGCGCTGCTGAATCTCGGAAAGAATGCGCTGCAGGCCCTGAGCGGCCGCGGCCGGATCATTTTGCGGACACGTGCGCTCTCGAACGTCAGCATCGGCTCGGTGCGACACAAGCTCGTGGCCAGCCTGCAGGTCGAAGACAACGGCCCGGGCGTCCCCGAGGAGCTGCGCGCCAGCATCTTCTACCCCTACGTCACGGGTCGCTCGACCGGCACGGGACTGGGGCTGGCGGTGGCCCAGGAGCTCGTGACCCGTCACGGCGGGCTCATCGAGTTCGAGAGCGAGCCCGGTCGAACCCTATTCACTCTGTTATTGCCTCTGGGTGATGCCACATGAGCATCTCTTCTCTTCGGGTCTGGCTCGTCGACGACGATGCCTCTATTCGATGGGTGTTGGAGCGCGCGCTGCGTAACGGCGGCATGGCGCCGCGGGCATTCGAGGCGGCCGAACCCGCGCTCGACGCCTTGCGGCGCGAAGCGCCCGACGTGCTCATCACCGATATCCGCATGCCGGGTCAGTCGGGACTGGATCTGCTCAAGAAGATCCGCGACGCCCGGCCCGCGCTGCCGGTCATCGTGATGACGGCGCATTCGGATCTCGGCAACGCCGTCTCGGCGTACGAAGGCGGCGCGTTCGAATATCTGCCCAAGCCATTCGACATCGACCAGGCGGTCGATCTCGTGCGGCGAGCGGCACGTGTGCAGCCGGGCGGCGCAGCCGAGCCGGTCGCCGTGCCAAAGATCCCGGAGCTGCTGGGACGCGCGCCAGCGATGCAGCAGGTGTTCCGGGCCATCGGGCGCCTCGCGCGCTCCAGCGTCACGGTGCTCATCACGGGCGAATCGGGTACCGGTAAGGAGCTCGTCGCGCGCGCCCTCCACGATCACAGCCCGCGGTCGTCGAAGCCTTTCATCGCGCTGAATACGTCGGCAATTCCGGCGGACCTCCTCGAGTCCGAGCTGTTCGGTCACGAGAAGGGCTCGTTCACCGGCGCCGATGCGCAGCGACGCGGCCGCTTCGAACAGGCCGATGGGGGCACGCTGTTCCTCGACGAAATCGGAGACATGTCGACACCCCTGCAGACACGCCTTCTGCGCGTGCTCGCCGAAGGCGAGTTCTATCGGGTCGGCGGCCAGACTCCGATCCGCGTGGACGTGCGGGTCATCGCCGCCACCCACCAGAACCTGCAGGATCGAGTGGCGCGCGGCGTGTTCCGCGAGGACCTCTATCACCGCCTGAACGTCATCCGCATCGAGCTGCCGCCGCTGCGGTCGCGGTCCGAAGATATTCCGGAGCTGCTGGAGCACTACATCAACGCCGCGTCCCACGAGCTGGGCGTCGAGCCGAAGACCCTGTCTCCGGAAGCGCTGGCGAAGCTTGCGTCGTACTCCTGGCCGGGCAACGTGCGCGAACTGGTGAATCTCTGCCGCAGGCTGAGTGTGCTGGCACCCGGCACGCAGGTGCAGGTGGAAGACCTTCCGCACGAGCTCGTTGCGGCCACACCGTCCGGACCTGTGGATGCGGATTGGGCGCGGGCGCTTGCGAGCTGGGCGGACCGTCATGCCATGACCGGGAAGAAGCCGCTGCTCGACGAAGCGCTGCCTGAATTCGAGCGCGTGCTGATCCGCTCGGCACTGAAGCGCACGCAGGGTCATCGCCAGGAAGCGGCGAAGCTCCTGGGCTGGGGGCGCAACACGCTCACTCGCAAGCTCAAGGAGCTCGGCATGAACGACGTCGACCACGGGGACGACGACGCGGAGTAAGCGCGCGCCTCGCTATAATCGCGGCCCGTTTCCTGCTGAGTCGCAGCGATGCAGGCCCTGCGCGACCTCTGGTCTACCGTATTCCTGTGGAACACCGCCGGGAGCTGGGTGCTCGCGGCGCTGCTGTTCGGCGTCACGTTCACCGTGCTGCCGCTCCTCAAGCGCTTCGTCACAGGCCAGCGGCGCAAGTGGCAGGCTAGCGAGCGGGACATTCCCACCGCGATCGAAGTGCTCACGCTGCTCGTCACCCGCACGAGCAAGCTCTTCATCTTCACGCTCGCCCTGACGCTCGCATCGCTGCAGCTCAATTTCCCGGCAGAGATCCAGCGGGTCATCCGGATCGCGATCGTATTCAGCTTCTGGTTTCAGATGGGCCTCTGGGGCATGGCCTCCGTGCGCTTCGCGGTGGATCGCAAGCGGCGCGCGAGCGAGGGCCTCGATCCACAGCTCGCCACGTCGATGGACATCATCATGTTCATCGCCGCGGTGGCCATCTGGGCGATGGCGTTCCTGCTCGCGCTGGACAACCTCGGCGTGCAGATCAAACCGCTGCTCGCGGGACTCGGCATCGGCGGTATCGCGATCGCGCTCGCCGTGCAGACGTTGCTCAGCGATCTGCTGGCGTCGTTATCGATCGCGCTGGACAAGCCGTTCGTCGTTGGCGATTCGTTGCAGGTAGACGATATGAACGGCACGGTCGAGAACATCACCGTGCGCAGCACGCGGCTGCGCAGCCTCACGGGCGAGCAGATCATCATCTCCAACGGGGATATCGTGAAGGCACGCGTGCGGAACAACGGCCGCATGCGGGAGCGGCGATCCGCCTTCAACGTGAACGTGAGCTACAACACGCCGCCGGAGAAGCTGCGCGAAATTCCGGGTCTGATCCAGGACATCATCACAAGGAAGCCGAACACGCGTTTCGACCGTTGCCATCTGCTCGTGATGGGCGACTGGGCGCTGCGCTTCGAGGTGGTGTACTTCATGACGATCGCGGACTACAGCGCGTTCGCGAACGTGCAGCAGGCCGTGATCCTGGAGATTCTGGAAGCCCTGAAGAAGGCGGGCGTCGACCTCGGATTTCCCTGGGCGCCGCCGCCGAAACCGGCGCCGCCGGCGCCAGTGCCGGCTACTTCGACGTGACCAGCGAACCGACGAGCTGCGTCACGCTCGTCATGCCGTTCGCGCTCAGGTATTCCTCGATGCCGGTGTTGATCTTCTTGCAGACCATCGGGTCGTAGAACAGCGAAGTCCCGATTCCCACCGCGCTCGCGCCGGCGATGAGGAATTCCAGCGCGTCCGTCGCCGTCGTGATGCCGCCCTGGCCGATGATCGGCACGTTGTGCTTCTTCGCCACCTCGTACACCTGGTGCACCTTGAGGAGCGCGATCGGCTTGATCGCCGGCCCCGAAAGGCCGCCCTGCACGTTGCCGATGACCGGGCGGCGCGAGCGCACGTCGATGGCCATGCCCATGATCGTGTTGATGACGGCGAGCCCATCCGAGCCCGCCTCGATGCAGCGGCGCGCGTTCTCGCGGATGTCCGTCTGGTTCGGCGAGAGCTTGGTGATGATCGGCTTCCTCGTCGCTCGCCGGCAGGCCTCGACGACCTTCGCGGACATCTCGGGATAGTTGCCGAAGGCGACGCCGCCCTCCTTCACGTTCGGGCACGAGATGTTGATCTCGATGGCGTCGATCGGCGAATCGTCGAAGCGCCGCGTGACTTCCTCGTACTCCTCGATGGTGGAGCCGGAGACGTTCGCGATGAAGCGCGTCTCGCTGAAGTCGAGCGTCGGAAGGATCTTGCGGACGACATGATCAGCGCCGGGGTTCTGCAGCCCGATGGCGTTCAGCATTCCCGAAGCGGTTTCGTACACCCGGTGCGGCGGATTGCCGAGCCGCGGGTTCAGCGTGGTGCCCTTCAGCACGACCGCGCCGGCGTCGCGGTTCGAGAAGCCTTCGACTCGCGTGTACTCCTCTCCGAAACCGACGCACCCCGAGAGGAGCACGATGGGGGAGGCGAAATCGAGCCCGCAGAAGCGGAACCGGAGCGGCCCGTCGGACGGGGCCAAGGACTGTGCGGCGGCAACCATGGGCCGGCATTATAGGCGTCACCCATGTTCCACGTCGTTCTCGTCCAGCCGGAGATTCCGCCCAATACCGGCAATGTGATCCGCCTGTGCGCCAATACGGGCTGCACGCTGCATCTCGTGAAGCCGATCGGCTTCGACATCAGCCTGAAAGCCGTGCGCCGCGCGGGCCTCGACTACGACGCGCTGGCGGACGTGCGCACGCATGTCGACATCGATGAGTGTTTCGCCGCGCTCGGCGACGCGCGCCCCTTCGTGATCGAAACGTCGGGCGCGCGTGCCTACGCGGAGGTGGCGTTCCGGCCCGGCGATGCGTTCCTCTTCGGCTCCGAGCACAAGGGCCTCTCGCCGAAGGTGCTGGACCGGGTGCCGCTGGAGCAGCACCTCTGCATTCCGATGCGCCCCGCGAACCGCAGCCTCAACCTCTCGAACTCCGTGGCGCTCGTCGTCTACGAAGCCTGGCGCCAGAACGGATTCGACGGCAGCGTGTAACGACTCAAAGCGAGTCTCCGTCGACCTCGAGCATCGGGCCCGCGGCGGCGGCCAGCCGCTTCGCCTGCTCGTCTACCCAGCGCGCGATCTGCTGAACGAGCGGCTTCTCGTCGTCCGCGTACACCTCGCTCTGCGCAAGGTTCATCGCGACGAGGGGCACGGCTTTCGCCATGCGTCGCATTTCGCGGGCGAGCAGCGGGCGGGGCGTTTGCGTCAACGCTGCGAACTTCGCCCAATCGTAGGGGCGCACGGCATCGAGGGAAAACTCGTCGCCGTAGGCCATCGCAAGGTCGTGCGCGACATGCGGGTATTGCACGACGCTCACGAGGTCATAAGCCGGCGCCAATGCCAATCCGCTGTGCCCGCAGAAGAAAGAGAGGTTCTTTCCGTGGGCGTCCGAGTTCCCGATGAGATACTGGAAGAGCGCCCAGCGCACGAGAGCCAGCCGGGTGAGAGCTTTCTGGACAGTGAACTCGACTAGCGAGAACAGGCGCGGGAAACTGACTCCGTCGCGAATCTCGCGAACGTCCCGCCCGGAGCCGAAGTTGCGCTCGTACTTGTACGACACAGGGAAGTTGAGCGCCTGGCATGCGTCGATGATGTGAAGCCGGCGGACCCCGTCGATGAGCACTTGCCGGTCGAAACGCCGGATGACGAGCACGGGCGAGGGGAGCCTCAGAATCGAGACGTGTGCCGCGGGCACTCCGGTGTGTGCCGCGAGCGTCATGCAGAAATGCTCGTTCGCTACGAGGTGGCTCAGCCGCTCGTCCTCGGGTTCGGGCTTCAGGATGTGCGTCGAGGCGAGCTCGCCTTCGACGAGATACAAACGATCGTCGTCGATGTAGACGGCCAGCTTGTCCTGATAACCGGCGATGGACATCCGGACGCGGCCATCCCAGACGGAGAAGGGAAGCTGTGCGCGCTCGGCGATTCGTTCCGCGAGCTCGGCATGAGTCACTTCGCGGCATTCGTTGCGAGGTGTGGCAGGCGTGGCGTCCGTACGAAACGCAAGTGCTCCGGCCGTCTCGCGTCCCAGCTCCCGGATCAGCCCGTAAATGTTGTTCCGGGATACCTGATAGGTCGTCGATACGATGTCGAGCGCACGACCTTCGGGGAGCAGGTTCTCCACGAACCGGCGAACGGTGCTGGAAGAAGCGGCCGGTCCGTCGATGGGGATGTGCGGCGAGATCGAGTACGCGTCTCCCTTGTCCCCCCACTCCGGGGCGTATGCGAACTCGAAGGCCTCGTCCTGGGAGTCGTACCGAAGTTGGCCTACGGCCTTGTCGACGTCGAAAACGTGGAGCGTGTGAACCGTCATTTGCGGGCGGCATGCGGGGCCTGCACGGCCCCAGTGGCCTTGTCGATCACGCTGAGTGACAAGCCCAGTCCGTCGAGCACCTTCAGGAGCCGATCGGTGCTCACCCCGGACCGGCCGTTCTCCAGCCGGGAGAGCAGGTCGACCGAAACACCGCACAGCGCGGCGGCGTCGTCGATGCGCAGACCGCTGCTTTTGCGGCGCATTCGGACCACGTTCCCGAGCGTTCCCAGCGAGCGGATGGAAGTTTCGGAATTCCAGAAAGCAGACACAAAAACCTCAACGCGAAGCCGAAATTTCGGAATTTTAGAAAACTACGCCCCGGCACTCCCGTCCGTCAAGGAAATTTCTGATATTCCGAAACAGCCGCTGAGGCTGGGGGGCGCTACAGGCTTTCGGGCTTGATCGGCCGGCTCATGAGCCCGCGCACGACGTCCTGCGCGGGCAGCCCTTCATAAAGAATGCGGTAGATGCCCGTGGAGAGAGGCATGTCGACGTTCGCGCGCTCCGCCACCAGGTGTACGGCCTTCGCGGCGAGATACCCCTCGACCGCCTGGCCGATTTCCGAAAGCGCCTGATCCGGCGTCTTGCCCGCCGCGAGCAGGAGCCCGAAGCGCCGGTTGCGCGACTGATCGTCCGTGCAGGTGAGCACGAGGTCGCCGAGGCCCGCGAGCCCCATGAACGTTTCCTTCTGCGCGCCGAGCGTGACGCCCAGCCGCGTCATCTCGACAAGACCGCGCGTGATGAGCGCGATGCGCGTATTCGCGCCGAACCCCATCCCATCCGAGAGCCCGGCACCGACGGCCAGCACATTCTTCACCGCGCCGCCGACCTCGACGCCGACGATGTCGCTGGAGGTGTACGCGCGAAAATTGTTCGACGAGAGGCCGTGCGCGAGCGCAGTAGCGAACTCGGTGTTCGAGGACGCGACGGTCATCGCCGTCGGCAGCCCCTTCCCCACTTCGCGCGCGAACGTCGGCCCGGACAAAACAGCCGTGGACCGCTCAGCCCCAAGCACTTCGCGCGCCACCTGATGAGGCAGCTTGCCGGAAGAAACCTCAAACCCCTTCGTAGCCCACGCAACGCGCGCGCCCGCCTCAAGCAACGGCGCGACTTCAGTGAGCACCGCGCGGAACGAATGGCTCGGCACGGCAACGAGCACATCCAGCGCCCCGCGAACTGCGGAGGCCAGATCCGGTTCCACGCTCAGGGATTCGGGAAAGACTGCGCCGGGCAGGTACCGCGCATTCACGCGATCACGAGCCAGGGTGCGAAGCTGCTCCGCATCCCGACCCCACAAGCGCGTGATGCGCCCGCTGCGCGCAAGCTGGATGGCGAGCGCCGTCCCCCATGAGCCCGCGCCCAGCACCGCGATGGGCTGGGACGCGATCGACGCGGCCGCCTCGGCGACCACGGCTCAGTTCTTGGTGACGGGCGCCGCCTGTTCGCCGGCACGCTGGTAGAGCGCGTCGAAATTCACCGGCGGCAGCAGGAACTGCGGGAAGCCGCCCTGCGTGACGAGGTTCGACACCGCGGCGCGCGCGTACGGAAACAGCACGCTCGGGCAGATGCTCGCGATGGAGCGCTTCACTTCGGGCTCGCCCAGGTTCTTCATGATGAAGAGCCCCGCCTGCTTCACCTCGACGAGGAACAGGGTGTTCTCGCCCTGCTTCGCGGAGACGGTGACGGTCAGCACGACCTCGCGAACGTCGTTCGCAATGGGGTTCACGCCGGTGTGCAGATCCAGGTTGATCTGCGGATTCCACTCTCCGTTCACACGCGGGCCGTTCGGCGCCTCGTACGAGCAGTCCTTGAGGTAGACGCTCTGCAGCGAGAGCTGGGGCGCATTCGGATCCACACCAGCGCCGACATCGTTTTCGTTCGTGGCCATCGTCAGGTTCCTTGCTTCAGTAGGGAGTCGAGAGCCCCGGAGGCGTCGAGATCGTGCAGATCGTCGCTGCCACCGACGTGTGTCTCGCCGATGAAAATCTGCGGCACCGTGCGCCGGCCGCTGCGCGCGATCATCT
>Ga0182742_1001849_pt1 | contig 25468 bp, 18 predicted proteins | sample eDN5th37CBELigMG_FD_128880 | JGI IMG/M metagenome (GOLD analysis project Ga0182742, IMG submission 128880) | Enriched Miracle-Growth compost microbial communities from Emeryville, California, USA - eDNA 5th pass 37_C BE-Lig MG (version 2)... ...
ACAAACCGCTTGGTGAGACAAGGGAAAACAGGTCCGGAGTTTCATCCGATCAGCCGCCCAGCCATTTCCGAGGTTGAAGCCATTTATAGTTTAGCTTCCTTGATTCAATTAACCAATGCTCCGTCCCTGTTTGTCCACGTGACAACGAAAGAGGCGATCGAGGTTTTTAGAAAAAAAATCACTGGAGTTCCCATTTACACCGAAACGTGTCCGCATTACCTTGCACTAACAGATGAGAGTTACAGCCATCGGAATGGTGAAAACTATATTTGCAGCCCCCCATTACGTTCCGAAGTCGCTCGTGAGGAACTTTGGTGGATGATGGATGAAGGGCTCATTGATATCGTCAATAGCGACCACTCTGCTTTTAACTTAGAGCAAAAGCAAGCGTATAGAGATAATTTTCCGAATGTTCCGAATGGTCTACCTGGGATTGAAACGACAGGACTGATTCTTTTTTCAGAGGGAGTAATTAATAGAGGATTACAATTGAGGAAGTTTGTAGATTTAATGTCAACGCAGACCGCAAAGCTAATGGGCTTATACCCACATAAAGGGTACATAGGGGTTGGTAGTGATGCTGATATCGTGATTTTTGACCCGAACCCATCGTATCGCCTCACTACAAACCACCTACACATGCAAACTGATTATACACCATTTGAAGGGATGAATGTTACTGGGAAGGTCTCCATGACCATTAAAAGTGGAGATATCTTAGTGGAAAATGACACCTTCAATGAACAGGCAAGAATGGGGCAATTTTTAAAAAGAAGGCTTTCTTTAAGTTAATCGTGCCCCGGGAGATTACCCTTTTGTTTGAAGTAGAAAAGAACATTGGACAAATGAAGTTGATAGATTACTAGACTATAAAATTAGACCATTGCACATGTAGAAAATAATAAGCGTTAGGAAGGAGTAACTTTATGAGTAAAAAGGAAGTTGACCTTAATGGGTTAAATCCAATTGCTGAGTCTGATCGTCCGATGACGTTGAGTACCTATATACTATCTTTTTGGTCCACAGCAATCATTATTCAAGTCATGGCAATAGGAACATTCTTATTACAGGGTGGTCTTAATATCTATCAAGTAGTCGCTGTAGGTGTGATTTCAGGTGTACTTGTAGCTGCGTTTTGTACCGTAAACTCTTTTGCTGGGCTAAAATACGGGATTCCTTTTATCATTCAACTTCGATCAAGTTTTGGATATAGAGGGGCAAAGGTTGCTTATATTCTTCGTATCGTGCCCGCTATTTGTTGGTACGGGATTGGGACCTGGTTAGGGGCTTTGGCTATTAATCAGGTTATGATGACACTCTTTAATTTACCAGAAATGAAGTTTCCCTACTTTTTCTTTTTAACCATTGTTCATATCTTCCTTTCCTATAGAGGAATTAAGGATATCACTTGGTTTAATGCTACGGTGGCTACAGTCATCTGTGCTATTTTAATCTATTTCTTTTATTTGATTCTAGTTAATGGTCAGCTAGACTTTGCAAAATATACCCAAACATCTGGTTCATGGGGTTGGTTGTTTTTTGGAGGAATATCAGCGGCGGCCGCTAACTGGGCAACCGTGATGCTCAATAATTCCGATTTATCCCGTCAGTTAAGACCTGCAAAAGGAAAAACGAGTTTCATTGCGAACTTTGCTGGGATTATTCCTCCATGGATTTCGATGGTTTTTATCGGTTTAATGATTTTTGTTGCAACAGGAAATGATGATCCGATTGCCGGATTAATGGCGTTAGCACCAAACTCTACATTTGGGATTATTTTAATGATTTTCATTATTCTAGCTCAAATCACATCCAACCTAACAACGAGCGTTTTACCTGCTGCATTGGCTTTCCAGGATTTGTTCAAAATGAAATGGACAACTGGGGTTATTCTTTCAGCATCTTTATCGGCGGTAACGATGCCTTGGGTTCTATTTACAAGTGATTGGTTCTTCACCTTCCAGAATATTTATTCTTCATTCTTGGGACCAATTCTAGGGATCTTATTAGCGGATTACTGGGTTATTCGAAAAGGGAATCTCAATCTAGATCATTTATATAACCAAGAAAGTGGGGCTTACCGGTATTTCAAGGGATTTAGTGTTACGGCGTTATTGTCAATGATACTAGGTGCTATCATTTCATTTTCTTTCCTTGATATCGCTTGGTTAGTTGGACTTCCTTCAACCTTTATCATTTATATTCTTTTAAAGAAGAGTAAGCTCGATGCAAAATTCACAACTGAGCACACCGAAACGAAAACAATGGAGATCCAAACGGATCATAACACATTTTAAGGAGGAAGATTCTTTTGAAATTACAAGGGAAAACAGCCTTGATTACAGGTGGTTCTACTGGGATTGGAAGGGAAATTGCCCTTGCATACGCTAGGGAAGGCGCTAATCTTGCTATTAATTATTATAAGACGGAAGATCAAGCGGTTGAATTAAAGAATCATATTGAACAGGAGTATGGTAGGAAAGTCATCATCATTGAAGCGGATGTCAGTGAGGAAGCTCCCGTGAAAGATATGGTGGAGAAAACGGTTGAGCGCTTTGGAGCCGTTGATATTTTGGTGACAAGTGCAGGGATCACGCACCAATCACCTCTTACAGAATTAACGGTTGAAGATTGGGATCGAATGATTAAGGTGAATATGCGCGGCCCCTTCTTGTGTGTAAAGTTTGTTTTACCGTATATGTTAGAAAGAAAGTTTGGAAGAATCATTAATATTGCCTCACAGCTAGGTCAATTGGGAGGCACAGACAACGCTCACTACGCAGCATCAAAGGCTGGGGTAATCGGATTTACCAAGTCAGTAGCTAGAGAAGTAAGCGCTCATGGCATTACGGCAAACTGCATTGCACCAGGACCAATTGCCACTCCATTCTTACTAGAAGGATACGATGAAGAATGGAAAGAGAAAAAACAAAGCGGACTCCCACTAGGACGATTTGGAAGACCTGAAGAAGTCGCGCCAACAGCAGTCCTGCTCGCCTCAGACCCAGATGGGAACATTTACACTGGACAGACACTAGGACCAAATTCAGGAGATGTTATGCTTTAAGTTTGACACAGGGGTGGGACACAGGGACAGTGCCTGTCCCCATGTCCCACCTCTAGCCTAATGCAAGTTCTTGATTTTGTTTTTTTCGATAGACGATTTTGGATAGCATCACACTGCATTCATATAGGAAAAGCAATGGGATGACGACGAGTATATCTGAGACAATGTCAGGTGGTGTGATGAGCACAGCAGTGACAATTAGGCCAAAGTACGAGTACTTTCTCATTTTTGCCAGGCGGTATGGATTCAGCACGCCAATGCTTGTTAGGAACATAATAATGACCGGGAGCTCGAACAAACAGCCGAATGGAAGGACGATGTTCATCATAAATCGAAAGTATTTTTCAGCGGTGAAAAAGCTCATGAACAGGTCCCCAGCTAAACTGAGCAAAAAATCAAAGACAATTGGGAAAATGATAAAATAGCCAAAACTGATTCCAACGATAAATAAGATAAACAACGCCGGAATATAGGACAAGGTGACTTTGCGTTCGCTGACCGACAACGCTGGTTTCACAAACAGCCAAATTTGGTGTGCGGCAATCGGGATAATGCCGGCAATCGCAACAACGCCTGCGAGCATAAAATAAACCCAGATGATGTCACTAGGACCTAGGATTGCTAATTGAATCTCTGAATCCTGCAAAAGATAGTTGTAAATCTCCTCTACATAGATAAAAGCAACAATAAACAACAGCATAAAGCTCCCAAGGATGATAAACAGACGCTTCCGAAGTTCGCTTAAATGTTCAACCATATTCAATTCCTGATTCTCCATCAATCCACCTCTTTTCATTGGGGCTATCGGCGCTTTGTTTCTGACTTATATTAACTCCTGTTTCTTCGCTTCTGCCGCTGTTTCGTCCTTTGCTTCTTTTTTTGCCTCTGCTGTTTTCGGTGTATTTTCATCTTCTGAAACTAGTTCGCGAGTGGACTTTTTAAATTCCTTCAAGGTGCTTCCGAAGGCACGGCCGATTTCTGGTAATTTTTTCGGTCCGAAAATAACGAGGGCAATGACCAGGATGAGGATCAACCCAGGGATTCCAATATTTTGTAGCATCACATTTCCTCCTTTTTATATCGCTTGCTTGTGTTTTGGTTGACGTTCAAAGTTGTACAATTTGTAGTCGGCGTTTTGTGCACAGACTTGGCATTTTATATTTCCAACACGTTTTTCCTCATAGCTGATAGGGTGAATATGGGGGAGGAAAATCATTTTCAATCCTTGATTGACATGTTGTTTGCACACGGTAATCACGACAAAGACTCCTCTCTTATAAGGAAGGTGTAAACCTCTGTGGGTTTACACCTTTTTTTACCATTGGTTTAGTGGGTGGCTGATCATATGACTAGCTTCAGTCCCAGTGCAAGTTCCTATCTTCTTTTTATTTAAAAGATCCACCTTGAATCGCGACTAAGCAAGAGCGGCCAAACTTCTGACCTGGGTGTTGGTTCCATGTGCTTGGGTGTTGAACATCGACAAACAATGTACGCTCATCTGGAGTTAGCCATGGGCCAGTGACCTCACAACCTTGAGGGCCTGAAGCGAACTGGAAGGGCTCGCCGTAATTTTTGCCATCGGTTGGCACCATGAACACACCACAGTTTTTATATTGAGCATATTGATTGTCTTCTGTGGCACTAAAGTCTTCGACCACCCAAAGATTTCCTTTGCTGTCAAAGTGCAGGTTGTCTGGGCACGTAATTCCGCTTTGCTGTCCACCGGCAATAAAGACTTCGAATGTAAAAGTTTCGCTACCATGGTCCCCATTTGCTGGAACAAAACGATAGATTTGGCCATGGAAGTTCCCGTGGTTAGAGTTATTCGTTAACGATAAGAAGACACTCCCGTCAATTGGATGAATTTCAACATCTTCCGGACGGTCAAGCTTGGTTCCGCCAACAGCGGCTGCTGCTTCACGTGCATAGGTTAAGACATCTGCTTGGCTTGTAAAGAATTTTTTACCGGCTTTTTCATAGTTTTGTAGTTTCGTATTGGTATTGTAATCGAGTGCAATCCAAGTTTGCTTGCCAAGGTCCGCTACATACAATGTTCCTTCTTCTAAAAGAGAGAAGTTTGCTTCACGATTGTTTGGGTTGAACTTCTTTTTACTAACAAACTTGTAAAAACATTCGCCGCGGGAGTCATCGCCCATATATACAACCACTCGTCCGTCCTTTGTTTGACCCATTGCCGCATTTTCGTGAGCGAAGCGGCCAAGTGCTGTATGTTTACGAACAGGTGCGTTGCTGTCGAATGGATTCACTTCCATGACCCAGCCGTAGTGCTCGTCCGTAAAGTTTGGCCAACCGTAATCATCGCCATACTCCGTATTTTCCTCACAAGAAAGGGCTGTGTTCCAAAGTGTAAGTCCACCGCTACAGTTACCTAGTGAACCTTCAACCACTTTTGCTCCTTTAACAGCCGAACTTCCTGCTGCAGGGCCGGTTAAGTGAATTGGGGTTGTCCCATCGACACGACGGTTATACTTGTCGTCTTGAACCAAGGTCCACTTGCCTTTTTCCTTTTTAACATGGATGACAGAACCGCCAACCGCTTCTTTCTGCATCTTTAAAAATTCAGGGTACTTCGCAAGATCTTTTTTATTATATGTATTCGGATTGATGCCGAGGATTTGCATGTAGTTGTCTGGTTCAGGGAACTCATGGTTTACCCAGATAAGACCTTCTTCAGAGTTGTTTCCGCCTTCTAAACTATCAATTGGAAAATAAACCGTTAAGTCAGCGGCATCGCCAAATTTCTCGCCTTTTGAATTGATGACATCGCCATAAGAAGCAATGATATTGTAGTTGTAACCTTTAGGGAGAAGGAGTTCATTTTCCCATGAACGGTTAATTTCTTTAAACGGGACAGTTAGAGGCTTTCCTCTCCCGCCCTTTGGTTGTCCATCCATTAGATGGTTGGCTGTTTGTGCACTTGCTTTTGGAACAAGCGCCTCCAAGCCAGAAGTTGCAGCTACAATTGCAGCAGTACCAGTTCCCATATACGTTAAAAACCTACGACGATCCATGTATTCATCGCTCCCTTTTTATGATTGTGACTTGATTCTTTTTGATAACCTACATTTGGAATTCTAGAGAACGAACATTAACCCAGTGTTAATAGAGTTTGAAGACTTTGTAAATGAGGGAAACTCAGGAAAAAAGACCTAAAGTGGGACAGAGCACCTTTTCCCAATATAGTAAAAGAAGGATTTGCTTGCCAACCGGCGGTTTTTCTGTTTTAGGGGGTTAATAAACTTGAATTTATACCCTTTCAATTGATGGACGTCTAGTCAATTAGTCCCAATAAAATATTTTTCTAGACAAGCATCTAAGATTTTCGCTCATCATATGATTAAAATGCGGAATATATTTCCATATTTTGGTTTTGGTTACCGGGAGGCGGGGGATGGAGAGTGTAACGAATCATGAAGAAAATATAATCACATTGGATGAAGTTATTGAGAGGATGACCTTAAGGCTAGAAACACTTCAGGAGTGTGGAGATCACCGGGCTGTTTTTCAGCGCGTTTATTTGCTGATGACAAAAGAGATGAAAGGGCGGCTATCATCCGGATTTTTTCTAGACCCTGATTGGATGGAACGAGTTTTGGTTCATTTTGCTCAATTTTACTTCGATGCGCTGAATGCTTATGAAGCGCACCAAAGTTGCGCACCAGCCTGGCAGCTTGCGTTTCAACAAGCAGCTGATAAAAATGGATTCGTTCTTCAAGATGCCTTGCTTGGAATCAATGCCCACATAAATCGTGATTTGCCTATGGTCCTATATCAGGTGCTTCATGAAGAAAATGCTTGGCCAGATGCCCGAGTCATGCTTAGTCGCCGTCATGATCACGAGCGAATTAATGAAGTATTAGCGAGTCTAGTAGATTTGGTTCAAGACGAGCTTGCCCATCATTATGCTCGTTTGCTACGCCCGATTGATTTTTTAATGGGCAGAAAAGACGAATCACTCTCTAGCTTTATCCTAAATCACTGTAGGACGAATGTTTGGTACGATACCGAACAATTGCTAGATGCTCGTTCAGACGAACAAAGGAATATCCTAAAGGAGAGAATTGAGCAAGATGCTTATGCGATTGGACTGCAGGTGGTGAATGTACGCCCATTTCGGGTGTTAAGAAAACTTGCACCCATGGCAAGGAAAAGCCAGCTATTTTAATAGAAATGAAATCTAGGGTGGAGGAAATTTATGAATAGGGAGTTTTCGGTCGATACCGCATCCAAAGGGTCGATTGTTTTTGGATGTTTCTTAGGGGTTGTTGGTCTTTTCGTGGCTGTGTTCAATCTTTTATTTGGCGCGCTTATTATTGTAGGCGCTGTCTTAATTTTTTTCCTCATGCGAAACTTTGCAAATGACCTGACCGTTATTTGTCGGGATGAGGGGTTTAGCGTGAAGATTGTTAATAAGCGAAAAGGTTCTTCCATTACCGATTATAAATGGGAGGATGTTATCAGTACCCAATATTATGAGAAAGATTCTGGTACTGATAGTGACGGACATAGTACGACGACTAGTTATTTTCTCGTTAAAACAGGAGAAGGTGTCGCAATAGATTTACAGGATATGAGTGGGTTTGCAGATTTCATTGAAATTGTTAATCAAAAAACCCCACATCTCCCTTATTATTGGGAAAAAAATCGCAATCTATTGTCTAGTAGTCGGTTTAAAAGGAAACAACGGGGTACTACGTAGGGGACATGGGGAGCATTACTTTGTCCAGGTCTGTTTTGATTCTTGTATGAAAGCATTCATGATAACCAATACTTTCGGGTAATATTGAAGGGACTACATTCCATTCATGGGTAATTTTTTTAGTAGTAATCCATATTTGAGGGGGAACATTGTTTCCTCAAAATAAATACCTAAGAAGAATGGCCTGGCATGAAAACACTTGCCAGGCCATTCTTCTTTTAGGGGGATAGAGTTTAGTACCTAATGTCACACTTGGGACACAGTACCTGTCCCCTTGGCTCACTTTTGAAAGTATTCCCTCGTGTTTTTAGTAACAAATCTGGTATTTTCTAAGAGCGGGTTTTGTTTCAGTTTTATTTGCAGCTGATTGAAGATGCTTATTATTTCACCTCTTTGTTTTTCTTCTAGAATAAATTGAATCCCATATTCGTGAAGGGATTCGTTCTCTTTATACCATACTGGCCTTCCAAGAAATGAAATGTCGATTCCAAGTATTCTTGTGGTGAACTTTAAAATGATATCCACATCAATAGGGAGTCTAATGTCAGAAATGAAGTGCAAACCTCCAGGGCCAATATCTTCAATCAAGACAGAGGTTTTTCCGAGTTGGAGTTGTTTCTTATTTAACTCCACAATGGTCAAATCAAATTCAAGCGGATGGTCAAACGTTAATCGAAAGTATTTCCGTCGATCTTGACCATTGCTTTCAGGCGTTGTTGCTGGAATCGTTTTATCTCTTAATAATGTTTCAAACTCACGAAGCGGTTTTGGTTTGCTGAATAAATAACCTTGCAGTTGGTCACATCCTAGCTGTTCTAATATTTCCAATTGCTCCTTGTGTTCTACCCCTTCAGCGACAATATTAATCTTTAATTGCTTACAAAGGTCAGTGATAAATTTAATTATGGCTGCACTTTCTTGGTTCGTATGGATATCTCGAACAAATGTTTTATCGAGTTTAAGTGTGCTAAATTTATACTTTCTTAAATAGCCTAAAGACGAATATCCTGTTCCAAAGTCATCAAGTGCTACCTTTATTCCTAAGTTTTTTAGTGCTTGAATTTTATTTGTAATTTCGTCCTCATTTTCAAGGAATGTACTCTCGGTAATTTCGATTTCTATCCATTCTCCATCAATTTGAGTTTCTTGTAAAATACTCGAAATGGTATCAATTAGGTCCTTTTGTGAAAATTGTAGCGCTGAAAAGTTTACAGATAACTTAACAGGTTCAATTCCCGCTTCGATCCACCATTTAATTTGGTTACAAACTTCTCGGAAAATCCACTCTCCAATCGAAATAATCAGTCCTGATTCCTCAGCTAATCGGATGAATTCATCTGGTGGAACGATTCCCCATTCAGAATGATTCCAGCGAATAAGGGCTTCGGCACCAACAATTTGTTTCGTTTGCCCACTCACCTTTGGCTGATAATAAATCTCAAACTCGCTTTCTATGAGGGCTTTATGGAGGTCGTTTTGTAAGGAAAAAGTCTTGAAATCTTGGATATTCATTTTTGGAGTATAAAATTTATAATGGTTTTTCCCGTTTTCCTTTATTAAATACATGGCTAAATCTGCACTTTTCACCAATGACTTGATGTCATCTCCGCAATCTGGAAAAATGCTAATCCCTATACTTGCAGTAATAAAAAGTTCTTGATTATTAATGATATAAGGGTCTTTCAAACGTTGCTTAATGTTCTTAGCCAGTTCCTTTACAGGTTTTTCATCCATTACATTTGAAATAAAAATAATAAATCCGTCCCCGGACCACCGAGCAACCATGTCTTTTTCTGATATACAATTCTTTAAGGTATGTGCGACTTCTTTTAAAACAATATCACCAATATCATGGCCTAGAGTATCGTTTATATATTTAAATCGATCTAAATCTATAAACATAACGGCTAGTTTAGTTTGATTTGCTCTGGCGAGTTTTAATTCTAATTCAAGCCTATTTTCGAACAATCGGCGGTTAGGCAAGTCGGTTAAATAATCGTAATACGCCATGTATTGAACTTCCTGCTGTGCCTGCTTAACCGAGCTGATGTCACGAAGAATGACAACAACTCCCTTTATATCAGGGTCATGAAGAAGATTAGTTCCGATTGCCTGAAAGTATCTCCATTCGCCGTTTTGATGTTTTATCCGGAGTTCAACTTTAACCGATTCATTTGATTGCTTTTCAAATAGCTCATTATGGATTTGTTTACCCGTCTCAAGGTCGTCCGGATGTATAATGGTAAAAAGACTTTCAGGCATTTCCTCCAATTTATAACCTAATACATCCTCACAGGATGGACTTCGATAGAGTACGTGCCTATTTTCATCAAGGATACTAATCAGATCCTTTGAGCTTTTTACCAGCGCACGGAACTTTTGGTCTTGCTGCCTTATGAGGGACTCTAGTTCTTTTTCTTGTGTCAGATCTTTTCCGATTACAAGGATCCCAAGATGTTCTCCGTCATTTGACCGTATGGGAACTGTATCTAAAGATACTGTTTTTATTGCGCCACTTTTATGTGTAATTCTAAATTCTCTTCTTTTTGTTTTCCCTTTTTTTGAGTCTTTGAAAAGGACATTTGCTAGCGGCAAATCTTCTGGATGAACAACGGTATCATACCCTTTTCCTATTAATTCTTCTTGTCCATACCCTGTTAGTTCCATAAAGCCTTTGTTGTATTCAATAAAATCCCCGTGATAATCGATGAAAGAAATCGCATCTGAATGTTTCTCGAATAATTTATCATAAGGCCGTTGGCCGTTTTCAATAAAATGTTTTAATTCTTTCCTCTTTTTTCCTAAAATAAACAATTGTCTCATCCCTTCGCTGTGAAAATTCTTTAGTTTAGTATGGAAATAGGAAATACATCCTTACGTTTTTGTGGAGGTAGCAAATCTTAATTGCGATCAACCATCATCCTATTTATATCCTCTGCTACTGACTATGAGTGGAGGGAAGAGTTTAATCTATTAACAACTTGGCTAGATGGTTAAGAGGGCAAAAAAACGTGAATAGCTTCTTCATACTAAAATATCATTCTACCTATCAATAAATTTCTTTTCGTTCCTCTATTTTCTACTATCTATCTTCTTATTCATATAGCAGTATCTTCCTATTAAAGGTGAAAAAGGTCCTAATCGTATAGGAATGAATTCCTAATGAGAGAAGGAATCCCTTTTCATAGTCTGTTTGGCTGTTTGCGAGAAAAGGTAGGACATGAATTATATGTGCCCTTCTAAAATATAGGTCTTTATTCCTGTATAACTTAAATATTTACAAGTCTTTATACCTACTTATTGAAAAATATTGTAAAATAAATCTCATAAACTAGTTCTAATATATCTGACAAGAAAGGAGAATGAGGGAATGAGAAAGTGATTATTAAGAATCATGCTTTAAAGGGAAAAAATAACACAATCGTCGTAAGTGGTCTTGCAAAAAACCAAAGCGGAAAGATTGGAAGTATTCTCTGGGCTGTATCTCTATACTGGAGAAGTACCGAGTGCACCAAAAGTTTCATCGAAAAAATTGTAAGAAAAAAGAAGAATGCCACCATTACCGTTTCAGCCCTTTAAAAAGAGATGGCGTAAAGGTTTATAATGCATCCTCTAAAGGAAAGGTTCGCGCAACCTCAACAGCTGTGAAGGGATCTAGTATCTTGATATCAATCAAAAAACTAGTTTCAAAATCTAGAAAGGTCTATGTATCATTAACAAGTTCAGGAATGAAAGAAAGCTCACGAACTGCTGCAAGTTAAAAGGTTGAAAAATAATTGCCCTCGAAGGAGATCCTACTTTTGGGTAAATCTCAAAAAAGGAACCTTATCACGAAACTAAACTACTATCTTTCACTATCAAGCTATAAATCACTTTAAAAACGCTGTTGAAGATGAACAATAGCGTTCTTCGTTCTAATAAAGAATTTTTTTGCTTGGTTGCACAAGTATTACCAGATAATTAAAAGAGAGAAGGAAAATTATGTGAAAAAGTTTCTGCCACTACTGACTAGTTTTTTCATTTTACTAAATCTATTTGTATACAATGTTCAGGCAGAAGAAAAAAAGGCGAATTCGAATGTAATAGAATACGGCGCGCCGGAAACCGACCGTGTGATTGTACAACTTGAGACCAGTGTAAAGTCTAGTAGTTTAGAAGAATATGAAGTGGTTGATCAACAAATTGGCCAAAACTCCAACCTAATTAGTCTAGAGGTACCGGAGCATTTAGGAACAGACGACTTTATTGAAGAATTAGAAGATCGCAAAGATGTAGTTTATGCAGAGCCGGATTCTATCATTCAATTAAACTATTTGCCAAGTGACCCATATTACTATACCCAATGGCATCATAAAAAAATAGAAACGGAAATAGCTTGGAACAAGTCAAAGGGCTCTAGTGATGTGGTGGTAGCGGTTATTGATAACGGAATCGACATGCAACATCCTGATCTGCGTGGTCGAATTGTATCTCCTTATGATGTTATCGAAGGATCTACCTATTATATAAACCCTGGCGAGCATGGTACACATGTAGCTGGAATTATTGCAAGTTCTATAGATAACGGGCACGGAGGGGCAGGTGTTGCCCCTAATGCCCAAATCATGCCAATAAATGTGTTCATGGGAGATTCCGCGTATACTTCGGATGTAATCCAAGGAATCTATTATGCAGTCGGGGCAGGAGCAGATATTATCAATATGAGTTTAGGTAGTTACTCCTACTCCTACTCTTTTAATTCAGCCGTTCAGTATGCTTATCAGAATGGGGTCGTCATTGTTGCGGCAGCTGGTAATGATGCCACTAGCAGTAGCCATTACCCCTCTTCCTTTGAAAATGTAATTTCTGTAAGTTCAACGGATTCCTATGATTCTCGTTCTTATTTTTCGAATTATGGGTACGATATTGACGTTGCGGCCCCAGGGTCGGATATTTATTCCACGTTGCCTAATGGGTCTTACGGCTATATGAGTGGTACTTCCATGGCCTCCCCTGTTGTCGCAGGTGTTGCGGCTTTGATCTTAAGTAATGCGCCACAACTTTCAAATAATGAGGTAGCTAATCGAATTTTTGAGAGTGCTGATGATGTCGGAAGCCGTGGCTGGGATTCCTATTATGGGTATGGAAGGGTGAATGCAAAAAGCGCTTTAGGAGCTATTGAGATTCAGCAACCACATGTCTATGAGGTTTCCGATCAGGATAAAGAAGTAAATGGAACCATTTTAGATGACATAGGTTTAGGAACAGTTGAGGTTAGGGATGGAAGCAAGCTCCTTGGTTCGACAAGTGTTTCTAGTTACTCTTCATTTTCTGTTCCAATCCCAATTCAACAAGCTGGAACAACCCTGATGGTAAAAGTTACGGATAATAATGGGAACTCAAGTGAGTCTGTAGAAATTGTTGTAGTCGATCGAACACCTCCCAAAGAACCCCTTGTAAATAACGTGAACAGTACTTCGAATACTATCACTGGAAAGGCAGAACCAAACTCAACGGTTTATGCCATTACAACTGAAGGGAGTTATACTAGTACGTCGGATTCCAACGGTCAATTTAACATTTCAATTCCTTTATTACCTGTTGATTCCTTAGTCGAAATTTATGTAGTAGATCATGCAGGAAATGCTAGCTCATCTATCTATCTTTATGTTCTAGATAAGACTTCTCCTGATTCACCGAGTGTTAACATAGTAACGGATGTATCTAAAGCAGTTAGTGGAAAGACGGAAGCGCTTGCATCCATTGAAGTAAAAGAGAATAGCAAAGTTATTGGTACTGGAAAGTCAAGCAAGGAAGGATCGTTTGATGTCACGATTCCCTTACAGAAGGTCGGAACGAAATTATCCATTATTGCTATCGATTTATTCGGAAACCGTAGTAAAGCTACAATGTTAACGGTTAAAGATGGTACCCCTCCAACGGTAAAGGTTGATTCTGTGTCAGACTCTTCGAAAGAGATAACCGGTAGAACTGAAGCAGGCGGCACGGTAACCGTGGTCATTGACGGTAAAAAATATAGTGCGGTTGCAAATGTAGAAGGGAATTTTAAAATTACCATACCAGTACAACAAGCAGGAACGAAACTTTCTCTTTCGGTGGCGGATGCTGCAGGAAATGTAAGCCCAACACAAACCATAGTTGTTATAGATAAAACAGCACCAACAGTGCCAACGGTCAACGCAGTTTCGGATAAAACTAAAGAAGTCAGTGGAAAAGCAGAAGCAGGTGCCACGGTAACGGTGGCCATAGGCAGCAAAAAATATAGTGCGAAAGCAGATGGAAAAGGGAACTATAAAGTGGTGATTCCGTTGCAAAAGGCTGGGGTAAAGCTTTCTGTTACCGCAACAGATTCTGCTAAAAATACCAGTGTAGCCAAGGTGATTGTTGTGGTAGATAAAACAGCGCCTGCAATGCCAACGGTCAACGCAGTTTCGGATAAAACTAAAGAAGTCAGTGGAAAAGCAGAAGCAGATGCCACGGTAACGGTGACCATAGGTAGCAAAAAATATACTGCTAAAGCAGATGGAAAAGGTAATTATAAGGTTAAGATTCCGTTGCAAAAGGCTGGGGTAAAGCTTTCTGTTACCGCAACAGATTCTGCTAAAAATACCAGTGTAGCCAAGGTGATTGTTGTGGTAGATAAAACAGCGCCTGCAGTGCCAACGGTCAACGCAGTTTCGGATAAAACTAAAGAAGTCAGTGGAAAAGCAGAAGCGGGTGCCACGGTAACGGTGACCATAGGCAGCAAAAAATATAGTGCGAAGGCAGATGGAAAAGGGAATTATAAAGTTAAGATTCCGCTGCAAAAGGCAGGGACGAAGATAACTATAACTGCAAAAGATAGGGCAGGGAATGGGAGCAAGGGGAAGAAAGTTACGGTTCTAGATAAAACACCTCCTGCTGCGCCAAAGGTGAACACAAAGGTTAAGAGCACCACAAAAGAGTTGGCAGGAACTGCTGAACGTAATGCGACTATCACCGTCAAAGTTGGATCAAAGGTGATAGGGACGAGCAAAACGGACAGCAAGGGAAAATTCAGAGTAAAGATAAAGACTCAAAAGAAGAATGCAGAACTTAAAGTAACAGCAACCGATGCTGCGAGGAATATGAGCAAAGCCACGATAATAAAAGTAAAGTAACTGCAGAAAACTGAAAATCCCCTCTTACTAGTTAAGGGGGGATTTTATCATCTTGTAAAAGGGAGACTAAAAAAAAATCTTGATAACTGAGAGACAGATCCCTTGAGGCAATACTGTATGCCTTATGGGGAAGGGAAAAAGGTGACGGTGTCCGGACCTTCTAGTCAATGAAAAATTTTGCTTGTCATTCTTTTCCTTACGCTTCAAAATGGGAATGAAAGGTGTGAGACTATGGAAGATAAACGGTTTAAGATTGCACACCGAGAAGCGATTATTGGTGTCATTCTTGTCCTCATTAATTTTGCTATTTGGTATGGTTTTGCGTATGGCCTCGGCGGTGGACAAGACCCGACGACCTATACGTATATTCTCGGTTTCCCAGCATGGTTTTTCTATAGCTGCATAGCTGGAACGATTTTTATGATTGTGTTAATTGCTATTGTCATAAAATTCTTCTTTACCGAAGTTTCTCTTGAGGAGGAAGATGACTCATGCACTGGCAAGTGATCATTCCTTTAGCCCTATTTTTGGTGATTATTTTTATTATCGGCTTTTGGGCAAATGCACGTGTTCGCCAATCAGACTCTTTTCTCTCGGATTATTTCCTTGGCGGACGTGAAATGGGGGGCTTCTTGCTTGCCATGACGATGATGGCCACATATGGAAGTGCGTCTAGTTTTATTGGTGGCCCGGGTGTGGCGTATCAGACAGGGTTAGGTTGGGTGCTCCTGGCTATGGCGCAATTACCTGCTGGTTATTTTGTTTTAATGATTTTGGGGAAAAAGTTTGCGATTATTGCCCGTAAATATGAAGCGATTACGTTAATTGACTTCCTGAAGGCTCGCTATCAATCCAATGCCATTGTGCTTCTTTCTGCACTTGCTATTTTCGTCTTTTTATTCGCGTCGATGACAGCACAATGGGTTGGTGGAGCTCGCTTAATTGAATCATTAACAGGGTTATCTTACCGCGGGGCGTTGCTCATCTTTGCCGTGGCGGTCCTTGTTTATGTGATCATTGGTGGCTTTGCAGCGGTTGCTTTAACAGATGCACTGCAAGGGACGATTATGATTGTCGGTACCGTTATCCTCCTTGTTGCCATCATCATGGAAGGAGGCGGAGTTTCGGCGATTATGGCAGAATTGGTTGCAGAAAATCCGAACCTTGTTTCGCCGAACGGTGCAGATGGAAGTCTATCTCCTCTATATGTTTCAACGTTTTGGATTTTAATTGGAATTGGGGTCATCGGCCTGCCGCAAATTGCAGTTCGTGCGATGAGCTATAAAGATTCGAAGGGAATGCATCGTGCAATTCTAATTGGTACGATTGGGATTGGGACGATTATGTTTGGGATGCACTTAATCGGTGTATTTGGACGAGCCGTCATTCCTGGGATTGAAATTGGCGATAAAGTGATGCCAACGTTAACACTTGGAATTTTACCACCGGCTCTGGCAGGAGTGGTGTTGGCAGCACCAATGGCAGCGATTATGTCAACGGTCAATGCCTTATTGATCATGGTTAGTTCAACACTCGTCAAAGATGTCTATTTAAATTTTATTAAACCACATGCAAAAGATACTGAAATTAGACGTCTGAGCTTTATTATAACAACCGTTGTAGGGATTGCCGTGGTGTTTGTTGCCTTAAATCCACCAGACCTATTAATTTGGTTAAACTTATTTGCGTTTGGTGGGCTCGAATCCGCCTTTCTATGGAGCGTCGTGCTCGGTCTTTATTGGAAAGGAGCCAATAAATACGGAGCCCTCGCCTCAATGATTGTTGGACTTGTTTCCTATGTTTATATCTATCACTTTCATGGCAATTTATTTGGAATGAATACTGTCACGATACCTGTCATTATGTCCCTTCTAGTATTCGTGATTGTTAGTTTGGGGACGCGGCGTATGGTTGCCGAGTAGTGCCATTTAAGTCTGTTGGTGACGGTACGTTGTATATTCTTATTCTTTTAGTGAAAGTGCCACTTTAGCCCAATACAATTTTGCTAGTCAAGAGAAAATCAGATTGTTGGAATGGTATGGGTATTACAATTTGAAACAAATCGCTGTTGATGGTTTTGCAGAAGAAAAAAAGGGATACTAGCAGTCTGTGATAGGCATGAAGAAGGGCGGGGAAGAAGTTCCCCGCCCTGTCTGACTATAAAGTGAAATAACGCTGAAACTGTTTCGAAGCATTTTGCTCTTCATAGGCACTGTGGCTATTCTAAACGTTTTAAGCTTTGTTTATTGGAGGCGGGGCTATGTATCTGTGTCCCTTATACTTCATACCCATACTTCATTAATTCAGAAAGTTCCTGACAAGCTGTTTTAAGAAGTTTAATAAAGGTCTCAAGTTCCTGGTCACTCACTCTTGAAACTAATGTCGAAATACTGAGGGCGGCAAGCACTTGGCCTTTTCCGTTGAAGATGGGCACAGCTGCGCAGCGAACTCCTTGTTCATTTTCCTGGTCATCGATGGCGTAGCCTTGTTGCTGGATTTTCTCTATCTCTTTTCGGAACACCGCTTCGTTCGTGATTGTACTCGGTGTTTGGTGCTGGTAAGGATAACCTTGTAATAGTTGTAGAATCACAGCTGGTGTTTGATAAGCTAACAGTGCCTTTCCGATTGCTGTCGAGTGAAGGGGAAGTCTTCTGCCAATTCGAGAGTAGCGAATGATTGACTGCTTACCTTCTACTTTATCTATATAAACTCCCTCATTGCCGTCTAAAATCCCCAAGTGTACCGTTTGTCCTGTTTTTTCAGAAAGTGCGAGAAGGTAGTTCCGAGCTACTTTACTTATGTCCATATTGCTAATGACAAGATTTCCTCGTTCCGCTAACTTCAACCCTAAACGATATTTTCCGTTTTCCGGATTTTGATTGATATAGGAATATTCTTGGAGTGTTTTTAGCAGGGAATGAACTGTGCTTTTATGAAGGTCCATTTTCTCACTAATTTCTGTTATTTTTAGTTCTGTTGTATGCTCATCAAATAAATCCATGATTTTCAGAGCCCGTTCAACCGATTGAATGATAGGCATAATAAAACCTCGCTTGTTCTATATTATAAAACTACGTCTTATTATACCAAAATATAAATAGGTTTGAAGGTGAAAGGATGAAAATAACATTCCTCTTTTTAATAAATCCTCTTGTAAATGAATCAACCTAATTCCGGCGTTTGCCCCTAAAAATGGGACAGGGGGACAGGCACCGTGTCCTGGTCTCTTCCTGTTGGAGAGATTTATAGGTTCATCACTTGGCTTTTTCGTGTTACGTAGACTGAGTGTTTGTTATTGATAAAGTCCCTTTGGATTTAACGGCAAATGTCTATGGGATAGACAGGAAGAATCAGAACATCCCTTTACTTTGGAACTATTTTATGTGTATGGTGTGTTATTGCATGGCCTGTGTATTGGATCACTCGACCAACTTTTGTGAAACAGTAAAATCGTGGTGCGGCAGTAATTTTTCTATAGTTATTAAGCACCATTTAATGGAAATCTAATTGTTTAAAAGCTCAACCTCTCTTATACTAATTAATGTTCAGAAAATTTTGTTAAAACGGGAGGTTAGGATATTATGTTAAAAAGAAGGCTATCTTTTTTACTCATCTTGGTGTTGTTTATGACGATTTGTTCTGTTGTTTCAGCTGAAGAACCTACATATGAAATTAAGAGTGGGAAGATGATGTATCAAGGGTACGAACGTACCTATAAATACTATGTGCCTTCCTCTTACACAGGAAAGAAGGCGCTTCCTATGATGCTTTCGTTCCATGGCTCGGGTAGTAGCGCTGACGGACAAATCACTTTAACCGACTATCACAAGATTGCTGAAAAGGAGGGATTTATCGTCGTTTTTCCAGATAGTACAGTGATTAATGAGAACGATGAAGTCATCATTCCAAAAGATAACTCGTTTGATCCTAATTCACCATTAATCAGAAGATGGAATACTGGAACAGCGACAGGAACACTTGCAAGCATTGATGATGTAGGATTTACCTCCGCAATAATTGACCGCTTTACTGAATCATTCAATATTGACTTAAGCCGCGTGTATGCTTCTGGGATGTCCAATGGTTCAATGTTTTCCAATCGTTTAGCTGTAGAGCTTTCTGACCGAATTGCAGGTATTGGTGCGGTCACGGGCCAATTAGGTTCTAATTTTACCAATCAAACCCCTAAAGCACCAGTTACCGTTGTTCATGTTATGGGAGACACGGACCCGGTTGTTCCATATGAAGGAAGACCTGGATCACTTCTATCGGTGGAGGACACCATCGATTATTGGAAACAAGCAAATGGTACTGTGAGAAAAGCGAGGGTTACAGAATTGCCACAAATCAGTGATGGAGATCAAACGAAGGTTGTCCGGGAAGTATATGGCGGTGGGAAATATGGAACAGAGGTCATTCTGTATAAGGTAGAAGGCGGCGGACATACTTGGCCTGGTGGACCGCAGTATTTGCCTACGGATCTTATTGGCTTTACTAGTTATCACATAAACGCTAGCCAAACGATCTGGGATGAACTCAAAACTCATAAAATCGCTAAATTAAAGAAAGAAAATTATAAATAATGCTATGATGGTCCCTCTGTTAATGACAGGGGGATTTTTTTGTGGGGAGTGAGACACGGGGACAGGCCCCTTGTCTCAGAGGGAAAATAATCATTGCCCGGGGAGGACAAGGGATGTCTCTGTTTGTCCCAAATTCTTTGTTATTGGCAGCAGGACTTTTAATATTTTTTGTTGAAATATAGCCATGTGTGTTCTTCACTTTTCGTTTCCCTCTTCTTTCCTTTAGAAAGTTTTTTTAAATGTTGTTATTACCCCTGTTTTCTTCACTACTTTATGATCAAGTCATCTAAGTGTTTCTTCCATTTTTAATTCATTTTTCTGTCTTACTCTCCAAATAAGCGGGACAAAGGGACAGGCACTGTGTCTCACTAATCCATTCCATACTATTAAGCAAGGAACAACACATTCGGGACAGCGGACCTGTCCCCTTGTCCCAAATGAGGTGATTGTATTTGCCAAGATTAGCGAGGGAGAAAAGTAGAACTGGTGTTTATCATGTTATGTTGAGAGGAATTAATAGACAAATCATCTTTGAAGAAGATGAGGATAGGAGGAAGTTTTTAGAGACGCTAAAGAGGTTTAAAGAGATTAGCCTATTTGATTTATATGCGTATTGTTTGATGGATAACCACGTCCATTTACTAATCAAGGAGAATGATGAAAGCATTTCGGTTTCTATTAAAAGAATTAGTTGTAGTTATGTTCATTGGTACAATACCAAATATGAAAGGTGTGGACATTTGTTTCAGGACCGCTTCAAGAGTGAAAAGATAGAAACGAGCTTGTCTTTTTTAAGGGTACTTCGGTACATTCACCAAAACCCATTAAAGGCAGGTTTAGCTAGAACGGTGTTCGATTCTAGCTGGACTAGTATCCATGAATATAGAGATAAAGCCGATTTAATTACAATTGATAAAGGGTTAAGCCTCTTCCATGCTGATAGGAAAATAGCACTCGATTATTTTAATGCATGCATGACGGAAGAAAGCGAAGAGCAATGCATGAGCAATGAACCAAGAATCAAGGTCTCCGATAGCCAGTTGTTAGACTATCTGCGTTCAAGAGGAGTTATAGAAAATAATAAGCTTCAGCAAATGAAAAAAGAAGACAGGGATGCTATCCTGACTAATCTTAAAGAAATAAAAGGTGTGTCACTCAGGCAGATTTCTAGAGTAACAGGAATATCTAAAAGCGTCATTGAACGAGTAGGACGGGGGGCCAGGCACTGTCCCGATGTCCAACCGGCCCCCATATTCGACTCGGGGAACCCCATTGTCCCGAACCGGGAGAATCCCATGTTCTAATAGGTTAGTTCCTGCAAGATATCTTTATCGGTTCGCAATTTATTTAGAGCTCCGGTGCGCCAGGCTTTGACTGCAGATACACTGACGTTTTCCATGGCTGCGATTTGGCCAATTTTTAGTGCCTTATAGCAGTGGTAAATGACCCACTTAGTCTGATTTTCTGTTAGTTGCTGTTGTTGGCATACGGCAAGAATTCTGTCCTCTTCATCTGGAAAAGTTCCGTTTGTATCCTCCAGCAATTCAAAGAATGGCTCTGTAGCAATAAAAGAATGATCTTCCTCATTTTTCGCTCGCTTTAGTTCAGTTAGCATTTTTCCTTTTATATAGACGTAGGCATAGCTTGTAAACGATCCTTTCTGAGGGTTGAAGCGTTCATTTGCCTCCCAAAGACCGATAAGTCCAATTTGAAAGAATTCTTCTTTGTTTTTATAAATGTGTAAGGTACGTAGGATACTGTGAATCATAGGGGTATACTGCGTTTTCACTTCATCAAAGCTTTCCACTGGTGTTCCCTTCAGAAAGCGCGCTTTGCTTTTGTATTCCCGGGTATTTTTAAGATAAATGGATATGCATTTTTCATCGAATCTGGCTAGTTCACTTTTGATCCTACAATAGCCGCTAAACATTCAAAAACGGAATTAAATGTGATTTTTGATAGGGAAAATAGCTATTTAACATAGTTTTAATATGAATTATGTTTAGTGGATTGCTGCAGAAAGGGAACTAGTCAGGAATTTTTCTTATAAGGGTATGTCACCGTATCAATACGTTCCATGGAAGTGGTTGTTAAACTACACTTCCAAGTTGTAGAGGATAGGAAGGTAAGGAAGATAGTAGAAGGGGCATGGAGTGCTTGGTTTAAATGCAATCAACGTTAAAAATCAACAATATACATTAACACAGCCTAAAATAAAGAACGTAACCAATTAGGTTACGTCTATTCTATTAGCTTTCACTAGTTGGTTCTGTTTCTCTACCTTCTTCATTCTCAGGATGCCCTGGCTCTTGTTCTTCTCCAGCGTTGACATGATGATAAAGATAGAAGTTGTGCTGTATAACCCGAAGAAATCTATACGACAAAACCCTGAGTTCATAAGCAGGACTCAGGGTTTTATCATTGTAACTGAACAGCTATATTCAGGTTATATTCATAATTTAGAAGAAGGTGCTTCATTTATTTAGGAAAGAAGCTCTTGAATCATTCTTCGGCGTGCTATCATTTTTTTACCCACGGAAGTATATGCTCTTCAAAAACTGGTTGATTAACAAGGATTCGATTCAACCAGTAGTTGTCGTTGTCTGAAGTTATCGCCCGTGGAGCGAGAATGGAGGCACTTTCGTAGCCTGATTGTTTTATAGCCTCCGCGAGTTTCTCTTGACCATTGCCAAAGGGGTAAGCAAAGTCATTTACCTCTACAGCTAAATTTTCTTCAAGTGTCTTTTTACTCAATAGAAGATCTTTCTTAAAGTCTATAAATCGATCCTCTAGAAAGAAAACGGGTTGCTCTCCAGAAAATGCGTGCATATCATACGTGTGTGAACCAACTGTAACCAATCCGCTCTTCACCATCTCCTGTAACTGTTCCCATGATGCCATTTCCAGATTTGAAAAATCCTTTCCTACCTGACCGGCAATAATAAAAATCGTAAAAGGAATCTCATACTTTTTTAAAATAGGAAAGGCATTGTTATAAACGGATGTATCGATGTCATCAAAAGAAATCCAAACACACTTTATTGGGATATCCCCGGTCCTTTTAGCTTCTCTAAGCTCGTTAGGTGTAAGAAAAGTTGCGCCTTGTTCCTTTAGCGTCTTCATTTGCTCTTCGAACTGCTCTGCATAGACACTATATTTCATTAATTCTTCAGAATGGGTTAGAAAACCAATCATACTATAAAGCGGGTTCTGATTACGTATACGGTGATAAGTAAGACCAACACAACCGTTTCCTTCAAGTTCTTCAGGAAAGGTCATCGCTGGCTCAGTGAAATCTTTTGTGGAAATTAAATAATAGATGCCCACCAACATCCCTATCATTACAAAAATTATTGCGATGTTCTTTTTCATGTCATTCCCCTATTTATTTTTCTCGAACCGGATTCTTTTCGAAGGTAACAATCTTTGACTCCTGTAAGAGAAGATAATCTTCTTTGCTCATGAGATTCAAAGCTAACAATTCTTCTTCTGTTGTAGCAAGGGGATACCTTCTTCGATTATAGGAGCCAAATTTCTTTTTGTTGTAGAATTTCCAAGACCATAAACCGATAATAAAAGAAAGTAGTATCATAAATACTACATATAAAAAGCTTCGAATGTCCTCATTTGTCATTTTAAAGGACATTTTAATAAGATTTATATATTCATTATTATAATTAAATAAGGAACTAATAAAGAACAAAACAACAGCCATACAATAACCCCATACTAGTAGGGTAAAGAAGCCAATCATCAATTCACTTCCCCAATTTCGCCTTGACTTTACGATTAGTTCACTCTGTTTCCTCTGTCGGGGCTTGCCCATGTTCCGTACCCACCTTTTGTTCTCGTTTTTATTGCTTTTGGAAATGCAAAAATGACAATAACCGCGTTTAACATCCAGTAAATAACTGGGTACCATGCGGCCCGAAGATAGTATTTTGATATCTGATCATAACTAGAGTCGATTTTTAAAGAGATCCATAATTGTATTAAACTTAAAAAGACTAGTGAAAAGGAGGAAAAGGTCATCCAAATCAACATTTCTTGAAGGCTTGAAGCTGTAAGTAGGTAATAAAGTGTCACAAACATCCAAGCATATGACCATAGTAAGCTTATCCATTGTTCAAAATAAACAAGCCATATTCTTCTTTGTTTCCAATTAAATAAGATTCTCCAATGTTTCAAAATGACTTCGTGACCACCCTGGGCCCATCTAATTCTTTGTCTCCATATTCCTTGTAGTGTTTCGGGAACCAGCATCCAACATAAAGCACGTGGTTCAAATCGGATATCCCAAAACTTCTCTTGTAGTTTCCAGGATATTGATATATCTTCGGTAATCATATCTCGATCCCATAACCCCACGTCTACCAATGCCTTTTTCCGAAATGCCACTACCACGCCAGAAACTGTCATAATCTTACCTAATATTCGTTGGGTTCTTTTTATGGCACCAATAATGGAAGCATACTCCACTATTTGTAGTCGACTAAGTAAGGTATCTCTATTTCGAATCCGCGGATTTCCGGTCACTGCGCCTAACCTTTCACCTTTAGAAAAGAAATGGTGAATAAGGTAATATGGAGCATCTCGATCTAAAATGGCATCTGAATCAATACATATTAAATACTCTGCTTTGGACGCATGTAATGCAAGATGAAGTGCATTCGCTTTTCCTTTATTCTCCTTGCAATCAATAATTCTTAGTTCTGCGTAAAGAGAGGCTAATTTATGAAGAAGTGCAGAGGTATTGTCCGTACTGCCGTCATTCACTGCAATAACTTCTTTATTAGGGTAATCAAGTTTCACTAAATGTTCTATCGTTTCCTCAATGGTTTCCCCTTCGTTATAGCATGGAACTAAAATACTAATAAACGGCCATTCAAAATTATCAATATCAATCTCTTGTTTGGTTTCACGGTACCGATAAAAAAGGAAGGAACCTGTTATCCAAAATAAAGACATCACCAATGGGTACCAAAAGATAAACTGAGAAAGAAATATAGTTAATTGTTCCATGCACAATCTCCAATGAAATTTATTTAGTTTTGTTATTAGATGAGAATTGTTATCTACCGAACACTATCATATATCGATTTTAAGGAGAATAGAAGAAAAAATAAATATATTATTTTAGTAAAGAAATGGAAGTGGGACAAGGCCATTCTCTATGTTCCATATTTTAAAGTGTTTTAAGTGTTCGATGTGTTACATGACATTGATCAAAGTGACAGTATATATAAAGTTTCAAGAATTAAACATACGTATATGAAACCAAGAATAGAAGCTATTATCCCTGCTCATAATGAAAAGAAATCGATTCGTGATTACGTAGCTGGTTTGGCTGACTAATCTTTACCCAAGGAATTAGATTTAGACGCTATGTTGTCGCTGATAATTGTGCAGATCGGACCGAAGAGTTGGCAATTGAAGTAGGGAAAGAATTTAAGTTGAATTTAAAAGTATTAACAACTCAAAATAATACGTGGCAGGCATGCGGCATAAGGGACAATGCCTTTCAGTTCAATAATTAAGGGGCAGTGGACCTGTCCCCATGTCCCGTTTGTTTAATTCCTTCCTCTAAGGGTATCTACCTATAAATGACTTCTTAGAGGAGGAGTAGTATGACAAACGAAAAGATTATTAAAATTGTAGGGATATATGATCGAGAAGAACAGGCTGTTGGGGCAGTGGAGGAATTAAAAAGCCAAGGATATCGTCAGGACGAGATATCAATGATTACAAATAACAGGGAAATGCTTGAAAAACTCGGAATCGACAAACCGACTCGTTCAAAGATGAATGAAGGTGCAAAGACAGGGGCAGCAACTGGTAGTTTAATAGGAGGCTTGGCAGGACTCCTAGCTGGGTTTGGGGCGTTTACCATCCCTGGAATTGGCCCCATTTTAGCAGCGGGGCCGATTGCCGCGGCGTTCGTTGGAGGATCTGCTGGAAT
>Ga0182742_1001853_pt1 | contig 25426 bp, 20 predicted proteins | sample eDN5th37CBELigMG_FD_128880 | JGI IMG/M metagenome (GOLD analysis project Ga0182742, IMG submission 128880) | Enriched Miracle-Growth compost microbial communities from Emeryville, California, USA - eDNA 5th pass 37_C BE-Lig MG (version 2)... ...
CTCGTCGGCATCGGCTTCGCGATCGCGGGGCTGCCGTCGCCGGTGGTGTTTGCGGTGTTCGGGGCGATCGCCGCGTTCATCCCGGCCGCCGGGACCGGCTTCGTGCTGGTGCCGGCCGTCCTCTACCTGGCCGCCACCGGCCAGTGGGGCTGGATGGCGTTCATGATCGCCTGGACCCTCATCGTGGGGACCTCCGACAACTTCCTCCGGCCGTACCTCACCCAGCAGCGGGCTTCGGTTTCGACGCTCACGGTCTTCGTGGGGGTGATCGGCGGGGTGGCGGCGTTCGGGTTCATCGGATCCCTCATCGGGCCGGTCCTCCTGGCGCTCATCATCGCCCTGCTCCGGTTTGCCGAGCAGGAAGTGCGCAAGCCGGAGCAGTAGCCCGCCCGTTCGGCGCAAAGCTTTGCCTTTTCCCCGCAGGTTCGTGCGCCGGCGGGGCCTGCAACAAGCCCCCGGCGGGGGCGCGATGCGATTACAATCCGCGCCCTTATATGGACCTGACCCCGATCCTCGCACCCCTCAACGACGCGCAGCGTGAGGCGGTAACCGCCCCAGTGGGCCCGGTCCTGGTACTGGCCGGCGCCGGCAGCGGCAAGACTCGTGTGCTCACCCACCGCATCGCGTGGGTCATCACGGCCGAGGGGGCGTCGCCCCACAACATCCTCGCCGTCACGTTCACGAACAAGGCTGCCGCCGAAATGCGCGGCCGCATCGAGCGCCTCCTGAACATCCCGGGCTCGGCGCTCTGGATCGGCACGTTCCACGGCATCGCGCACCGGCTGCTCCGCCTGCACTGGCGCGAAGCGGGCCTCGTGCAGAACTTCCAGATCCTCGACTCCGAAGACCAGGGTCGCCTCATCAAGAAGATGCTGAAGGCGCAGGAGCTCGACGAGTCCCGCTGGTCGCCGCGCGAAGTGCAGGCCTTCATCAACTCGAACAAGGACGAGGGCCGGCGCCCGCAGCAGCTCAAGGACAACGGCGACCCCGTGCGCCGCATGTTCATCAAGCTCTACTCGGATTACGAAGAGCTTTGCCAGAAGTCCGGCGTCGTCGATTTCGCGGAGCTGCTGCTGCGTGCGTACGAGCTGTGGAGGGACAACCCCTCGCTCCTCGCGCACTACCAGCATCGGTTCCGGCATGTGCTCGTCGACGAGTTCCAGGACACGAACGCCATCCAGTACGGATGGATGAAGCTCGTAGCCGGCCCGCAGGGCGCGCCGTTCGTCGTCGGCGACGACGATCAGTCCATCTATCGCTGGCGCGGCGCCAAGGTCGAGAACCTCGCGCAATTCAGCCGGGATTTCCCGACCGCGAAGCTCATCCGGCTGGAGCAGAACTATCGCTCGACGGCGTCGATCCTGGACGCCGCGAACGCGCTCATCTCCAACAACAACGGCCGCCTCGGCAAGAACCTCTGGACGAGCGGCGCGAAGGGCGACCCGATCAAGCTCTACGCCGCCTTCAACGAGCGCGACGAAGCGGACTTCATCGTCCAGCGCATCCGCGACTGGACCCAGCACGGCGGCGCGCGTCGCGACGTGGCCGTGCTGTACCGGTCGAACGCGCAGTCGCGAGTGTTCGAAGAGTCGTTCATCTCCGCGCGCATTCCGTATCGCGTGTACGGCGGCCTGCGGTTCTTCGAGCGAGCGGAGATCAAGGACGCGCTCGCGTACCTGCGGCTCATCTCCAGTCGCCAGGACGATGCGTCGTTCGAGCGCGTGGTGAATCTGCCCACGCGCGGAATCGGCGCGAAGAGCCTCGACATCATCCGCGAGCATGCGAAGGGGGCGGGTTCGTCCCTTTGGGAAGCTGCCGCTGCCAGCATCAGCGACGGTTCGCTCAGCGGGAAGGCCGCCTCGGGCGTGCACGGCTTCATGTCGCTCATCGAGCGCCTCGCGCACGAGATCACGCCGCTGGCCCTGCACGAGCAGGTGGATCACGTGCTTCAGGCGAGCGGCCTCATCGATCATCACAAGAAGGAAAAGGGCGCGGATCGCGGCGAAGCCCGCGTCGAGAACCTGAACGAGCTCGTCAGCGCCGCCCGTGGCTTCGAGCCGGAAGGCGCCGACGGCGAGATGCGCCCGCTCGAGGCGTTCCTTGCGCATGCCGTTCTGGAGTCCGGCGAGGGCCAGGCGGAAGCGTGGGAAGACTGCGTGCAGATGATGAGCCTGCACAGCGCAAAGGGCCTGAAGTTCCCCGTCGTGTTCCTCGCCGGCATGGAGGACGGGCTCTTCCCGCACCAGCGCTCGCTGAACGACATCGACGGGCTCGAGGAAGAACGCCGCCTCTGCTACGTGGGCATGACGCGCGCGATGAAGCAGCTGTATCTCACATACGCCGAGCAGCGCCGGCTCCACGGCATCGACAGCTACGGCATGCAGTCCCGTTTCATCAAGGAAATACCGGCCGAGCTCATCGAAGAAGTGCGGCCGCGCGTGCAGGTGCATCGTCCCGTGATCGCCGCGAGCCGATTCCGCGCGCCCGTGGAAGAGCCAGTGGCACCCGGCGTGCGGCTTGGTGCACGCGTGAAGCACGGCAAGTTCGGCGAAGGCGTCGTCCTGAACGTCGAAGGCAGCGGCGCGCACGCGCGCGTCGAAGTCCGTTTCGAAAACTTCGGCACCAAGGTGTTGATGGCGCAGTACGCCAACCTGGAACCTGTGCGGTGAAAATAATAATCCTCGGTGCGGGACAGGTCGGCCGGACGGCCGCGTATCACCTGTCGCGCGAAGAGTCGAACGAAGTCACGGTGGTCGACACGAACGAGGAGGCCCTGCGGGACCTGCAGGACCGCCTCGACATCCGCACCGTTGCCGGAAACGCCTCGTTCCCCACCGTGCTCGAAGCCGCCGGCGCGAACGAGGCGGACATCATCGTCGCGCTCACCAGCGCGGACGAAGTGAACATGATGGCCTGCGAAGTGGCCTACACGCTCTATCGCACGCCCACGAAGATCGCGCGCATCCGTTCGGCCGAGTACACGAGCCGGCCCGAGCTCTTCAGCGAGGAAGCGCTCTCGGTCGACGTCTTCATCAGCCCGGAGCAGCTCGTCACCGAGTACATCGAGAAGCTCATCAAGCATCCGGGCGCGCTTCAGGTGCTGGATTTCGCGGACGGCAAGGTGCGGCTCGTCGGCGTGCGCGCGAAGAAGGACGGGCTGTTGGTGGGCCGGGCATTGCGTGAGCTGCGCGAGCATCTGCCGAAGTCCGATGCGCGCGTGATCGCGATCTATCGCGCGGGTCGGTCGATCGTTCCGAACGGCGACACTGTGGTGGAGGAAGGCGACGAGGTCTTCTTCCTCGCCGCCAGCGCGGACCTGCGTCGGGTGATGAGCGAGCTGCGCCGTGAGGAGAGCCCGGTCCGGCGCGTGGTGATCGCGGGCGGCGGCAACATCGGGTTCCGCCTCGCCAAGGCGCTGGAGAAGCAGAACCAGGTCAAGCTCATCGAGCGTGACGCACGCCGCGCGCGCAAGGTCTCGGAGCTGCTCGAGAACACCATCGTGCTGAACGGCGATGCCGCGGACGAAGAGCTGCTGATCGAGGAGAATATCGACAGCTGCGACGTCTTCGCCGCGCTGACGAACTCCGAAGAGGCGAACATCCTTTCCGCGATGCTGGCGAAGCGGCTCGGCGCGCACAAGGTGATGGCGCTGATCAACAAGCCCTCGTACGCGGAGCTCATGGAAAGCGGCAGCATCGACATCGCGATCTCGCCGCAGACCATCACCATCGGCTCGCTGCTCGCGCACGTCCGCCGCGGGGACGTGGTGCGCGTGCATTCGCTCCGCAGGGGCGCGGCGGAAGCCATCGAGGTGATCGTCCATGGCAGCGAGCGCAGCTGCCGGGTGGTGGGCAAGCGCATCGACGAAATCCCGCTTCCCGAAGGAGCGACGATCGGTGCCGTCGTGCGCGGAGACGATGTGATCATGGCCCATCACGACACCGTCGTTCAGGCGGACGATCACGTCATCCTGTTCCTTGCCGATCGCAGACACATCGAAGCCGTGGAAAAGCTGTTCCTCGGCGCCCCCATCCGATAGAGGCGACGCGCAACCGTGGCAGGCGTTGCACACGTCTTCGGTACGCTACTGGCGTATTTCGGCATCGCCTATCTGATTCCGATCCTGACCTCGCTGATCACGCGAGACGGTAAGGTGCTGCCGTTCGTGCTCGCCGCGGTTGCCACTTCGGGCTTCGGCCTTCTGCTTTCGCTCGCGACACGACGCCACGCGCGCGAGCTGAAGCCGCGCGACGGTTTTCTCCTGGCGACGATGAGCTGGGTGCTGCCTTCCGCGTCGGCGACGATCCCGTTCGTTCTGATCATTCCGGGACTCTCGATCACCGACGGTTACTTCGAGGCGATGTCCGGACTCTCGACCACCGGCTCGACGATCCTCTCAGGTCTCGACAACCTGCCGCCGTCGGTGAACATGTGGCGCCACACGCTCCACTGGCTCGGCGGACTCGGCATCATCGTGCTGGCCGTCGCGATCCTTCCGCTGCTCGGCGTAGGCGGCATGCAGCTGTATCGCGCGCAAGCGCCCGGGCCTGTCAAAGACGAAAAGCTGACCCCGCGCATCACTGAGACCGCGAAATCGTTGTGGGTCGTGTACACGCTCATGACTGTCGTGGGCATCATCGCCCTGCGGGCAGTGGGCATGTCCTGGTTCGACGCGGTCTGCCACGGCATGTCGGCGCTGGCGCTCGGTGGCTTCTCGACGCACGACTCGAGCGTCGGCTACTACGACTCGTTCGCGATCGAGCTCGTGTTGATGGTCCTGATGCTCGCCGCGTCGATCAACTTCGCGCGCCACTTCATCGCGCTACGCCGGCTGACGCTGCGGCCGTATCGCAAGGATCCCGAGGCGCGCGCGATTGTGGTCGTGCTGTCGCTCAGCGTCATCGGCATCGCCGTCCTCCTCTGGTCGGAGAAGATCTACCCCTCGCTCGGTGACTCGTTCCGGCACGTTTCTTTCAACGTAATCTCGATGGCGACGACCACCGGATTCGTGAGCGAGGACTACGAGAGGTGGCCTGTCTTCGTGCCGGTGTGGCTGCTGTTCCTGAGCTGCTTCGTCTGCAGCACGGGCTCGACGGGCGGCGGCATCAAGATGTTCCGGACACTGGTGCTGGCACGCCAGGCGGGGCGCGAGCTCAAGCTCCTCGTGCATCCCAACGCGCTCTGGCCGGTGCGCATCGGGGGCAAGCCGGTGCCCGATGCCATCGGGGACTCGGTGCTCGCCTTCATCTTCCTGTACTTCATCACGGTGGTAACGCTGACGTTCGCGTTGCTCCTGACGGGGCTGGACTTCCTGTCCTCCTTCACGGCCGTGGTTGCTTCCATCAACAACGCCGGGCCCGGCATGGGTGAAGTGGGGCCGTCCACCACCTTCGAATCCCTCACGGACGCCCAGACCTGGATCTGTACGGCCGCGATGCTGATCGGTCGGCTCGAGATCTTCGCGGTGCTGGTGCTCTTCACGCCGGCCTTCTGGCGCAAGTAACCGCTGATCCCGTCGTAGCGGCTGCTTGTCCCCGATTCCGTCGCAAAACTTCGACGGACGAGCAGCTTCATCGTGCGTCAGAAACCTCTCACCGCACCGAAATGAAACTCCAGGCCCCGCTGCTTCATCCTAGTGCCCACATGCTCCACATGCAGGAGCACAGAACTGGGGGCTGCGTCGGGTTCCTCCTGCTAATGGTTGGCTCGCTGGGGACTTAGAGCTGATCCGGCATTCTCGCCGCAGCCTCCACTCTCTTCATCACGACTTGCATTGCAGCGGTCCCGGGCCGGGCGCATGATTCTGGGAAAACCCGCAACGAACGGGCTTAAGACCATGAGCTCTCCTGTCCCGGAGCTAAACCCGGAGGTGCCACCGGATCCGCAGCCTCCTGCGGGATGGCGCCTCGTTCTGGCCGTCACGATTCCGTTCTGGGCCTATCTCGCGTTCATGCGCGTGGTGGTCTATTCGGTGATCACTGCCGGAAATCCCGGCATCATCATTGCTCCTCCGCATCTTCGACTGCTGCAGCACGCGCTGCTGCTGCCGTGGCTGCTCGTCTTCTATCGCACGGCCATCGCCATCGGCTGGCCGAAGCAAGGGCGCGTGCGTGCCGCCGGCTTGCATCTCTGCATGGCGCTGCTCTTCGCGCTGCTCGCGCGTCCGATCCTGCTTACGCTCGTTGCGGCGGATCGTGGTGACTGGGATCTCATGAGCGAGCTGGTCAACTCGATCTTCGGCGTGCGGCTCTCCGTGGATCTTTGGGTCTCGAGCTTCTCGGACTTCTTCCTCTCGTACGTGCTCGGTCTCGCCATCCTGCTCGGTGTGAAGAATTACCGCGAGCTGAAGTACCACCAGCTGCGCGCAGCGAATCTGCAGGCGGCGTGGACGCACTCGCGGCTGCAGGCCTTGCGCATGCAGCTGAACCCGCACTTCCTGTTCAACACGCTCAACGCCACGGTCGCGCTCGTTTCGAGTCGTCCCAAGGTCGCGGAGCAGATGCTGATCCGGCTTGCGGACCTCTTGCGCCGGACGCTTCGCGATGGCGAGTCGGACTTCATCACGGTGGATCGCGAAGCGGACTTCGTGCGCAACTATCTCGAAGTGCAGCGCCTGCGCTTCCCGGATCGGCTCACGTTCCATGTGAACGTGGACGCAGGCGCCTTCGGCGCGGCCGTGCCGAGTCTCATCCTGCAGCCGCTCGCCGAGAACGCCGTCGTTCACAGCGTTGCCGCCGACGCGGAGGAGATCCGCGTGGACGTGCGCATCTATCGCGTCGCCAACGGGCTTGAGATGACCGTGCGCAACTCCGCCGCGCGGCAGCGGCTCGACGCGGGCCTCGGCGTCGGGCTGGGCAACACGCACGAGCGGCTGAAAACCCTTTTCGACGATGACTACGAGCTTGAGCTCATCCGGTCGGACGACGGTTCCGTGGTGGCCCGCGTCCGCATCCCCTTCATCGAATCCGCCAGAGCAGCACAGGAGGCAGCGTGAGTATCCGGGCTTTGATCGTGGACGACGAACCCTATGCGCGGGAGCGACTGCGTGAGTTATGCGCGCTCGAACCCGACGTGGCCGTCGTGGGCGAGGCATCTCACGGAGTGGAGGCCATCGAGCAGGTCGAAGCCGCCCATCCGAACCTGCTCCTCCTCGACGTGCAGATGCGCGGCACGAACGGGTTCGACGTCCTGGAGCGCCTCAACGGCGACAAACCGCTGGTCGTTTTCGTGAGCGCCTACGATCAGTACGCGCTCGCTGCGTTCGGCGTCGAGGCTGTGGATTACCTGCTGAAGCCGTTCGATCGCGAGCGCTTCCGGCAAGCCATTCGCCGCGTGCGCACACGCCTTTCGGGCGACAAGGGCACCGAGCTTGCGGACAAGATCTCGAACGCCGTGCGCGAGACGGTGATCTCGGTTGCCGGGCGCGCGCCGGTGCCCGCGGGACCCAAGCGCATCGTGGCCGAGCGCGACGGGCGCCTGTTCTTCATCGCGCAATCCGACATCGACAGCGTCGAAGCGAATCGCAACTACGTGAACATCACCGCGGGTGAGGATCACTTCACGATCCGCTGGACGATGCAGCAGGCGGAAGGCACGCTCGATCCGGGGATGTTCCTCCGGGTGCATCGCTCGGTGATCGTGAACACGCACAAGATTCGCGAGATGGAGCGGCGCTTTCACGGCGAATACACGCTCACGCTCGCGAACGGCCAGCGCTTCACGTCCGGCCGCGCGTATCGGCGGCACATCCAGGCGCATCTCAAGAACGCGCGGTAGCGCAGGCTTTCAGGATTCGAGCGGGGCGGGCAGGAGCAGCCGGGCGACTGCCCCCGTCCGGTCCGCGCGGTTTTCGACGGAGAGCGTGCCGCCGTGCGCTTCGACGATCTGGCGTGACAACGCGAGGCCGATTCCGCTGCCGCCCGGCTTCGTGGTGAAGAACGGAACGAAGAGGTTGTCGGGATTCGCGATGCCCGGACCGCAATCCCGGATCTCGATCGATACGGAATCCCGCGTGCGCCCCACGACCACTTCGACATCCGCGGCTCCGCGCGCGGACGCTTCCACTGCGTTCTTCAGCAGGTTGATGAGCGCCTGCTCGAGCTGGCCGGCATCCGCCGGCACTTCCAGGTCGAACGGAGCGACGACCCGAACGCCCGTGTACGCAGGCAACGCCACCAGCCTGTGAAGCAGCGCGCTCAGGGAAACCGGCGCACGCGAGGGCGCGGGAAGCCTCGCCAGCTGGCTGTACGTGGCGACGAACTTCGACAGCGAGTCCGCGCGATCGCCCATGAGGGAAAGGCCGTCGAGCACGTCCGCATCGCAGGGGTCCTTCTGGCGGCGGAGCATGTCCTTCAGCGTGCCGGCCAGCGATTTGATCGGCGCGAGCGAGTTGTTGATCTCGTGCCCGACCACGCGAATCAGCCGCTGCCACGCGCGCCGCTCCTCCTCGCGCAGCGCGCGGCTCAAATCCGAGACCATCACGAGCGTGTGCGGCACGCCGCCCTGGCGGAAGCTGGTCTTGCGCACTTCGAAGCGGCCGCTGCGCCCGCCGAAGGTCATGAACGCGACGGCGTTCGATTCGCGCGCCAGGAGGTCCTCCAGCCCGAGCTCGTGAGCCATCCGCCCCAGCATGCTTTCGCTCGAACGGCGCATGAGATCGGCCGCGGCACGGTTGGCGAGCCGCAGCCGCAGCTGGTCGTCGAAAGCGAGCACGGCGATATCGAGCTCTTCCAGGACGGTCTGGACGAGCGCCGTCGCCTCGAGGGACTCCAGCCGCTGCCGCTGCAGGGTCTCCCCGAGCTTGTTGATCTCGCCGACGACCTCGCCCAGCGTGTCCCCCGGCCGCGCGCGCCGGCCGCGAAGCGTGTAGTCCCCGGAGCGGACGGCCTCGACGAGATTGGCGAGCGTCTGCATCGGGAAGACGAACCGGTAACGGAGCGCCAGCGCGCCGCCGATCCACAGGCCGAGCAGCGCCACCACGCTGATGACCCGCAGTTCAAGCGTGGGCGCATGGCGCAAGGCCGCCCAGATGGCGATGGCCGTGGCGGGAAGGCCAGCGCCCAGCGCAATCAGTGCCAGCCGGTTCTGGAAAGCGATGTTCAAGCGGGGTGAGAACTTACCCCAAGGAACGCGTCACTGCCCGTCTGTACGGATTCCGAGCTTTTCCAGACGGCGGTACATGGCGCTGCGGCTGAGGCCGAGAGCTTCGGCGGCCGCATTCACATTGCCCTCCGCCCGGCGCAGGGCGGTACGGATCAGGAGACGTTCGGCGTCCTCAAGGCTCATGGCTTCGATGCTGGGCGCGGCCGACACCTGCATGTCCAGGCGGAGGTCGGCGGCGGTGATGCAGGAGCCGCGGGCCATGAGCACCGCCCGTTCGATCACGTTCCCGAGCTCGCGCACGTTGCCCGGCCAGGCGTAACTACGGAGCACCTGGAGCGCGCCGTCGTCGAAGCCTTCGATGCGGCGGCCGTACTTGGCCGCAAGCCCCGCCAGCTTCCGGTACGCGATCGGCACGATGTCCTCGCGCCTCTCACGCAGCGGCGGGAGGCGGACTTCGATGGTGTTCAGGCGGAAAAGCAGGTCCTGGCGAAAACGGCCCTGCCTCACGAGCTCCGGCAGATCCGCATTCGTCGCCGTAACGATCCGGACGTTCGCGCGCTGTGTTCGCGAGGACCCGACGCGCTCGAACTCGCCGCTCTCGATGATGCGCAGGAGCTTCGCCTGCTGGCTCACCGGCACGTTGCCGATCTCGTCCATGAAAAGCGTGCCGCCGTCCGCGAGCTCGAAGCGGCCGATGCGGTCCGCCTTCGCGTCCGTGAAGGCGCCGCGCACGTGTCCCATCATCTCGCTCTCGAAAACGGTCTCCGGGATGCTGCCCATGTTCACGGAGATGAACGGCTTGTCCGCGCGATGTGACAGGCTGTGCACGAGCCGCGCGATGAGGCCTTTGCCGGTGCCGTTCTCTCCGGTGATGAGCACCGACGCATCGGAGCCCGCCACGCGCTCCACCGTTTCGAGCACTGCCCGCATCGCCGGCGCCTGCGCGACGAAGTCTGCGTCGCCCGCTCCCCGCAGGAGCTGATTCTCGGCCTCCAGCCTTCGGCTGCGGCGTACCTCGCGGCTGAAACTCGCCTGGTTGCGGATGACGGCGAGGACGCGATGGTTGTCCCACGGCTTCTCAATGAAGTCGCGAGCGCCCCGGCGCATGGCCTCTACGGCGACGTCGATGCTGCCCCACGCGGTCATGACGATGACCGGGAGCGAGGGATCGATGGCTTGCAGTTGGGGCAGCAGGTCGAGCCCTTCACGGCCCGACGTCGTGTCCCGCGCGTAGTTCAGATCGATGAGCGCGACGTCGAACGATTCCGAGCGCACGGCTTCGAGAAGGCCCGCTGGCGAGCTCACAATGGTCACGCTCATGCCGTCGTTCTTGAGCAGCAGGCGCATGGCCGTGAGCACGTCCTGCTGATCGTCAGCGACGATTACGCGAACGGGTTCCATCGTCATTCGTAGCGGAGCGCGGCGGACGGTTGAACGCGCAGCGCACGGCGCGCCGGGATCCAGCTCGCCAGCAACGTCGCAACGAGCAGGATCACGAGCACGAGCGAATAGATGACCGGGTCGTCGGGGGACATTCCGAGAAGACCTTCCCTCAGCGATCGCGCCATGATCGGCGCAAGCAACGCACCCAGCCCGAGCCCGACGGTGAGCTGGAACAGAGCCCCTCGCATCACCGCGGCGAGAATCTGCTTGTCGTGCGCGCCCATCGCACGGCGCACGCCGATCTCGCGGTTACGCTGGCTGGTGGCGAAGGCGAGCACGCCGTAAATGCCCACGGCCGCGAGGATGATCGCGATGAGCGCAAAGGAGATGAACACGTTCGACAGCAGCCTCATCACATCCCGCCGCTGCGCCTGGAACTCCTCAAGGGTCTGGATCCAGTACGGCGCGAGGTCCGGGTCGAGCGACTGCGTGACGTTGCGGAGCATGTTGCCGTAGGGATGCGGGTCCCCGTTCACGCGAACGGCGACGGTTGTGAAACGCCACGGCATCTGTGCAAGCGGGCGGTAGATCGTCGGCGGGAACCCGCCGTTCTTCCAGCGCTTGTCATGATTGATGTTGGGCGTCACGCCGACGATCGTGAGCTCGGGCGCATTGGAGTCTTCCGCCGCACGCACCCGCTGGCCGATCGCGTTCCGGTCCGGGAAGTAGGCGTCGACGAACGCTTCGTTGACTAGAGCGACGGGCGTGCTGCCCGGCACGTCCCCCGCATTGAACTCGCGGCCCTCCAGCATGCGGAGCCTGAAGCCATCGAAGAATCCGGCGCTGACCGATACGGCGTGCGCGAACGGGTAGTCGGCGCGCTCTTCGTACGTCTCGCCGTCGATGGCGAAACGCCACTCGTCCGCGCCCACGCCGGGCATGCTCGTCGCCGCGATGGCCGCTTGCACGCCGGGTCTTTCACGAAGCTCCGCGAGCAGCTTCTCGAAGAAGGTGCCCTGCTGCTCCATGGAATACGTCGCGAGCGGCAGGCCTACGCGAGCGCTCATGAAGCCCCTCACATCCGCGCCGTAGTCCTGCTGCAGGGAAATGACCGAGGCGCGGGTCATCAGCCCGGCTCCTGTGAGCAGCGCGGCCGAGAAGGCGAGCTCGACGATGACCATTGCGGTCGTGAACCTGTTGAGGCGCATCCCCGTGCCCGTTCGCCCACCGTCGCGCAGGATGCGCATGACGTCGGGGCGTGAGGCGCGCAGGGCGGGCACGATCCCCGAGAGCAGGGCGGCCGCAAGCGCGGCCCCTGCGGCAAACAGCGCGACGTTCCAGTCGATGGGGAAAGTCCACCACACCGGAGTTTTCTGCTCGGACAGGTTGTGGACGGCGACGCTGGTGAAATGCAGCCCCAGGGCCGCCAGCACGAGACCGCCGATCACCCCGAAGAAGCTTACGATGATGCTCTCGCCCAGCATCTGCACGATGAGCCGCGGCCGACGCGCGCCGAGGGCCACGCGCATTCCGGCCTCGTACACGCGCATGTTCGCGCGGACGAAGATGAGGCTCGCGACGTTCGCGCAGGAGATCAGAAGCACAAGCAGCACTGCCGCGAACATCGTGTTGATGATTCGCGCGGTGTCGCCGACCGCGCCTTCCGCCACGGTGACGATGTTGGTCGTCACCCCGTCGTTGCTGCGCGGGTACGCGTTGGCGAGCCGAGCGAAGATCTCTTCCGCTTCCCTCCGGGCGTCCTCGATTCGCACACCTTTCGCCAGGCGCGCTACGGCGACGACGCCAACAGAGTTTTCGTGCGATTGATCGCCCCGCCGCTCGAGCGCCGGGTCCCGCTGCATGGGAACCCAAAGGTCTTCGTTGCTGGGGAAGGAAAAGCCTTTCGGCATCACGCCGATAACGGTGCTGGGGCGGGCGTTCACGCGCACGACGCGCCCGATGACATCCGGATCCTGCTGAAACCGCGTAGCCCACAGGTTGTACCCGAGGATCACCGTCGGCCTGGCGTCGGCGAGATCGTCCTCCTCGCGAAAATCCCGGCCCAGCATCGGCTTCACGCCGAGGACCCTCATGAGGTTCCAGTTGACGAAGCCGCCGTTGTACCGCTCGGCACGACGATCGCCTGAAATCATGATCGTGCCGCTGTAGTACGAGGCCATGTCCTCGAACGATTTCTGGTGGGCTTTCAGCTCGACGTAGTCGATGTACTGGAGCTGCAGGTAGTGCTCATCCCGCCTGGGCTCCGCCGCCACGATGTTGTACAGGCGCTCGGCCTCGGGAAACGGAGGAGGCCGGATGGACGTGGTGTTGAGGATGCCGTACGTGAAGATGGTGGCGCCGAGACCAAGGGCCAGCACGCTCGAGGCGAGGAACAGGAACGCGGGCGAGTACCGGAGCCCGCGCCACGCCTGCAGGAAATCGTCGATCAGAAACACCTGCGCTCCTCGTCAGACGGCCGGCGCGAGGTCGTGCGCAACGACGGGATGCACGCGATCCTCGAACAGGATACGCCCGTCGAAGAGCTGAACGCGGCGCTCGGCAAAATCCGCGTACCGCGCGTCGTGCGTGACCATGCAGATCGTCACGCCCTGCGCGTGCAGCTTGCGGAGCATCTCCATCACGGCCTCGCCGTTCTTCGAATCGAGATTCCCGGTGGGTTCGTCAGCGAGAAGAATGGTCGGCTCGCCGGCAAGCGCGCGCGCCACGGCCACCCTCTGCTGCTGGCCGCCGGAAAGCTGCGAAGGATAGTGATTCACGCGATGCGCCATGTTCACGCGCTCCAGCGCCTGCATCACCGCCCTTCGTCTCGCCTCGCGCGACAGGCCCTGCCGGTACGTGAGAGGCAGCTCCACGTTCTGGTAGACGTTCAGGTCGCCGATGAGATTGAACGACTGGAAGATGAAGCCGATCTCCCGATTCCGGATCGTCGCGCGCTCGTTCACGCCGATCTCCGCGACGGAGCGGCCGTTCAGGTAGTACTCGCCGCTCGAGGGCACATCGAGCAGCCCGAGGATCGCGAGCAGCGTGGACTTGCCGCACCCCGAAGGGCCCGAGATCGACACGAACTCGCCGCGACGAATGTCGCAGTGGACGCCGGACAGGGCGTGGGTCTCGATCTCGTCGGTGTAGAACACCTTCGTGATCGCGCGCATGCGGATCAGGGGGACCTGCTCGGTGACGGAACTGTACGGATCGGTCATTGAAGGGCTCCCTGGCTCATCCGGGCACGTATTAGAGGCAAGGCCTGTGCCATTGCTGAATACCTCTTTAGATCAGGACCTTGGAGGACGCCGGGCCCGCCAGCGGTCGCGATCGTGGGACGGGCGGACAGCCCGGAATCCCACTAGTGGGACGAGGCTGTCCGCAGGGCCATTTTCCCGGACATGGGACCGGACACTTGCGGACGTCCGGCGGACGTCCCGCGGACGGGACTCGCGGGGGGTCACGCCCCGGCTGCCGGTACCCGAGCGCATCCCGTCGCAAGATTAATTTCAAAGCGAAGTCAGTCGCTTGGGTGCGACCTGCACACGCTGGCACGCATCGAAATCACGGTTGGCATGCGCGGTGCTTTAACACAAGCACGAAGAGCAGACGCAATTCGTCAACTAGTGAAGGAGATTGTCATGCGTAATGTGATGCCCTCTCTGATCCTCGTCGCCCTCGGCCTGCTGCAGATCGCGATCGTGGTCGTCGAGCTGGTTCCGCATGCGTAATAACGTGGTGCATGGGGCGCAGTACCGCACGTCGTTGAGGTGCGACACAAACGACAGCGCTATTTTTCCGGTACATTTAGCGCCCCATGCCCACCACGACTCATCGAGAAGTAGTTGTAGCGCCGGACCGGTTCGAGGTCGTTGCGGATGATGCCGTGCTCGTCGCGCAGCTGCGCTCCGCAACGGCGGTGTGCATCTACGACGCAGTGGAGGAAGCGGGCGCGCTTCTGCATCTGCGATTCATCATCCGCAGCAACAAGCCGGCGGACGTCACGGACACGACGCTCGCAACGGAGCTGCTGCTTCTCGATCGATGCATCGAGTCGCTGCGCGAAGCGATGCCGAATGCGCGGAACCTTCAGGCGAAGATCGCCGCGCATCTTCCGGACAATCCCGATGCGCAGAGGGCCTGCGACAGCGTGCTCACGCTCGTTCGACATTTTCTGGACGACTCCGGGATGAAGGTCGTCACGTCCGACGTCGCCGCGGGCGCCCCGCGGGAGCTGCGGTTCCGGCCGGCCATGGGCTGGCTGCAGATCAAGTAGCCCGATCGTCAACCGATTCCGGCCCCTGCCGTTCCCCCAGCCCCGTGACCTGTTGTCATGGGAGCTACAAAATGTTGAAACGTATCGCATTTCTCGCCGCGCTGGCCGCGAGCCCGCTGCTTGCCGCGGGTCCGATAGTTGCTGGCACTCCTGGGCTGGACCAGCGTGAACATCATCAGGCGCAGCGCATTCGGGATGGCCTCAGCTCAGGCGAGCTCACGAGGCCCGAGGCACGGCGCCTGGTGCGAGGTGAAGTGCGGCTTCACCGGCATGAAGCCATTGCCAAGGCGGATGGCGTCGTGACGAATCGTGAGAGGGCACGCCTCCAGCACGAGGCTAACGTCGAAAGCAGGCGCATCTATCGTCAGAAGCACGATGCGCAGGTTCGCCCCTGAGGCGATCCGGAACCGACTGCAGCAAGGCCCGCCTCGTGCGGGCCTTGCCGTTTCTGGAGGATGAGCGCACGACATGAAGCGACTGGTATGCGTATCGAATCGAATAACGCTTCCCGGTAACGGAGGAAGCTCGGGGGGACTCGCGGTGGGCCTCAATGCGGCGATGAGCCACACCGGCGGTCTCTGGCTGGGATGGAGCGGCGAGACGCCTGCCGAACCTTCGCCGGACCCTCACGTCATCACGCACGGAAACATCGACTACGCCACCATCGACCTCACCGCTGCGCAGGTCGAGGATTACTACAACGGCTACTGCAACGGCGCGCTTTGGCCGCTGTTTCACTATTTCCCCGAAGTTTTCCGGCACGAGCAGCGTCATTACGACGCGTATCAGTCCGTGAACGCGCTCTTCGCGCAGCAGCTCATGAAGATGCTGCAGCCGGGCGATGCCGTGTGGATTCACGACTACCATCTCATTCCGATGGCTCGCTATCTGCGGCAGCACCAGTTCACGGGGCCCATCGGATTCTTCCTGCACACGCCGTTTCCGCACATGCAGGTTCTGCGTCTGCTGCCGAACCATCTCGAGCTGATCCGCGACCTGTGCCAGTACAACGTCGTTGGGTTTCAGACGCAGGATGACGTGCAATCCTTCCGTTCGTGTCTGTCGAACGGCCTTTGCAACAACACGCACATCGCCGCATACCCGATCGGTGTGGACGTCGATGCGATTGTCGCCGAGGCGGCGGAGGCCGTACTCGAAGACCAGGTCGCGCGGCTCACGGCGAGCCTGCTCGGCCGGAAGCTGATCATCGGCGTGGATCGCCTGGACTACAGCAAGGGGCTCACCGAGCGATTCGCCGCGTTCGAGGAGTTCCTCGAGAGCTATCCCGACGAGCAGGGGAAGGTCACGTTCCTGCAGATTGCGCCGCTGAGCCGGTCCGATGTGCACGCGTACACGGAGATCCGCCAGGCGCTCGAGCAGAGCGCCGGTCGCCTGAACGGCCGCTTCGCCGAGGCGGACTGGACGCCGATCCGCTATCTCAATCGCAACTTCACGCACGCAACCACGATGGGATTCCTGCGCGCGGCGCAGGTCGGGCTGGTCACGCCCGTGCGGGACGGCATGAACCTCGTGGCGAAGGAGTTCGTTGCCGCTCAGGATCCGAAGGATCCCGGCGTGCTCATCATCTCGCCGATGGCCGGCGCTGCGCGCGAGCTCACCGGCGCGCTGCAGGTGAATCCGTACGACAAGCGGGGCATGGCGCAGGCGATTCAACGCGCGTTGCACATGTCGCTGGAAGAGCGGCGGCAACGTCACCGCAAGATGCTCGCCGCGCTACGCGCGAACGACATCCATCACTGGTACAGCACTTTCTGCGCGGATCTCGAAGAAGCCGCGTCGCAGGCGGAAGGCGGGAAAGTGACGGCGAAAGTCGGCGTGAAAGCCGTGCCGCCTCCGGGATGGTGGCAGCGGACGGTGGGGCGACTCTTCAGTTCGAAGGCTTCGTGAGCGAAAGGTCGCGGGCGTAGACGCTGTTCATCACATTGTCGTACCAGCCCTGCACCTCCGGCTTCACGAGGTGCTTGTTCACATAGAAGTACAACGGCATCAGCGGGTGATCCTTGAGGGCCACTCGCTCCGCTTCTTCGAGCAGCGCGCGGCGCTTCGCCACGTCCGGCTCCGCCGCTGCGGCGGTGAGCAGGCGGTCGTATTCAGCGCTCTCGTAGCGCGGCAGGTTGATGCCGAAGTCGCTCTTCAGGTATTGCGCGAAGGTGTAGGCGTCGTTGTAGTCGCCGAGCCAGCTCGAACGGAACATGTCGACGTCGCCGCGATCGATGTCCTGGAGCAGCGATTTGAACTCGACGGCCACCGGGCGCACTTCGGCGCCGAGCGTTTCCTTCCACATCGACGTGATCGCCACGGCGAGCCGGTCATGCACTTCGCCGGAGTTGTAGCGAAGCTCGAAGCGCAGCGGATCGGCCGCTGAATAGCCCGCGGCGGCGTAGAGCTTGCGCGCCTCGGCGATCCGCTCGGCCATGGGCATGTCCGCGTAATCGAACTTCTGCGAGGTGTACTGGTACACGCCCGGCGGGATCCAGCCGTACGCCGGCACTTCGCCGACCTTCAGCACCATCTGCGCGAGCTTCTCGCGATCGATCGCCATCGAGAGCGCGCGGCGCAGACCCGGATTGTCCTTGAACGGCGGACGACGGAGATTGAAGCCGTAGTAGTAAGTGTTGAGCTGCGGGCCGATGTGCAGCTCCGAGCCGAGGTTCTGCTTGATCCACTCGAACTGGCCGCGCGGCACCACTTCCGTGACGTGAAGATCGCCGGCGCGGTAGCGGGTGAGCTCCGCGTTCTCGTCCGGGATGATGAAGTACTTCACGCCGTCCAGTTTCGTGGCGGCGTTGTTCCAGTAGGACGGATTGCGCACGGCCAGGACGTGCAGCCCCTGCACCCATTCCTTGAGCACGAACGCGCCATTCGAAACCATCACGCCGGGCTTCGAGAGCTCGTTCGGATGCGCGGCAAGCGTGGGCCGATGCACAGGGCACGTGCTCGGATGCGCGAGAAGACCCGGCAGGTACGGCGCGGGCGCGGCGAGCTGCACGACCACCGTGCTCTCATCGGGCGCGGAGACGCCGAGCTCTTCGGGCTTCTTTTTCCCGGCGATGATGTCGCCGGCGTTCTCGATCACGTCCACGATCTGCGCGTACTGGGATGCCGTCGCGGGATCCACGAGCCGGCGCAGGCCGGCGACGAAATCCTCAGCGACGACCTTGTCGCCATTCGACCAGCGGGCTTCAGGGCGCAGCGTGAAGGTGTACGTCTTCCCGTCCTCACTGACGCTCCACTCCTTCGCGACGCCGGGCGCCGTGCTGGCGTCTTTCGCGAGCGTCGTAAGGCCTTCGCAGAGATCTCGCAGGATCCGCTGCGCTTCGACGGCACGCGCTCGCTGAGGATCGAGAGAATCCGGCTCGGCGCCGTTGCCTCGAAGCAGGATGTTGTCGCTCCCGGGCGCGCCTCCACCGGAGCAGCCTGAGATCGAAACGAGCCCCGCCGCGGCGAGCAGGGCGATGAAGAAGCGTCTACTGGCGCCTGGCCGCATTGATCTGGTCGCGGAGCGTGAGGGTCGCGGTCCGCGCGGCAGTGGCGAAATCCTCGCCGGACGAAGCGTAGAGGATCGCGCGCGAAGAGCTGATGAGGAGGCCCGTTCCGTTCTTCGTCCGCCCGTTCTGCACGGCCTGCGCAACGTCGCCGCCCTGCGCGCCGACGCCAGGCACAAGGAACGGCATGTCCCCGACGATCTCGCGAATCTCCGCGAGCTCCTTCGGATATGTAGCGCCGACGACGAGCATGCAGTTGCCGCGCGAGTTCCACTTCTTCGCGGCGAGCTCGGCGATGACGTGATAGAGCTTGCGCGAGCCCGCGCCGACCTGCAGATCCTGAATGTCCCGCGCACCGGGGTTCGACGTGCGGCAGAGGATGATCACGCCCTTGTCCGCGTGGTTCAGGAACGGCTCGAGCGAATCCCCGCCGAGATACGGATTCACCGTGACGGCATCCGCGTGATATCGCTCGAAGGCTTCGAGCGCGTAGCGCTCCGCGGTGTTGCCGACGTCCCCTCGCTTCGCATCCAGAATCACGGGCACGCCGGGATGATTGCGGTGGATGTAGTCGATGGTGCGTTCGAGCTGATCTTCCGCCTCGTACGCGGCGTAGTGCGCGAACTGCGGCTTGTACGCGCACACGAGATCCGCCGTCGCGTCGATGATCGCCTTGTTGAACTGGAAGATCGGCGAGGCCTCCGCGGCGATCGACGCGGGGAGCCGCTCGATCTCGGGATCCAGGCCGACGCACACGAGCGAGTTGTTGCGGTCCCAGATATCCGCGAGCTGCTTCGTGAAGCTCGTCATGCCACGCGGCTCCTTCCAGCCAGACTGCGCTTCTTCAGGTGGACGAGCAGGATCGACACGGCCGCCGGAGTCACGCCGGGCACGCGCGAGGCCTGGCCGACGGTGGCCGGCTGCGCTTCCGCGAGCTTCTGCCGCACCTCGGTGGAGAGCCCGGCGATCGACATGTAGTCCAGCTCCTTCGGCAACAGGGTCTCCTCATTGCGGCGCTGACGATCGATCTCGTCCTGCTGCCGTTCGATGTATCCCGCGTACTTGGCGCGCACCTCGACCTGCGCGCGAACCTGCGGCGGCAAGCGATCGTCGATGCCTTCCCATTCCGGCGGGCCGATCTCCTGCAGCAGCGAGTCGTAGCTCACTTCCGGTCGGCGGAGCAGCTCGAAGGCGGACTTTTCGCGCACGCGAGTGCGCGAGAGGCGTTCGACTTCGCGATCCGAGAGCTCCTGCTTGCGCTGGAAGAGGGTCCAGCGTTCGTCGTCCACGAGGCCGAGCTCGCGACCGGCGGGCGTGAGGCGCAGATCCGCGTTGTCCTCGCGCAGCAGGAGGCGATGCTCCGCGCGGCTGGTGAACATTCGGTAAGGCTCGCGCGTGCCGCGCGTGACAAGGTCGTCCACGAGCACGCCGATGTAAGCCTCGCTACGCTTGGGGACCCAGGGCTCGCGGCCCTTCACCTGGAGGGCGGCGTTGATGCCGGCGACGAGACCCTGCGCGGCGGCCTCCTCGTACCCCGTGGTGCCGTTGATCTGCCCGGCGAAGTGCAGGCCGCCGATGAACTTCGTCTCCAGCGACGGGCGCAGGTCCCGCGGATCGAAGAAGTCGTACTCGATGGCGTAGCCGGGGCGCGTGAGGTGCGCATTCTCGAAGCCGCGGATCGTGCGCACGAACTCCCACTGCACGTCGAAAGGCAGGCTGGTCGAGATGCCGTTGGGGTACACCTCGTGGGTGTCCAAGCCCTCGGGCTCAACGAAAATCTGGTGGGAGGTCTTGTCCGCGAACCTGACCACCTTGTCCTCGACGGACGGGCAGTACCGCGGGCCGACCCCTTCGATCACGCCGGTGAACATCGGCGAGCGGTCGGTTGCCGCCCGGATGATCTCGTGCGTGCACTCGTTCGTCTGGGTAATGAAACAATCAATCTGTTTCGGGTGCTCGCTGGTCCGCCCGAGGAACGAGAACACCGGGCGGGGGTCGTCGCTGGGCTGCCGCGCCATCACCGTGAAGTCGATGGACCGGCCGTCGATGCGGCAAGGCGTACCCGTCTTGAGGCGCCCCACCCGGAAGGGAAGCGCCCGGAGCCGCTCGGCCAGGCGATTCGACGGCGGGTCCCCGGCACGTCCGCCCTGGTAATTCTCCAGGCCGACATGGATGCGGCCCCCGAGGAACGTGCCGACCGTGAGCACGACGGCGGGCGCCTCGAAGACGATCCCGGATACAGTGACGACGCCGCGAACGCGGTCGTTCTCGACGACCAGGTCCGCCACTTCCTGCTGGAAGATCGAAAGATTCGGCTGGTTCTCAAGCATCGAGCGGATGGCGCGCTTGTAGAGCTGCCGGTCCGCCTGGGCCCGCGTGGCCCGCACCGCCGGCCCCTTGCTCGCGTTCAGCGTGCGGAACTGGATGCCCGCGCGATCCGTGGCGCGCGCCATGGCGCCGCCGAGCGCGTCGATCTCGCGGACGAGATGGCCCTTGCCGATGCCGCCGATGGCCGGGTTGCAGCTCATCTGGCCCAGCGTTTCGATGCTCTGGGTGAGCAGCAGGGTCCGGACGCCCATCCGCGCGGACGCGAGCGCCGCCTCGGTGCCGGCGTGACCGCCACCGACGACGATGACCTCGAATGGATGCGCGAAGCGCATGGGCGTACCGAACCTGGGTCGACGAAAGGGCTGCGTATTGTAGGGGCGGGCGGCATTGCGCGATACGTCGCACCGGCCCCGCCGCGCATGGGCTAACCTTCGGCGCGCTTGAAGACTTTCCTTATCCTCGCCATCGGTCTCGCGGCCGGCGGGTGGGCGTCCGCCTCGGAGGCCCCCGCCCCGGCGTCGCTGTCGCTCACGCCCTGCCAGATCCAGGATCTCGCCGGCATCGCCGTGTATGGCGCGGAGTGCACCGACTTCGAAGTGCTGGAAAATCCGGCGGAGCCGGAGGGTCGGCGGATCAAGCTCCGCGTGGCTCGGGTGCCCGCCATCAACCGTCGGAAGGATCCGGATCCGCTCTTCCTGCTGGCTGGCGGGCCGGGCATGGCGGCCACCACGTTCTATGGAAACGTGGCGGGAGCGTTCGCACGCATCCATCGGAATCGCGACATCGTCCTTGTCGATCAGCGCGGCACGGGGAAATCCAACTCGCTCACGTGCGAGATGGACGACGAGAAGCTGCTCACCGCCTCGGACGACGAGCTCGCTTCGGAAACCCGGCGTTGCCTGGAGTCCCTCAGCGAGCGGGCTGATGTTGCGTACTACACGACGAGCATCGCCGTGCAGGACCTCGATCGCGTGCGGAAGGCACTCGGCTACGAGCGCATCAATCTCTACGGCGGCTCGTATGGCACGCGAGTCGCCCAGCATTACATGCGGAAATTCCCGCAGCAGACGCGAGCGGTGATTCTCGACGGCATCGTTGCCCCCGAGCAGGTGCTGGGCACCGAGACGGCGCTCGATGCGGAGAACGCCCTCACCGCGCTGTTCGAGCGCTGTGTGCGTGACGCAGCTTGCAAGGAACGATTCGGTGATCCCGCCGAAACGTATCGCGCGCTCCTGGAAAGGCTCACCGCGAGCCCCGTCAACGTAACCCTTCCGGACCCCACGACCGGCATGCCGACCACCGTGGAGATTGGCCGGCTGCATCTCGGAATGGTGTTACGTCTCTCGACCTACAGCTCCGAACAGGCGGCGCTTCTGCCGCTCGCGCTTCACCTGGCACAGCATTCGGACAACTTCGCTCCCCTCGCGGGCCAGTTCCTTCTGACCCTGCGCAAGTACGACGAGATCGCGGCGTTCGGCATGCACAACTCCGTGATCTGCGCCGAAGACGCGCCGCGGTTCGATACGGCTCCAGTCGATCGCGCGAAGATCGAAGCCACATTCATGAGCACGACGCAGATCGACGCGCTGCAGATCGTCTGCGAGCACTGGCCGCGCGGACCCGTGGATCCGGATTTCCATGATCCCCTGGAATCACGAATTCCCACGCTGCTGCTTTCCGGCGGCAACGATCCCGTTACGCCTCCCGCGAACGGCGAGCTCGCAAAAGCCGGGCTCAGCGAAAGCCTGCATCTCGTGCTGCCTGACCTCGGGCACGGCCAGATCGGCGCGCCTTGCATGGATCGCGTGATGGCCGACTTTCTTCGGCTCGGCTCGGTGAAGGGGCTCGACACGTCCTGCACGAAGCGCGCGAAGCCGACGCCCTTCTTCACCACGCTGTCGGGACCTGCTCCGTGATCGAAGCGAATCATCTTTCCAAGCGATTCGGTTCCATCACGGCGGTGAAGGACGTGAGCCTGCGCGCCGAGGACGGCCGCATCACGGGGTTGCTGGGACCGAACGGCGCGGGGAAATCCACGACCCTGCGCATGCTCTACACGGTGATCGCGCCGGACTCCGGAGATGCCCTGATCGACGGAGTCAGTGTGGTGAACGCTCCTCTCGAAGCGCGGAAGAGCATTGGGGTGATGCCGCACAACGCGGGTGTGTATCAGCACCTGTCCGCACGAGAGAACATCGTCTACTTCGGGGCGCTGCACGGACTTTCGAAGCAGGTAAGCGAGAGCCGCGCGGACGAACTGATCAAGCTGCTGGACATGCAGGAGTTCGCGACCCGACCGGCGAAGAAGCTGTCGCAGGGGCAGAAGATGAAGACGGCGCTCGCACGAGCGCTCATTCACGGACCGCGCAACATCCTCCTCGATGAACCGACAAACGGGCTCGACGTCATGGCGGTGCGCGGTCTGCGGCACCTGCTGGCGAGGCTGCGGGACGAAGGTCACTGCGTGCTCTTCTCGAGCCATGTGATGCAGGAAGTCGCGGCGCTGTGCGATGACGTCGTGGTCATCGCGCACGGCGAGGTCGTCGCGTCAGGAACGCCGGACGGGATTCGCGACCGCACCGGTCACGACAACCTCGAAGACGCCTTCGTGCAGCTCATCGGGACGGGCGAGGGACTCGCCTGATGAGAGCCATCCTGACCGTCTTCGCGAAGGAATTTCGCGAGAATCTGCGCGATCGCCGGACGCTCTTCACGGCCCTCGTTTTCGGGCCGCTGTTCTCGCCGCTGCTGTTCGCTGCGATTCTCATGTTGACCATCCAGCGCGGCGACGCGCGCAACGATCAGCCGCTGAAGCTGGCCGTCGCGCATGCAGAGCGCGCGCCGAATCTCGTGAACCATCTCGTCGAGTACGGCGTCACGGTGGAGCCCGTCACTTACGACGACGCGGCGGCACGCAAGGCCGTCCGGGATCGGACCCAGCGCATCGTGCTGATGATTCCGGAGAATTACGGCGAGCGCTTCCTCGCCGGCAAGCCCGCGCCGCTCGAGCTGTACTCGGACTCCTCGGAGCAACTTGCTGAGCGCGACGTGCGTCGGGCGAAGGCAATCGTGGCGAGCTACGGTGCGACGATCACGCAACTTCGCATGATCGCGCGCGGCGTCGACCCCGTTTCCCTCGCGCCGATCGCCATCCACGACGTCGACGTTTCGACGCCCGCGAGCCGGTCCGTGCTCGCGCTGGGCACGATGAGCTACATCATCCTCATCACGATGCTGATGGGCGGCATGTACCTGGCGATCGACGCCACGGCGGGCGAACGCGAGCGCGGCTCGCTCGAACCGCTGCTCACGGTGCCGGTGCGACGTGAGCATCTCATCTACGGAAAGATCCTCGCCGCGTGCGCGTACATGAGCCTTTCGCTCATCCTGAGCGTCACCGCGCTCTCGATCCTGCTGCGGTTCATCGGCCTCGAGAGCTTCGGGATGAGCGTGAACTTCGGGCCGATCACCGCGCTCAAGGTGATTCTCTTCAGCCTGCCGCTCGTTCCGCTGGGCGCTTCGCTGATGACGATCGTCGCCGCTTACACCCGCAGCTATCGTGAAGCGCAGACGTACCTGGGCCTCGTGCTGCTCGTGCCGACGATCCCGCTGGTGTTCGTGGGAGCTCTCGGACTGGAGCCGACGACTGCTCTAATGGCGACGCCATCCCTCAGCCAGCACTTCCTGATCACTTCGCTACTCAGGGATGAAGCCATCCCGCTCGCGCACATGGCGCTTTCGGTCGGAGTGACGCTGGGGCTGGGAGCGCTGCTCGCCGGCATCGCCGGCCGGCTCTATCACCGCGAGGCGTTGCTGGGCTGATTCGCCTGCCGGAGCAGGGCGCGGAATCGGTAGAGATTGTCCGAGGCGAACTCGCGCGCTTCGACCTCGAACCTGTTGTCCCAGTAACCCCGCCGCCACCATTCGGCGAGGTACTTCGCGACGGTCAGATGCCCCGGCTCCCACTGCTTCAGCACGTGGCAGTACTCGTGGAGCATGAGAGTGGGGTCGCGAAAGAACTTCTCCGCGGAGCCCACGAGATAGATACGGCGCTTGCGCGTCGTCGCTTCGATCCGGATGTGCATCCGCGCGAACAGCGAGTTCTCGATGACGACGACGCGATCGACGCCGTCGCCGAAGAGCTTCGCTAGCGCGTGACGGATGTGGTCTGGAACTGCAACCCGGCGGCCCATCCGGGGATGGTAACTTCAAGCGCAGGCCGCTCGGCGTGATCGTGCAGGAATTTCCGGACGACCCCGTTCGCCTGCTCGCGCAGCTCCGGAATGGCGGTGATTTCCCAGCGGGTGCCCCGCGTGAGCGAGCCGACGGCGTAGAGGGAAGAGTGCGCCGAGCCGTTGGCGGAGATCACCCGCGAATCCGTATCCACCGCGAGGCCCAGGCCGAGTGAGTCGGGGCGCGCGATGCCGTCCGCGATGAGCCCCTGAAGCAGCGGGTTGGAGGTGCGTCCGGGGTGCGCCTCCGGCCCGGTACAGTTCACGATGCGCCCGACCACGAAGAAGCGCGTGCGCTTGCCGTGGCGGACGGACACGCGAAGACCGGCACCGTCCGGGTTCGCCTCGATGGACGTGATGCGCCCCCGTTCGATCTGGAGCTGGCCGGTGGCGAGGGCTCGTTCGATCTTGGCGTGAACGCGGGGCGCGAGCCGATGACGGTGCGCGTCCCAGAAGGGCCGGACATGACGGAGGAAGCGCCTGCGCTCCTGCACGCTCCAGCTCCGCCAGAGCGAGGGCGCAATGCTTCGCAGCTCCGTGAACACCCGGCGCCACTTCTCGCCGCGCGGATCGTTCTCGCCGAGCTTGCGGACGTA